>Ga0209415_10016250_pt1 | contig 11974 bp, 10 predicted proteins | sample PeaSoiSIISIP2007_FD_187696 | JGI IMG/M metagenome (GOLD analysis project Ga0209415, IMG submission 187696) | Peat soil microbial communities from Weissenstadt, Germany - SII-SIP-2007 (SPAdes) (version 2) | ecosystem: Environmental > Terrestrial > Soil > Wetlands > Peat | place: Germany... | reverse complement strand
TCCCGTAACATCCTCCTGTATCTAAGACTGCGACTCAGGGCTCAATGGATGTATTGTAATTCACAGCATTCACGATTAGGGCTGAACGCGGCGACGGCGGCGAGTCAGGCCATCGCAGCGATGCTGTTCGGCGTGGCGCGTCTCGACCCGGACACGTATCTCGGAGTGAAAGCGGACCACATCACGCGAGTAGGTTGTCGAGAATCCCGAAGCTGCGCAGAGCCGGGCGCAGTGTAAAGGAGTGCCAGGCTGTGAAAGCATAGCCTGATAGATTTTCAGGAAAGCTCATTTCATGTTCCTGGTGGCTCCAGCCAGGCTCAATGGTAGCGTTGGCGGAACGCTCGCTGCCGAGGGCGCCGATGCAGGGCCCTTCTTCAGCAGGGGCAGAACGCGTGCTTGCGCCGGGCTTGTTCCCGTTGTTGTCAGGGTTGGCTGGCTTGGGGTGAGCGGCACTCCCTGCGACGCTAGTCTAGGCTGCGGAGCTTGGAGAACAACCCCCGGCCGCTACTGTTTAATGCTCGCTAGCAACTTGCTTTCGTCCGCCGTGGCAGGCTCGAATCTTCCTCCCAAATATTTCGCCAGGAATTCTTCCGAGGCAGCGTTGAAGGCCATGTTGTTGGTCGGTCGCGCAAAGCCGTGTCCTTCATCGGGGAAGACATAATACTGGACGGGCTTGGCGTTCTTGCGCATAGCCGCCACGATCTGATCACTCTCCGCTTTGTTTACGCGCGGATCGTTGGCGCCCTGGCCAATCAACAAGGGAACCTTGATCTGGTCCGCCTTAAACAATGGCGATTCCTCCTTGAGCACGGCTTCCGAATCGCCCATGCGCTTGTGGAAGGTGGCCAACAGCGTCGACCAGTAAGGTGGGATGGTCTTGAGCAGAGTGTTCAGATTTGATGGACCCACAATGTCAACTCCGCAGGCGAATGCATCCGGCGAAAAAGTTACTCCGGCGAGCGTAGCATAGCCTCCATAGCTGCCGCCCATAATACAGACCTTTGCCGGATCGGCGATGCCCTGTCTAGCAACCCAGTCTTTGCCATCGAGTAAGTCCGTATGCATTGTGCCTGCCCACTGGCGATCTCCAGCATTCATGTACTGCTTGCCGTAACCCGCCGATCCGCGGAAATTAATCTGCAAAACCGCGTATCCGCGGTTGGAGAGCCACTGCGCGTAACGGTTGAACCCCCATTCGTCACGCCCCCATGGACCGCCATGTACAAACTCCACCACAGGCAGGTTCTTGGGTTCCATGCCCGCTGGCGTAGTCAAATAACCGTACAGCTTCATCCCATCGCGGGCAGTGAACTCGATGGGTTTCATCGCCGAGAGCGTGTACTTCTCCAATTGCGGCCGGTTGCTGAACAGCAGCGTCGCTTGCTGCTTCACCCGGTTATACAGATACCAATACTCGGGCGCGTCGTCGCTGACGAAGCCGACAATCCACTGGCTATCATCAAGACTCTGTGACACCGAGGCGATATCGCCTCTGCGAACCTTTTGGAGAACGTCGAAATCGGCTTTCACCTTGGCATCAATGAACACATATTCCGTACGTTGTTTGGTGTAGCTGACGGCTTCCAATGCATTCGTCTTGGGATTGTTAATCGTGGCGTTCACGTCGAACTGGGGATCTTCCGTAATCACTTTCCTTTTGCCGCTGGGGATGTCAATCTCCAGTAAGCGAGCAGCGTTCACCTCGAGACTCGTCGTGACCCAGAGGGCTTGGTTGTCCGGCGAAAACCCGTTGACTCCGCCAAAGGTTTCATCCGGACCCCACTTTATCAGTTCCCGCCAAGGTGCTTTGCTGTTGTCCCGAACCCGAACAATCGTTCCACCATCATCGGTCTGCGCTTGGGCCGCGCGGATCCGCAGCGCATTGTCGGCTTGCCAACTTTGAACGTCTCCCGGGTTCTCGGTATCGAGTTCAACTTTTCCCGTGTTCAGATCAATTCGATGTACGTCGAAAAGTTTTGCATCGCGCTGGTTCATCTGTACCAGAATCGTGTCCGGCGAACTCCACTCATAGGCGACTATATCCACGCGAACCTTCTCGAAAGGCGTTAGATCCTTCGTCTGTTTGGAAGCAATATCGGTCTGATAGAGCCGCCAGTTCTCATCTCCACCAACGTCCTGAACGTAGAGAATGTGCTTATTGTCGTATTGCCATAGAAAATTTCGAATGCCCCGCTGTTTGTCGCTCGTGACCGCCCGGTCGTCAGCCTTCCCCAGGGTACGAATCCACACGTTCAGCACACCGTCGACGGGTGCAAGATACCCGATTTGCGAGCCATCCGGCGAAATCTGGGGATCGGCGCGCTCCGGGTTACCGAACAGAACCTCGCGAGGAATCAGCGGGGTCGTGAACTTTTCCTGGGCGGCAACACGACCGGCAAACCATCCGCAAAACACCAGTACGACGACAGCTCGTCTCAGCAGACGCATAATGCCTCCAACATTCGTAACCATAATAGGCGCAAATCAAAGCATGAGTCCACGCCGCAAGATGACTACGAGCTGCCGTCAGCTCGGTCGCGAAGTCGGCACGCTCACGGCTCGGCTGGCGCTGCAGTCTCGGTGCGGAGAAATCTTGATGACCGGCTACGCCTGCGAGACCATTCCCGGTAAGGCAGTCATCGCTGGTCAGACGGAGTGCGATATGCTGAAGCCGGTAGCCGCAACTGGAAACGGCCTCGCATCACGGTCGCGTTGCGGCTGAGTTGACAGCTGAATATTGGCGGGGTCACGATTCGCAATAAATCGCCCGAACAACCGGTGCTGTTGAAGCCTCAAACCTTGGGGGCTTTTGATGACTACATTCGTGCGGCCGAAGCCGGGATGGAGCAGACGCCGCACGGAACCAGTCCATTCCTCTGGTCTGACATCAATTCAAAAAGGGCGGAGTTAGTCCGCGGAGGACAAGTTGTGGTGCAGTTCTGCGCCGGCCAAGGGCCGATCAAAGTGCCCAATGGTTTGATCCATGACTGGATCGGCGCCGCCTTCATTTCTGCTACCAAGCTCAAAAACACCTTGGCGCTAATCCAGGACTACGACAACCACAAGAACATCTACAAGCCCGAGGTGATTGCCTCAAGGCTAATCAGCCATCGGGGCAACCATTTCCAAATCTACCTGCGACTTCTCAAGAAGAAAATCATGACGGTGGTCCTCGATACCGATCATGACGTCCGTTATCGTTGCATGGACCCAACGCACTGGACCTGTCACTCATACACGACGCGGATTGCCGAAGTAGAAAATGCCGGAAGCCCGAAAGAGAAAGTGCTGCCGCCCGATACAGGCCACGGGTTCTTATGGCGCCTGTATTCTTACTGGAGATTCCAGGAACGGGAGGGTGGTGTGTACGTTGAGTGTCGGGCTATTTCACTGACGCGAGATGTGCCATTGGGGCTGGGATGGATTATCGAACCGATCATCCAGAAGCTCCCTAAGGAGTCGCTGATTAACACTCTTGAGGCTACACGCCAGGCGCTGCACGCCGAGGCGAAATAGTTCCCGTTTCTTGTAACGAGGAAAAAACACAGGTGGGCGGCCTGGTCTGACTTGGCCGCCCACGCTTTTTCGGTGCGAGTGCGGATTTCCTTCCCGCACTCGCTCGGATCTATGGTTTCACTACTTGCTTCAACACTGGGGAATTACTGCTGAGGAAATTGGCATCTCCGGCGTAGTCCGCAGTGATTGAATGAGTCCCGACCGACAGCTTGCTGGTCGTGAACTTCGCTTGATGGGTGGTGGTGTTGACGGCAACCGAACCCAGGACGGTGGCGCCGTTCTTGAAGGTTATCTTACCGCTGGGTGCGCCGCCGAATGCGGGGTGCACGGTCGCGGTGAAGGTCACCAGCTTGCCCTTGATGGACGGGTTCTGGGAAGAGACCAACGAAGTGGTGGTCTTCGCCTCGTTGACGGTTTGCGGCAGTGCAGACGACGTGCTGCCCACGAAGTTGGAATTTCCCAGGTAGGCGGCGGTCATTGAGTGGACACCAACACTGAGCGACGCGGTCGACAACTGCGCTACTCCGTTGGCGTTTAGCGCTGCCGATCCGATCACCGTATTTCCATCCTTGAACTGTACCGTGCCGTTGGGAACACCACCAAACGTAGCCGTCACCGTCGCGGTGAAGGTTACAGACTGGTGATAGGACGATGGGTTCACGGAAGAAGCGAGGCTGGTGCTGGTAGGCGCCTCAATCTGGAACTTGGAGAACTCGTTCTGCTCCACGTTGCCAGCGTTGTCCACGCTATGGAACTCAACCGTGTTCGCGCCGGTGGTGGACACTTGGAAAGGCCCAGTGTAGGTCTGCTGCGATCCGCCGTTAACCTGGTAGACCGTATAGGCTACGCCGCTGCCCGGTGGGGGATCGCTGGCGTTCAGCGTTACTGTGACCGCAGACTCGTAGATGTTTCCCACGAGGTTGCCTTTCAGGCTCGCCGTGGTGACGGGCGGAACCGTGTCGTAGCAAACCGAGCCGTAGGTTTGATCACCGGAGGGAACGCCAGTGTTGTCCCATGCCCTGACGTTTGCGGTGTGGCAGCCCTGGCCAGCACTGGCCAAATCGAGCGATCCAGTAGTGGCGTTGGCGAACTGCGGACCGGTATAGAAGGAATTGCAGCAGCCCGGCGTGGGTTCGCTAAAGACGTCGCCGGGATCAGAATCCCAAGCCTGACTGAAGCCGGACACGCCGGTGATCGGGTTACCGTTGCTGCTGGTATCACTCAGCGTCCAGCTTACCGTCTGGTCGGTGTTATACCAAGTCCCGGTCGCGGGCCCCGAGAAGCTAGCCACCGGCGCACCGAAATCAGCTGCGCGGTAGGTGTTGATTGCCCAAGACAGTTGCAGGAAGTTGATCGAGCCCCAGCCCGTGACCGCATCCCAACCAGAACTGGCGCAGGAATACCCCAGGCCGTAAAACGAGGTTACGTCATTGTTGTTGCAGCCTGAGGTAATGTCATAGAAGGGATAGTGTGGCGCGTAGCCGGGGTTTTCGCCAAACCAATAGAGGTACCAGTTTCCATTGCCAATCGGTGCGCAGGGAATCGAGCCTCCGTAACACTGGCCGGTGATGTTGCCGACATAGTCAAGATAAGCGTTGGTTTGCGCGAAAAATCCCGCCAATTCCGGAGCCACGATACTAGTGCCTCCGTTGCCCTGCAGAAACCCGTCAAAGAACATATTCTGCGGGGTGTAGAACCAGTCGGCGTTGAGCGCAAGATCGGGAACGCCACGACTGGGCAAGCCTAAAGGACTCTGGTAAAAGGGTGTCGAGTAGTAAGCGCTGAAGCCGCCCGTGCTGCCGCCGTCGTTCGAATTGCAGCCGTCTGGGCCGCCGGTCCAGCCGACCTCGCTGAGAAAGTTGCTGCTCGAATCGAGCGACAGTGTAGCGCCGCCCGCGGCCACAACGTTGGGGTCAGACGAAGGAAACTGCACGGCGTCGGCGATATTGAAATTCGCGCAGCCAGCAGTGGCCCCTTGGTCGCCCGACGCCGCCACCAGAGTCCAGCCCTGGCCGATCATTTGGCTGAAGATGGCATCGTCGGTATCCATCACCGAGGATGGAGTGCAATACAGCTCTTCGCAGCCCCAACTGGTGCTGAATACTCGTGCATTGCCGTCGTTCAGGATGGCGTTGTACACGTCGGTGAAGGTGGAAAACGACGCATCGACGCCGTCGTACAGCCATACCTTGGACGTATCGACGTAAGATCCGAAGCTGTTCGACATCGCAGTGGACCACTCAAGATCCATCGTCCCTTCGCCATCGCAACACGCCGGTGTGCCATCGATATAAACTTCCTGGAAGTCGTACGCCAGGTAAGGGTACTGAGCTTGAAAGCCCTGCATGTCGCTAACTGCCTGAGAGCCTGCGGTCGCAATTGCAATCGAGGTCTCGACGGGCGAGTTGTTGGGATTGCCCAGAGGGTTGCAGCAGTGGCCCAGCGCATACAACGCATTGGCGTCGTAGGCCTCGGAGCTGTAAATGTCCGTCGGATCATAAGCGCCACCGGTGATCGGCGGCTTGCCGTGCTTCGACTTCGCCAGTGAATCTGGCCGCTTGCTCTTGCTGTCCTGACTTCCAGAGACGCCTTTGCCGATAACTGGTCCCGGCGCATAAATTGGGAACACGGGTTCCTGGACATGTTTGGCGGCTGGCCGCAGCACCTGCAGATTGTTGAGACCTCCGACGGAGTGAATGATGTTCGTCAGCTGAGAGGGAATCACGGGATCGCGATCATTCGAGTAAAAGGACGCGTTACCGAGTTGGTAGTTGTTGATTTTGACGCCAAGTGCCGCCTCAATCGTCGCCACTGGACCTTCTACGTCGACCAGAAGGCGGTTGGCATAACGATGGGTCACGGTCAAACCCTGGCTTTTGGCCCAGTCCACGACCGCTTGCTCATCCTGCTTGGCCGGAGCAAAGCGCGCGTTCCATTCCTCGGGCTTCAGGAAATGCATGAAGTTTGGCGAGCCTTTGGTTTGCAGTTCTTCGAGGAATTGCTTTTCCTTATCCATGTGGGGCGGCTGCAGACCGAAGACCAGCCGCAGTTTTTGATTGGCGTCGAATGGACCGACGAGCTGTGCCGAGCCATTCGACACCTGATGGGGGGTGGGCCCCCCGGGGCGAACTTGTGCGCCGTCCGCGGCCACGGCTGTCACTGTTAAGCTGAACAGGAAGACGACCGCCACGCCAGCAATCATGGATCCGATTGCGTGCCGGCGGCCAAGGGAATGCCTCTGTGCTTGCATACTGATTTGCTCCTCTTCTTTGAGAATTTAGATTTTTGTTTGCCGATCAGAACCCTTGGGGAAGGCTTGGAAGCACGCAAATCACAGTCTGTCGTGCAATCTCGCCCGTTGCAGGCTCATTCCTCTCCATAGTGCGAGATCGTCAGAGAACGTTTCAGCAGGCCAGGAAGATGGCACTTCATGTTCCCAAACGGGTACCGGCGCCTTCGGGAACGGCAGTGCAGGAAAGTGCCCGAATCCGTTGAACTTTGAGAGATATTTTTTCCTCAAGAAGAACTCACCAAGGCTTGGTCGCGGGAGTGCCACTCAACCCTTCCGCAATCTGACCTTGTTCACCGCTGAGACGTCCGTGAACCGCGATGAGATGCCTTCAACTCGCCCTCCAGTGCAATCGCGAGTTCCCGCATGCCGCGACGGATCTCCTTCCCGTCCAACGCAGCAAATCCCAACTGCAGCCCCTCGGGCACGGCTCTGCCTTGACTGTAGCGGTTCAGAGGAGTCACATCGACATCGCGCTGCGCTGCGGCAGCGGCCGCCGATTCGGCGGTGATCCCGCCACATAGCCATCCGGCAATCTGCAATCCAGCTTCGACGCTCGAGATTTCCAGCACCCCCGCGAGCCGCCGCCGTGCTTCTTCCAAAAGCACTGACAGACGCTCGGCATATACCTCTCTCATGCGCCGCAGGTGACGACCGAAGTGGCCCTCGGTGATGAAGTCGGTGAGCACCAGTTGCTCCAGCATCGGCGCGTGCCGCGAGGTCAGAGACTGGATCGCTTCGAAGTGATGCACCAAGCCAGAGGGAATCACCACGTATCCGAGGCGAAGTGCGGGGAACAGAACTTTACTGAAACTGCCCGCATAAAGAACCGACCCGCCGCCATCGAGCCCCTGCAGCGCAGGAATCGGTCGCCCCGAATAGCGATACTCGCTGTCATAATCATCTTCAAAAATCATAGCGCCAGCCTTCTGCGTCCACTCCAGTAACTGCAGTCGGCGAGCCAGGCTCATGGTGGTGCCCAGTGGAAACTGGTGCCCCGGAGTGACATAAATCAGCCGAACTCCTTGCGTGGGAAGATGGCGGATTTCAATTCCCTGGTTATCCACTACGGCTGCAAAGATCTTCGCCTGAAATGCCTGAAACGCCTGCAGCGCACCAGGGTACCCGGGATTTTCAATGCACACGCGATCTCCCGGATTCAGCAGAAGTCGGGCAGTGAGGTCGAGCGCCTCCTGCACTCCCGAGACGATCGCCACTTGCTCCGGCACACACTTCACACCCCGCGACCTGCTCAGGTACTCTGCCACAGCCTGTCGCAGAGGAATGTACCCCAGGGGATCGCACCCCATCAGATTGCGAGTCGAAATCCGGCGCAAGCAGCGCAGCACGATTTTTGTCCACAGAGCCATGGGAAATAGATCCAACGCTGGCAAGTTGGCGCGGAAGGCGCGGGTCGGGCGGTTCTCATAGCCCTGAAATAGCCTCGCCCGTTGCCCGTAGTCCGAGATCACCGCCTGGCGTTTCCGGTGCAATGTGGGTTTCACTGCATCGGGCGACACCTGGAGGAATTTCTCCGGCAAGACCGTACTGACATGCGTACCCGACCCAACACTACCTTCAACATAGCCTTCGGACTTCAGTTGCTCAAAAGCGTTAATAATCGTTCCGCGCGCCAGCCCGTACTGCCTCGCCAAATCGCGGCTGGATGGCAGCCGTGTCCCCGCTCGCAAGCGGCCCGACAAGATGTCGGCGCGTAGTGAGGCATACAGCCAGCGATAGGCGGGCACACCGGGGTCTTTTGGGGGAAGAGACAGTTCGAATGCGGTCACCAGTTTCACCATAGAAGTGGTACACACAACATATCACTAAATGGATCTTGTGATTGCTCCACTATGGTTTATCGTGAAGGTCGTGGAGGTGAGTGATGAGTCCGACGAGAAGGCGGATCAGCTTGGCTGTAGCGATTCTCTTCACTGGATTTATGCCAGCGCATTTGGCTTGGAGCCAAAAGGGCGCCAGTACTCCCAGCCATGCGAAAGATAGAGCAAGAATTGTGCTGTCCCAGGTTTTGTCCAAACTCGACGGTGACCATCTAAAGGCAATTTTGATAGAGGTCAACTATGGTCCGGGCGAGGCCTCGTCACCGCACTCCCATCCTTGCGCCGTCATTGGTTACGTCGTCGAAGGCGCGCTGCAAACCCAGGTGAATGGCGAGCCCGAGACGATTTACAAGGCCGGTGAGAGTTTTTACGAAGCGCCCAACGGAGTCCACCTTGTCTCGGCCAACGCAAGTTCCACGGAACCGGCAAAGCTCGTCGCGTACCTGATTTGCGATCATGACGCACCCCTCAGCATTGATGTGACAGAAAGCATCCACTCAAAAGGAGATTCAAAATGAACCAGCACACACAGGCCGCCTCGGTCACGACTCTGGGCAACATCGGTGAGAACTTGCGCCCGCTGAATTGGGAAAGGGCGGGAGTGCTGTACGCGCGCGTTGCGCTCGGGACCGCATTTCTGTCGGCTGTAGCTTCACGCTTCGGATTGTGGGACAAGACCCTCGACCTGAAGCACTTTGCGAATTTCATGCAATATGCAGCCGAAGTGAATTCATTTCTGCCGGCAGCTGTTATTCCGTTTGTTGCATGGGCGGCCACTATTGCAGAGACGTCTTGCGGAGTCCTGCTGATATTGGGATTGTGGCCGCGATGGATATCGCTCGCCAGTGCGATTCTGCTGGCCATGTTTGGAACGGCTATGGCGATTTCTTTCGGAGTCAAGTCTCCCATGGATTACTCCGTCTTTTCCGCATCCGGGGCAGCGCTGTTACTTACGCTGTATGAACACCGCAAATCCGTAGCTAACTCGTGAAAAACCTCGCCGGGAGTTTTGGAACTAACTGGGTATAGCGCAATCTGCGCTCCGGTGCCCGACTGTTGGTGGCTCTGACTTGGAGATAGTATGAACGTGCAAAGACACAGACCGAGCGGGGGGCAGTTCGTCGTATCTGCAGACTGGCTGCTGGTCGCAATCCCCGGACTCATCTGGGGCGCGTCTTTTCTTTTCATTGCCGAGGGACTAAAGGCCATTGGGCCGAGCGGCGTCACCTTCGTTCGCCTGTTCATCGGATTTGCAACCCTGGCATTGTTTCCCGCGGCACGCAAACCCGTGGAGCGCTCAGCATGGCTGAAAATCACCCTGGTGGGTGTTTTGTGGTTTGCCTTCCCTCTAAGCATGTTTCCATTCGCCGAGCAGAGAATGTCTTCCGCGTTAACCGGCATGTTGAACGCCGCCGTCCCACTCTTTACCGCCATCGTTGCCACAGCCATCGCCGCTAAAGTTCCCGAGCGCCGAGTGATTGCCGGTTTGGCCATCGGATTGATGGGTGCGGGGCTGGTAGTTTGGCCGACCATCCATGAAGGTGACAGCAGCTTCGTCGGTGTCTTGCTGATCCTGGCGGCTGTTGTCTCATACGGATTTGCGCTGAATCTTGCCCGCCCGCTGCAGCAGCAGTACGGAGCCCTTCCGGTGATTCTCCGCGCGCTGATTGTGGCGGTCCTGTTGACCGCGCCGCTCGGTGTGCCCGACCTACTTTCTGCGCGCTGGACACCAGCACCTTTCTTCTCGCTGCTGATATTAGGAGCGTTCGGGACCGGAGTCGCATTCGTGTCGCTGGCCACCGCCGCGGGAAGAGTCGGGGCCACGCGCGCATCGTCCGCAGCGTTCTTGATTCCTCCGGTCGCGCTACTGCTCGGAATCCTGGTGCGGGGCGAGCATGTTGCAACGCTCTCGATCATCGGCAGTACCGTCTGCGTGGCGGGCGCGTGGCTCATGCGCCGCCCGCCGATCGGTCGCGAACGTGAAGTCAAACCTTCTCAATCGTCGGCGCTCGTCGCTCAGAGGTGCGAGTCATGATAGGAGCAGATCACTGGGTGTATTTTGCGGTTGAGCTTTTGGAGTGGGAGAACAATCATGAAACTGAAGTGGAACAGCGCCATAGTCACTGCAACCCTTTGTTTGACGACTCTGACCACGGCGAAGCTCTCTGCTCGGCAACCAAGCGACGAGCCATTATTGCGCGTGCGCGAAACAGTTTGGCGCTCTTGGTTTGCCGGGGACACAAAGACTCTTGAGAATTTGGTGCCGCCTGGAACCATTGTCATGAGTGGCGGCGAGGAAAAATGGAAGACCCAGTTCGATGTGCTTCGAACTTCTGCCGAATTCCATGCCAAAGGTGGAAAACTTGTCCGCCTCGAATTCCCCCGCACCGAAGTTCAGCGCTTTGGCAATGTCGCCATCGTGTGGAGCAGCTACGTCGTGGAAACTGAGGTTGACGGCAAACGATCGTCGAGTGCGAGCCGTGTGACTGAGATCTTTGTGTGGCAGCATGGGCGGTGGACCAATCCGGGGTGGCACACCGACCCCGAAAAATGATCGAGAACGGCGAGACCAGGGCGGATAAAGTGTCGATCGCCCGATTCCGCTAACGCTGTTGGACTCTCATTTACGCAACACGTGCGGGCCGGACCTTGGCTATTCAACCTTCTTATATATGTCGGGATTGCACGGGCTAGGACTGCGCCCAGGAGGCACGATCCCATATTTTTGATCCAAGAAGCGTTGAAGCTCTTCTGGCAGGATTCCCGCGAGTTCTTGCCACGTTAGAACTTTGCACTTCGTTCTCAGATCCACGATCCTCACGCACCTCATTACTGCAAACCATGCCTCAATCAGGTCTGGACGGCGCGCATCTACCAGCACGCAGAAGCTGAGTCCGAGATGATGCGCGGCTAAGACATTTCGAATCAGCTGGTAGGAAACGTAGTGCCCATTCAGTCGCGGAAGCGATTCGCCGTCAAACACCTCACCCAAGTCGCGATAGGATTCCACGAGCGCCGGGCGCTGCGTCTGAAAGTCTGCTTCGGTAAGCTTGGATTCTGCCAGCAGCGTCCCCAGTTTCATGTCGATCTCGGTTCGGTCCACGCGTCTGTCATCGCGCGGTATGCCTGCTCTAAATCCGAACTCCGGAACCTCGGCAACTTCGAATCCCAATTTCAGTGCCAGCGTCTGACTCTGCGCGACCCCAGGAAAGCAGAATACGTTCATCAGTAAGGCATCCGAACTCATCGACGAGTCGAGCTCTTTCCATCCCCCATCCCTCTGAGGCAGTGAACGCCTGGACTGAGCGTGGATCTTGTCTAATCGATG
>Ga0209415_10016249_pt1 | contig 11974 bp, 11 predicted proteins | sample PeaSoiSIISIP2007_FD_187696 | JGI IMG/M metagenome (GOLD analysis project Ga0209415, IMG submission 187696) | Peat soil microbial communities from Weissenstadt, Germany - SII-SIP-2007 (SPAdes) (version 2) | ecosystem: Environmental > Terrestrial > Soil > Wetlands > Peat | place: Germany... | reverse complement strand
CCGGCCGATTTCTCTCTTGACGACATAGGACTATTGTTATATGATTGATCCTATCGCCTCAGGTGTGCAGAGCGGGGCGCCCGACGACGACGGCCATTTGGCGAAGTGGCGAAACAAACCCAAGCGGAGCCCCCGATCCGGCGCCGCGGTTTTGGCGAAACGGGCAAGCGAACTAATTTGGTTTTTCTCAATGATATCAGTCCCATCGACGATTCGAGATCGAAGCTGCCGCCGCGCTTCGCGCGACTTGGCGGAACAAAGCCAACCTCTCCCAAACGAAGGTCGAGCGAAGGCACCTCCGCCCACATGCCGTCAGGCGAATTTTACAAAACGAATTTGCAATTTCCCAATGAAATCAACACGCCACATTCCCCCACAACATCCCCTCGCCCACTCCGCACGCCCCGCTCACGCCCCCGTCCCGCCCCCCATGGCGCGCCAGATCACCTCCGCCGTCGCCGGCATCGCGATGTGGCGCACGCCGTACTCCGACAACGCATCGACCAGCGCGTTGGCGACCGCCGGCATGGCGCCGACGGTGCCGGCTTCGCCGGCGCCCTTGACGCCGAGCGGATTGGTCTTGGTCGGCACCGGGTTGCTCTTGATGGCGACGGCGGAGAGGTCGCTCGCGCGCGGCATGGCGTAGTCCATGAACGAACCGGTCAGGAGCTCGCCCGAGTCGGGATCGAACCTGATGTCCTCGCACAGGATCTGGCCGACGCCCTGGGCGATGCCGCCGGTGATCTGGCCGTGGAGCAGCAGCGGGTTGAGCACGGTGCCGACGTCGTCGACCACGCTGTAGCGCAGGATCTCGACCTCGCCGGTGTCGCGATCGATCTCGAGCTCGCACACATGGGCGCCGTTCGGAAAGTTCTCGGCCTCGCCGCGATAGACCGCGGTGACGACGAGCCCCGGCTCCATGCCGGGCGGCAGCTTGGCCGGATTGGCGGCGAGCCGCGCCACGTCCTTGATGGTGAGGGTCTGGTTGGTGGCGGGCGTCGAGAACACCCCTTCGGCAAACTTCACCTGCGCGGCATCGGCCTTGAGGGCGAACGCCGCGATGGTGCGCGCCTTGGCGATCACCTTGTGGGCGGCGGCATCGACCGCCGAGCCGCCGAGCGTCGCCGAGCGCGAGCCGCCGGTGCCTTCGCCGAAGAACACCTGGTCGGTGTCGCCCTGCAGATACTGGATGTCGGCGGGGTCGAGCCCGAGGCGGTCGCACACGATCTGTTTGAACACGGTCTCATGGCCCTGGCCCTGGTTGATGGCGCCGCAGAACAACGTCACGGTGCCGGTGCGATCGAACCGAATCTCGGCACCCTCGTAGCTCGGCGCGCCGGCGCGCTCGATGGTGTTGGAAAAGCCCAAGCCGCGCAGCTTGCCGCGCTTCTTCGCCTCGGCGCGCCGCGCCGGAAAGCCGTCCGCATCGGCGAGCGCGAGCGCCATGTCCATGTTCTTGGCGAACTCGCCGCTGTCGTAGGTGAAGGTGAGCCCGGTGCGGAACGGCATCGCTTCGGGCGGGATCGAGTTGCGCCGGCGCAGCTCGGCCGGATCGATGCCGGTGTGGTCGGCCGCGAGATCGACCAGGCGCTCGATCACGTAGGCGGCCTCGGGGCGCCCGTTGCCCCGGTAGGGCCGCACGGGATTGGTGTTGGTGAACACCGCCGTGACGTCGGTGTGGATCGCAGGGGTGCGATAGACGCCGGCGACCGAGCCGATATTCATCACGAAGGCGGGCGTCGCCATCTGCAGATAGGCGCCCATGTTGGCGATGGTCTTGACCCGCAGGCCGAGGAAGATGCCGTCGCGGTCGAGCGCGAGTTCGGCGTCGGTGACGTTGTCGCGCGCCTGGGCGTCGCTCAGGAACGCCTCGGAACGGGTGCTGGTCCATTTCACCGGCCGCCCGGTCAGCTTGGCGCCGAGCAGCACCAGCGCGACCTCGTTGTAGACCGCGGACTTCATGCCGAAGCTGCCGCCGATGTCGCCGGCGACCACCCGCACCTTGGCTTCCGGCACCTTGAGCACGTTCTCGGCGAGCTCGGCACGGAACGGATGGGCGCGCTGCAGCGTGGTGTAGATGGTGTAGCGGCCGTCGGCCGCGTTGTAGTCGCCGATCGAGCCGCGCGGCTCCATGGTCACGGCGGTGACGCGGTTGATGACGAAATGCTGGCGCACCACGTGGGCGGCGCGCGCGAACGCCGCGTCGGTCGCGGCCTTGTCGCCGTCGATCTGGACGAAGCAGATGTTGTCTTGGCAATCGTCGTGGACGCGCGGCGCGCCGGGCGCCGCGGCGCGTGCCGTCGACACCACGGCCGGCAGCGGCTCGTAGTCGACCACGATGCGCTCGGCGGCGTCGGCCGCCTGGTGGGCGGTCTCCGCCACCACAAAGGCGACGCAGTCGCCGACCCAGCGCACCCGGTCCGACACCAGCGCCGGATAGCGCGGCCGGTACATCGCGCTGCCGTCACGCCGCTTGAGGCCGCCCGGCACCGGCAGGTCGCCCCAACCAGAGGCCCGCCAGTCGGCGCCGGTCAGCACCGCGAGCACGCCCGGCGCAGCCTTGGCCGCCGTCACGTCGATGGCGCGGATTTTCGCATGGGCATGGGGCGAGCGCAGGACATGGCCGAACGCCATGCCGGGCAGCGTGATGTCGTCCACATAACGGCCGCCGCCACGCACCAGACGCGGGTCCTCGAAGCGGGACACCGCCTGACCAATTCCGAACTTGTGCACCGACCAGCCCCCTTTGCGATCCTCACCCACGCGCTTGAGCGCGCGGGCGGGATGTTAGTGGCAGGCCGGTATCGAGTCCAAGAGGCTTACGAGCAACAAGAGGCTTACGAGCAACAAGAGCCTTCCGGGCAACAAGAGCCTTGCGAGCCTTGCGGGTGCTCAGTGAGCGGCCGGCGGCGCGTCGTCCGCGGGGCGTGCATCGCCGGCCTTGGTGCTGCGGCGAGCCGCGGTGCTGCGGCTGCGCTCACTGTGATTGTGGCGGTGCAACCCCATGCCCCGGCCGATGTCCGGCCCGGCCACATAGCCGATCACGCCGCCCGCAACGAGACCGACGGGGCCGGCCACGAGGGCGCCCGACGCCGCCCCGAGCGCCATGTCGTTCACGCGCTCGCCGGCGCTCGCCGCAACCGGCACCGATACGGCCGTGGCGACGACCGCGATGGCAAGTATCCTTTTCATGGTGTTTCCCCTCTGGTTGCGCCACGACCGGATCATGCGTCCGCGTCGCGACGACGTCCTCAGCCCATCTATAACGTTAAGGTTGCCAAATGGTTCACCGCCCGCCTTCATTTATCTTGTCAAGCAGCCGCCGGCACGCCTCCAGTTCGCCAAGCGCCCGCTTGAGCCGTTCGAGATCCTCCGGCTCGATGCCCTTTTGTGGCGGCGCCACCAAGGGAAGCGTGGCCTGGGCCACCTGAGGTGGGAGGACTTTCGGTACGGCGACTTGCGGCGCAGCGACCGGCGAGGCGGTGACTTGCGGGGCCGCCGCCTCCTTCGCAGCCGGTGCCCCAGCCGCAGATTTGGCCTCGATCCTCAGGCGCTTTTCCGGCAAGACCGCGCGCGCAGGCGTTTCATCGAGCTCCGGCTCGTCGCCCTCGCGCTCCTCGTCTTCGTCCTCCTTTCGGCCTTCGTCCTGCTCTCCTTCCTCGGCCTCCGCCTGAGCGGGTCCGCCCGAGAACCGCGGCAGGAACTTGAAGATGCCCCGGGCGCCCTCCGCGTCGTCCTCCTCCCGCGCATCGTCGCGCGAGAGCACCGGCAGGTTGACGGCATGACCCTGCCCCACCGACTGCACGGTGCGCACGCCCTGTTCGCGCAGGATGCGCTGCACCCCGCGGATGGTGTAGCCGTCGCCATAGAGGAGATGCCGGATGCCGCGCAGAAGATCGACATCCTCGGGGCGATAGTAGCGCCGGCCGCCGCCGCGCTTCATCGGCCTGATGTGGGGAAAACGGCTCTCCCAGAACCGCAAAACGTGCTGCGGCAGGTCGAGTTCGTCTGCGACCTCACTGATCGTACGGAACGCGTCGGGCGCCTTGTTCAAAGCCGCCTCTTGATACGGGTCCTGGGCTTATTCGCCGCCGCTGCCGTCCGAACCCGAGTTGATGCGCTGCTTGAGAATCGCCGACGGCTTGAACACCATAACGCGTCGCGGCGAGATTGGCACTTCCGTCCCGGTCTTGGGATTGCGGCCGATGCGCTGGCCCTTCTTGCGCACCACGAAGGAGCCGAACGAGGAAAGCTTCACGGTTTCGCCACGTTCGAGGCAATCCGTGATCTCCTTCAGCACCAGTTCTACGAGCGCCGCAGACTCGGTTCGCGACAAACCGACCTTCTGATAAACGGCCTCGCACAGGTCCGCCCGCGTTACGGTCTTTTCGGTCATCGCCAGCCCCGATGCACCAACCAATATCTTACTTATAGTTCAAGGATATGGAGTTGAATGCCCCGGGTCAATCAGGCTCCACTTAACTATTATTTTGATGTGGCCGGAATGCACCATTCACCAGCGCAGCAGGATGGCGCCCCAGGTGAACCCCCCGCCCATGGCTTCCAGGAGGACGAGGTCCCCGGTCTTGATGCGGCCATCATTGACGGCGACCGACAGCGCCAGCGGGATCGAGGCCGCAGAGGTATTCCCGTGCCGATCCACCGTGATGACGATCTTTTCCGGCGCAATGCCGAGCTTGTGGGCCGAACCGTCGATGATCCGCTTGTTGGCCTGGTGGGGCACGAACCAATCGATGTCGTCCGCCGTGTAGCCGGTGGCCGCGAAGGCGTCCACCACCACGTCGGTGATCATCGCCACCGCATGCTTGAACACTTCGCGGCCTTCCATGCGCAGATGCCCGACCGTCCCGGTCGTTGACGGCCCGCCGTCGACATAGAGCTTGTCCTTGTGGCGGCCGTCGGAGCGCAGATGGGCGGTCAGAATACCGCGGTCCTCGCGGCTGCCCGATTGCGGCACGGCGTCAAGCACGACCGCGCCGGCGCCGTCGCCGAACAGCACGCAGGTGGTGCGGTCGGTCCAATCGAGCAGGCGCGAAAACGTCTCCGCCCCGATGACGAGCGCGCGCTTGAAGCTACCGGTCTTGAGGAGCCCGTCGGCGGTGGCGAGGCCGAACACGAAGCCGGAGCATACCGCCTGCAGATCGAACGCCGCCCCATGGGTGATGCCGAGCCCGGCCTGCACCGAGACCGCGGTGGCCGGGAAGGTGTTGTCGGGCGTCGAGGTGGCGAGCACGATGAGATCGATCGATTGCGGATCGACGGCGGCGGCCGTGATCGCGGCGCGCGCGGCCGCAAGCGCCAGATCGGACGTGTGCTCACCGTCCGCCGCAATACGGCGTTCCCGGATGCCGGTGCGCTGTGCGATCCACGCGTCGGAAGTGTCGACCTTCCGGGCCAGATCCGCATTGGTGAGAATGTGGCTTGGCAGGTAACTCCCGCAACCGAGCACCACCGACCTGGTCACCGTCACGAGGAGATGCTTTCTGCGGCGGGCTGTTCGGTCGGGCCGACGGGATGTTGGCCGAGCATCTGGGAGATGCGTCCCCGCAATTCGTAACGTACCATGTCGTAGCCGAGATCGACCGCCGCCGCGAACCCCTCAGGGTCCGTGGCGCCGTGGCTCTTGATCACCACCCCGTTGAGGCCGAGGAAGACCCCTCCATTGACCTTGCGCGGATCCATCTTGTCCTTCACAGCCTCGAACGCATTGCGGGCGAACAGATATCCGATCCTGGCGAACAGGGTTCGGGCCATTGCGTTGCGCAAATATTCGCCAAGCTGTTTGGCCGTTCCTTCGGCGGTTTTCAAGGCGATATTGCCGGCGAAGCCTTCCGTCACCACGACGTCCACAGTCCCCTTGCCGATGTCGTCGCCCTCGACGAAGCCCACGTAATCGAGGTCGGGACGTGCCGCCTGACGCAGGATATGGCCGGCCTCCCGGACCTCCTCCAGCCCCTTGACCTCCTCGACCCCGATGTTGAGGAGCCCGATGGTCGGCCGTTCGAGGTCGAACAGCACCCGCGCCATGGCGCCGCCCATGACGGCGAGATCGACCAGATGCTTGGCATCGGCCCCGATGGTGGCGCCCACATCGAGCACGATGGATTCGCCCCGCAGCGTCGGCCACAGCGCCGCGATCGCCGGCCGATCGATGCCCGCCATGGTCTTGAGATGGAACTTCGCCATCGCCATCAGGGCGCCGGTGTTGCCGGCCGACACGGCGACGTCGGCGTCGCCTTTCTTAACCGCGTCGATCGCCATCCACATGGAGGATTTCCAGCGGCCGTGGCGCAGCGCCTGGCTGGGCTTGTCGTCCATCTTGACCGCGACGTCGGTGTGGACGATGCGCGAGACCGCCCGCAGGGCCGGCCGGTCGGCGAGCAATGCCTCGATCACCGTACGGTCGCCGACCATGACGAATTCGGTGTCGGGGTGTCGATCGAGCGAAATGGCGGCGCCCGCCACCACCACCGGCGCCCCGAAGTCGCCTCCCATGGCGTCGAGCGCAATACGTACCTTCTGTGGCATCGATCGACCTTGGCGGGGGGCCAGCGCCAGATCGTCGGTTCCGCCGACCGGGTGCCCATTCGCAGCGGCGCGACCATAGCGCGTCGGGTTGTGAGGGAACAGTGGCCAGAAAGTCAACGGTCGGAACCGCAAGACCGCACGGATCGGGCGCGATGAAAAGCTGTCGCCGGTCGGGCTTCAGCTGGTCGGATTCTTGAGCTTGGCCAATACGGCGAACGGATTTTCGCTCCCGCCCGCCGGCGCCGGCGGCGCGAACACCGCGCCTGGCTTGCGCGGGTAACGGTCGATGCCGAGCAGCAGGAAATCCGCCAGGATTGCGCCGAGGTCGGCGGCGCCATCGACCAGCGCCTCGGGCGGCTCGTCGCCGGCTCGAGCCTCGTGATGGTCTCCGTCATCGTCCTCGTCGGCCGCCGCTTGGACGGGCGCCGAGGGAGCGAACACGACGTCGACCGGCTCATCGACCCGGTTCTCCAGCGCCTCGAGCGTGACGACGCAGTCCTGGCCGACGGTGGCCGACACCCGTCCGGTCACCCGCAGGCCGTTGCCCTGGCGCGCCACGTCGATCGCCGCCTCCAGGCGAGGCATGTCCCGCACCCCGGCAAGCGCCGCAAGGGCGGCCCGCACCTCGGCATCGGCCACAAGGTCGAGATGCAGACCGGTGTCCGGAACATCCTCCAGCCGGATCGGAACGTGCCAGCGCTGGGCGGGCTTGGTCATGGGCAGCTACCTGTTCTCTTGCAAGGGCTCGGCACCGGCCAAAATGGCGTCGGGGTCGAAAAATGCAAGCCGTCCGTGCCCCAACGCGGCGGCATCGGTTGCGCCGAGCCGGGCGGCGGCGCGCAGCACGTAGTCGGCGAGCAGCGCAGCGGAGCGCGGGCGATCGCCGGAAAATACGTTGCGCCCCAGCGCCGCCGCAAGCGGCGCCGCCGCATCGGCCCCGGAGAGGGCTTCTTCGTAGGCCCTCTGCCGGCCATAAAAGGCCTCTCCCAGCCGTGTCATCTCCCTCGGCACCGACAAATCACCGATGCCCATTTCCCGCAGATTGTGATCCATGTCGCGGCAGAACGAATCGAACAACCCCTGGGCGAGCTTCGCGAGCTCGGCTTCGCGCCGCAGCCGCCGCAGCACCAGGACCAGATGGAGAACGATCATATCGAAACGCCCCTCGATGGTATCCGGGACGCCAAAACCTGCATAAAATACCGGCAGGCGCGCCTGCGCCACGATGGCGCCATAGAGGGCGTCGATTGTCGAACCGCTTGGCCGGCGAAACAGCCTAAGAATCGCTTGGGGGATCATTGGGCTAAAATCGGGTCGGGGCGCGGCCCGTTGTGTTTCGCGCGGGCGCGGGTTAGGTCATCTGGCCTTTCGACGCAAGGGGGATGGGGCACGTTGAGCCGGATTAACGATTTCAGGGCGTGGCGTTCGTTCGCCGGCGCGCTGGCATTGCTCGCCGGCGCGTTCGTGGGCGGCTGCACCCAGGTCTATCATCACGGCTACATGGTCCCCGAGGGCGCACTGGAGCAGATTCCACTCGGCGCCTCCCAGGAGCAGGTCCTGATCGTGCTCGGCACCCCCTCGACGGTCGCCACCATCAGCGGCGAGGTGTTCTACTATATTTCGCAGCGCGCCGAGCAGACCGCGTTCCTGCCGCAGAACGAGACCGACCGCCGTGTCGTGGCGGTCTATTTCGACAAGAGCCGTCGCGTGCAGCGGCTCGCCGACTACGGCCTCAAGGACGGCAAGATTTTCGACTTCGTCAGCCGCACCACGCCCTCGGGCGGCGTCGAACAGAACTGGCTGGGCTTCGTGTTCCACATCATCAAGAGCTGACGAAGCGGCGGAACAGCATTTGCGCATTGCGGCGCGCCATGGCGTCGAACGCATGCCCGCCGAACTGCGGCATCGTCATGAGATCGTCGATCTGATCGACCACGAAATCGCGTTCGACGAACGGCCAGTCGCTGCCGTAGAGGACCCGTCCCGGTCCGGCGAGCGTCGTCAGCGCCGCCATCGCGGGACCGCCGCCCGACAGCGCCACGTCGTAGTAGAACCGGTCGAGCCAGGGCCGCACACCCTCCGGAAAGCGTTCATGGAACGGGCGCCCGGTGCCGAGCCCCGGAAACGGTGGCCGGTGGGTCTCGAGCTCGTCCATCAGGCGCAGGCGGGTCGCAAGGTAGGGGAAAGTCCCGCCCGCGTGGGCGAGAATCCAGCGGATGCGCGGAAAATCCCGCAGCACCTCGTTGTAGATGAGGTTGGCGGCGACCCGCGTGGTGTCGAAGGCATATTCGATATAGGCCGGCCATAACGGCAGATCGAGACCGCCCGGCAGGTAGGGCGGAATGGTCGGATGGATGAACACGATCGCGCCGCGCCGGTTCAGTTCCTCATAGACCGGCCGGTAGCGCGGATCGCCCACATAGACGCCGTTTTGATGGGACAGCAGGATCAATCCGTCGGCCCGCAGCACGTCGAGCGCGTAGGCCATCTCGGCGAGCGCGCCGTCGATGTCGGGCAGCGGCAGCGGTGCGAAGAAGCCGAGCTCGGAGCGCGCGCCCGCGAACTTCGCCAGCGCCTCGCCGACCGAGCGCGTCAGATAGCGCGCATTGGCGTCGTCGCCGTGATGCACGCCCGCGACCGACAGCGGATTGACCACCGCCGCCGCGACGCCGAACTCGGCCATCTTCTGGCACACGACGGCGGGCGGATCGCCCTTGCGGAACGGCCGCGACGGATCGATGGCGCCGGAACGCGCGAGCGCAGCCTCGTATTCCGGCAGCACGACGTGGTGATGGACGTCGATCAGCTGCAGGTCCGCGAGCGTCCGTGGCCGGTCATCGTCCACCATGAAATCGTCCGCGGCCCTCAATTCACCTTCATGCCGGACTTGCGCACCACCTCGCGCCACTGTGCGACGGTGCGGCGGATTTCGCCGGCCAGCACGTCGGGCCCCTCGCCCGCCGCCTCGACGCCGAGGAGCGAAAACCGCTTCAGCAGCTCGGGATCGCGCATCGCCTCAGTGACCGCCGCGGCGAGCTTGGCGATGACCGGCGCCGGGGTTCCGGCGGGCGCCAACAGGGCGGTCCAATTGGCGACGTCGAAGTCGGCGGCGCCGGTGCGTTCCGCGACGGTCGGCACGTCCGGCACCGCAGGCGAGCGCCGGCTGGTCGTCACCGCAACGAGCTTGAGGCTGCCGCTCTCCACGTGGGGCACCAGCGGCACCACCATGGAAAAGATCGCATCCACATGGCCGCCGATGAGATCGGTCACCGCCTTGGCGGAGCCCGCATAGGGAACGTCGGTCCATGCCGGCAGGCCCATGCGCTGCTGGAACATGATGCCGGTGAGATGGCTGACCGAGCCGGTTCCGGTCGAGGCGACGGTGAGGTCGCGGCCCTTGCGCCGCGCCAGATCGATGAATTGGTCGACGCTCGCGACCCCGAGGTCGCGTCGCACCGCGAGCGCGCCCGGCGCCCGGGCGAGAATCGCGATCGGCGCGAAGCTCGTCACCGGATCATAGCCGGGGTCGCGGAAGGTGCTGACGTTGGAGGTCAGCGTGTCGGTGACGACGAGCAGCGTGTAGCCGTCCGGCGTCGCCTTGGCCACATAGGTCATGCCGATATTGGTGCTGCCGCCGACGCGCTGCTCGACGATGAAGCTCGCGCCCATCTGCTGCGACAGCGCCTGCGCCAGCGCCCGACCGACGATGTCGGTGGTGCCGCCGGCGGTCGAGGGGATGATGAGGTGGATCGGGCGCGACGGGTAGGCGGCAGCATCCTCGGCGCGGCATTCGCCTGCGCGCACGGCGAGTGCGCCCAGCAGCGCGGCCGTGACCATGCCCCACCTCATCCGCCGCCCTCGAAAATGCGTCGCTTGTGCCATCCTGACAGTGTGGCCCATCCGGCCCGAATAAAAAACCCCGCGGTTCGCACCGCGGGGCTTTTTTGCTTCGCGCCTTCGCAAAATCAACGCGCCAATATCGCCAGCAGCAGCAGCGCCACGATGTTGGTGATCTTGATCATCGGGTTCACGGCCGGGCCGGCCGTATCCTTGTAGGGATCGCCGACCGTGTCGCCGGTCACGGCGGCCTTGTGGGCATCCGAGCCCTTGCCGCCGTAGTGGCCGTCCTCGATGTATTTCTTGGCGTTGTCCCAGGCGCCGCCGCCCGAGGTCATCGAGATCGCCACGAACAGGCCGGTGACGATGACGCCGAGCAGCATGGCGCCGACCGCCGAGAAGGCCGCGGATTTGCCGGCGGGCCCGCCGCCGGCAATGAAGTAGATGACGAAGTAGACGAAGATCGGCGACAGCACCGGCAAGAGCGACGGGATGATCATCTCCCCGATCGCCGCCTTGGTCAGCAAGTCGACGGCGCGGCCGTAGTCCGGCTTGTCGGTGCCCTGCATGATGCCGGGCTTTTCCCGGAACTGCCGGCGCACCTCCTCGACGATCGCACCGGCGGCGCGGCCGACCGCCGTCATGCCCATGGCGCCGAACAGATACGGCAGCAGGCCGCCGAACAGCAGGCCGACCACCACGTATGGATTGTTGAGCGAGAAGTCGAGCTGCACGCCCTGGAAATACGGGTGCGCCGCCGCGTCGGCGATGAAGAACTTGAGGTCTTCGTTGTAGGCCGCGAACAGCACCAGCGCGCCGAGGCCGGCGGAGCCGATCGCATAGCCCTTGGTGACCGCCTTGGTGGTGTTGCCGACGGCGTCGAGCGCATCGGTCGATTTGCGCACCTCCTTGGGCAGGCCCGCCATCTCGGCAATGCCGCCGGCATTGTCAGTCACGGGCCCGAACGCATCGAGCGCCACCACCATTCCGGCGAGCGCCAGCATGGTGGTCACCGCGATGGCGATGCCGAACAGCCCGGCCTGCGCATAGGTGACGAGGATGCCGGCGATGATGACGAGAGCCGGAAGCGCAGTCGATTCCATCGAGATCGCCAGGCCCTGGATGACGTTGGTGCCATGGCCCGTGATCGATGCCTTGGCGATCGACTGCACCGGGCGGAAGTCGGTGCCGGTGTAGTATTCGGTGATCCAGATGATCAGACCCGTCACCGCGAGCCCGACGATGCCGCAGATGAACAGCGACGTACCGGTGTATTTGACGCCGTCGAGCGCCCCGAACCCGATCAGCTGCCACATCACCAGCGCAATGCCGCCGAGCGAAAGCACGCCGGTCGCGATCAGGCCGCGATAGAGCGCGCCCATGATGGACTGGCTCGCCCCCAGCTTGACGAAGAACGTGCCGATGATCGAGGTGATGATGCAGACGCCGCCGATCGCGAGCGGCAACGTCATCATGTTGAGCAGGATGGGGGTGCCGCGGAAGAAGATCGAGGCCAGCACCATGGTGGCGACCGTGGTCACCGCATAGGTCTCGAACAGGTCGGCCGCCATGCCGGCGCAGTCGCCGA
>Ga0209415_10016248_pt1 | contig 11975 bp, 10 predicted proteins | sample PeaSoiSIISIP2007_FD_187696 | JGI IMG/M metagenome (GOLD analysis project Ga0209415, IMG submission 187696) | Peat soil microbial communities from Weissenstadt, Germany - SII-SIP-2007 (SPAdes) (version 2) | ecosystem: Environmental > Terrestrial > Soil > Wetlands > Peat | place: Germany... | reverse complement strand
CGGCGGAACGCGCCGTGCGTGCTGTTCCTGGACGAGGTGGACGCGATCGGGCAGAAGCGCTCGCAGCTGCGGCACACCCCGATGCGCAGCGCGGTCAACCAGCTGCTCCTGGAGCTGGACGACATCTCGGGCCACAACGAGGGCGTCTTCCTGCTGGCCGCCACCAACCACCCCTGGGACGTGGACAGCGCGCTGCGCCGGCCAGGCCGGTTCGACCGGACGCTGCTGGTGCTGCCGCCGGATGCGGCCGCTCGCGAGGGGGTGTTCCGCTACCACCTGCGCGAGCGACCTGTGGTCGGGATCGACCTGGCCAGGCTGGCCAGGCAGACGGACGGGTACTCCGGCGCCGACATCGCGCACATCTGCGAGACGGCCGCCGAACGGGCCCTGATGGACTCGGTCCGGCGCGGCGAGCCGCGGATGATCGGCACCGGAGACCTCGAGGCGGCCATCGGCGAGGTCAAGCCGTCGCTGGGCGCCTGGTTCGACACCGCCCGCAACGTGGCGCTGTTCGCCAACGAGGGCGGTACCTACGACGACCTGGCCGCCTACCTCCGGAAGCGCCGCCTGCTGTGAGTAGTGTCGGCCCGTGATCGAGCTGCGGCGGGAACTGGCGCGGGCTTCGGCGATGCTCGACGTCAAGCGGTTCGACGAGGCGTCCGCGCTGTTGTCGCGCATCGTGGCGGCGGAGCCGGATAATGCCCGGGCCTGGTGCCTGATGGCCCGCGCCCACCTGGGGGCGGACCGGTACGCCGAGGCCATCGAGGTGGCCAACCGGGCGGTGGCCCTGGACCCCTCGGACGAGTGGCCGCACCGCCTGGCCAGCAACGCGCTGGTCCACCTGGGTAACTACTCCGACGCGCTGCGCGCGGCGCACGAGGCGTGCCGGCTCGCGCCCAGCTACTGGCAGACCCACGTGTGCCTGGCGCAGGCCGCCCTGGCCAGCCAGCGGCTGGACACCGCGACCGACGCGGCGGCCCGGGCCCGGGCCCTGGCGCCCAACGAACCCGACGTGCATTTCCTGTCCGGCAAGGTGAGCCTGAGCCGAGGCGACCTGGCCGCCGCGCGCGAGCATCAGGAGCGCGCCCTCGCGCTGGATCCCGCGCACAGCGGCGCGATGAACGAGCTCGGCCGGATCAGGCTCCGGCGGAACGACCCGATCGGCGCGATCAGGCACTTCCTGTCCGCGGCCCGGGCCACCCCGGACGAGCGGATCTACGCCAGGAACATCGACGTGGTGATCCTGCGCACGGTGTCCCGGACGATCTACGTGTTCACGCTGATCGCGCTGATCCTGATCTGGGTCCCCGCGATCAGCCACGTGAACCGGCTGCCGTTCGCCATCGGCCTCGGCTTGCTCGGGGTCCTCACCGCCGCGGGCTTCGCCTGGATGGTGCTGCGCCTGCCGCTCGAGGCCCGCCGGGTGGTGCGGCGGACCCTGCGGGCGCCGCGCGTGGCGGCGGCGCTCGCCCTGGCCGTGGGCGGGGTCGCGGTGGCGTTCGGCATCGTCGCGTTCACGCCCGAGCTCGACCTCGCGCAGGTGCTGCCGATCGCCGTGGTCATCACCGTGGCCGCGCGGCTGGCCGCCTTCGCGGCCCTGCGGGCCGCGGCCAGGAAGCAGCAGTAACCACGCGGCGTTCTGCTGTATCTCGCGCGCGTTCTGCTGTGTCTCGTGTGGCTCCGGGTCCGGCGCTTGAGCGTGGTCGAGCCAGCGGACGGCGCGGACCGACGGGATGGCTAGCATGACGGCGCTGCTCAGCAGCCCGTAGACGGCCCCGGCCCCGAAGACCAATGCGGGCCCGAGGGCGGCGGCGAGCGGCCCGTCGATGGCGTACCCGATGACGCCGATGCCATAGGCCGGGAACATCGAGAGCGAGCTGACCCGGGCCAGCCGCTCCGGCGGTATCTGCTGCTGCAGAGTGGTGCCCACGAAGGTGGCGAAGATCGCCGATCCCGCGCCGCAGCCGAAGGCGCCCGCCGCCACCCAGGGGGCCGCGGCGTGCAGGGCCACCGGGATGTCGGGCAGCGCGTGACGGCAGTGACTGGCCCCCGGCATGTCTCCTCCTTGTTCACGGTGATGGTAACTGCCTACCAGCGGGCGAGGCTGGCCCGGGCGAGGTTGGGGAACGGCGGCCCAAGCCCTTCGGGCATGGGGTGGGTCGTAGCTATGCGGTGGCGCGGCGGGTTCGGTGGGCTATGGTCGTGCTTGACACGTAATGGCCTGCCGGGCGGCGGCGCCGTCTGGGACGGACGTGGGGGTGGGGCGTGGTGGCGGCTAACCGGCTGATCCCGGTCAGGGTCGGGGATATCGAGATCGAGGTCGAGGCGGTCCCGGTGGCCGGGACCGAGGCGACGTCGGGGCGGGCGGAACGGGCGGCAGGGAGCGCGCTGGAGGCGTTCGCCCGGGCGCAGGACGCGATCATCGAGGTGGCCAAGTCGACCGCTCAGATGATCGAGAAGGCGGGGGCGGCGGCGCGGCCGGATCGGGTGGATGTGGAGTTCGGGCTGAAGTTCTCCGCCTCCGGCACGGTGATCATGGCCGGGGTCGCCGGGGAGGCCAGCTTGAAGGTCACCCTCGGCTATGACGTCGCGGCCAGGCCCTCAGCCATTCCGCCTGCCGGTGTGGCAGCCGAGCGAGGATTGGATGAGCCGGTCCAGGGGCTGTCGGCTGGGCCATCGTGACAGCCTCGGCGGGCGTCACGGACGGGCTGGTGCCGGGATATCTCGGGCGGGTGCTGGATGGGGGCGGCGACCCGGTGGGGACGTGTTTCCAGGTCGCGCCGAGTGTGCTGGTGACGGCCTGGCATGTCCTGGGCGATATTGGCGCCGCTGAGAAGGATGCCCGGGTGGGGGTGGATCAGCTGGCCGGCGGGGAGGCGTTCCGGGCAGCGGTGGCGCGCCTGGATCAGGACCACGACCTGGCGGTCCTGGTCTGCGATGTTCCCCTGCCGGCCACGGCCGGGGACCTGGCCGCGACGGACCAGATGGCGCCCCGGACCGGGGTGACGGTGACCGGGCATGCCGTGATCGCGGATCCCGGCCGGACCGCCCGGTCGCTGACCACGATCGGGCAGTGGACAGGGCCTGCGATGTGGGAGGACGCGACCCCGACCGGGCGGATGACCGCTGAGGCGCTGATGCCGGGCATGAGCGGTGCGCCAGTGATCCGGGACAGGGATGGCGCCGTGGCTGGGGTCGTATCGGGCCGGTACAACAGCGCGGACGGGTGGCTGGCCGGCACGGTGTGGGTGACCCGGACCGAAGACCTGCTACCGCTGCTAGACGGGATCGCCGAGGTCGCGGTGAAGCGCCTGCCGCTGGCCCGGCCGGTGGACCTGGTGCTGAGGGTGGACCGTGATCGGGTGCGGCTGACCGGGACCGGTACTGATATCTCTGCTGGTCACGGCGGGGTGTCCGTAGGCCTGGCCGAGGCCGTGAACGAGAGCCGCCGGGCCCGGGCCCGGGTCACCCTGACGGCCCGCTCTCAGGCAGAAACCGAAGAAAGAACTGAGCAGGTGGCTCTGGGCCGGGCCAGCAGGCTGCTGAGCGCCTCGTTCCTGCCCGCGCCGGTCGCAACAGAGTTGGGGAGGGTGCTGGCGGCCGCCGAGCGGGCGCACCAGCCGGTGCGGCTCGGCTTGGCGGTACTGCCGAAGCTGGCCGGGCTGCCGTGGGAGGTGCTGGCCGCACCGGAAACCGGACGGCCGCTGGCCCTGCATCCGCTGGTCAGCGTCTACCGGAAAGCCGACGCTGCAGGACCACGGGTCCTTCCAGGACCGCTGCGGATCGTGGTGGCGATCGCCGCCCCCGATACCGGCGGCGGCCCGCCGCTGGATTACGAGCGGGAGCTGCGCAATGTACTGGCCGCAGTCCGAGATGCCCGCCAGGGCGCCGCCGACGTGCGGGTGGTGCCGTTCGCCACCATGGCGGAGATCCGCGACGAGCTAGACCGCGGCCCGGCCCACATCCTGCACATCTCCGGGCACGGCTCCCCGGGCACGCTCCACCTGGAAAACGACGACGGCTCAGCCCGGCCGGTGACCGCCGAGGAGCTTGTCCGGGACGCCATCCCGCCCGGACAGATGCCGCCGGTGATCACCCTCGCAGCCTGCTACACCGACGCCGCCGCCAGCCAGGACGGCACCTCCTTCGCGGCCCAGCTATGCGCGCGGGGCGCCACGGCGGTGATCGCCACCGAAACCTCTATCACCGACACCTACGCCACAAAGCTGCTGGCCCGCGTCTACGGTACCCTGGCCCGCACCCGGACCCCGACATCATCGCTGCCTTGTCCGAGGCGCGCCGGGAGGTCCAGGCCGAGCTGGAAACCTCCCCCGACGCGCGGGACACCCAGCTGGCCGGGCTGGGAGAATGGGCGGCGGTCACCATCTTGGCCGCTGCCGGGTCGGTGCCGGTCCTGGACGTCGAGCACACCGCCCGGGCAACGCCAGGGCCGTCCCGGCCCCGGATCCCCGGACTGGCCGCGCGGGAGGACTGGTACTTCGTCGGGCGGCGGCCCGAGCAGCGCCGCTGGCCCGCCGACCTGACCGGGTCGTCGGAGGCGGGCATTGCCGTCTACGGGATCGGGGGGGTCGGCAAGACTACGCTGGCCGCCGAGATCGTCGCCCGGGTCCGGGTCCGGGAGCCCGGCCGGGTCCTGGTCAGCCTGACCGGCCCGCTGACCCTGGAAGGCCTGCTCGGCGCGGTGATCTCCGCCATACGCCGCGAGCTGCTGGTAAGTGGCCAGGACACCGCTGACATGATTCGGGTTCTTGATGTCGCCGGGCGGACGGACCTGAGCTGGCAGGACCGGCTCGTCATTCTCCGCAGCCATGTCCTGGACCACGTGCCGGTGCTGCTTCTGCTGGACAACTTCGAAGATAACCTGCGCCCCGACGACAACACGGGGTACGCGGTCCGTGATGAGGTGCTAGCTGGGCTGCTGGCCGCGTGGGTGGCTGACCCGGGGGATAGCCGTCTGCTGGTCACCTGCCGATACCGGTTCGCCCTGCCCGGAGGGGCGGAGCAGGCGTTGTCGTTCCGGCAGCTGGGGGCGCTGTCGCGGGCGGAGACGATGAAGCTGGCCTGGTCGCTGCCGGCCCTGGACCGCTCGGATGAGGCCCAGCTGGAGCAGGTGTGGCGGCTGGTCGGCGGACATCCCCGGTCGCTGGAATATCTCGATGCGCTGCTGTCTGGCGGGCATGCGCGCTATGGGGACGTGACCGCCCGGCTCAGCGCTGCGGTCAGCGGGCGACTTAGCGGGGCCGACCGCGAGGAGTGGCTGGCCTCTCGCACCGCGCTGGATGCGGCGCTGGCCGAGACCGTGGCACTGGCTGCCGACGATGTCCTGCTTGATGACCTGCTGGCCCGTCTAGCCCAGGACCCCCGGGCGGCGGACCTGCTGTTGGGGATCTCGGTGTACCGGGAACCGGTCGACCAGAACGCGGTGCTATTCCAGGCCGGGCAGCCCGACGCGGACGCCGAGGATATCCCCGACCGGGAGGCCGCCTCCCAGCAGATCGCCAGTATCCTTGCCTCCGCTGGGATCATCGTGGATAGGTCCCTTGACCTGGCGAGCGTCCCGGGCGATGTCCGAGCGCGGCTGGCGCCGCACATCGCCGAGCTGAATCGGCCGCCGGTACCGCCGTACCGGCCGGTCCCCGGCCTGCCCGGGCAGATCGCCGCCTGCCAGGCCGCCAGCCTCCTGACCGTCAGCGGCGAAGGCGGGGAGCCGCTTTTTTTCGTGCACCGGTGGACGGCCACCGAGCTGGCCGAGCGAGCGGCCCGCGAGCCCGGCTCACGGCTGGCCGGGGCGCACCGACAGGCAGCCGCCTACTGGCGCTGGCGGGTCCGGGCGTGGCCGCAGGATAAGGCCGCTGATGTGCATGACCTGCTGGAGGCCCGCCACCACCTGCTACAGGTCGGCAACGTTGAAGACGCCGATCAGGTCACCACGGCAATCTGCTCGCAGCTGGAACCCCGGGGTGCGTGGGACCAGGAATCGTCGTTGATCCATGACACCCTCGCCCGGCTACCCGCAGATTCTCCCCGTCAGGCCGACTGGACGCTGCGGCTTAGCATCCTGGCTCATAGGCGTGGCGACTATGTCGAAGCCGTCCAGCAGAACCAGCGCGCCCTAGACATTTATCAGCGTGTCGGTAACCAGGGCGGCGTGGCTGATGCCTACCAGATGCTCGGCATTTTCTCCCGGGACCGCGGGGATTACGACGAGGCCGCCCGCCACTACCAGCGCTCCCTCGACATCAACAAACGGCTCGGCGACCAGGCCGACATGGCCAACAACTACGGTGAGCTCGGCAGCCTCGCCGAGCGCCGCGGGGATTTCGACGAGGCCGCCCGCCACTACCAGCGCGCCCTCGAAATCAGCGAGCGACTCGGCGACCAGGCCAAGATGGCGTCCACCTACAACCAGCTTGGCATCCTCGCCCACCGCCGCGGGGATTTCGACGAGGCCGACCGCCAGTACCAGCGCGCCCTCGAGGCCTTCGAGCGGCTCGGCGACCAGTCCGGCATGGCCACCACCTACCACAATCTCGGCAGCCTGACCCAGAGCCGCGGGGATTACGACGAGGCCGACCGCCACTACCAGCGCGCCCTCGAAACATTCGAGCGGCTCGGCGACCAGGCCGCCATGGCCACCACCTACAACCAGCTCGGCATGCTCGCCGAGCGCCACGGGGATTTCGACGAGGCCGACCGCCAGTACCAGCGCGCCCTCGACATCCGCGACCGGCTCGGCGACCAGTCCGGCATGGCCACCACCTACCACAATCTCGGCAGCCTCGCCCAGGGCCGCAGGGATTACGACGAGGCCGCCCGCCACTACCAGCGCGCCCTCGACATCCGTGACCGGCTCGGCGACCACGCCGGCATGGCCATCACCTACAACCAGCTCGGCGTGCTCGCCCAGGACCGCGGGGACTACAGCGAGGCCGACCGCCAGTACCAGCGCGCCCTCGAATTCAGCGACCGCCTCGGCGACCACGCCGGCATGGCTGCCAGCTATAGCCACCTCGGCGTGCTCGCCCAGGACCGCGGGGATTACGACGAGGCCGACCGCCAGTACCAGCGCGCCCTGGACATCTTCGGGCGGCTCGGCAACCACGCCGGCATGGCCACCACCTACGGCCAGCTCGGCGTGCTCGCCCAGGACCGCGGGGACTACAGCGAGGCCGACCGCCAGTACCAGCGCGCCCTGGACATCTTCGAGCGGCTCGGCAACCAAGCCGGCATGGCTGCCAGCTACAGCCAGCTCGGCATCCTGGAAAAGGAGCGCGGCAGTTCGATTACCGCAGCCATCACGTGGCACGTGAAGGCGCTCGTGATCAGGCTCAGCCTGGGCGTCCGCCAGGCTGCGATCGATCTGCAGCGCCTGGCCGATTACCGCCACGAACTCGGCGCCGGACCGTTCACCAGCCTGCTGACCCAGGCTGCCGACGACACCGATATGGCTGAGATGATCACATCCCTGCTCGGCCAGCTGGACAAGACCGACGACAGTACGGCCTGATTCCGCCGCTGGTGCACACCAGCCACGGATCCGCGGCCCGGTGTCGGGCCTGGATCTTGCCGCCCTTGCGGCGGACGCGGAGCGTGGTGCCCCCGGTCGTGCCGAGGTCCTCGTTATCCGTGTCTCCGCCGCGTCCACTACAGAAATCCCCCGCTTCGGACGCTGGCCCGGATCCGCGCCGAGGACAAGGAAGCCTTTGCCTCGATCAGGCGGGCGCTGGCGGCACTGGCCGAACAACCGCATCCTGATCAGGCAGTGGCCTGGGGAGGCAGCGGGATCTACCGCTTGCGCTTGCCTGGCATTCGGATCCTGTACGAGGTGAACGAGGACGAGGCGACCATCTACGTCATCAACGTCGCCGTCGCCGTGTGACAAACGGCTGGATGACTTCGGGCATGTGGCACATCGGCCCCGTAGGCGGGGCCGGGGGCACACGCATCCCACTTCGAGTGCTCCCGCGATCGGGTGTGGCGCCGGGGGCTCATCGAAGCTGCGCACGGCAGGCTGACTGGGTTAAGATACATCGCGTTCGCAGCATTCGGCCCGAAGGGAGCGCCATGGACGCGACGAACGGGGGACCGGCGACGGAAGCCGGCCGCAGTCCGGCGGCGGAAGCTGGCCGCAGTCCGGCGGTGCGGGCTTCGGATCGGGAGCGGGACGCGGTGGTGCAGCAGGTCCAGCAGGCGTTCGCCGAGGGGCGGCTGGACGACGCCGAGTTCGACGAGCGGATGCGGGCGGCGCTGACCGCGCGCACGCACGCGGACCTCGACGTGCTGCTCGCCGACCTGCCCGCCGAGACAGCGGCGCCCGGCCCGGCATCCGCAACCGCCGGGCGGGGGTCTTCCGGTCCGGGGCGGGTCGCGATCGCACTGAAGAGCTCGGTGCGGCGAGGCGGGCGGTGGCGGGTTCCCGAGCGCTACACGACGGTCGTCTACAAGGGCGGCGGCTGGCTGGACCTGCGGGCCGCCGAGCTCAGCGGCCCGGTCACCACGTTTCTCGCGGTGGCCTATAAGTCCCGGGTGACGATCCTGGTGCCGCCCAGCGTACGGGTCGAGATGACCGGCTTCGGCGTGACCCAGGGCGCGGACGAGGAAGACCCCGGCTACCGGCTGCCGGCCGACGCACCGGTTATCCACGTGCGTGGCATCGCATACAAGGGCACGGTGGAGATCGCTACCCGCCCGCCGGAGCGTCCCGCCCTGCGCCAGTAGCCGACCGGATCAGCAGAGCCAGGGACCGGCCTGCCGGCACCTGACGTCGTGCGGCGGCTCGTAGAACGTCGCGTCCCAGAGCTGGGCGTGGCAGGTCTGGCAGGACACCAGCAGGTGCCCCATGCCCCGGCCGCGCTCCGCTCCTTCCTGCGCCGCCGCGCAGATGCAGGGTTTCCAGCCGACCCGGGCGTGACCCGGCCACAACGGGTGGCCGAACGGGCAGTGCTGCGGCTTGTGCTCGAACAGGGACACCGGCATAAAGATGATCATGTCATTATCCCTGGTGCTGGCGCTAGTTCGAAGTAAAAAGCTAACTCTGGCACGGGGAGTGGCAGCCTCGGCCGTGGGGGCGGGCACCGAGGGTGGCCGGGGCGGGCGGGGCGGGCGGGGACTTCGGCGCGCTGGTGGAACTGCTGGATCCGGACGTCGTCCTGCGGGCCGACTTCGGCGCCGCCGCCCCGGCCGGCTTCGCGCCGCTGATCCGGGGCGCGGCCCAGGTGGCCGGGAGGGTACAGATGTTCTCCCGGTCGGGCGTGTCCTCGCGGCACGCGCTGGTCAACGGGGCGGCGGGCGTGCTCAGCTGGCGGGACGGCAGGCTGATCGCGGTGCTCGGGTTTACCGTCGCGCACGGCAAGATCGTCGCGATCGACGTGCTGGCCGACCCGATCCGGCTGAGCCGGCTCGAGGGCGTGGCAGGATAGGCGGCGTGACATGGAAGGCCCCCGACGTGGAGCGGCCGGGAGGGCCGCAGACCGGCCCCGAGCGCCCGTCGCTGCAGGCGGTCCTGGACTGGCACCGGGCCACGCTGCTGTACAAGTGCGCGGGCCTGACCGGTGAGCAGCTCGCCGAGCGGAGCGTGCCGCCGTCGGGCCTGTCCCTGCTCGGGCTGGTGCGCCACATGACCAAGGTGGAGCGCACCTGGTTCCGGCAGCGCTTCACGGGCGAGCCGGTCGACGACCCGTTCGGGGACGACAAGAGCGCCGACTTCGAGCGGACCGATCCGGCCCGGGCCGCCGCCGACTACGCCCGGCTGACCGAGGAGTTCAAGCTGGCCGACGCGGCCGTGGCCCACGCGTCGCTGGACGAGGAGCTCACCCACCACGGCGAGGTCATGTCGCTCCGCCTGATCTACCTGCACATGATCGAGGAGTACGCCCGGCACCTGGGCCACGCCGACCTGCTGCGCGAGCGCATCGACGGCGCCACCGGCGAGTAACCCATCGCTCACCAGACGCCCCAGACGGCGGCCTGGGACGAGTAAGGCGGCAAGGACGTGAACCGCCCGAGGTCAAGGTCCAGCCAGCCGAACTGGAGGCACTGAACGAGGGCGTACCGGCCGGTCGGGTCGAGCGACAGTACCTGGCTGGTGCCGTCCAGGTAACCCTTGGTGTTCACGGTATACCGCGCGGTCTCGGTGCGCAGCACGCGGACCGGCCCGCTGCCCGCCGCCGGCACCTCGGCGAGCTGCGCGATCACGGTGCCGCGGTTGCCGCCGGACGGGACGTTGCGGAAGGTAGCCATGAGCACGTCACGCCCGTCGGGGGTGATCAGCGCGCTCTGGATGGTGCCGCTGACCGCCTTCCGCGAGACGATCATCCGGGAATCCGCCAGGTTGTCGCCCGGCGCGTCGGTATCGAGCAGCCGGACTCCCTCCATCGTCATGTTGTCGTTGGTCAGGCTCTGGCTGTGCTGCCAGGTGAACGCGATCATCCGGTCGCCGTCCGCCCAAGACGGCGGGCCTGGCTCGTAGTAGTGACCGTGCTGGGCGGCGGCGGTCCAGATCCGGACCTTCCCGGTGACCAGGTTGATGACCTCGACCGCGGCGGCCGGAGGGCCGGGCTGGGGACCCACTCTGTACGTCGAGGACACCGCGAGCAGGGTGCCGTCCGGGGAGAGCGCGATACCCGCGAGGAACGCGTACATGGGTACCGGATAAGCCGGCAGCTCGGCCAGGCGTCCGGGCCGGCCGACGGCCGAGATGGACAGCCGGAAGAAGCGGTACTCCTGGTAGCTCGTGCGCTGGGTGCCCGTGCGGTCAGGCTCGTAGGTGCCGATGATGAACGAACGGTCGTCCGGGGCGGCGGCGACGGTCACCGGGGCGGGGAAGTCATCGGTCACGATCTTGACCGTGCCGGTTATCCGCCCGGTGGCCGAGTCGCGGACCACCGCTTCGGTGACCGGCAGCCCCTGCTGCGCCTGGTCTGGGACGTAGGTAAACGTGAGGTAGTAGCGCGGTATGGCCGCCGGGCCCGGCGCCGAGGCCGGGCCGGGCTTGGGCCCGGCCACCAGCACCGCGGCCACGGCGACGGCTATGACCGCGGCCGCAGCGGCGACCGGGAGCAGACGGCGGTGCCAGCGGCGCCCGGGGACATGGACCTGCAACGGGCGGAGCTGTCCCGGCTGGACAGTATCCGCCACGCGCTTGAGCTCGTCATGCAGCAGTGCTTCGATGGGCGGCATGCCTCACGGCTCCTTCGGCAGGGCGCGGGCCAGTGCGTCCAGGCCGCGCGAGGCGGTGGACCGGACGGCACCTTCGCTGATGCGCAGCGTGGCTGCGGTGTCGGCCACACTCATGTCCAGGTAGTAGCGGAGGGCGAGGACCTCGCGCTGGCGGCGGGGCAGCGAACGGAACGCGTCGATGAGCACGGTGCGCTGCTCGAAGGCGACCGCCGCGTCGGTACCGTACGGCGCAGGCCCGGCGATCCGGCCCTCATGCCTGCGGACGACCAGGCGGCGGCGCAGTACTGATCGGCAGCCGTTCAGCACGGCGGATCGCGCGTAGTCCAGTGCGCTGGACTGCCTGCGCAGGCCGCGCCAGCGGCGGTGCAGCTGCTCGAACGCGTCCTGGACCACGTCCTCGGCGGTGGCCAGGTCTCCGACCATGAGCAGGGCCAGCCGGACCAGACTCAGGTGGTGCTCGGTGAACAGCTCGGTCACCGAGCGCGCGGATTCCGCGGCACCGGGCGTGGCCGGCGGCGCGGCGCGGTCGAGCGGCGTGCCCGGGCTGCGGATGACGTCCGCCGAGTCGGTCTCCACGTTTAAGGGACGCGCAGGGGTCCCGCGGCGCTGCGATCCGGGCCGGGAAATCTGCCGGGCGCGTCAGCGGCCTGCCACCGGCGGACGTCCGATGTAGACGGCGCGGGGCCGCAGCGGCCCGGGCCCGGCGTAGGCCTCCAGGGCGTGGGCGATCCAGCCCGCGGTGCGCGCCACGGCGAAGATCGCCTCCCCGGAGCCCC
>Ga0209415_10016246_pt1 | contig 11975 bp, 9 predicted proteins | sample PeaSoiSIISIP2007_FD_187696 | JGI IMG/M metagenome (GOLD analysis project Ga0209415, IMG submission 187696) | Peat soil microbial communities from Weissenstadt, Germany - SII-SIP-2007 (SPAdes) (version 2) | ecosystem: Environmental > Terrestrial > Soil > Wetlands > Peat | place: Germany... | reverse complement strand
GCGCCTGCCGTTCGTGCAGCTTGCGATTCTCCTGATCGCCCTCCTCGTGCTCTCCGGGTGCGGCGGAGCGGAGGAGCACGTCGTCACGCTGCGCGACTGGACGTTCGTGGGGCCCGACGGGGCGCCCGTGTACCTCCACCTGCCGGCGCGGGTGGACACGCGGCTTCCACGTGCCGACAGCGAGTACCGCCTCGTGACTCACGTCGAGCTCCCGAGGGAGCTCTCGGGCCAGCGGCTCACGCTGGCGTTTCCGTTTCTCCACGCCCGCGGCGAGCTCCGGGCGAACGGCGTGCTCATGGTGGGGCTCGTGCCCGAGATGAGCGAGGGCTTCCGCGGGACGGACCAGCCGCGATGGCGGATCCCCGCGGACCTCACGCAGGCCGGCGCGCTCGACCTCGAGCTCACCGTCCCGTACCGCCACCTGATCTCGGCGTGGCTCGACGTCCCACCCCGGCTCAGCGACACGGACGAGGGCGATCGCGCATTCGTCTTCGTCGCGACGTTCGACCACGCGCAGGCCGCGATGTGCCTCGCGGTCGTCGTGCTCACGTCGCTCCTCTACGGGCTCATCTTCGTCCTCGACCGGCGTCGCAAGGCGCACGGCTGGCTCACGCTGCAAGGGATCGCCGGCGGCGCCGGCTACGCCATCGCCTACGTGGGCATCTCCCAGAGGCTCTACGGCGTCCACGAGAACTCGTTCGTGCCGGTGTGCCTCTGCATCGGCGTGGCGGCGAGCGTCGAGTTCACCCACGCGCAGTTCGGCCTGGGGCGACCGAGCCGCGTCTGGTGGGCGGGGGCGCTGGGATGCGCGCTCCTCGCCGTCTTCGTGCGGAGCCCCTTCGTCGCGCCCCGGTACCTCCCCGCATTCTCGTGCGTGATGCCCGTCCTCAACATCGGGTACCAGGTGCCGCTGACGTGGCGGATCTGGCGGAGGGAGAGGTCGCTCTCCGCCATCGTGATCGCGATCTCGTGGCTCTGCCTGGGCGTCCTGGGCGCGCCGGACCTCGCCGCGTGGGGCGGTCTCGGCGAGATCTGGGACGGCGTCCGCGGAGGCTGCCTGGGGCTCGCCATCGTGGCCTTCATGCAGGCGATCGTCCTCAGCGTGGACCACATGAAGACGCTGGCCCGGGCCGACGCGCTCAACACGGAGCTCGTGGCGCAGGTGGAAGCGCTCCGCACGAAGAACGTGGAGGTCACGCACCTGAACGACGAGCTACGAAGGCAGATCGGCGCGCGGGCCGACGCCCTGGCCATCGCGCTCGCGCAGGCCAGCGCGCCCCGCGCGGAGGGGACGCGCCAGCTCTCGGTGGGCGAGGTCGTCGCGAAGCGGTACCGCGTCCTGCGGGGCATCGGCGAGGGCGGGGCGGGGCGCGTCTACGAGGTGGAGCGCCTCGGCGACGGCGCCCACCTCGCGCTCAAGCTGCTCGATCCGGCGTCGGACGCCACGGAGATGGCCCGCTTCGCGCGCGAGGCGCAGATCATCGCGCAGATCGACCACCCGAACGTGATCCGCATCGCCGACGTCGACATCACGCACGAGGGGTTCTACCTGGTCGTCGAGTTCGTCGAGGGCCTCTCGCTCCGCCATCACTACGGGCGCCCGCGCTCGCTGCTCTGGAACATCGACGTGCTCGCCCAGGTCGCCGAGGGGCTCTCGGTCGTGCACTCCCGCGGCGTCGTGCACCGCGACCTGAAGCCCGGGAACGTGCTCGTGACGAGCGCGCCGGGCGGGGACGCGAGGCCGCAGGTGAAGCTCGCGGACTTCGGCATCTCGAGCACGGGCGTCGACGCGGTCGTCCCCGTGCCCCCCTCGATGCCGACCGTGACGCCGCAGTCGGGGACGATGGAGACCTTCCGGAAGCCCGGGCCGCCCGACTCGACCGTCACCGGCCCGACGAAGCCCACGATCACGAAGACCGACTCCCTCCTCACGCAGACCGGCATGTGGATGGGGACGCCGAAGTACATGGCGCCCGAGCTCGGCGGCGCCGCGAAGCACGCCCGGCCCGCGGCGGACATCTTCGCCTTCGGCGTCATGGCGTACGAGATGCTGACCGGGAGGATCCCTTTCGAGGAGTCGCCCGCGGTCACGCGCGTCAGCGGAGCGGCCTTCGTGAGGCCTCCCCCCATCCGTGCGAGGTCCGGCGAGCTCGAGGGTCCGATCGCCGCGCTCCTCGACGCCTGCCTCGCGGAGGATGCGGAGGCCCGCCCCGACGCGCGCACGCTCGCCGACGCCCTCGGGGCGTACGCGAAGCGCCTCGACGGACGGACGCCGGGGGCGCGGGCGCGGGCGTGAGCGCGTGAGGATGAACGCGTAGCCCTTCAGAACGCATAGGCGACCGCGGTGCCCACCGCCGGACCCCCGCTGTCGAAGGAGCGCGCCTGGTATCCGCCGCGCACCGTCACGAGCCAGCCGCCGCCCAGGGCGATGCCGAAGTCGGTGAGCAGGCGCACGCCGGCGCTCGAGGCGTGCGGTTGATTGGTGACCTCGACGACGGGCGCGACGCGCAGCCACCGGTTCACGACGAAATCGAGCCGGCTGTAGCCACGTGTCCCGAACAGGTAGGCGCCCTCGAAGCCCAGCGTGAGGTGCGAGCCGTAGGCGTCGCCGAGGAGCACGGCGCCGCCGCCTCCGAGCGAGAAGCCGACCTCCGTGATGCTCGTGAGAAACTCGCCCTCGATGTGCAGCCAGTCCGTGGCACGCAGACGCACCCACGGGGCGCCGTAGTTGAGTCCGACGCTGAACTGGCTCGGATCGGTCACGCCGGGCACGACGCTCGTCCCGCGGTAGGCGCCGCCGCGGATGCCGAACTCGCTGACGACGCGGAGCAGGCGATACGTGAAGCCTGCTTCCACGTGCCAGAAGCTGTCGTTCACGGTCTGCGTCGCCAGCTGCTGCGGCGACCCGGCGGACGCGCACGACCCGGCACACACCTGCGCCGGGGTCTGACCGAACGACGCGTACTCGCCCATCGTCTCGACGATCAAGCGGCGGCCCCCGACGCGGGCGAGCAGCGCCTCCTCCTGCGCGTCGATGTCGTCGCCGACGACCTCCACGGGCTGCATGTCCGCGCGCGACGCGAAGACGGCGACGCGCTGGCCGTCGGTGCGCTCGAGCTCGATGGCGTACTCGATCCGCGGACGTGCGACGCTCTCGGCGGGGATCACCGCGACGTACGGCTTGTCGATCAGGGCGGAGCGCTCGAACGGAGTCTCTTCGACGCGGTCGCCGTGCCTGTAGACGAGGACGGCGCGGCGCACCAGATCCGGCCGGTCGATCGTCGCGCCGATCGCGAGGCGCTCACTCTCGGGCGCCGTGGTCAGCGGGACATGGTGGAGGGCCGGCTCGGTCGGCAGCGGTCGCGGGGCGGTCGCGGGGGGCGCGGGTGCGATCGGAGGCGTGGAGGGCTGCGCGAGCGCCTGCGCCGGAGCGAGCACGAGGCCCGGCACGAGCAGTAGTCGCAGAAGCTCGCGGGTCACCACGAGTACCCCACGGCGGCTCCGCCTCCGGGGCCTGCGTGATCGATGGTTCGTCCCTGATACGACGCGCGGAGCGACGCGACCATGTGCGGCAGCACGTGGTAGCCGACCTGACCGATGGCGCGCACGCCGACGTCGCCATCGAAGCCGGCGGGCTGGTTGGTCACCTCCGAACGGATGACGATGGGCCAGTCATGCCATGAGTTCCAGTCGAACTCGGCTATCCCTCGCAGACCGATGCCGCCCAGCACCTCACCCCCGAAGAGCAGGTTCGTGGCCAGATCACTGCCGATGCGCAGGAACGTGCTCGCGCCGCCGCTGACGCCGTCCTCCTGCAGGCCGAGGATGGCCCGCGCGGCGATCGAGAACGTCGGCAGGAACCCGAACTCACCCTCGAGGTAGCCGTACGTGAGACCGACCGGAGTGCCCGGCTGGTTCAGGACATCGAGCTGCTGCAGCGTCCCGCCGACACCGCGGTAGACGCCGAAGCCGGTGCGCACCGCGCGCAGACCGACGTCGTCGAACCGCCCGCCTATCACGCCCTCGGTCTGCCACACGTAGTCGTCGGAGCGCCGGGCGTCGAAGCTCGCGTAGTCGGTCCAGATGGCGGCCTGCCCGATCAGCTTCGGGGCCGCCGAGGGGCGCACGTCCTGGACGGCGGCGCGCTCGGGGTTGGCCGCGTCTCCGAGCACCGCATGCGTACCGTCGGGCGCCACGCCCTCGACGAACCACTCGAGGTCCGGTGCGCGGACCGTCGCCGCGGGGATGGTCGCCGCGTAGTACTCGGACCCCACCGCCTGCATCGGCTGCGACACGTACGTGTCCTCGCCCAGCGTGCGTACGTGCAACACCGCGCCGCTCACGCCATGCACGGAGATCGCGACGCGGAGGGGCTCGTTCGCGACCACGGTGGAGAAGGGTTCCGTCTTCGCGGTGGGACCGTCGGGCTTCGCGAGCTCCGTCGCGGCGGCGGGCGAAGGCGAGAGGAGTCGCCGGAGCACGCGCGCTTCTTCCCAGAGCACCTGGACGTAGCGACTGCGCGGGTGGTGCGCCGCGAAGCCTTCGTAGGCACGCACGCGCGTCTCCGGATCGGTCGCGCGCAGCTCCTCGAAGAGCTGCGACAGAGCTCGCGCATCGTCGTCGGCGGGGCTCGCCTCGGACGCGGCGGGTGAAGGCCTTGCGGGCGCCAGGTCCTGCGCGGGTGGTGGAAGGGCAGCCGCGAGCCTCTCGAGCACGACGACGTCTCCCGCCTGCGCCGGACGGGAGAGCTCGCCCTGCGCTCGGGCCAGCGACAGGCTCGGGCGCACCTGCACGAGGTGCAGCCTGCCGATGAGAAAGCGGTCCGACAGAAGCTTGCCGGTGACCGGGTGTCTCACCCGCAAGGAGCGCCAGAGCGCCACGTCGTCTCCGTCGCGAGCGCCGCGCAGGGAGCCGAGGTCGACGACGAGGTCGTCCCTCTCCACCTCCACGACGGTGCCCTCCGCCGCAACCTCGAGCGGCTGCGCTCTCGCCGACCGCTCCGAGAGGAGCGCGTGGCACACGATCACCATCCACGCCGTACCGGCGCGCACACGCAACCCTTGGAGCACGGGCCTCACCTCCGCGTGATCTGCGCGGTCCGCCGTGCAGATGCGATGCCACGGTGACGGCTCGTGAAGAATCGCGGCGATGCCCGCGGAAGGGCATGCTCCCGGTGTGAAGCGGCTGCGTCAGGAGTGCATAGACGACGACGCGCGCGAGCGCATGACCACCCTGGCCCCTCCCGACGGCGCGAAGGTGAACGCGCGGATGCGCACGCGCGCGGGCTCGGGGCGAGCCTTGGCGAGGCGCGCACCTGCGAGCACCGTGGCGATGACGACCTTCATCTCGTAGAGCGCGAACGCCATGCCCAGGCAGCGCCGCGCGCCGCCGCCGAAGGGGAACCACGCGTACGGGTCGGGCTTCCTGTCGAGGAAGCGCTCGGGGCGGAAGGCGTGCGGCTCGGGGTAGTTCGCTGGATCGTGGTGGGTCAGGAACGTCACGGGGACGAGGAGCGCGCCGGCGGGCAGCACGCGCCCGCGGAGCTCGAAGGGCGCGGTGAGCCTGCGCCCGACGGCCGGGATGACCGGGCGCAGCCGCAGGACCTCCTTGATCACCGCGTCGAGGTAGGGCAGCCGCGAGAGCGCCGCAGGGTCGTCCTCGTGGCCTGCGACCTCGCGCGTGAGGCGCTCGAGCGCGCCCTCGTTCGCGAGGAGCAGATCGAACGCCCAGCAGAGCATCGTCGCCGTCGTCTCGTGACCGGCGACGAGGAGCGTCATCAGCTCGTCCCGCAGCTCGGTGTCGGTCATCGGATGACCGTCCTCGTCGCGAGCCTGGAGCAGGAGCGACAGGACGTCCTCGCGCGGGCCTTCGGCCCTCCGTCGCGCGATGCGCTCGTGGATCAGCGCGTCGGACCGCTCGACCTCCCGGCGGAAGCGCGCCCACGGCGAGAGCCCGAAGACCTCACGCCGGAGCGGCGGCAGCGTGAAGATCGCGGAGGTGCTCGAGGTGATGCGCTCCAGGAGGCGCGCGAGGGCGACGCCCAGCACCGCGAGCTCGTCCTCGTCGGCGGCGCCGAAGATCGTCCGCAGGATGATCTCGAGCGTCGCGCGCTGCATGTGCGGGTGGAGCGAGAACTCACGCCCCGCGGGCCAGCGCGCCACCATCCGCAGCGCGGCGTCCCTCATCACGCGCCCGTAGGCGACCATGCGCTCGCCGTGGAAGGGCGGCATCATCAGGCGCCGCTGCCGGATGTGCTCCGCGCCGTCGAGGAGCAGCACCGACCGCGCGCCGAGCAGCGGCTCCAGCGGCGCGTTGGCCTCGCCGGCGTGGAGGACGTCCGGGTCGCCGGTGAAGACGCGCTTGATGTCCTCGGGGTTGGAGAGGATGACCTCCTTGCCGAATAGGAGCGTGTCGATGGTGCACGTGTCGCCGAAGCGGCGCTGGCAGTAGGAGAGGTACTCGATGGGGCGCGCGAGGTAGAGGACCGTCTGCACGGCGGAGGGCAGGCGCGGGCCCGGCGGAAGAGGCATGGACGCAGTAGACTACAGGCTCCGCCCACCCGAGGAGACGCCTTCGCCATGCGCCACGCCCGCCACGCCACCGTGATCGCCGTGGCGCTCGTCGTGGCCAGTTGCTCGTCCGCCGGCGCGCCCGTCGACCCCACCGGCCGCACCCAGAGCGCCATCGCGTACGGCACCGCGGACTCGACGCATACCGCCGTCGTCTCCGTCCTCGCCAATGCGGGCGGCAGCTCGTTCGACGAGTGCTCCGGCACGATCGTGCAGGTGAAGAGCGGCGACGCCTACGTGCTCACCGCGGCGCACTGCTGCAACGCGACGACCCCCACGGTCGTCGTGATGAGCAGCGACTACTCGGTCGGCGAGTCCGCGGTGGTCAGCGGAACCGCGCCGACGCCGCCCGCCTACGCCGTCGTCTCGGGGTCGGTCTGGTTCGACGCCCAGTACAACGGCACCGACCACGACTTCTGCATGCTGAAGTTCCCCGCGCCCGCCGGCGCCGCCGTCATTCCCGTGGCGCAGCCGGGCGCGGACGGGCTCGCGCTCGGCGTGGAGGTCGAGCACGTCGGCTTCGGCGTGACGGATACGAGCACCGGCAACACCGGCCGTCGCCACGAGACTTCCCCGGTCGACGTGAGCCTCACCGCGCTCGTCGCGCAGTCATCGCAGGGCGGCGCCTCCCACGTGCCCGGCGTGTGCGAGGGCGACAGCGGCGGACCGGGTCTGCTGCCCGCCGGCGCCGCGCAGAGCGCCCAGACCGTGGTCATGACGACCTCGTACGGCAGCACCTCGTCGTGCGCGGCGAACACGATGAGCACGTGCAGTCGCGTGACGTCGGAGACCGGACCGGGAGGCTTCATCACCAGTTACCTGAGCGACGCGCCGTCCGGCACGCAGGCGGGTAGCGCGCAGGCGACGTGCGACGCGTGCGCGCAGGCGTCCCAGACCGGTGCGTGCAAGACGCCGGCGACGGCGTGCGCGAACGACGCAGCGTGCACGACGCTGAGCGGGTGCCTGGGCGGCTGCACAACGACGTCGTGCGAAAGCGCCTGCGAGGCCACGGCGGGAACGACGGCCGTCGCCGAGCTCAACGCCCTCAACACGTGCATCTGCGACACGGCCTGCGCGTCGCAGTGCGCCGCGTCGTGTGCGGGCTCGGGCGCCTGCGGCGTCATGAGCAGCGACGCGACGTGCAACACGTGCCTCGACGCGTCGTGCTGCTCGCAGGGATCGGCCTGCGCGTCGGACAGCGCGTGCCTCTCGTGCCTGGGGATGACCACGCCGGCCGCTTCCTGCAGCAGCGATGCGGCGTACGCCGGCCTGACGTCGTGCATCGACACGACCTGCGGAACGGCGTGCGGCGCCATCACCGCGAGCGACGCAGGCAAGGGCGGCGACGCGTCCGGCGGTCACGACGCGGGCAAGGGCGGCGACGCGGCGGTCACGAGCGACGGCTCCACGGGCGGAAACGGGACCGAGGGAGGGACGAGCGACGGGGATGACGGCGGCGGCTCGCCCGCCGCGGACGTGGGCCGGAGCGGCGGCTGCTCGGTCGCCGCCAACCCGGAGCCGGCGGCCCCGAACCTCGCCGTGGTCGCGGCCCTCGCGCTGGCGCTCGCGCGAAGGCGGCGGAGTGCATCGACTGCGGAGCCTACTTCTTCAGCACTTTGACGATGAGCGGGTAGTCGAAGCTCTTCACCGGGCGGCCGGCGAGGTCCTTCTTGATCTGGTCGACCGTCGCCTTGTCGCCAGCCTTGTCGGCCATCCGCAGGATGGTGAGCTTCCAGCCGATGTCGTCCGGCAGGCACTTGGCGAGCAGCGCCGCCGGGGCCTTGGCGTCCCTCTTGTCTAGCTCGCGGGCCGGACGCACCGGAAGCCGATGTCGATGTTGGTGGTCGGAGGGCGCCAGGTCGGCAGGCGCCAGGCGGCGGCGCCGTAGATGGCCGGATCGGTCCAGCCCCCGCCGCGACGCACGTTGCTCGCGCCGCCCACGGCCCACGCCTCCGTGCTCGGGGTCTGGCAGACCGGGTCGACGAAAACGCCGGGGTGCGACCAGCACCCTTCCTCGAGCCCGTTCCACTGGTCGACGGCGTACTCGGCGAGGTTGCCCGCGAGGTCGACGACGCGCCCCCCGGGCAGGTCGATGCCGTCGAGCGGACCCGAGCCGGGCGGCCGCGGTCCGGTGACCGAGCACCCTTCGCTGGCGCCCCACACGACGTCGCCGCACCCCGGACCGTCGGAGCCCCACTCGAAGAGCTGCCCGGTACGCGCGCTCGCGACGTACTCGAACTGCGCCTCGCTCGGCAGGTCGCCGTGCTGCTGCTGGCAGAACGTGCGCGCCGTTTGCCAGTCAACGCAGTTGAGGGCATAGCTCTCGAGGGAACCCGGCTGCGTGGTGTACGTGCAGACGGCCTCCTCCTCGTGGGTGCCTATCCGAGCGGGGCGCGAAGCACGCATCTCGCCCACGGTGACCTCCGTCATCTTCACGAAGAACGGCGACACGACGACCAGTCGCGGGAGGTTCGCGACGCCGACCAGCGCGAGGTTGCCCATCCAGAACGCGCCCCCGGTGACGCACGCCTCGTCCGGCTGCGGGTCGCCGTTGCAGGGGACCTGCGCGGCGTGCGCCCACGTCGCCACCAGCGAGGCCGCCGGAGGCCCCGGCTGGAGCGCCCCGGGAGCGTCGAGCGACCCGGCGGTCGTGCCCACCGTATCGGTCGACAGCAGCAGCGACTCCTCGACGACGGCGTCGTCCTCCAGCGTCGGCAGCGCCACGTACGCGTCGAGCGTCGCGTTGGGGTGCGGCTCCGTGCCCACGACTGCGCGGCGCGGGTAGAGGCGGACGCGCGCGGTCCAGCCCGCGGCGCCGAGCGGGAGCGGGATGCCCACGGAGAGATTGCGCGCGCGGAGGAGGCCCGCGTCGACGGCGAAGTCACGCGAGCACCCGGTGCAGGGCTGCGCGCCGCCCGGCTCGTACACGTCGATCCGCAGCGTGTCGAAGAGCGGGAGGGGATCGTCCGGTCCGGGCGTGTCGCCCGGCGCGGGGGGCACGGGCGCGTCCGTGTCCACGTAGAGCAGCACCTGCGGCAGCGGAGGCGGAGGCGCCGTGGCGCCGTCGCTGCATGCCAGCAGCGCCAGGCCGACCACGGGGGCAAGCGCGTGCGCTCTCATGGAGCCGCCACCGGGCGCATGCAGCGAAAGCCGACCTCCTCGGGCGCGAAGTCGGCCAGTGGCTGCGAGCCGGAGTCGCGGTGCCTCTGACCCGCGAGGAGCAGGTCGTCGATGTTCGCTCCGTACAGCTCTCCGTTTTTCGTCGGGCCGCCGGGGTCCTCCCACGAGCCGCCGCGCACGGTGTGATAGGGCGCGGTCGGGTCGTCGCACTCCGGGTCGAGCATCGGCGCGGCAGCCCAGCAACTCGACGCGAGCGAGTGCATCGCGTCCCTCGTGAGCTCCGACATGCTGCCGGCGAGATCGTAGACACCCAGCAGGAGGGACGTGTCTCCTTGTGGCCCCACCGCGGCGTCCACCGGCTGAGGGCCAATGAAGGTGCTGATGAGGGGCATCGACCCCGAGAGCAAGGTGCAAGACGTCGTCGCGCAGGTCGTCGCTCCCGGTGCGAGCCGGCACAGGTCGTGTCCCGCGCAGCTGCTCGCCACGCTTTGTATGCGCGAGAAGACGGCGCGGCTGCAGCTGGGCGCGTCGTCGCCCCACGGGAAGGTGCTCTTGACGGCGCTCCCGTACGATTGCGCCACGTACTCCCACTCGGCCTCGGTCGGGAGATCGCCGCCGCGGAACCGGCAGTAGGCGCGGGCGGCGTTCCAGCTGACGCAGTTGAGCGGATAGTCCTCGCGCGCCTCGGGCTGGCCGGCGACGCGGGTGAAGGTGCACCAGCGGCTGTCGTTGGAGACGACGATCTGGCAGTCGTCGCGGACGAGCGGCGCGTCGTTGGGGGTGGGCGTCATGTCGGGGCTGACGAAGCCCCTCGCCAGGGCGTCGTGCCACGCCGCGACGGTGACCTCGTAGCGATCGAGGTAGAAGGGCGACACGAGCGCGACCCGCGGGGGTACGCCGCTCAGATCGCCGTATCCGGCCTGATCGACGTTGCCGAAGACGAAGGCCCCCCCGGGACGCAGACCTCCTCGTCGTAGAGCGACCCTCCGCCGGGCCGCGGAGAGGCGTCGTCCGGGCAGGGCACGGCGGCGCCGAAGTCCTCGGCCACGGCCGCCGGCGGGGTGAGGTCCGTGGCTCCATCCTGCGGCGTGACGTCCACGAGCTGCGAGTCGGTGTCGATGCAGGTCTGGAGCCCGTAGATGTCGGCCATGGTTCCGAAGCATGCGCCGCGCAGCACGATCGGCAGCTGCGCGACGGTGTCGGGGAGCACGTGCACGAGGAGCAGGCGATCGATGGCGAGGTAGGGCTCCGGCTCGCTCGAAGGCGTGGCGTCGTTGCCGTCGGCGTCGAGGAGCCGCGGCGTGTCGCCGTCCGGTGGAGGCGGTATCGCGGTGTCGCCCGGGGCGCCGGAGGGGGTGCGCGAGACGAAGCGCTCACCCTCGTAATCGCGAACCGCGCCGTCGGCGTAGGCCCGGAGGCGCACGAGCACGTCGGCGGGCGAAGGCTGCGCGTCGCCCAGGGTCACCGCGAAGCTGGCGGGCCAGTCGGCGGGGTCCGGACGCTCGACGTCGCGGGACTCGTACCAGCGGGAGGCATCCGGCGCGTAGAGGTCCACGCGGAGGCGGCTGACGAACATCGGGACGGGCGCGTCGGTGTCGATGACGAGGAGCACCTCGCCGACGGGCGGCGGCGCCGCGGGCGTGGCGCACGACAGCGCGACGGTCATCCCGATCACGGAGAGGAGCGGACGCGCGTACCCCACGCGAGGAGACCTCCGCCTCAGAGTCTCCCAGGTCTCGCGGGAGGCGGGAAGGGTCCCGTCCCGCTGCCGACGCGAAGACGCTCTACCGCTTGCTGTACTGGAACCGCTTGCGGGCGCCCGGCTGACCGTACTTCTTGCGCTCCTTCTTCCGCGCGTCGCGCGTGAGGAAGCCCGCCTTCTTGATGACGCTGCGCTTCTCCGGATCGAGCGCGATGAGAGCGCGCGCGATGCCGTGGCGCATGGCCTCGGCCTGGGCGGCCTTGCCGCCGCCGGTGCACGTCGCCCACACGTCGAACTGGTCCTGCGCCTCGAGGAGCTCGAACGCCTGGCGGAGAATCATGCGTGACGTCTCACGCTCGAAGTAATCGTCGCAGGGCTTGCCGTTGACGGTGATGCTCCCGGTGCCGGCTTTGAGCCAGATGCGCGCAATGGCGGTCTTGCGCTTGCCGGTGGCGTACGTGCGGTTGTCGGTCGAGGCCATGGAGTCCGTCTTCTTCGCTTACTTGAGCGTCAGCGGCTGGGGCTTCTGGGCCGCGTGGGGATGGTCGGGCGTGATGTAGAGCTTGAGCTTCGTGAGCATCTCG
>Ga0209415_10016245_pt1 | contig 11976 bp, 12 predicted proteins | sample PeaSoiSIISIP2007_FD_187696 | JGI IMG/M metagenome (GOLD analysis project Ga0209415, IMG submission 187696) | Peat soil microbial communities from Weissenstadt, Germany - SII-SIP-2007 (SPAdes) (version 2) | ecosystem: Environmental > Terrestrial > Soil > Wetlands > Peat | place: Germany... | reverse complement strand
CCCGCCCGCGGCGACCCTCCCACGAGGCGTCACCGCCGGCGCCGAGTGGAACGAACCTATGTGGACCCGATCAACGCAGGGGCCGGTCCAGCCCATCCGTGACACCTGAGGCCGGGAGGTGACCGTGGCTGATCGTCGACGACCGCTCCGCGTCGGGCTGCAGCTGCCGGAGGTCGAACGCGAGGTCCGCTGGCCGGAGTTGCGGGCCATGGCCCGTGCCGCCGAAGGGATCGGGCTGGACTCGCTGTGGGTCGGTGACCACCTCCTCTACCGCTGGCCGGGTCAGGCGCCCCGCGGTCCGTGGGAAGGGTGGTCGATGCTCGCCGCGCTCGCCGCGGCCACGGAGCGGATCCAGCTCGGGCCGCTCGTCGCCGCCACCAGCTTCCGCGGCCCGGCCCTGCTGGCCAAGATGGCGGCCACCGTCGACGAGATCAGCGGCGGCCGCCTCATCCTGGGCCTGGGAGCCGGCTGGAACGAGACCGAGTACCGCGCCTTCGGCTTCCCCTTCGACGAACGCGTGGCCCGCTTCGAGGAGGCGTTCCTGATCGTCCGCACGCTCCTGCGCGAAGGAGCGGTCGACTTCGAGGGCCGGTTCTACTCGGCGCGTGATTGCGAGCTGGTACCCAGGGGCCCGCGGCCGTCCGGCCCGCCCCTCCTGATCGGCTCGATCGGCGCGCGGATGCTGCGGATCACGGCGCCGCACGTCGACGCCTGGAACGCCTGGCACGACTGGTTCGGCAACCGGCCCGCCGGTCTCGCGCCGCTCCTGGAGACCGTCGCCCGGGCCGAGGCGGCCGCCGGCCGCGCGGCCGGCTCCATCGAGCGCACCGTCTCAGCGCTGGTCGCACTGCCCGGCGCCCTCGGCCGGATCCAGGGCGACCCGGAGGGCACGGACACGCCGCCGCTCAGCGGCGACCCGGCCGCGCTTGCGGCCAGCATGCGCGAGTACGCCGCGCTGGGGGTCGGCCACGTCCAGCTGGTGCTGGACCCCATCACCGTCGGCTCCATCGAGGCGCTTGCCCCGATGCTGGACCTTCTCGATCGCGCCTGAGGCGCGGCTCGGCCTGGGTCAGACGGTCGGCTTCACGGCCATGCAGAAGATGATGAGCACCAGGAGGACGGTCAGGACCATGCCCGTCAGCTGCGACCGCCTGATGAGCGCCAGCATCGCCGGAGGCGGCCCGGCGGGTGCGTCGGCGGGCGGCGGACCGGCGGGCGCGGCCTGCACCATGTGCAGCAGCTTCTCGCCGGTCGGGTACTGGACGGTGAAGAGGATGGTGAACGCGAGGATGTACAGGATGATGCCCGCCAGTAGCCAGCGGAAGGCACTATCGAACGGGTTCGTCCCCAGGGTCAGGATGAGCCCAAGACCCGTCACGCCCTGGAACAGTCCAAGGGGGATGACCATCCGCTTCTCGACCAGCACGTTCGCCGTGATGATCGCCGGCCCGAAGCGCGGCTCGCGCGCGGCGAGGCTCCCCAGGACCGGAAAGGCGAACGTGGGGCCGAAGGCGACGATCGCGCCAAGAACGTGCAGGAACAGGAAGATGGCGGCCAGCGGACTCATGGGTTCCCTCATGCGTGGACTGGTCCCTCGACCACGGAACGATAGCGCCTCGGGGCCGGCTCCCGGACACCTTCTTACACGGCCCTTACACGCGCGGGTTGCCAGCAGGCCGGGACGCGCGCAGGGTGGGGCCACCTGAGCCACTTCCGCCGCCACCACAGGTGCTTGCCATGCGTCTCACGCGGACCCATCTGACCCTCGTCCTCGCCGTGCTCCTCGTCCTGGGGGGCGCCGCCGCCGGCTTCTTCATCGGCACCAGCAGCCAGCCGGCACAGGCCGCGGACACCACGGCCGCGGCCGGCCAGATCGACCCCCAGGACTTCGACGCCGCGGTCGCCGCGGCCGGCTTCGCCCTGGATCCCTCCGCGGCCACGACGGTCGCCTCCAACGCCAGCGGGCCGGCCGCGCGCGTCAGCGCCATCCTGGGCCTGCGCACCGGTCTGGCGCGCCTGGCGCGGACGCTGATCCATGCCCAGGCCACGCTCGATCTGCCCAACCGCGGTGTCCAGACGTACGCCCTGGATCAGGGCAAGGTGGGCCCCGTGAGCGCCACCAGCCTGACGATCACCGAGACCGGCGGAGCCACCGTCTCGTTCACCCTCACGTCGGCGACGCGCGTCCGTTCCAAGGGGGCCGCAGCCACCCTGGCCGCCGTCACGACCGGCGCCGATGTCATCGTCGTGTCGCAGCAGACGAGCGGTGGCTGGACGGGCCTGGCGATCGTGATCGTGCCACCGGCGGCCGTTCCGGCAGCCTCCCCCGCCCCCACGGACTGACGCTCTCCACCGGCCCTAGCCGGACCGCCGATAGCGTTCCCGGAACGCGCCGCCACCGTAGAACCCGATGTCCGCCAGGAAGGCCAGGGCGACGATCAGCCAGGCGAACGGGCTGAGCCCGCCGGTCGACCACACCAGGACGTAGGCCAGCGTCGTCCACGGCAGGAACAGGAAGCCCAGCAGCGGCAGGATCAGGCTGCCGAAGACCGCGCTCCAGTGCGAGGCATCGATCAGCCACCAGAAGACGATGAGAGCCCGGGGGCCGATCAGCCCGAGCACCGCCAGCGCACAGCAGGGCATCCGTCCCTCCTGGGCTCAGCTTACAGCCGCGGAGCCGACGAGGGGCCGTTCGGCTCTGGCGGGGCGCCGATGGTGGCTGGCACACTCCGCCACGGAGGGCTACGCTGACGAAAGGCACGCCTGACGCCGGGCGTGCGGCCGACCAAGTCGGGAGATCGAGGCATGGCTCGCGCGACCCCCCTTCGAGTCCTGTTCGTGGGCACGGATAACGCCACCCGCAGCCAGCTGGCGGAAGCGCTCCTCCAGCACGAGGCAGGTGGCTGGTTCCAGGCCACGAGCGCGGGGATCGCACCACGGCCCGTGTACCGCCTGACAGTCCAGGTGCTCCACGAGATCGGCATCGAATGGGGCTCGGCCAACAGCAAGTCGGTCGACGAGGTCCGCGACCAGCCGTTCGACTACGTCATCACCATGTGCCGTGAGGCGCGCGATACGTGTCCGGTCCTGCCGGCTGAAGCAGCCACGCTCCATTGGGGGGTCACCGACCCGGCGGCCGTCGAGGGCACACCGGTGGAGCGTCTGGCGGCGTACCGTCACGCGCGGCGGGAAGTCGCCACGGCGGTTCACCGGTTCGTGGAGCACACCCTCCGCACCGGGCAAGGCGGCCAGCCCCCGAGCGAGTGACCTGATCGGGCCCGCTGCCCGCTACGTCCGTCAGGGCCGGCCCGGGGCCGCCACCGAACGGCGGGTGGCCCGCCTGCGTGCCGGGCCACCCAGTCGGCCGAGCCGCCGAGCACCCCGTGGCGCACGTCCGATCTCGTCGAGCCGACGCGCGATGCGTCGATGGGTCAGCCGCCACATGCGGCCGTTGAGGGTATCCGCCGCGTTTGCAGCACGGGTCAGGGGCGTCACGACCCCTCCTTCCACCGCGGCCGGGGCAACCACGGTTGGTGCGCCTACGCAACGGTTTCCCACGTCAGTGTGGACCCGTCCGACGACGCCAGACGGAGCCGTTCGGCATGTCCGGGGCAGTCCAACAGCCCGAACTCGCCGGCCCGGCGGATCACGGGGTCGTGGCTCCGCCCGACGCTGTCCCCGTGGCTGTCAGACAGCCTCCGGCAGCCCCGCAGCGCCCTCCTGGAGCACGATTCATGCGTGGAATGCTGGTGAGCCGGCTGGGATTCGAACCCAGGACACGAGGATTAAAAGTCCCCTGCTCTGACCGCTGAGCTACCGGCCCCTGCCTGAATGGTAGGGCCCTCAGCTCACCGCCAGCGCGGCGATGCCGACGACCACCAGGACCGCCCCTGCGAACCGTTCGCGCGAGACCCGCTCGTGGAGGAGCACGGCGGCCATCGCCGTGGCCATGACCACGCCCGACTCGCGGACCGCGGCGACGGACGCGGCGGGGGCCAGGCGCAGGGCCAGCAGGACCAGGCCGTACGCGCCGACCATGAGGGTGCCGGCGACGACGGTGGCGGGATGGAACTGCTCGCGCACGTAGGTGCCGCCCCGCATGTAGATGACCGCGGCCAGGTAGAGGACACCGGGCACGACCATGGCCAGCTCCAGGTACGTCACCGCCCCGGCCAGGGTCACGCCGACGCGGTCGACGAGGGTGTAGCCGGCGATAGCGGCCGCGGTCGCGATCGCCAGCAGGGCGCCCGCGGTATCGCCGCCGCCGCGGAGGCCCCGCACGAGCAGGACGCCCGCCCCCACCAGCAGGACCCCGAGGCCGCCGGGGATGGTCGGCTGGACGCCGAGGAGCGCCACCCCCACCACGAGGACGATGACCGGCGCCGTGCCGCGGGCCAGCGGGTAGACCAGGCTCAGCTCCGCCCGGCGATAGGCGGCGGCGAGGAGCACGAAGTAGATGAGCTCGAACGTCCACGTCGCGAAGAGATAGGGCACCACGGCCGCCTGGACGCTCCACGTGAGCACGAGGAGTGGCGTGAACACCACGCACCCGCTGCAGACCATCAGGGCCGTGCCGGCTTCGGTGTCGTCGGTCCGGCGCAGGAGCACGTTCCATGACGCGTGCAGGAACGCGGCCAGCAGCGCCAGCCCCAGGGCGAGCGGCGGCATCAGTGGGATCCGGGCGGCGGCATCACCGCCGCGGCGCCACCTCCGGGTTCACCGGCGACGGAAGCGCCTCGCCGCGCAGGCCCGCCAGCAGGTTCGCCGCGGCGATCTCCGCCATGCGGGCGCGGGTCGCCCGAGAGCCGGAGGCGATGTGGGGCACCACCAGGCAATTGGCCAGCGTCAGGAGGGGATCGTCCGCGCGCATGGGCTCGGGGTCGGTGACGTCCAGCGCCGCCCCGCCGATGGCCCCATCCCGCAGCGCCTCGAAGAGGGCGGCCTGGTCCACCACCGGGCCGCGGCTCGTGTTGATGACGATGGCCGTCGGCTTCATGGCCCGGAATGCCTCGCGGCCCATCATGCCGCGCGTCTCGGGCGTCAGGTTGACGTGGAGGCTGATGAAGTCGCTGGCGGCCAGCAGCTCCTGCAGCGACACGGAGCGCGCGTGCAGGGCGGCCTCGTCGGCGGGCGAGGCGCGCACGGCGTCGTGGTAGAGGACGGTCATGTCGAAGCCGGACGCGCGGCGGGCTATCTCGCGGCCGATGCGCCCGAACCCGATGATGCCCAGCGTCGCGTGGTGGACGTCCGCGCCCAGCAGCAGCAACGGCCCCCAGGTCTGCCAGCGGTCGGCCCGCACGTAGTCGTAGCCCTCCGCGAGGCGGCGGGCGGCGGCCATCAGGAGGGCGAAGGCCAGGTCCGCGGTCGTCTCGGTCAGGACGCCGGCCGTGTTGCCGACCGCGACCCCGCGGCGCGTGCAGGCCGGCACGTCCACATTATCGAAGCCCACGGCGTAGTTGCTGACCACCCGCAGCTGCGGCCCGGCCGCGTCCAGCAGCTCGTCGTCGACCCGGTCGGTCAGCAGCGCCAGCAGCCCGTCGACACCGGCCACGCGCCGCAGCAGCTCGTCGCGCGGCGGGGGCAGGTCGTCGGGCCACAGGTCCGTGTCGGCCGCCTCGGCGATGGGCCGCAGCCCCTCCTCCGGGATGCGCCGGCTGACGAAGACGCGCGGGCGGCCGGTCACGCGGCGTCGACCAGTGGCTTGACCTCACCGATGAGACGCTCCAGGGTCTCGACGTCATACGGGGCCGGCACCTCGACGACGACCGACTCGAACCCGACCGCCACCATCTCGCGCAACGGCTCCGCGATCGATTCGGGTGGCCCCAGCAACGGCCGCGACGGCTCGAGCGAATCCTCCAGCCGGGTGCGGTTGTGGGCCATGGCCGCCGCCCACACGGCGCGTGCCTCGGCCTCGGAGTCGCGGATGACCATCCACAGGTTCCCGGTGCGCTCGATCTCCCGCTCGTCCCGCCCCACCGCCAGGCAGTGCTCGCGCAGGATCCCGTCGAACTCGGCCAGCTCGGCAGGCGTGCCCTGCGCGTTCCACATATCGGCGTAGCGCGCGACCGTGCGCAACGTCTTCTTGCGACCCGTGCCGCCGATCATGATGGGCAGCCGCTGCTGCACCGGCCGCGGCTCCTGGTGCAGGTCGCGGAAGGCGTAGTGGGCGTCGGGAGCGGAGGTGACGGTCCCGCCGTCGAGGAGCGTCCGACAGGCTGCCACGGACTCGTCGAGCCAGTCCAGGCGCTCCCCGAAGCCGCGCCCGAACGGGATGCCGTGGGCCTGGTGCTCCAGCTCGAACCACGCACCGCCCAGGCCCAGGATCGCCCGGCCGGCGCTGAGGTGGTCGAGGGTCGTCACCGTCTTGGCCACCAGCCCGGGATTGCGGAAAGTGTTGGCCCCGACCATCAGGCCCACCCGCACCTTCTCCGTGGCCATGGCCCACGCGGCCAGCGTCTGCCAGCCCTCGAAGATGGGCTGCGTGGGGTCGCCGAAGATGGCGTACAGGTGGTCCCAGGCCCACAGGTGGTCATACCCCAGGCGTTCGACATGCCGGCCCACGTCGAGCAGGTCCGCCCAGCCGACGGCCTGGCTCCAGGGCAGGATGCCCAGCCTCAGGTTCGCCATGTCAGACCTCCACGCCCAGGCCGGCGACGACCTCGCCGAAGCGGTGCACCGCGAGCCGCAGGTTCTCGCGGCTGTTGGCGTAGCTGACGCGCAGGTGCTGCGCGCCTGCGTGGCCGAAGGCGCTGCCCGACAGGACCGACACGCCGCCCTCGTGGAGCAGCCGGTCGGCCATGCGCGGCCCGTTGAGGCCCGTGCCGCCGACATTGGGGAAGGCGTAGAACGCGCCGTGGGGCATGCGACAGGTGACGCCGGGGATGGCGTTCAGGCCGGCCACGAGCAGGTCCCTCCGCACCCGGAACTCGGCGACCATCGCCTCCACCGCGTCCTGCGGCCCCGTCAGCGCCTCCACCGCGGCGACCTGCTCGAACGAGGCGACGCAGCTCACGCTGTTGATGACCAGGCGGCCGAAGGCGGGCACGAGGGCCTCGGGCAGGATGCCGTAGCCCAGCCGCCAGCCCGTCATGGCGTAGGTCTTGCTGAAGCCATCCAGGATGATCGTCCGCTCGGCCATGCCCGGGAACGAGGCGATCGAGTGGTGCTCGGCGCCGTCGTACAGGATGCGCATGTAGATCTCATCGGCCAGGACCGGGATGTCGTGCTCACGGGCGACGTCGGCGACGCCCTCCAGGTCAGCGCGCGTCAGCACGCCGCCCGTGGGGTTGGCCGGCGAGTTGAAGATGATGAGCCTGGTGCGTGACGTGACCAGGCGCCGCAGCTCGTCGACGTCCAGCCGGAAGTCGTTCTCCTCGCGCAGCGGCAGCGGCACCGGCGTGGCGCCGACGAAGCGGGTCATGGACTCGTAGATGGGGAAGCCGGGGTCCGGGTAGATGACCTCGTCACCGGGCTGGGCCAGCGCCAGCAGGGCGAAGAACATGATCGGCTTGGCCCCCGGCGTGACGACCACCGTCGCGGGATCGACCGGGAAGCCACGGCGGGCCGTCGAGTCGGCAGCGATCGCCTCGCGGAGCTGGGGCAGGCCCATGAACGGGCCGTAGTGCGTCCAGCCGGCGTCCAGCGCCCGCTTGGCGGCCTCGCGCACGTTCTCGGGGGTGTCGAAGTCCGGCTCCCCGATCTCCAGGTGGATGATCTTGCGGCCGGTCGCCTCCAGGGCGCGCGCGCGGGCGGCGGCCTCGAAGGCGGTCTCGGTACCGATGTCCACGACGCGGTCGGCCAGGCGCATCGGTGCATGCTAGCGCCGGGCTGACGGCGCCGTGGGAGAATCCGGGCGTGACCCGCTTCTACGACATCGACGACGCGACGGCGCGCCTGGCGGAGGTGCGGCCGTTGCTGGAGGGGCTACGGCGCGACCGGGCGCGGATCGCCGAGGCGCAGGCCGAACTGGAGGCATTCCGCGCCACCAACGGCAACGCCCGGCATGCCGATGAGATCGGCCGACGCGAGCGCGAGATGGCCGGCATCGTGAGCCGGATGGAGGCCGCGGTCCAGCAGCTTGAGGACTGGGACGTCACCCTGCGCGACATCGGCAGTGGCCTGATCGATTTCCCGGCCCTCGCCAACGGCCGCCCCATCTGGCTCTGCTGGCGCCTCGAGGACACGGGGATCGGCTGGTGGCACGAGACGAGCGAGGGGTTCGCCGGGCGCAAGCCGCTCGCCGAACTGACCTGACCGTCGCTTCCGTGGCGCCCGTGGGGCGATGCCTGGCGCTGGCCATCGATGTCGGCACCGGCACGCAGGACATCCTGCTCTTCGACGCCGAGCAGGAGATCGAGAACTCGATCCGGCTGATCCTGCCCTCGCCGACGTTGATCCTGGCCGAGCGGATCCGCGACGCGACGCGCGCGGGCCGGCCGGTCCTCCTTGCCGGCGGGCTCATGGGCGGCGGGCCGGTGGCGTGGGCGGCGCGGGATCATGCGCTGGCCGGCTTGGCCATCGCCGCAACGCCCGAGGCCGCGGGCACGCTGGACGACGACCTGGCGCAGGTGCGCGCGCTCGGCATCGCCATCGTCTCGCCGGAGGAGGCGGCCCGGTCGTCGAGCGTGCCGGGGACGCTCACGGTCGGGTTGCGGGACGTCTGGCTCCCCGAGCTGGCGCAGGCGCTCGCCCGGTTCGACGTGGACCTGGCCGCGGTCGATGCGGTGGCCATCGCGGTCTTCGACCACGGCGCGGCGCCGCCCGGCGTCTCGGACCGGCGCTTCCGTTTCGCCCGCCTGCGTGAGCGCCTCGCGGCGGAGCCGGAGCTGGGCCCGGTCGCCTTCGGCTACCTCGCGGCCGACGTGCCGGCCGCCTTCACCCGCCTGGCGACGGCGGCCGGTGCCGTTCGGAGGTGGCTGGACGACGCGGGGCGGGCGGAGGTACCGGTGCTGGCCATGGACACCGGCCCGGCCGCAATCCTGGGAGCCCTCGACGACGCGCGCGTGCGGCACGAACTCGCTCGGGGCCGCCGGGTCGTGGCGGTCAACATCGGCAACTTCCACACGCTGGCCATGCGCCTGGAGGCTGCGCCCGGTGCACTCAGTGGCCGCGGTGGCCGGGGCCCGGGGGTGCGGATCAGCGGGATCTTCGAGCACCACACCGGCGAACTGACGTGGCCACAGCTGGCCCGCTACCTGCGCCAGCTCGCCGCCGGCTCCATCCGCGACGACGACGTCTTCGGCTCCCAGGGCCACGGCGCGTTCGTCCTGCCGGTGGCAGTGGCTGCGACGGCAGGCTGGCTGGATCGGCGGTTCGCGACTACGCACGACGGGCCGTCCGGGACCGCGTCGGGCCGACCGTTCCTGGCCCTGACCGGCCCGCGCCGGGACCTTCTCGCCGGCCACGTCGTGCGCGGCCTCGGGCGCCCGCACCTGGCCGTGCCGCACGGCGACATGATGCAGGCAGGACCGTTCGGGTTGTTGCGTGCCCTTGCCTCATGCGTGCCGGGCTGGCAGGGACCGGTCGGCCGCCGCCTGGGTTGAGGTGGACACAAACCGCCCCTTCCGACGAAGATGCGGGCCTGCCACGACCCATTCCGGCCTCTCCGCCGTCAGCATGGGCGTCAGGTGTCCCACGGCGAGAAGCTGGCGCTCCTCCGAGGCTGGAAGGGGCCTTTGATGTCCACGGCGGGCGGGGGTCGCCGCCGGCTTGGCCGCCGCTCGGCCGCCGCTGAGGCGGGCGGCGGTCGCGGCCCGCTCAGTCGCCGAAGTACTCGTCTCCCCGCGGGGCGCGGTAGCGGCCGCGGCTGAGCCGCTCCAGCAGCCGTCGGCTGGATTCGGGCCGGGTGTAGATCACGCCGATGGCGATCAGCAGGATGAAGTCCGTGCCGCCCACGATGCCGGCCATCACGTAGCCCAGCTGGGCCCCGACGCCGCCCTTGACCGACAGGCCGGGGATGGTGGCGCCGATCAGGCCGAGCTGGAAGAAGGGCGTGGCCGGGGCCAGGTTCGCCCGATACGACCCGGCCAGGGCGCCAGTGGCTCCCTGGCCACCGATGAGCAGGGCGAACGAGCCGGACACGGCGGTGCTCGACTCGGCCAGGGGCTGCACCAGGTCGGTCTGGCCGAGCTCGTTCCATTGGGCGATCGCCCCGGACGTGGCGTCGGGCACGGTCCAGTAGAAGGTGCTGGTGGGCTTGCCGTCCGGTCCGAAGCCGCCGGGTACGTAGAGCGCGCCGTTGGCCACGAACCCTGCGAACTGGGTGCGCGGGCTCGGCAGCGACGAGGCGCCGACGCTCTGGCCCCAGCCGATGGTCCGCCCCTGCCCATCGACGGCCGGCTCGCCGATCGCGTTCAACGTCAGCAGGTAGACCTGGTCGGAGACGCCCTGCGGACCCTCACCCCCGATGACGAAGATCTGGCTGCCGGTCGAGAGGGCGGTGGCATGCTGGCGCGGCGCCGGGTTGCCGCTGCCGTCGCGCAGCACGAGGGCCGGCTGCTCCTGGAACGGACGCAGGACGGCCGGCGTGACGCTGTTGTCCAGGATCGCGCGGTACACCGTCGCCGACAGCCCCGTCGCGTTCTTGCCGCCCACCAGCCAGAGCCCGGTCCCGGTGGAGACGGCGGTGGCACCTGAGAGCGGCGCGGAAAGGGCCATGGTGGTGTCCGCCTTCCAGCCGACCAGGTTGCCGCTCTCGATGTCGCCGACATAGACGGTCGAGGTGGGCTTGCCGTCCGCGTCAAGGCCGCCGATGACGTACGGGGTGCCGTTGAAGCTGGTGATGGCGAAGTCGGTCCGCGGGGCGGGCAGGGCGGGCCCGTTCTGCCAGGCCCCGAAGTTCCCGTCGCTCGTGGTGGTCGTCACGAGCACGGAATCGGTCGCCTTGCCGCCCACCAGGCCGCCCACCACGTACAGCAGCGTGCCCGACTGGAACGTCCCGGCCTGCGCGCGGGGAGCGGGGAGTGCCAGCTGCGTCGGGCTGGCCTGCCAGGGGATCACCGCGCCGCGCGGCGCCGGGCAGGGCAGCGACTCGTTGGCGCCGTCACAGAAGTTGATGGGGCTGAACACGTTCTCGCCGAGCGGGATGGCCGGCTCGACCGTGAAGTAGTAGGCGCGATCGGGCAGGTAGCCCAGCATGAACAGGATGACGATGAACCAGAACAGGGCCTTCCAGAAGGCCGCCGGCCAGCCGTCGGCATCGAGCAGGCCGAAGAACGTCCGTCGCTGGGTGCTCCCGGGGGGCAGCGCCTGCTGGGCCATCGTCCTTCCGCCTCGTCCCTACGGCACGATGTCGATGTCGCCGTGCATCGTGGCGTAGTGGCCGGGCAGCGTGCAGGCGAACTGGAACGTGCCGCTCGCGGGCACCGTCCAGGTGAAGTCCTGCGTGCCCGATGCGAACGGCGCGATGCCCTGCAGGTTGCCGCGGTTGTCGGACGAGAGGTCGGCCGCCGTCCCGATGTAGAAGTCGTGGTCGAAGCCCGCCGTGTTGGTGACCTCGAACGTGACGACCTCGCCGGCCTTGACGGTGATGGCCGGGAGCTGCGCCCCGCTGGTGTCGGTGATCTGGAGCGAGCCGTTCTCGTCGAGCTTGATGACGCGCGGTGAGGCGGCCGTGCCCGGGTTGGTCACCGTCCCCGGCGTCGCCGAAGCGGAAACGCCACCGCCGCCGATCACGCCGCTGGGATTGCGCCAGCACGCCGGCGGCGTGGGCTGCCCGGCCGGCGGCTTGTACGTCGGATCCGTCCAGCCGGTGATCGTCTGGACCGGTGGAGCGGTCGCCGCGGCGTTCGGCGCCGCCGGGTGGTACTGGAAGCTGACCGTGTCGGGCGCGGTGATCCAGTTGATGAGGTCGTTGATCTGGTTGTAGTTGAGCGGCCCGCCGTTCGCCTGCGACCAGATGGGCATGACGCTGTTGGCGTCGCCGCAGACGTAGCGGCCGCCGACCGTCAGGACGTTCATGAGGTACGTGGGGTT
>Ga0209415_10016243_pt1 | contig 11977 bp, 9 predicted proteins | sample PeaSoiSIISIP2007_FD_187696 | JGI IMG/M metagenome (GOLD analysis project Ga0209415, IMG submission 187696) | Peat soil microbial communities from Weissenstadt, Germany - SII-SIP-2007 (SPAdes) (version 2) | ecosystem: Environmental > Terrestrial > Soil > Wetlands > Peat | place: Germany... | reverse complement strand
GTGGATGCCCGGATCAAGTCCGGGCATGACGTCAGTGTTTGTTTTTCCGTCATTGCCGGGCTTGACCCGGCAATCCACGCCGACGCCTGTCTCGACGAAATCCTGGCTGGCACAGAGTTTTGCCCGAGCCTTGAGGTGATTCGTATGTTTCCGCGCAACGCCTCACCCGATTTCGAGGACGATCTTGCCGCGCACATGGTGTGTCTGGCTCCGTTCTTGCGCCATCGTCGCCTCGGCCAGAGGCAGGACCTCGAACGCCGGCGGTTTGACCTGGCCGGTCTCGATGAGGGCGGCGAGTTCGCGGAGCTGTTGGCCATTCGGCGAAACGAAGACATAGCCTGAGCGCAATCCCATGGCGGCGGCCTTCGCTTCGTCGGGCGGGTCGACGATGGAAACAAGAATGCCGCCGGCTTTCAAAAGGCCCCAACTCTCGGCTTGCGTTTGTCCGCCCATGGTGTCGAACACCACGTCGACGCCCTCTGGAACGGCGCGGCGAACCGCCGCGGCAAAAGGTTCGGCGGTATAATCAATGACGATGTCGGCCCCCAGCTCTTTGACATAGGCGTGATTTTCAGCGCGTGCCGTGGTCACGACGCGGGCCTTCTTGGCTTTCGCCAGTTGGATCGCCAGGCTGCCGATCCCTCCGGCGCCGGCATGAATCAGGACCCATTGGCCGGCGTCGAGCTTCGCCGCATCGAACAGCACCTGCCAGGATGTCAGTCCGACCAAAGGCAATGTGGCGGCGGCTTGCAAGGAGAGACCGCGGGGGGCGAGGGCGACGGCCTGGGCGTCGAGCGCGATATAGTCCGCGTAAGTTCCCCATTGCACCTCAGGTTTGCGGGCATAGGCATAGACCTTGTCGCCGGGGCGAAATCCCGTGACGCCGGGACCGATGGCGGCGATGGTCCCCGCCGCATCCCAGCCCAGGATCAGCGGAAAATGGTGGGGGAGCGCTTTCGCGAGATGGCCTTCGCGGATCTTCCAATCGACCGGATTGACGCTGGTGGCTGCCAATTTGATCAAGACCTCTCCCGAACCGGCGACCGGCGTCGGTACCTCGGCGGCATGCAATTGATTGGCGCCGCCGAATTCGTCGATGACCATGGCCTTCATGATGGCTCCTGCGAAAGTCTGTGAGAAGCAATTACATAGTGCGGACGGAAAGCCTGTCCAGAGCCGGCCCGCGCCAGGACAATCGCGCGTTCGCGCGATTGCCTCGTGACCCGCGCCAGGGCATATCGAGGGACATTTATGGAAGTCCAAGTCCCGCGCTTGCAATCGTCTGGCCGCGCGATTATAACCTCCGCTTCCATCGGGTGGTCGAGGCGAACGATAGGGCATGCCTCGCCGCCCCTGAATCGCTCACATTTTTTGCTATAAGGAAGCGAAAATGCCCAAAATGAAGACGAAGAGCTCCGCCAAAAAGCGGTTTCGGCTCACCGGTACCGGCAAGGTTCGGGCCAATGTGGCGTTCAAGCGTCACTGCCTGTCCGCCAAGACGTCGAAGATGAAGCGCCAGAATCGCGGCACCTTCATCGTCGCCGAGGTGGATATGCCGAACGTCAAAAAATTCTACTTGCCTTACGGAGCCTAAGCCATGGCGCGTGTCAAGCGGGGCGTCACCACGCACGCCCGTCATCGCAAAATCATCAAGCTGGCCAAGGGCTATCGTGGCCGCTCCAGCACCAATTTCCGCATTGCCATCGAAAAGGTCGAGAAGGCGCTTCGTTACGCCTATCGCGATCGTCGGGTGCGCAAGCGCAATTTCCGTGCCTTGTGGATCCAGCGTATCAACGCCGGTGCCCGCCAGAACGGCCTGACCTACAGCCGCTTCATGAGCGGTTTGAAGAAAGCTGGTATCGAACTCGACCGCAAGGTGTTGTCCGACATCGCGATTCGCGAGCCAGCCGCCTTTAAGACGCTGGTCGACCAGGCCGCGCAAGCCCTTAAAGCGGCCTGAAGCCGCTCCCTCCGGCCTCCTTTGGCCGTTGGAAAATCGAAAAAGGGGGTCGTCTGCGGACGGCCCCTTTTTGCTTGTCTGAAAGTTGGAAGCGAAGCAACGATGGGCAATTTGGTTGATATCCTCAAGAGCGTCGAGCCGTTGGTCGCCCAGTCGCTGCAGGCCGTGACCGCGGCCCAGGCATTGGACGAACTGGACCGCATCCGCGTCGCGACGCTTGGCAAGAAGGGCTCGATTTCCGCCCTTATGAGTCTGATGGGCAGTGTTTCACCGGAAGAGCGCAAGGACGCCGGCGCGGCGCTCAATGCGGCCAAGCTCGCCGTTTCCGACGCCATCGACGCCCGCAAGACGGCTCTCGAAGCGCTGGCCTTGGACGCGCGTCTGGCCCGCGAAACGATCGACGTCACCTTAACGGCGCGCCCTGAAGCCCAAGGCCGCATCCATCCGATCAGTCAGACCATTGACGAGATCGTGGCGATCTTCGGCCAGATGGGCTTTGCCGTGGCCGAAGGGCCGGACATCGAGGACGACTTTCACAATTTCACCGCGCTCAATTTTCCGCCGGAACATCCCGCGCGGTTGATGCACGACACTTTTTTTCTGCCCGAGAAAGCCGACGGATCGCGCTTCCTGTTGCGCACCCATACATCGCCGGTGCAGGTGCGAACCATGTTGAAGCAGCAACCGCCGATCCGCGTCATCATTCCGGGGCGGACCTATCGTTGCGATTCGGACATGACCCATACGCCGATGTTCCATCAGGTCGAAGGGCTGGTCATCGATAAAAGCACCAACATGGGGCATCTGAAGGGGTGCTTGAGCGAATTCGTGAAGACCTATTTCGAGGTCGACGATGTGCCTGTGCGCTTTCGTCCCTCCTTCTTCCCCTTCACCGAACCGTCGGCCGAAGTCGATATCGGTTGTTCGCGGGCCGGTGGCGAATTGAAGATCGGTGCCGGCGCCGATTGGCTGGAGATCTTGGGGTGCGGCATGGTGCATCCCAATGTGCTCAAGAATTGCGGCATCGACCCCGACGAATATCAAGGCTTCGCCTTCGGCATGGGGATCGAACGGATCGCCATGCTGAAATATGGCATTCCCGATCTCCGCACCTTTTTTGATTCGGATTTGCGCTGGCTCAAGCATTACGGCTTCGTACCGCTTGATGTGCCGACGCTTTCCGGAGGACTTGCCCGATGAAATTCACTCTGTCTTGGCTGAAGCGCCATCTCGATACGCAGGCCAGCGTCGATGCGATTTCCGAGCGGTTGACCATGCTCGGTCTCGAGGTGGAAACCCTCGAAGATCCGGCCGCCCGTCTGGGGGGATTCGTCACCGGTCAGATCATGGAGGCCGGCAAGCATCCGAATGCGGATCGCCTGCAATTGTGCAAAGTGTCGATCGGCCGCGAGACGTTGCAGGTGGTTTGCGGCGCGCCCAATGCGCGCGCCGGTCTCAAGGTGGTGGTGGCCGTGCCCGGCGTGGTCATTCCGGCCACCGGGGAAGCCTTGAAAAAAGGCAATGTTCGCGGCGTCGAGTCGCAAGCCATGATGTGTTCCTGGCGTGAACTGATGTTGGGCGAGGACCATTCCGGGATCATCGAACTGGCGAGCAATACGCCGGTTGGGGAACCTTTGACCAAGGTGCTCTCGTTCGATCCGGTGATCGATGTGGCGATCACGCCCAATCGTGCCGACTGCCTGGGGGTCAGAGGAATCGCCCGTGACCTGGCGGCGGCCGGCCTGGGAAAATTGAAGGCGCTGTCGGTCGAACCGGTCAAGAGCAGCTTTGCCAGTCCGATCGGGGTCCGGCTGGACTTTCCGGCCGAAGCGGCCAACGCCTGCACGCTGTTTGCCGGTCGCGTCATTCGCGGCGTCCGCAATGGCGAGAGCCCGGCGTGGCTCAAGGAATGGTTGACCGCTGTGGGCTTGCGCCCCATCTCTGCTCTGGTCGACATCACCAATTATTTTACCCTCGATCTGAACCGTCCGCTCCATGTTTTCGACGCCAAGAAGCTGTCGGGCGGCATCCATGTGCGGTTGGCCAAGCCCGGCGAGACGCTGGCGGCTTTGAACGGCAAGGCCTACGCACTCGACGCCGGCATGACCGTGATCGCCGATGACGCCGGCGCCCAATCCCTGGCCGGCGTGATCGGTGGCGAGCCGACGTCGGTATCGAGCGGCACCACCGATGTCTTCCTGGAGGCGGCTTTGTTCGATCCGATGCGAACCGCCGCCACCGGACGCAAGCTGGCGGCCGAGTCGGATGCCCGCTACCGGTTCGAGCGCGGTGTCGATCCGGCTTTCGTCGTTGGCGGCATGGAATTGGCGACACGCATGATTATCGAAGTCTGCGGCGGCGAGGCGTCCGAGCCGATCATCGCCGGTGTGGTGCCTCCTGAAGGTCAGCCCATTGCCTTCCGTCCCCACCGGGTCGGTCAATTGGGGGGCGTCGAGGTGGCCGAAGAGGCGATGGTCGATGGGCTGGAGGCTCTGGGCTGCAAACTGACGAAAACCGGCGAGTCCTATGCGGTGGTGCCGCCGTCCTGGCGCGCCGATCTGACCGCCGAGCATGATCTGGTCGAAGAGGTGATCCGCCTTCACGGCTATGAGCATATTCCGACCTTGTCGATGCCGCGTCCGGCGGTCATTCGCCCGGTCTTGACGGCGAGCCAGCGGCAAGCTGGCTGGGCGCGCCGCGGTCTGGCGGCGCGCGGGCTGATCGAGACCGTCACCTGGTCCTTCCTGCCGTCCTCTTTGGCGTCCTTGTTTGGTGGCGGAAAGCCGGAGTTGACGCTGGCCAATCCGATTTCCAGCGACCTCGATTCGATGCGTCCCTCGGTCTTGGCCAATCTGGTGGCGGCGGCGGGCCGAAACGCCGACCGTGGTTTCAAGGACATCGCCTTGTTCGAAGTTGGGCCGGAGTTCAACGGGGATCGGCCGGAGGACCAAAGGGCGGTGGCCGCGGGGATTCGCACCGGTCGTGCGTCGGGGCGCCACTGGGCCGAAGTGTCGCGACCGGTCGATGTGTTCGACGCCAAGGCGGATGCCGCCGGAGCCATCGCGGCGGCTGGCGGACCGGCCGACGGTTTGCAGGTGGTGGCGGAGGCGCCAGCCTGGTATCACCCGGGCCGTTCCGGCAGTCTCAAGCTGGGCGTCAAGGTCATCGCCACCTTTGGCGAGATCCATCCGCGGGTTCTCGCGGCCCTGGATATCAAAGGCCCGGTGGTCGGCTTCGAGGTGTTCCTTGACGCTATTCCTTTGCCGAAGGTCCGCGCGACCAAAGCCAAGGCCTTGCTCAAGGTCTCGCCGTTCCACGCGATCGAACGCGATTTCGCTTTTGTCGTCGATTGTTCGGTGCGCGCCGAAGCCGTCCTGCGTGCCGCCAAGGGCGCCGACAAGACGCTGATCAGCGACGTGTTGCTCTTCGATCTTTATGAAGGACCGCATGCCGGTGAAGGCAAGAAGAGCCTGGCGATCCAGGTGACCTTGCAGCCGGTCGAAAAAACGCCGACCGACGCCGAGATCGAAGCGGTTGCTGCCAAGGTGGTGGATGCTGTCGGCAAGGCGACCGGCGGCGTCCTACGCGGCTAGACGAATTCGATTGGGTGCTTTGGAGCGAGCGTTCCGGGCATCCAATCAGTCGGCTTTATGGGTTCCGTCTTGTCGCATGGCCTCCCGCAGGAAATGAATCATCCTTTTCCGGATTTCCGCTTCCGTGGCATGACCTGCCAAGTCTTCCGATAGTTTATCGACGACTTTTTCCTGGTCGTCGTCATGGACATCGTCATGCGGATGTCCGGGATGCATGACACCGCGAACGTAATCCTGGGCGGCATGGCCAATCAAGCCAAGCAACTCGGCGGCCCACAATCCGGCCAGACGATTGCGCCGATGCGTGACATCCAGCGCCGTCTGGACAGCACTTGCCGGAGGGGTGGTCCGAAGTTCGGTTCCGATCCCAGAGTCGCCGATGTTGGGCATGGCGAGCCTCCTTGTTTTGTGCCTGCTAATTTTACGCCGCCCACGGCGGCTGGTCCAGTTGACTCGCTTAACCCCTATTTTTCCTCCGTGCCAACGACATGGATCTGAGAAAGAGGGGTTAAGAAATAAAGATGGCGGTCACGGGCCAGGAGGACAAGACTTTCCTCCTTTATAGTTCTTCTTCCAGGGGTGGTGGCCGATACCAACCAGCGATTAAGTCAATCTCATCGCCGGTTGGTATTCGCGCGCACGACGCGATAAGGGTCAGAAAACAGGCAGTGGCGGCAAGGGTTCGTGAAACCATTTTTGGTTGATGGCATCAAGCTCGCCATTGTTCTTGATGAAGAACAGGAACGTATTGACCCATTGGCGCAGATCGTCGGATCCACGGCGCAGTGTGATGCCTTGATATTGGCTGCGCAAAGCGATCTTCTTTTCGATGCCCTTGGGGGGATTGGTTGACGCCAATTGCAGAGCCGTGATGTTGTTGGAGCCGATCAGATCGGCCTGGCCCGACAGATAGGCTTGGCCGGCCGACGCGTCATCGTCGAAACGCAATATGGTGGTCGATTTCGGCGCTTGCGCGGTCAGGGCGGTGTCCTGTGAACTGGCGCGGGCGACTGCCACTTTCAAATTGGCGATATCGGCAAAAGAGGTGACTTTTGTCGCTTTCGGCCCGAGAAGCTGGATCTCGATGGTGCTGTAGGGAATGGAGAACTGGACCTGCTTGGCGCGTTCCGGCGTGATGCCGAAGGTGGCGGTCAGAATGTCGATTTTGCCGGTGAGCAGATAGGGAATGCGATTGGGGCCGGTCACCGGGACGATTTCCAGTTCGACCCCCAGATATTTTGCCATCAATTTGGCGACGTCGGCGTCATAGCCATCGGGTTTGCCGTCGGTCATCAGCCCGAAGGGCGGCAAATCGACCAGCATGCCGACGGTGAGTTTGCCTTTTTTCACGATGTCGTCGATGCTTTGGGCAAAAGACGGTGCTGCTGAAAGAGTGACAAGGGCCAGTGTCAAAATGGCTTTTGTCAGAAGGGCCTTGATACTAAAGCGCTGCATGGCAGTTTCCCTTTGTTGGTTTCTTTGGCTTTTGAGTTACGTTTTCCCACTGCTGATTCGCAACTCCAATTTCCGGCTCCAATAGGACAGGGGCCAGCATTGAACGAAGTACAGCATCGCGACAATGCTGAAGATGAGAAAGGGGCGAAAGGTGGCATTGTTGACAATTTGGCCACTGCGGGTGAGTTCGGTAAACCCGATGATCGAGGCCAGTGATGTGTTTTTGACGATCTGCACCAGGAAGCCGACCGTGGGCGCGATGGCGATCTTGAGCGCCTGAGGCAGGATGATCAGTCTCATACGGAGATAGGCCGTGAGGCCGAGAGCCCGGCCGGCTTCGGCCTGGCCGCCGGGGATGGCTTGAATACAGCCACGCCAGATCTCGCCCAGAAAGGCGGCTGCGTTGAGAATGAGTCCCAGTGCCGCCGCCGCCAGCGGGTCGATGTTCATGCCGATGATGTTGACGCCGAAATAGACAAGGAACAACTGCATCAGCAGTGGGGTGTTTTGAAAGATGCGAATAAACGTTGCGGCGGCAAAACGAAGGGGGGAGCGCTCGGACACGCGGGCAAGGGCGACGGCCAAGCCAAGAGTGGCGCCGCCAGCAAAGGCAATCATCGACAAGAGCACGGTCCAGCGTGTCGCCAAGAGGATGAACGCCAGATCGTTCGAGGAAAAGAGGCGGCTCATGACAAGGCCCTCGGCCGATCCTGACGGCGGAACACCAATCGATCGACGGTCTCCAAGGCCACTGAGAACAGAGTGGCGATGACGAAATAGAGCGCGGTGACCACCAGATAGACCTCGAAGCTTCGGAAGGTTCGTGACTGGATATCGTTGGCTGCCGCCGTCATTTCGCGCGCCGCGATGGCCGAAACGATGGAAGATCCCAGCAACAGCAAGATGAACTGGCTGCAGAGGGCGGGGAAGACGACGCGCATGGCTTGAAACAGTTCGACTTTGAGGAAGACTTGCCAACGTTTCAGGCCAAGCGCCAATCCAGCCTCGATCTGACCGGAGGGTACGCTCTCAAGACCGGAGCGCAGGATTTCCGTCGCATAGGCGCCGAAATTGACTGTCAGGGCGAACAGGGCGGCTTCATCCGCGGACAGCATCACGCCAAGCGCCGGAAGTCCGAAGAAAATCAAAAAAACCTGCACAAGCAGGGGCGTGTTGCGAATCGCTTCGACATAGGCGCCGACGATCGGGCTGGCGATGCGCGGCCAGGAAAGGCGACCATAGGCGGACAGAATGGCTAAGACGAGGCCGAAGAGCAACGCGCCAAGGGAAAGTTCGACGGTGAGCAATGCGCCCCATAACAGTTCGTCGAAGTTTCGCCAGACATCGCCAAACTGAAAGACGTAAGACATCATCGGGGGCCTTGGTGTTGTCAGTTCGAGAATAGTACCTGACTTCGGAGCAAACGGAAGAAATATGCTTTCGTGCTCTTCGTCGCAGGATGTTTCGGTAAGAGGTGGAGCTTTCGGTTCGCACGCTCATCATTACCGGCTTTTCTCTGTGTCGGCAGCGCCATGAATTGGCGTCTTCCACGATTGACCAGAAGCGGCACCTCTCCTTCGCGCACCAAATCCCCATGATTGCGCCGGTGGGCGCGCATCAGGCGTTCGTCGACTGCGTAGATTCCGAGTCTCACGCGAGCTGCTCGCGAGAGCCTATTGTAACACCGTAAGTTTTTGCCATTTTGTCAGCGTATTTGCCCCGCACAATGTCAAAGTCGCAATTGGATAGGTTCATTGTGCCCCAAATTACCGCACGCTTGATCACCTCTTCCGAAATACGCAAGAGCTCCGCCCCCGCGATAGACGCGGATCCGCAGTGGTACAAGGACGCCATCGTCTACGAGCTGCACGTCAAGGCTTTCTTCGACGGAAATGGTGATGGTGTCGGCGACTTCCCCGGCCTGATCTCGAAGCTCGGCTATTTGCAGGAGCTTGGTGTGAACACGCTGTGGCTGCTGCCGTTCTATCCGTCCCCCATGCGGGATGACGGCTATGACATCGCCGACTATCACCATGTCCATCCGACCTTCGGCAAAATGGCGGACTTCCGACGGTTCATTCATGAGGCGCATCGCCTGGGAATGCGCGTGATCACCGAACTGGTGATCAATCACACGTCGGACCAGCATCCCTGGTTCCAGGCGTCGCGCCGGTCACCGCCTGGATCGGCCAAACGGAACTACTATGTGTGGAGCGACAGCGATACGAAATATGGCGGCACACGGATTATCTTCACCGATACCGAGAAATCCAACTGGACGTGGGACGAAGAAGCCCAAGCCTATTACTGGCATCGCTTTTTCTCCCACCAGCCGGACCTGAATTTTTCCAATCCCCAGGTTTTCAAGGCGCTGATGCGTGTGATGCGTTTCTGGTTCGACGCCGGGGTGGATGGCATGCGCCTGGATGCCGTGCCTTACCTGTGTGAGCGCGAGGGCACCAGCAACGAAAATCTGCCGGAGACCCACGCCATCATCAGGCGTATGCGCGTCGAACTCGATAAGCGCTACGCCGACCGCATGTTTCTGGCGGAAGCAAACCAGTGGCCGGAGGACGTGCGCGATTATTTCGGCGATGGCGACGAGTGCCACATGGCCTACCATTTTCCGCTGATGCCCCGCATGTATATGGCCATCGCGCAAGAAGACCGCCATCCGATTGTCGAGATCATGGAGCAAACTCCGGATATTCCGGACAATTGCCAATGGGCGGTGTTCCTGCGCAACCACGACGAGTTGACTTTGGAGATGGTGACCGATCGCGAACGGGACTACCTCTATCAGGCCTATGCCCTGGATCCGCAGGAGCGCATCAACTTAGGGATTCGTCGCCGGTTGGCGCCGCTCCTGGAGAACGACCGGCATCGCATCGAATTGATGCATCTGCTGCTGATGACCCTGGTGGGCTCGCCCATTCTTTATTACGGAGACGAGATCGGCATGGGCGACAACGTCCTGCTCGGCGACCGCAATGGGGTGCGGACCCCGATGCAGTGGAGCGGCGGGCCGAACGGCGGATTCTCGACGGCCGCCCCGGAACGCTTGTTTCTGCCGCCCATTGTCGACCCGGAGTATGGTTTCGGCGCGGTCAATGTGGACTCGCAGCACCGCAATCCTTTCTCGCTGTTCAACTGGCTGCGACGGTTGATCGAGATGCGCAAGGCGCATCGAGCCTTCGGTCGCGGCACGTTGCGCTTTTTGCATCCCGGAAACCGCAAGATCCTCGCTTACTTGCGCGAATATGAAGACGTGACGATTCTGTGCGTGGCCAATTTGTCGCGCGCGCCGCAGGCCGTGGAACTGGACCTGTCCGCTTTCAGGGGACGCGTACCGGTGGAATTGATGGGGCGTAGCAAATTCCCGCCCGTCGGCGAGTTGCCCTATCTGCTCACCCTCGGTGGCCATGGCTTTTACGCCTTTCGTCTGGCGGCGGACGAGAAACCACCGGCTTGGCACGAAGACCGTCCGACGGCGCCGGAGCTGTTGGTGCTGGTTTTGGTCGAGACGGGAGGCTGCTCTCCGCGTGACGGCACGCAGGGACGCGAGGGGGTGAACCAACTGATGGCGCACCGCGCGAAAGAGCGGCTGGAGCGGCAGATCATGCCACGGTTTTTCCCTGCGCAGTCCTGGTTCGTGGATCGGGACGCCGTTCTTGCGAAATTCAGATTCGGCGATATGTGCGAGTGGTCGGCGGAGACCGGCAGTTGGCTGCTGGCCACGGTGGTGGTCATCCGTGCCGATGGCGAGACCCACAACTACGCCATGCCTTTGGCCTTGGCCTGGGAGGATGAGGACGAGGGCCGCATCAGTGCGGTGCAGCATGTCACCTTGGCCAAGGTGCGGCGGCGCGCCCGGATGGGCATTGTATTCGACGCCTTCTGGGACGATCGTTTCTGGTGCGCCGTGGTGTCGGCGATCGATCGGGGCGCGACGCTCGCCTTCGGAAGCGGGACGCTGGAATTTAACGCGACCAGCGCCTACCCGGGATTTGCCGGTGCGGTCGGGTTTGCGAAGGTCATGCACACCGTATCGGAGTATGGGCGGCTTCGGGTGAATCTCGATGATCGGCTGGTCCTGAAGGGCTATCGCTGGCTGTTGGAGGGAATGCATCCGGAGCTGGAACTGTCGCGCTTTCTCACCGAGACGGCAAAATTCTTCCACGTCCCGCAACTCGCGGGCACGGTGGAATATGCGGATGCGCAAGGGGTGCGGTCGACCCTGGCGATTTTGGAATGCTATACGGAAAATCAGGGCGATGCCTGGGTCTATACGCTGAATTATCTGGAACGCTTCCTGGACGACCTTCGCGCGACCCCGGCGCCGGCGCCGGATGCGCGGCATACCGCCTACAAGCGGCTGATGAAGACACTCGGCCAGCGCACGGCGGAATTCCACCGGGCGCTGGCCCTGCCTGACGAAGCGGGAGCCTTCGGCAGCGAGCCGATCAGCGCGGACGACATCGCCGACTGGGTCAGTAAAGTGCGGCGCGAGATGGAGACAATGTTCGCGCTGCTGGTGCAAGAGTTGCCGCAGTTGCCGGAGGTGGCAAGAACCGTCGGTGCCGCTTTGCTGGCGATTCGACCGAAGCTTTATCGGCGCATCATGCGGCCGGCCGGAGTGCGGCCGGGCGCCGTGAAGACACGGTATCACGGCGATTACGATCTCGGTCAGGTCTGGCTGGCGAAAAATGATTTTTTGATCGCCAATTACGGAGGGGAGCCTGGGCGGACCTGGGACGAGCGACGGCGGAAGCACACGCCGCTGCGTGACGTGGCGGGCATGCTGTTCTCCCTGGGCGAGGTCGGAGCCGCCGCGTTGGACCATGTGGTCGGCGATTCGGCGGAGGTCGGCGCCAAGATGCAGCGCCATATGGACGAGTGGGAACGGCTGGCGGGCCGGGCGTTCTTCTTGAGTTATCGTCGAGCCATGGGGGCTCATCCGTCTTACCCA
>Ga0209415_10016242_pt1 | contig 11978 bp, 4 predicted proteins | sample PeaSoiSIISIP2007_FD_187696 | JGI IMG/M metagenome (GOLD analysis project Ga0209415, IMG submission 187696) | Peat soil microbial communities from Weissenstadt, Germany - SII-SIP-2007 (SPAdes) (version 2) | ecosystem: Environmental > Terrestrial > Soil > Wetlands > Peat | place: Germany... | reverse complement strand
CAGCGTAAACCCGTTCCCCTGGTGGATGGAAAGGCGGCCTCTGAGATCGGGCAGAGCGAAGGTAGATTGACCGTCGCCGCCGTAAGTGGTCCCGATGAGATTGAAAAGAGTCTCGTATTCGGAGATGGGGAGCAACTGGCCATCGCAAAACATCCAGCCAGCCGGGGCGAAATTGCCGGCGAACATCCGGATCTCGCCTACATAAGGCTGCGACATCGCAGAATTCTCCTGTAATTGGATTTGAACAAACTACAGCGTGGCGCCGTAGTGCGACTAGGAATCTTGGTGGTGCTAGCAGTACGGCTTGATCAAGATACTACAGATCGACATCGGATCGCAAGGAAAAAGTGCCGGTTAGGGACCAAGGGCAGGGAATCCCGGATGGCCCGCCGGGGACGTAACAAATATTACAAATATTGGCCGGGCCCGTGCCCTGCCGGGAGAATGCGGCATCCCGGAGGCGGCGACGCTCGGAGTTAGTAGCCGAATTCATCGGGATTGAGTTATTTATTTTGCTGCCGTGCAGTACTTTTTCAATGCCGTATCTTCCATTACTTATGGTAGACTCTTCTCTGCTACAATTCGCGGTAATCGTGTCATGCCGGTCCCGGCATCCGGACGAATTGAGAGTCGGGTTGAAAGACGCGGGTCAAAACCATCGGGGGGGGTTAGGGTCATGCAAGGCGCCACGGTTCGACGAGTTGTCCTGTCCGGCATGTTTCTGCTGGGGACATGTGCCGGGGTTTCGCAGGCACAGACTTTCAACGGGGGATCGATTTCGATCGCCAGTAACGGAGCGAACGGCAGCCCCTATCCATCGGCCGGCCCCAACTCAGGCACAAGTTGCACCAACGGCGCGTGCATCAATGTCACCGGGCTAACCGGCTCCTTCACGTCGTTAACGCTGACGCTCGATTACACGGCCGCCACGAGTCAGTCTCTGGCCAGCCCTGGGATCCTGCTCCAATCTCCCACCGGGGCCAGCCTTGACGTACTTTCCGCCGCCTGCGGCGCGACTACCACTTCGTTCACGTTCACGCTGTCCGACTCGGCCGCCAGCCAGTTGCCTAACTTCAATAATACCTGCCCCACGCTGGCGTCCAGCTACAAGCCTGCCGATTACGGAGGCACCCCGGGCACCTCGGGTGCGGACAGTTTCCCCAGCCCGGGTCCCGTGTCCACCTATACCGCAGCAGCGACCTCAGGCAGTGGCACCTTCGCGAGCACTTTTGGGGGCCTCACCGTATCCACGCAGATGAACGGGGTATGGAAATTGTACGTCGTGGACACGGGAGCGTTGGGCAGCGGCACGACCTTTTCGTGGAAACTGAATTTCCAGGTTACGGGCGCCAATGCCGCCACCAACACCTTCCTCTCCGCTGGTTCGCCGAATCCTTCGTTCACTTCGGGGACCGGGAGTTCGGTCACCTTCACCGCCTGCGTTACCACTTCCAGCACTTGCGGTCCCGGGAGTCTCACCAATTCCAATCCTGTGACTACGGGCTCGGTGACGCTCCACGACAACACCACCAACACAGATAAGGTAACCCAAACGTCCTTCGATTCACACGGGAATGCGATACTGACGGCTACGTTTGCCACCGAGGGTATCCACGACCTGGTGGCCAACTACAGTTGCACGAGCAGTTGCACGGGTTTCGCGGCCAGCACTTCGAACCATGAGAGCCAGACGGCGGTGAATCACGCGACTCAGAGCGGCAACACCTTCTGTAACAACGGCGGGGTCGCCATTCAGAATATGGCTGGGGGGCTTCCGTATCCCTCGTCGATTATTTTGGGCGGTACGGAGCCTACCCTGACCGGCACAATCCAGCAAGTCACGGTGACGCTCAACAATTTGCAGTCGCAAGACCCGCAGGGCCTCGGCTTCGCGCTGCAAGCGCCTGGGGCCACCACCGCTTTCGAGTTCCTATCCTGGGCCCTTACGCCTACCGGTAATGTCGGCGGGACCGGTATCACGGTTACGCTCTCTGACACGGGCTCGCAAGCCCTGCCTGCGTGCAGTACGGGGACCTGCCTGCCGAGCGACGATGCCAACCAGGTGGGCAACCAGTCCTCGGACTCGTTTCCCGCTCCGGCTCCCAGCGGCAGCTTTCTCCACATGGCTGCGCCCACGGGGACGGCAACGTTTAACACGGAGTTCGGCGGCCTGGGGGCCTCGGGCACCTGGAACCTGTACCTGACCAACCGCGAGACTACCGGCACGCCCCTCGGGGGGCTCGGCTCGTGGTGCCTGAACTTCACGATGCAGGCCAACGCGCATCCTACGACGACGGTGCTCACGGGATCACCCAACCCGGCCCTGACGACCAGTTCTCCGACCTTCACCGCCACGGTTACCAGCGACGTCACAGTGAACGGGGGAACGGTCACCTTTTTTGACGGCACCACCAACCTGGGATCGGGCACCGTTACGAATGGCACGGCGACCCTGACGGTGCCGGGCAGCGATGCAACGGGTACCGGCCCGAAGTTGGCGGAAGGCACCCACCACATCGTGGCGAGCTATGGCGGGACCAATAACACCACGCCTGAATTCGGGGTCAGCTCCGGAAGCTTCGACATCCGCCTCAACAAGGCCACTACCGAGACAGGAAGCCAGCCGTACGTGTATTGCGATCCAGGCCCGCTTACGATCCCGGGCTTAAGCGCCGATTCGGGTCCGGCCCTGCCGTATCCTTCGAACATCTTTGTTACGGATTTGCCAGGCACGGTCAAGGCGCTTACCGTTACCTTGAAAAGCTTCCACACTGACGATCAGACGTCTCTGATTTCCCTGCTGGTAGGACCGGGCGGGAACAACCTCGACTTCTTTTCGTTGACCGGCGGCACGCCCGACGACGTGGTGGGGACGTTCGACCTGACCTTTGACGACACGGCAAGCGGTAACCTGGGCACCACGGACGCCACTGCCGGCTCGTTCAAGCCCGCCAGTTACAACGGACAATCACACGACGGAACCACTCAGACCTTTGCGTACCCGGCCTGCCCGCCCAACGCGACGGATTGCGTGAGCGCCGGGGTCGGGCCGCCCTTGGCGTCCAACCCGTTCACCCCGACCAACAAGGCCGCTCCCGCCGGCACCGGCACCCTGGGCAATGCGGCGGCCGCCGGGGTCTTTGGCGGCACCACGGCCAGCACCTACAACGGAAACGGGACCTGGAGCCTGTTCATGGACGACGCTGGAGTGAACGGAGGCGGCCGGCCTTCGGGCCTGAATGGCGGCTGGTGCGTCAACCTCACCCAGAACCTGCCCGACATTTCGCTCATCTCCCCGCAAATGACGCACTCGCCCACTACCTTCACCCGCGGGCAAAGCGCGTCGTTTACGATTACGGCGACGAATCTGGGACCTGGACCGACGGGCATCCCCACCCTCACGATCACGGACACGCTGCCGACTGGGCTGACCTACACCGGTTTCAGTGGGACGGGCTGGAGCTGCATGGCCAGCGGGCAGACGGTGACCTGCACGAACCCCAACCCGATCTTGGCGACTCTCAGCTCCGCAGTGACCATTAACGTTTCCGTGGGCACGACCACGGCTGATACCATCAGCAATTTGGCGAGCTCGAACGGGACGGGCGGCGACGACCCCGGCACGACGGCCAATGACACCACCTCCTCCGGGACCATCACGGTGGCGGGCACCATCCTCACCATCAACAAGACCCACACCGACCCCTTTACGCAGGGGCAGGTGGGGGCGACCTACACCATTACCGTAAAAAACACGGGCGCTTCCGGCGGGAACAGCGGTCCGGGCGTGACCGTTGGGACCATTGAGGTGACGGACTCCCTGCCGGGGGGGTACACCGTTACCGCAGTCGGCGGCACGGGTTGGACCTGCCCCAATTCGACGGTAGTGGATTGCACGCTCAATAGTCCGCTCACGGTGGGATCCACCAGCCCCGCCCTCACGGTGACGCTGACCCTGTCGGCCACGGCGACTTCGCAGACGAACGTCGCGATTCTCACCGCGGACACCGACCAGATCGGCCCCAGCGCCGACAACACGCACAACGACCCAACCACGGTGGTCCAGACCACGACTACGGCGGCGGTCAGCGCGACGACTACCTTCAGTACTTCCTCCCAGACGGTACCGCTGTCGGCTACGGTGACCGGCAATCCCTCGGTGGTGGGCGTCGGTACTGTGACGTTCACGGTTTTGAACGCCAGCAACGTGGTGGTCGGGACGCCAACGGCTTCCTCGACGGTGACGGCCGGCGCGGCGAGCGTCAACTACACGCTACCCGGCGGCACGGCTGTCGGCACGTACTTCATTCAGGCGGCTTACAGCGGCGGCACCGGATTCGCGGCCAGCAGCGACACGACCAATACCCATACTCTGAAAGTAAACCAGGCGTCCACCACCACGACGCCATCGAATGAGTCGACGCCTTTCAGCTCGTCCAGCCAGCAGGTCACGCTCTCGACTGCAGTGACTAGCCCGGGGGGCACGGTAAGCGGCGGTACCGTGACGTTCACGGTTGTCAACGCCGGCAACACGGTGGTCGGGACGGCCACGATTTCCGGGACGGTGAGTTCGAGCCCGGTGACCGTGAACTACACGCTGCCGGCCGGCACCCCGGCCGGTTCGTATTCGATCCAGGCTGCGTACAGCGGGTCCACGAATTTCGCGACGAGCAGCTCCAATCCGGACGCGACCCTGACGGTGGTTGCGCCGCCCACGATCGCCAAGTTGTTCACTCCGGCGACCATTGCGGTGAACGCGACAACCCAGTTGAGCTTTACGATTACCAATGGCTCCGGCAACACGGTCGCGGCAACCGGAGTGGCGTTCACCGATATCCTGCCGACGGGCTTGACTGTCGCGACCGGCACGGCGAGCGGCTGCGGAGGCACCGTGACCACAACCGCGCCGGTAACCATTGGGCTGTCGGGAGGCAGCGTCTCCACCTCGTGCACGTTCTCCGTGACCGTAACCGGGGCAGCCTCGGGGCAGTACACCAACACCACAGGCATGATCAGTTCCACTAACGGCGGCCAGGGCACCACCAGCAATACGGCGTCCTTGACCGTGGCGAGCCCGCCCACCATCACCAAGTCCTTCGCCAAGTCCCCGATTGCCCTGGGCGCCAGCACCACCCTGACCTTGACCGTCACCAATCCGAACACGATCGCGCTCAGCGGGCTGGCGTTTACCGACAATCTGCCAACCGGCCTCGGGGTGGCCAGTACGCCGGCACTTACCAGCACTTGCGGCGTAAACCCCACTACCACGGCCACATCCGTGAGCATCACCGGCGGGACGCTGGTGGCCGGGAATCCCACGAGTTCCTGCACCGTCTCCGTGGCGGTGACCGGCACCGCTGCCGGAACGCTGATGAACTCCGTGACCGTGACCTCTACGCAGTCGGGAACCGCCACGGCCCCGGCTGGTACGGCCAACATCACGGTGGTCGCGCCGCCGACCATCAGCAAGTCCTTCTTACCGTCCACGGTTGCGTTGAACCAGACCGCCAGCCTGAACTTCACCATCACGAACCCGTCGGCCACCGTGCCCCTCACCGGAGTCGGCTTCTCCGACACCCTGGTGGCGGGCATTACGGTCGCGAGCGGCACTACCAGCAACGTGTGCGGCACCGGCACCTTGACCACCACCAACGCCACCAATGGCACCATCGTGCTCACGGGCGGCGGCGTCGCCGCGAATTCGAGTTGCATGTTCAGCGTTACGGTGATCGGGGCCGCGGCGGGCACTCAATCCAACACTACAGGTGCTGTCACTTCGAACGAAGGCGGCACGGGCACTACCAGCAACATGGCGACCCTCACGGTGGTGGCGCCGCCGCAAATCTCCAAGGCATTCGGCGCGAGCAGCATTGCGCTCAACGGCACCACCTCCCTGACCATCACCATTTCCAACCCGTCGGGGAATACCGTCTCCCTTACTGGAGTGGGCTTCACCGATACGTTGCCGTCAGGCCTGACGGCAACAACCGCCACCTCTTCGGCGTGCAGCACCGGCTCCCTTGCGATCACCAATACCAGCGTCACCCTGATCACGCTGACCGGCGGCACCATCGCTGCCAACGGGTCGTGCACCATAGTGGTGACGGTAACTGGCGCGACCAGCGGGCAGAAGAACAACGTCACGGGCGCCGTCACCTCAGGCAATGGCGGGACGGGCCTCACCGCTTCCGCATCCGTGACGGTGGGCACGCCGCCCTCCATTGCCAAGGCGTTCGCGAACGCCACCATCCCCCTGAACACCAGCACCACGCTGACTCTGACCATAACCAATCCGAATAACTTTTCGCTGAGCGGCCTGGCCTTCACCGATACCCTGCCAACCGGCCTCGTCATTGCCAGCACACCCGCGCTTAGCAACACGTGTAACGGGACGCCCAGCACCACGGTCAACTCCGTAAGGCTCACCGGCGGAACGCTGGCAGCCGCCAATCCCACCAGCTCCTGCGTCGTTTCCGTGGCGGTGACCGGCACCGCTGCCGGATCGATGATGAACTCCGTGACGGTGACCTCCACGGAGGCCGGAACCAGTTCGCCCGGTACGGCCAACATCACGGTGGTCGCGCCGCCCACGATCAGCAAGGTGTTTGGATCGTCCACCGTGGCGCTGAACGGGACCACCAGTCTGAATTTCACCATCAACAACCCGTCGGCCACCGTACCCCTCACCGGAGTCGGCTTCAGCGACACCCTGGTAGCGGGCATTACGGTCGCGAGCGGCACTACCAACAACGTGTGCGGCGCCAACAGCACCTTGACTACCACCAACGCCACCAACGGCACCATCGTGCTCACGGGCGGCAGCGTCGCCGCGAATTCGAGTTGCATGTTCAGTGTTACGGTGACCGGGGCCGCGGCGGGCAGTCAACCCAACACCACGGGCGCGGTCACTTCGAACGAAGGCGGCACGGGCACTACCAGCAACATGGCGACCCTCACCGTGGAGGCGCCGCCGTTGATCTCCAAGGCATTCGGCGCGAGCACCATTGCGCTCAACGGCACAGCCTCCCTGACCATCACCATTACCAACCCGTCGGGGAATCCCGTTCCCCTCAGCGGTGTGGGATTCACCGATCAGGTGCCATCGGGGCTGACGGTAACGAACGTCCCCTCCACGTCGAAGTGCGGCGGCAGCTATTCGATTTCCGGCAACCTCATCACGCTGACCGGGGCCACGGTCGTTGTCGGCACGCCGTGCACGATCCAGGTGACGGTGACTGGCGCGTCCGCCGGACCGCAGAACAACACCACGAGCGCTGTAACCTCCACCAATGGCGGGACGGGCCTCACCGCTTTCGCGTCCCTGACGGTCGGCACGCCGCCCTCCATCACCAAGGCGTTCGCGAACACCAGCATCCCGCTGAACAGCAATACCACGCTGACTCTCACCATTTCGAATCCGAATAACTTCTCGCTGAGTGGCCTGACCTTCACCGATACCTTAACCGGCCTCGCCGGCGTAGGCTCGACGGTGCTCGGCAACACCTGCGGCGGGACGGCATCGGTGACAACCAACTCCGTAAAACTGACGGGCGGAACGCTGGCGGCCGCCGCCGGCAACACACCGAGCACCTGCGTTATCTCCGCAACGGTGACCGGCACCTCAGCCGGATCGCTGACGAACTCCGTAACCGTGACGTCCACGGAGGCCGGAACCAGCTCGCCTGGTACGGCGAACATCACAGTGGTCGCGCCGCCCACCATCAGCAAGGTGTTCTCACCGTCCACCATTTTGTTGAACGCGACTACCAGCCTGAATTTCACCATCAACAACCCGGCCAACAATACCGTGGGCCTCACGGGAATCGCATTCACCGACCCCTTGCCGGCGGGCCTTACCGTCGCGACCAGTGGTCCTGCCGCCGTGTGCGGTGGAAGCGTGTCCACCAGCAGCGTCAACCGCACCATCTCATTTACGAGCGGCACCCTCGCCGCCCCGCCTGCGACGGGTTCGACCTGCTCGTTCAGCGTTACCGTGACCGGAGCTGCCGCGGGCAGTCTATCCAACACCACGAGCACGATCGCTTCGAACGAGGGCGGAACGGGCCTGGCGAGCAACGCGGTCTTGACCGTGGTGGCGCCGCCCTCCATCGCCAAGTCGTTCAACCCCACCGCCGTTAATTTGAACGGCGCCAGCACCCTGACCTTCACCGTCACCAATCCTTCGGGCAACACCGTGCCGCTGAGCGGCGTGGGCTTCACCGACAACCTATCGGCCCTGGGCCTCAGTGTGACCAGCGCAACCGGGACCAGCAGCGTGTGCGGCGGCACCAACAGCAACAACCTGACCGTCACCACGGGTGCCGTCACTCTCTCGAACACCACGCTGGGCACCGGGGCCGCAGCCACCTGCACGTTCCAGGTGACCGTAATGGCCACCACATCCACCCAGAAGAACAACACCACAACCCAAGTAACTTCGAGCAACGGCGGCACCGGTAACGCCGCGTCGGCGACCCTGTCGGTCTCCGAGGCCGACCTGGAAGTGGTTTCCATCACCGCCACTCCCAACGAGGAGATCGAGGCGGGGACCACCGTCACCTACACCATCCAGATCAAGAACCTCGGGCCTAACGCCGCCAGCGGCGTTGTGGTGACGGACGTTCTGCCGTCGAGCCTCACCTTCGCGTCGTGCACCGCTCCCGGCTCGACGTCCTGCGGGGCCACGGGCAACACGGTGAAGGCGAATTACGCTTCGCTGGCACTCAACGGGACCGACACTTTGCAGATCGTGGCGACGGTCAATTGCACCGTGGCCGACGAGACGTCGATCGCCAATACGGCCTCGGTCAGCGCAACTACGTTCGATCCGAATCTCGCGAACAACTCGAAGATGGTCACGTTCACAGCCTCGAATCCGGCGCCGTTGATCTTCCCCTTGGTTTCTACCCCGTCGCTCTGGCCGGCCGACTCGAGTCTGAAGAATGTCGGGCTCTCGGTCAGGGCCATCAACGGCAATTGCCCGGCGCCTGCCAACTTCACAATCAAGGTGTACAGCAATGAGTCTGACGCGGCCGGAGATGCGCAGAGCGTCGGCATAGGAACGCTGCAACTGCGGGCGAAGCGCGACGCCAACGGCCATGGCCGCGTGTACTTGATCGTCGTGAGCGCCACCAACGCCGGCGGCGCTACCGGAACCGGCGCCACTGCGGTGGTGGTACCGCACGATCAAGGCCGGGACCAGTTCCAGGTCTTTTTCCAGGCCGTGGGGGCGGTGATTTACGCCGACACGCACAACGGCGCGCCACCAGCCGGATACGTCTTGATCGGCAGCGCCCCCTGACCCTGACCCTAGCGCAGTGGGACAGGCCGCGTGCCCTCTGGGCGCGCCTGTCCTCTGCCCCGTGCTAACCTCAAATGTAAACCAACATTTGAGGTCTACATGTCCTATCTATGCATACGCGATCTCGACCTGAACGGCAAGCGCGTCTTCATCCGGGTGGATTTCAATGTGCCGCTGCAGAAGAACGGCCAGGGCGTCATGGAAATCTCGAGCGACAAGCGCATCAAGGCGTCGCTTCCCACCATCCAGTACGCGCTGGAACACGGAGCCGCCGTCATCCTGGCTTCGCACCTGGGGCGTCCGAAGGGCAAACCAAATCCCGAAATGAGCCTGCAGCCGGCGGCCGCGCGACTGGCGGAATTGCTCGGCCGGCCGGTGAAGATGGCCCCCGATTGCATCGGCCCCGAAGTGGAAGCCATGCTGCCCGCGCCGGGCGAGGTGCTGCTGCTCGAGAACCTGCGCTTCCACCCCGAAGAGGAGAAGAACGACCCGGAATTCGCGCGCAAGCTGGCCGCCCTGTGCGACGTCTACGTGAACGATGCGTTTGGTTCCGCGCACCGCGCGCACGCGTCCACCGAAGGCATGATCCAGTTCGTCCCCCAGGCCGCCGCCGGCCTCCTCATGGAGCAGGAGCTGAAGTACCTGGGGATGGCGGTGACGAATCCGGAGCGGCCGTGCGTCGCGATTCTAGGCGGCGCGAAGGTCTCCGACAAGATCGAGGTCATCGAGAATCTGGGCAAGGTGGTCGACAAGCTGCTCATCGGCGGGGCCATGGCCTACACGTTCCTGAAAGCCCAGGGCCTGCCGGTAGGGAAATCGCTGGTGGAGGAGGACAAGGTCGATCTGGCGAAGAAACTCCTCGCCGATCTCGGCGGCAAACTGATGCTGCCGGTCGACCACGTGGTGGTTTCCGAGATCGCGGCCGGCGCCGCCAACGAAGTGGTCGCCACCATCCCGGAAGGCAAGATCGGCGTCGATATCGGCCCCAGGACAATCGCGCAGTACGAGCAGGTGATCGCCGGGGCGAAGACGGTGATCTGGAACGGGCCCATGGGGATCTTCGAGAAGCCGCCCTTCGATCAAGGTACGGTAGCGCTGGCCAAGGCCGTGGCCAACTCGGGCGCCACGTCGGTAGTGGGCGGCGGCGATTCCGAAAAGGCCATCAAGGCGGCCGGCGTATCCGGCAAGATCACCCACGTGTCTACCGGGGGTGGGGCTTCGCTGGAGTTTCTGGCGGGCATTCAACTGCCGGGAGTGGCGGCACTCGATCGCCGGTAGTACGTCGCGCCGCGACGTCGCAAGCGTTCGACATTCAAGTGGGGACGCCCAAGCGGGGCAGCACCCACTTCATCAACACGATGTATCCCGCCACGACCAGAACGATCGGCAGCATGTACTGATAGACGCAAACCAGCGGCATCCGGTGACAAGCTTCGTTTTGTTTCTCCCTTTGGCGCGGCAACTGCATGATGCGAAGAGGGGAGAACCAAACCTGTGAATTTTCGTTTTTCACGATTTTTGGCCTGGGCGCCGGTGGTTGCGCCGGCCCTATTCGCGGCGGAAGTGTTGGCTGCTAAAGGTTGGACCACTGATTTGGCGCGGAAAGGCACCCGACGCGGTGACTGCCAAGCCCGAGAAGAACGACCAGAAGATGGAGGAAGCGGTCGACAAGATGTTCAAGCATTTTCCTCCCCCGGCCAAGGGTTAACGGAGCAACTATGACCACCGTAGCCGGAGTCTTTCGCACCCGAGAGAGTGCCGGGCAAGCCGTGCTCGATCTCGCACAATCCGGCCTTTCGAATTTCAATCTGATCGCTCCCGGTTCCACTGACAAAGCCGATACGGAACCCGTAACCAGCTCTGAACAGCCCGGCATGGGAGCAGCAGTGGGCCGCGTGATCGGCGGAGCCCTCGGCATTGCCGGGGGCTTCGAGCTTGCCACGGCCGCGACCTCTCTGCTGCTCCCTGGCGTGGGACCGGTCCTGGCGATCGGCGCGGGCGCCGCGGCGTTGTTCGGCGCCGCCGGAGCCGTGGGTGGCGCGGCCGCTGGGGCGGCACTGGAGCAAGCCTCCACTCCCGGACTCCCGGCCGACGAGCTCTTTGTATATAAGGATGCGTTGCGCCAGGGCCGATCGGTAATCTTCGTGCACGCTGTGAATCCCGCGGAGGCCGCACGGGCGCGAACGCTCCTCGAAAACGCGGGAGCGGAGAGCATCGATGCCGCCCGCGAAGAATGGTGGATCGGCCTGCGCAGCGGCGAACAGGAGCACTACCGGACGCTCGGCGGAGACTTCTCCGAGGACGAGCAGGACTACCGCCGCGGATTCGAGGCGGCGTTGCGGCAGCCCGGTGCCGGCGCCGCGTCGGGCACCGAGAGCGGAGCATACCGCCATGGATATGAACGCGGAAGGGCATACACTCATGGCGGATCCGGGTCCTGAGCTTCCGCCGCCCGATCCGGACCCGCTCCCGCCGGAGCCGCCTTATCCGCTACCCGATGATCCCGCGCCGGACGTGATCGATCCCACGGACCCGGAACCGTACCACGCCCATGTGGCTCTGCTCCTCCGATGCTTTCCAGAAACCCTCGATGGCCGGCGTGGTGGGGCAGGCGCTTCCGCCTGCCAACCGTTCCAGTATTACAGTAGCTCCATTTCTTTCCTCCTTGAGAAGATTT
>Ga0209415_10016239_pt1 | contig 11981 bp, 9 predicted proteins | sample PeaSoiSIISIP2007_FD_187696 | JGI IMG/M metagenome (GOLD analysis project Ga0209415, IMG submission 187696) | Peat soil microbial communities from Weissenstadt, Germany - SII-SIP-2007 (SPAdes) (version 2) | ecosystem: Environmental > Terrestrial > Soil > Wetlands > Peat | place: Germany... | reverse complement strand
TGGTACGCCCGAGTGGATTCGAACCACCGACCTTTTGCTCCGGAGGCAAACGCTCTATCCAACTGAGCTACGGGCGCACATGAAAACAAATAGCTTACTGGACGGGATCTCCTTGTTCTTGTCCAAATTCGTCCAAAACCCTCAGAAGTTCCGCATCCAGCGCTTCGACACACCGCTTGACGCTGGTGTCCTTATGCCGAAGTTGGGTTTGGGCATCCTTCGGAGTACCCTTCCCCTGCACAAGTGTAGCAAAAGTTCGACGTAGCGACTGGAAACGTCAGATTTGGAACGCCTGGGCCGGCTGCAAGTGGCTTCAGGTGCCGCCGCAAATAATTGTTGGCATCCCCTGGCGTGCCGTTCATCTCGCGTTGTTTAACGCAAAATCCTGCGCCACTTGATGCTGGTGGCATGAAGTCTGGCGCCTCCGGAGAGTGGCCTCGAGGTCGGCACAACTACCGGTCATCGGTAAGCCGCAGCCTGAATGCGATACAGGTCTGAGTATTGGCCGCCCTTGGCCATCAACTCATCGTGGGTGCCGAACTCAACCAGCCGGGCGCCGTCGAGGACCACGATGAGATCGGCCATGCGGACCGTCGAGAAGCGGTGAGAGACGAGGATCGTGATGCGGCCGCTGCCGTTTTCGCCAGTGCGGCGCGCGGCTTCGGCGTAGTGCTCGAACAGCGCGTGTTCCGTCTCCGCGTCCAACGCGGCAGTGGGTTCGTCGAGCACCAGCAACAGCGGTCGATCGCGCATGAAGCCGCGCGCCAGGGCCAGCTTCTGCCATTGGCCGAACGAGAGCTCGGCTCCGCCCGGCCAGGTCGGACCAAGCTGCGTGGCGAGACCCGATGCCAGACGCGCGACCACGTCGCCGGCGCCGGCGCGCTCGACAGCCGCAGCCACCGCGGGCTCATCGTCGAGCCGTGGGACGTCGCCCAGGCCGACCGTCTGCCCCGCGCGGAATTCGAAGCGGAAAAAATCCTGGAACGCGCCTGCCAGCCGCGCTCGCCATTCGCCTGCCGGCACGCGCGCCAGCGGCGTGTCGTCCAACAGGATCGAACCGGATGACGGTTCGTACATCTTCGTCAGCAGCTTGACCAGCGTCGTTTTACCAGCGCCGTTCTCGCCGACGATGGCGACTACCGCGCCCGCGGGCAGAGTCAACGATACATCGTCCAGCACTACGCGCTTCGTGCCGGGGTACGCGAACGATACGTGGTCAAGCAGGATGCCGCGGTCGAGCGCGGTTGGAACCGGCCGGTCACCCGCGGCGGCGACGCCAGCGGCGTAGTCCTCGAGCCACGCCAGACGCCGCGCGCCGTCCATCCAGAAGCCGCGCAGAAATCCGATTTCGCCGACCGTGGCGCCGATGTACGCCGACAGCCGGGCACCGGCAGCCAGCAACAGCAGCACCTGACTGGCCGGCGCGCGGAGTCCGGACGACACGAACACGACCGCGCCGACATACGCCAAACCGAAGATCGCCCACGCCAACGCGTGCCAAAACGCCGAGCCCCATCTGGCGGCCGACACCGGTCCGTACCAGCGCTCCCACGCCGCCCGGCGCTCTTCGATCAGGCGCTCGCCAATGCCGGTGACCCGCACTTCTTTCCCGGGTGGCGCGGTTGTAGCGATGGTGAACAGGTGGCGCGCCAGCCGGCCGGCCTGTGCGCCGCGCTCCTGCGCCGATCGCTCGACATCGGGCCGCCAGGTCGACGTCAGCACGGTCGGGACCGCGAACACCGCGAGCAGGATGAGCGCCGGGTGAATCGACATCAGCAGGGCCATAGTCACGGCCAGCCGCAGGATCCAGCCGAGCGTGGAAAACACCGCCACGTACATGTGGTCGAGCACGAACACGTGGTTGCGGAGCATGGACAGCCGGTCGAGATACTCCGGTCGTTCCTGATGCGCGATCGTCGCGACCGATGCCTGCAATTGCGCGACGTGGGATTCGAGCGCGATCGTCACCTTATCACGGAAGCGGCGCTGCACGCGGGTGCTGAGGGTGCGCAGAAACCAGGTGGCGGCAGTCGAAACGGCGAGACCGATCGCCGCGCCTTCCACCATGCCGGGTCTGTGCGCGAGCACTCCCTTGCCGAGCAGCATCAGCCACAACGCGAGGAACGCATCGGGCAACGCGGCGAGCTGCGAGAGTCCGAACGATGCGACCATCAAGCGCGGCTCATGACGATACCCCAGCTTGCACAACCGCCACATTGACGACAGCGCCGGCGGCAACGGCTCGATTGCGCGATCGCGCTCAGGAGAGGACGTCATACGTCGTACCCTCCTCGTCATCCGGGACGTTGAAGCGCTGCGCCTGCAGATCGAACATGGTTCGATACCGGCCGCCGAGCACCATCAATTCGTCGTGCGTGCCGTGCTCGATCACGCGGCCGTGTTCCAGCACGCAGATTCGGTCGGCGTGACGGACGGTGGAGAAGCGATGCGAAATCAGAATGGTGGTGCAATGGCGCGTCGCCGCGAGCAGTCGATCGAAGATCTCCGCTTCCCCCCGCACGTCGAGCTGCGCGGTGGGCTCGTCGAGCAGCACCAGACCGGCGCCCAGCTTGACGGCTGCCAGCGCCCGGGCAAGCGCGATACGCTGCCATTGGCCGCCCGATAGATCGGTGCCGCCGGTGTAACCGCGCGCCAGCACCGTGTCCAATGAGGCCAGGTTCGCCGCTCCCGCCGCTTCGAGCGCGGCCAGAATGACGCCGTCCGGCGCGCCCGCCGGCGCCACATTGTCGCGCAGCGGCAGCTCCAGGCGGAAGAAGTCCTGAAACACGGCCGCGACGCGAGAACGCCACGACGCGAGATCGAACTCGCGAATGTCTGCGCCGTCGATCTCGATCATACCCTCCTGCGGATCGTACAACCGGCACAGCAGCTTGGCGATGGTCGTCTTGCCGGCGCCGTTCTGCCCAACGATGGCGAGCGACGAACCGGCCGGGATCGTGAGGTCCAGGTGGTCGAGGACGAGGGCCGCGCCGCTGCCAGGGGCCGACGCGCCGGCGGGGTACGCGAACGTGACATCGCGCAGGCGAATCTCGCGCGCGGGTGCAGCGTCCGCGCGGCGATGGCCGGAGTGCAGAGCACCGGCCGGGCGCATCGCGGGCTCCAGGCGCAGCACTGCGGCGACGGGGGCAGCCGCTCCATCAAGGGCCCAACTGAAGCCGCCGAAGGCGAGCAGCGACACGCCGATGGCACACTGCACATAGACCACGGCTTGCCCCAGGCCGATGCGGCCACCGGCGGCCGCAGACGCCAGCAGCCAGAACACCGCGACGTTCGCGGAGACCACCAGCAGCATGCTCCAGATCACTGGGCGCTCGCGCAGACGTGTGGCGGCGTACTGCAGTTCGTGCAAGCGAGTCCGCCGGGCGATGAATCGGTCGATGGTCCAGCCGGCCAGGCCGAACAGGCGCAGTTCCTTACTCGCGGGCGGGTCCACCGCCAGCCGGTAAGCATAGTCGGAATCGCGCTGCGCAGCGCGCACTTCCTCGGTGTTGCGGTCCCACCAGATCGCGCTTTCGCGCAGCAACCAGTGCGTCGCCAGCCATGCCCCCACCAGCAAAGCCGGCGCCCACCAGGCGTACCGTGCGAGGATGAGGGCGGACGCGACACCGCCGATCATTTCGACCATGCCGCTCGCGATGAAATCCATCGAGATCGCCAGCGGCGGCCCGGTCATGCCGAGGTCGAAGTCGCGCGCGACGGTGAGGTCGTTGGTCAGCGCGGGGTCCTCCAGGTGGCCCATTCCAGGCGGGCGCACGCAGGCCTCGGTGAGCCGGTCGTAGAGCCAGGCGGCAGTGCGGTCGCCGAGGTTGGCGCTGACGGCCTGATGAATCGGGCTGAGCACCTGAAGCAGCACGAAGATCGTGCCCGCAACCGCGAGCGGACCGGCCAGGGAACCGCCGCGCTGCACGGCGCCGACCAGCACGCCCATGGCGATGGCGAACGCCGCCGGCAGAATCCCCCGGAGCAGAAGGGCCGTCCACCAGGCAGCGGCCAGACCCAGGTCCGCCTTCGGCAGAACGCCGAAGAACTTCCACTCATTGCGCTCGGTCAGCCGTGGAAGCATCACAGTATTCTGTCACAAGTGACCGCCCCCAGAAGCACAGAGCGATCCGCTTGGCCGGCGAAGCGATCGCCTGAAGCCGGCGGTCAGGCGCCGAATCGGCCGTCCATTACGGCCCAGGAAGCAGCGGACACCCGCGATTCCGGCAGAGAGTGGACGCGCGGGCCCGGTGCAATCGGCCAGGACGAGTGACTCGGCGGTGGCCGCAAGACCAACTCAGCCGAGAGCCCGTCCCATCACCCTACCGGCAGGTGATGGTCGTGAACCCCTCGCAATAATCCTCGTCGCACACCTTGTCGTCACCCGCCACCAGGGTGGGGCGCAACTTCGCAGCGTCGAAGGCGGCAGCGGCGGAGAAGCCCTTCTGGCGGCAGAAGTTGTCCGCAGCGGGCTGGTCGCAATTCTCACCCCAATTCAGGCAGCGATCCACCACCTTCCCATGAATGCGCGGGTCGACGAATCTGCGCCCGCCCCGGTCGGCACGTTCGCCGCGGCCCTCGCAGGTAACGGTCGTGAAACCCTGGCAATAGTCTTCGTCGCACACTTTGTTGTCGCCCGCCACCAGGGTGGGACGCATAACCGCAAACCGGAAACGGGCGGCGCGGGCGTAGCCCTGCAGCCGGCAGAAGTTGTCGGCAGCCGGTTGCTCGCAATTCTCGCCCCAATTCAGGCACCGGTCTACAGCCCGCCCGTTAATGTCGGGCTCGTCAAACCGGCGCTCGTTGACACAGGTGATGGCCGTCAGCCCCTGGCATGTTTTGTCGTTGCACACCGTGTTGTCACCCACCACCAGCGTGGGGCGCGTATATTCAACCCGGAAATAAATGGCGCCGGCGTAGCCGTTCAGCCGGCAAAAGTTGTCCGCAGCCGGTTGCTCGCAGTTGGCAGCCCGATTCAGGCAGCGGTCTATCACCTGCCCGTTGACGCGCGGGTTCTCGAACCGGCGCGAGTCCTCGCCACGGCGCTCGACGCTCTGCGCGCGAGCGGCAAGGGCGTGTCCGCCGTTTCCTGGCAGGGCTCGGTCAGCGAGCGGCGCAACCAGAATCGTGATCACAACCAGCAAGCCCGTCCTCATATTGCAGCCTCCAGTGGAATTCAAAACTGGTACGCATTTATTCTGCCGCCGGTTCCGGAAATCGTCTCTCGACGCGGCCTTGCGCTCGCGGTGCGGCCGCGAGGCTGGACCCGGTTGATGTTTTACTGAACCTTTGGTCCTGCAAACGCGTACCTCCTGATCGAACTCGTTCCGAGGCTGTCCTCAGCTTGTCTCGGAACAATGTGACCCCATCTAAAAGGAGCGTTCCACGTGACCAGAAGACTCTCTTTGTTGCTCGCTGCTCTGTCTGCTGTCCCGGTTGCAGTACTCGCGCAAGGACCGGCATCAGCACCCGTCAAACCTGCTCCATCAGCGCCCGCTAATCCCATTTCTGCCAGCCAAAACAAGATGTACACAATGCTCAGCGGCGTGGTCATCGCTGCTGCTGAGAAAATGCCTGAAGAAAACTATCCGTTTAAGCCGACCCCGGAGGTTCGGAGTTTCGGCCAACTGGTCGGCCACCTCGCCGATTCCCAGTACTTCTTTTGCTCGTTGGTCGCAGGCGAAACTGCGCCGGTTAGCGGGATCGAGAAGAGCAAGACCAGCAAAGCGGACCTGGTAGCGGCGCTGAAGGAGGCGGTTGCCTATTGCAGCAAGACGTATGCCGGCATGACCGATACCAAGGGCAGCGAGATGATGAAAATGATGAACTTCGATTTCGCGAAACTGACGGTGCTCTCGGCCAATACCGCACATGACTACGAACACTACGGGAATATGGTCACATACATGCGGCTGAAGGGAATCGTCCCTCCTACGAGCGAGAAGAGCGGCGGTCCGGGAGAGAAGTAGGTTCGCCGCGCAGAAGAGTATCGCTGCGAAGGTTCGTACCGGGGGTGTCCCGACGGACACCAACAGTCACGCACTCGGTTCGGCGCCCTCTTGGCAAGCCTGCAGACCGAATCCCAATAGCGAACACCGAAATCCGGAATTGGACGGTGGCGCGAAGCGCAAGCGCTGAAGAATCCGTGATTTAGCACCGGCACTCCGGGTGCATACGGAAGAGAGAACATCATGCGCAGACTCTATGAGGATCTGCGCTATGCCTTCCGCGTTCTGCGGGGCAGCCCAGGCTTTACGGCGGTGGCCGTGATCACACTGGCGCTCGGCATAGCCGCGAACGCGACCGTATTTGGCTGGATCGACACGTTATTGCTGCACCCGTTCCCGGGCGTAACAGCGGGCAAGCAACTGGTGGAACTGGAAACAGTATCGCCGACAGGCGAATATTCCACCACGTCGTACCGCGATTACCGCGATTATCGCGACCGGCTGAGGTCGTTCTCCGGACTGGCAGCCTCGCTGTTCAACCCATTCACGGTCGGCCCGGTAAACGGTCCACGGCGCGTATTTGGGGAGTACGTCTCCGGCAATTATTTCACCGTGCTCGGAGTAAACCCGGTGCGCGGGCGCGCGTTCCTGTCATCGGAGTTTGCCGATACCGCGGGGGCATTTCCGCTAACGGTGGTCAGCTATCAACTTTGGCAGACCCTTCTGCACGGCGACCCGAACGCGGTGGGCCGGACGATCCGCGTGAATCGTCATGAGCTCACGGTAATCGGCGTCGCACCGCCCGAGTTTCGCGGCACCATGCCCGGCATGGCGATTGACATGTGGATTCCCATCACCATGGCGCCGCAACTGAACGGGCAGGGCAATTGGCTACTGGAGGGTCGGTCGGCGCGACAGACGTGGATTACCGGCCGGCTGAATCCGGGTGTTTCGATAGCGCAGGCGAACGCGGAAGTGGAAGCGTCCTCGCGGCGCCTGGCGGAGGAATCGCCGCGCACCAGCGAGGGTTTCCGCGAGATTGTGCTGCCGGTGTGGAAAGCCCATTTCGGAGTGCAGGTGGTGCTGCTCGCTCCCTTGCGGATTCTGATGGCGGTCTGCTTCGTGCTCTTCCTTATTGTGGGCGCGAATCTGGCAAACCTGCAGTTGGCCCGAGCCACCGCGCGCCGGAAGGAATTGAGTGTGCGCATGGCGCTAGGCGCGACCGGCGGGCGTCTGATGCGGCAACTTCTCACCGAGAGCCTGCTGCTGGCGGCGATGGGCGCCCTGGCGGGAATCCCGATAGCTTCGTGGTTGGGACGCTCGCTGCTTTGGCTTATGCCGCCGGTGGGGTTTCCGATCCAGTTCGATTTCAGCCTGAATGCGGACACGCTTGGGTTCACGGTGCTGTTGTGCTGCGCCGGCGCTCTTTTGACCGGCCTGGCGCTGGCCATTCATCCGGTAAGAGGCGGCATGATAGATGCACTGAAGGAAGGCGGCCGGGGCGGGACCTCCGGCGTGGGCCAGAATCGGACCCGTAGTCTGCTCGTGGTGTCCGAAGTGGCGCTGGCTCTGGTAGCGCTCGTCGGAACGGCGCTCGCCATGCGAAGTTTTCACGCCGCGCGCGCGATTCGCCCCGGATTCGACGCGCATGACGTTCTATTTGTGAAATACCACCTCGACACTTTCGCTCCGGACGACGAGTCGCGGATCCAGTTCTGTCTGCGTCTGCGGGACCGCGTCAGCGCTCTTCCGGGGATCGCGGCGGTCAGCTTCTCTGACGACGTTCCACTGGAGTTAGGCACGCGCTCGATTACGGACATCACTGTGGAAGGATACACGCCCGGCCCCAACGAGCAGGTCGGCATCGCCAGCGCGATAGTGGCTCCCCATTACTTCGACGTCTTGCGAATTCCTTTGATCGAGGGGAGAGATTTTACGGAATTGGACGATGGCGCCCATGTGCCGGTAGTGATGGTAAACCACGCCTTCGCACAACGGTATTACAAAGGCGGAAACCCGGTGGGACGCAGAATCCGCGCGGACGGTCCTTGGGCGACGATTGTCGGCGAGGTGGCGGACAGCAAGTATCGCAGGCTGATGGAACCGCAAACGCCGTACGCCTATACTCCCTATCGCCAGACGAATGGCGGCCAGTTCTGGATGGCGTTCTTCATCCGCACATCGGGGCCGTCAAACGGTTTTATTTCAGCCATCCGGCGCGAGGCAACGGCTATCGACGCCAACGCCGGGGTGTCGGAGATCGTGCCGTTTCAGGACCAGATCGCCGGGGCGGTATATGCCCAGAGGGTGGCGGCGGCGCTGCTAGGTGTGCTCGGAGCGGTGTCGTTGCTTCTGGCAGCGCTTGGGATATACAGTGTACTGGCGTTTTCCGTGAGCCAGCGCCAACATGAGTTCGGCATTCGCCTGGCGCTCGGCGCGAAGCCATGGGACGTCGTGGGATTGGTGCTGCGCCGCGGGTTGGCGCTCACGGCGGCAGGCATTGCGGTCGGAATATTGATTTCGGCCTTCGCGACGCAAGCGACGGCGGGCCTGTGGGTGGGCGTCAAGCCGGACGACCCGCTGACGATTGCCGGCTCGGCGATCTTCCTGAGCGTCGTGGCTTTTGTGGCTAGTTACCTGCCGGCGCGCCGCGCGACGCAGGTCGATCCCATGATCACTCTGCGCGAACCGTGAAGCGCCGGGCAGGATGGCATCCCAGCCTGTCTTGCGTGAAAAAGGGGGGCGGACCCAACGGTCCGCCCAGGACGCCCTCGTCCCCGGCGCTAGCGTAACATTCGAAACTGGCCCGTTCCTTTTGGCGGGGGGCAGGCGCATAATTGTATCAATTGCGCTTGGAGGCGGTATGGCTAATCGAATTGGCGCATTGGCGGTTGTGCTGTTGGCCGGCGTGGCGCAGGCCCAACTCAGCGGGCCGAACCTGAATGAGACCAGCCGGAGTGACGAGAGGGTGTTTTATTTCTCGGGCGAAGTGAAGCTCGACGACGCATCCCCGCCTCCCGAGCCGGTTGCCATCTACCGCGCGTGCAACGGCCAGTCTCGTTTTGAAACCTTAACCGACGCCAAGGGGCGCTTCAGTTTTCAGGTGAACACCGGCAGCAGTGGCTCGGGGCAAAGCGATGCGGCCCAAAACAGCGAGCCTCCCGCGGGCCTCTTGAAGCCCATCGGCGCGTCGACCGTGTACACGATGCCGGTGATCGCCGCGTTGCGCGATTGCGAACTGCAGGCCGTGCTGGCCGGCTATCGGTCCGATCTGGTTAATATCGCCGTGAAGAGCCGCTCCGACGATGGCCGTATCGGCGTCATCAGGCTGCATCCACTGTCGCGTGCCAGCGTCTTGATCGTGAGCGCGACCACCTTGCAGGCCCCGCCAAACGCGCGAAAGGCTTACGACCGGGGAATCGACGCGCTGGCGAAGCAGAAATGGGAGGCCGCGGCGGACGAATTCACCAAAGCGGTGAAGGCGTACCCGAAGTTCGCGATCGCCTGGTATCAACTCGGCCTGTTGCGGCAGAAACGCAACGACGCCGCCGGCGCCAACGAAGCCTGGAAGCAAGCTCTGGCAAGCGATGTCAAGTACATCAGGCCCTATGAGAGTCTGACGACGCTGGCCGACCACAATCGGGATTGGGCATCTTCCGAAGCGTATTCCCGGGCCTGGATCGAGCTCGATCCCGAGGACTTTCCAGCGGCGTACCTGTATAACGCCGTTGCCAACGCGAGGCTGAATCACACCGAGGTTGCCGAGCGCGTGGCGCGCGAAGGGCTGCACATCGATAAAGAGCACAGGATTCCGAGGCTCAACCTTGTGTTGGCTCTGATTTTGATGGGGAAGAACCAAGATGCCGACGCGGGGAGGTACCTCCGCGAATATCTGGCGCTGGCACCCGACGCGAACGACGCAGCCGCCGTGCGGCAGCAATTGAGCCGACTGGATGCGGCCGCTGCGGCGCAGCCTCAGTAAGCGAGCGGCCCTTACTTACTGCTGCGCCTGTGTGTAGCGGTTCGGTTGCGAGAAAATGGGACCATGTCCGATCGGCCCATCACAATTCACTCTGCCGAGACCTTCCAGCAATTCGTGAGCGCCATCAATAGTCACGACGTAAAAGCCATCACGGTGCTGATGGCAACCGATCATCTGTTCGTAGACTCGGCGGGGAATCGGGTACACAGCGCGAGTTCCATGGAGGTGGGATGGCGCCGCTATTTCGCGATGTGTCCGGACTATTGGATTCAGACGGACCACGTGATGGCGGAGGGTGGCGTGGTGTTAGCGGTGGGGGAGGCAGGTGGGACTATAGATGGCGTTTCCTGGCGGACACCTGCTGCCTGGAAGGCGGTCATTCGCGACGCCAAGGTGGTGGAGTGGCGGGTGTTCGCGGACAACAAGCAGGTTTACGAGATCATAGCGAGGCGGCAACAGTAGCGTGACTCGCCGAGGGAGCAGGCAGATGGCTTGTCCTTGACCGCAAGCTACCGGGCCGGCGCGGGCATGGCAGCGACGATCAACGGTTGCGAAGTCGGCTGCGGTGCACCGGCCTCGTTCTCGAGCGTCACCGCTACGGCCGCGGTGGCGGCCACGTTAACAGGGCCCGGCTCGATGTGCATAGCCGTGTCATCGCTGCGCGACTGGAACAGGCCGGCAGGGCGGGGCACGCCGCCCTTGGGAATGATCCACATTTCGTAGATCCTGCCCGCCGGCGCCGGCGGCAGATGGGAAGCGATCATCATCACGCCGCGGGTGGGGTTGACGAACACGCGGCCGTTGGGCGGCGCCGGCTGGCCCTGACCGAATACGACCTCAGTGGTGCCGGGCGCGTTCAGGATTGCGAAAGCTTCTTGCAAGCGGCGGAGCTCGGTGGTCTGGTCGCCCAACTGGCGGCGCAGGTGCAGGCTCTCTTCGGCGTACTGGCGCTCGCGCCCGCTGAAGTACACGGCGGCGGAGAAGCAGAGCAGTGCCGCGGCGGCCCAGACCAGAGGCCAACCGTAATGCCGCTCCGGAACGCCCGCCGAAGCCAGCAGGCGGCGGCGCAAGCGGGCAGGCGGAGCGGCGGCAGGAGCCGAGGCGCCCAGCGCCGCGGCCAGAACCAACGCCTGCTGAACGCCGCCCGCACACGCGGCGCAGTGCCGCTCCAGGTGAGCGTGGATTTCGCTGCGTTCGGGCTCTTCGGCCACGCCGAGCGCGTAGAGTTCGTAATGCTCGCGCAACTCGTCGCAGCTCATTCGGCCACTCCCGCTTCCATCGTCTTGCGCAGCCCGGCCAATGCGCTGCGCACCCAGGTCTTCACGGTGCCGAGCGGCTGTCCCAATTTGGCCGCCATCTCGGTTTGCGACAGCCCGTCAAAATAGGCGAGCTCGATCACCTGCCGCTGGTTCTCCGGCAACTTGGCCAGCGCCTGTTTGACTCGCCGCGCCTCCTCCGCAAACACGATGTCGGCTTCCATGCCGGCATAGAGCCGCGGATCTTCGTTCTCTTCGAAAACCGCCAGCTTGCGGTCGCGTCCTTCCTGGGAGCGCAAGTAGTCGATCGCCCGGTTTCGCGCCACCGTCAGCAACCAGGGCCCCACCGCTCCCCTGCTCGCGTCGAAGCTTTGGGCGCGGTTCCACACGCGGAGGAACGTCTCCTGCACCAGATCCTCGGCTGCCGCCTGATTTCGCACGATGCGCAGGATCAGCGCGTAGACCATCCGTCCGTAGCGATCGTAGAGCTGCGCCAGGGCACGGCCGTCACGCCGTTCCATCCGCCGCAAAACATCTCCGCTATCGTCAGCGGCTTCTATCGCCAGAATCAGCAGCATCTAAGGAGGCGCCGGACTCCTTCCGGCGCGTCCCTTGTAGTATACGAACAAAGCCGCGCGGACGGATGGCACCGTAGACCTGGCGGGGAGCCAGTCGGGTTCGCTATGGTACTATTTTGGATGCAGGCCCTTGCATCGCGCCGGAGAGGTGGCTGAGTGGTCGAAAGCAGCGGTTTGCTAAACCGTCGTAGGGTCATAAGCTCTACCGGGGGTTCGA
>Ga0209415_10016238_pt1 | contig 11982 bp, 11 predicted proteins | sample PeaSoiSIISIP2007_FD_187696 | JGI IMG/M metagenome (GOLD analysis project Ga0209415, IMG submission 187696) | Peat soil microbial communities from Weissenstadt, Germany - SII-SIP-2007 (SPAdes) (version 2) | ecosystem: Environmental > Terrestrial > Soil > Wetlands > Peat | place: Germany... | reverse complement strand
GAGCCACACCGGAGGGCCGAGGCGGAGGCCACGGTGATGGCCTGCTCGGAGGTGGTGCTGGCTTCGTGCTCGGTCGAGGCCGATCAGCTCGCTGCGCTCTACGAGGTCGATCCCGCCCGCCTGAAGGTGGTCGCACCTGGTGTCGACCACGCCTTCTTCGGTCCTGGCGACAGGCTCCAGGCGCGCAGAGCCCTGGGCCTCCCCCCTCGGGTTCCGGTGCTTCTCTTCGTCGGGAGGATCCAGCCCCTGAAAGGTGCCGACGTTGCAGTGCGGGCACTGGCGGCGATGCACGAGCACGAGGACGCCCAGTTGGTGGTGGTGGGCGGTCCGAGTGGACCACACGGGGACGAGCACCTGGCCTTCATCGCCGAGCTCGCACGCGAGATCGGGGTGGGCGCGCGAGTGCGATTCGTCGACCCGCAGCCGCACGAACTGCTGTCGACGCATTACCGCGCGGCCGACGTCTGCGTAGTACCGAGCCGTTCGGAGTCCTTCGGCCTGGTGGCGCTCGAGGCGGCGGCGTGCGGGACTCCCGTGGTCGCCTCGGCGGTCGGTGGGCTCACCACCCTCGTAGAGGACGCGCGGACCGGCTACCTGGTCGACGACCCCGACCCCGAGCACTTCGCGGCCGCCGTCTCGCGAGTGCTGTCCGACCCTCCCCTCGCAGAGGAGCTGTCCGTGGCGGCTGTCATCAGGGCGCGTCGCTACACGTGGGCCCAGGCAGCGACGCTTCTCAGGGCCACCTACGAGGAGCTCGCCGCTGAGCGGCTCGTGACCTGCCGCTGAAGGCCCGGCGGCTCGCTTGGCTGTAGCGCGCATCGCGGGCGCCGAGGAGAGGGCGGCCTGCGCCGAGACGATCGACCGGTGGGCCGCAGCGCGACTGGAAGAGGGTGGCGCGCTCGTCGCCGTCGACCGACACGATGACGAGCAGAGGTGGTACCTCCGGCTACGCGGTGACGAGAAGGACTTCGTCACGATTTGGCTCACGTTGCGCCAGCGGACCTTGCATCACGAGGCTCAGGTGATGCCGGCGCCGGAGCTCAACGTGCGCGAGACCTACGAGTACCTCCTGCGGCGAAACGCAGAGCTCCACCGGATGCGCTTCGCGCTTGGCCCCGAGGACGCGGTCTATTTGGTCGGGGAGGTAACGGTGGGCTCCGTCGACGACGACGAGCTCGACCGCATCGTCGGATCGTCCATTGCTTACGTCGACGCGGTCTTCCCTACCGCCATGAGCATCGGATTTGCGGGCATCTTCCGTCGCAGACGCAGCTGATCGCCGGGCCGATGCCGGACGCCCCGACGAGATGTAGCGTTCGCTCCGGCGAGGCCCGAGGGGCCGGTGGTGTTGCCCGATCGGGGAAGTGCGGGCAATACCCGGGGTTCCTCGGGCCGCGCCGCGTACGTGGTTCGCGAAACCCGTTCGAATAGTGCCTTCGGGCGCGGCGCTACCCTTCGTCAGGTGCGGACGAGACTGCTCGTGGTGGGCGGGGGGAACATGGGGACCGCTCTCGTGCGCGGGCTGCTCGCTGCCGGTTGGGAGCCGGGATCTGTCACCGTCGTCGAAGCAGACGAAGCGCGCCGCTCTGCTGTGGCGAGGGAGCTGCCCGGCACACAGGTGAGGGGAGATCCCGAGAGCTGCGACGCAGTGGTCGTCGCGGTCAAGCCGGTCGACGCAGAATCGGTGTGCCGAGCCCTCGCTCCGCTCGCGCCGAAGAGGTTGGTGTCGGTCATGGCGGGCGTACGCACTTCGCGCATCGAGTCCTGGCTCGGGCCGGCCGTGGCGGTCGTCCGGGCGATGCCGAACACCCCCGCGCTCGTGGGAGCCGGTGTGACCGCTGTCTCTGGCGGCTCCCGGGCGGGCGAGAACGACCTCGCCTGGGCCGAGGAGGTCCTGGGCGCCGTGGGAACGGTCGTACGCGTGGACGAGCCGTCGCTCGACGCCGTCACGGCCTTGTCGGGGTCGGGCCCGGGTTACCTCTTCTACGTCGTGGAAGCCCTGATCGCAGCCGGGGTGGCGGCGGGGCTAGGCGAGGAGGTCAGCCGGACGCTCGTGACCTGTACCTTCGAGGGCTCGGCGAAGCTCCTCGTCGAGTCCGGCGAGAGGCCCGAGACCCTGCGCCAGAGGGTTAGCTCCCCGGGGGGGACGACCGAGGCGGGGATCGACGTGCTCGGCGACAGCGGGGTGGCCAGGGCCTTCGCAGACGCCGTAGCAGCCGCAGCGCAGCGTTCCCGAGAACTCGGGCGTTGAGGGGATCCGGCGGTCACCCCTTTCCAACATTGACCACAGTGGCGTACAGTCGCCTCAGGCGGAGAGGGGTGATTCCACTGACAGAAGACATCACGAGCGCCCGTTACCTGACGGTGCGCGAGGTTGCCGAGACACTGAGGGTCTCCAACATGACCGTGTACCGGCTCATCAATTCCGGAGGGCTTCCTGCCGTTCGCGTCGGCAAGTCGTTCCGCCTCCGCGAGGACGACGTGAACCGCTACCTGGCCGATCGTTACACCCGGGCCGGCTGATCCGGGGCCCCTGCCCGCCGAGGCGGGGGCCGTCTTCGTGCTCACCGACTTCGGCACTGCGGACGAATTCGCCGGTGTCGTGCGCGCAGTGCTGTTACGGGTCGCACCGGGCTGCCCGGTGCTGGACCTCACGCACGAGATACCGGCGTTCGACGTGCGCGCCGGCGCACTCGCCCTCGAACGAAGCGTCCCCCATCTGGGCCCAGGCGTCGTAATGGCGGTCGTCGACCCGGGGGTGGGCACCAGCCGCAGGGCGGTTGCGGTGTCCGTGGGTGCTCGGGCCGACGGTCCGGGCTTTCTCGTCGGCCCCGACAACGGTGTCCTCGGATTCGCGATGGATGCCCTCGGAGGTGCGACCGCCGCGGTCGAGCTTCGTCGAACGACCCGGGTGGGCGGCGCCACGTTCGACGCCCGGGACGTCTTTGCTCCTGCAGCCGCCCGTCTCTGGTCCGGCTCGGCGCTCGAGGACCTCGGTTCAAGGGTCGACTCGGCCACCCTCGTGCGCCTCGCCTCGCCGCATCTCGAGATCCTGCCCGGCGCCCTCGAGACCGAGGTGCTCTGGGTCGACAGGTTCGGGAACGTGCAGCTGGCAGCGCGGCCGGGTGACTCGGCCCTCGCCGGCATCGCCGCCCCCCTCCCAGCCGGCATCCCCGGCGAGACAGCCGGCGAGGCCGTCGTCGTTTCGCCGCGAGGGGAGTTCGAGTTCCAGAGCGGGACCTCGTTCCTGTCGGAAGCCGAAGAGGCTCTCGGGCCTCTCCCGGGGACCAGTGGACCGCACCACACCGACCAGACCTCGGTCGTGCGGCTCATCACCGACTCGAACGGCCGGCTCGCCCTCGTGTGCCCTCGGCGCTCGGCCGCTACCGTGCTCGGCGTGCAGAGCGGGGACGTATTGACGTTGCGCAACCGGGAGCCGGGAGTTCCCGGGGGAGGGCGGGCGGCCACTTGAACCTCGCCTTGCTCGTGGAGCAGCACCCCGCCACATCGAACGCGATGTACCAGGAGGGCGCGTGGCACACCTGGGGAGAAGTGCGCTCCAGGGCCGACGCCCTTTCGCGTGCGCTGAAGGCTGAGGGAGTGCGACCCGATGATCGCGTTGCGATCTCGTGGCCGACATCGGTGGACTTCGTCGTCGCGTACTTGGGCGTTCTCGCGACGGGTGCGGTGGCGGTGCCGCTGAACCCGAACAGCCCGCCCGCCGAGCTCGCCGCCGAAGTCCGCGTGGTCGGGGCGACGGTGCTGCTGGCAGGCGGCGCGGCGGTCACGTCCACCGCTCAGCCTGCTTGGTCCGCCGAAGGCGTGCGAGTTCTCACCGCGTCGGCGTACGAGCTCCCCGGCGCAGAGACCGGGCGCGAAAGCGAGATGCCGGTCGACGACTCGAGTTCGGTCGCAGGAGATCTCCTCGTGGCGGATCGCTCCGACGGCGACCTCGCCGCACTCCTCTTCACCTCGGGGACCGCAGGAGCGGCACGCCCTGCGATGCTCACCCACGGGAACCTGACGTCGAACCTTCGCCAGATGCTCGACGTCCCCGAGATCTTCGACGCTGACGACGTGGGACTTGCGGCTGTCCCTCTGTTTCACGTCTTCGGTCTGAACGTCGCTCTCGGGCTCGCGCTCGCCACCGGCGCGGCTCTGGTGCTGGAGGAGCGCTTCGATCCCGCAGGCTCGTTGGAGCTCGTGCGCGAGCTCGGGGTCACGACCCTGCTCGGGGTCCCGACGATGTTCGCCGCTTGGGCGGATTACCCGGGTGCGGACGTCGGTGCCATGGCCGGAGTGCGCCACGCCATCGCCGGGGCCGCGGCCATGCCCGTGGACGTCGCCGAGCGATTCGAGGGTCGCTTCGGAGTGCCCGTGTGGCAGGGCTACGGACTGACCGAGGCCTCGCCCGCCGTGTCCACCTCTCTAGGCACGGGGCGCAACCGGCCGGGCTCGGTCGGTCGGCCCCTCCCGCGCGTGGAGCTGCGCATCGTCGACGAGTCGGGAGAGCAGGTTCTCGACGGCGACCCCGGCGAGATCTGGGTCCGGGGACCGAACGTCTTCGCGGGCTACTACGACGACGAGGAGGCCACGTCCGAGGTGCTCACATCAGACGGCTGGCTGCGCACCGGCGACGTCGGTGTCATCGGAGACGACGGCGACCTCTACGTGGTGGACCGAAAGAAGGACCTCGTGATCGTGTCGGGTTTCAACGTCTTTCCGGCCGAGGTAGAGCGGGTCATCAGCGATGTTCGCGGTGTCTCGGGCGCCGTGGTCGTCGGCCGTCCCGACCCTCTGACCGGCGAGGCCGTCGTCGCTGCCGTCGTGAAGGAGCCGGGGGCCGACGTCACAGAGGACCTCATCCGCGCCTTCTGTGCAGAGCGACTCGCCCGTTACAAATGCCCGTCTTCGATCAGCTTCGTAGCCGAGCTGCCGACGGGGCTCGCCGGCAAGGCGCTCAGGAGGGCCGTGCGGGAGCAGATCGATCAGGAGCCGGCCGAGGCCGAGATCGGGGCCTGACTCCTGCGCTAGGCAGATGCAGCTGCCAGGCCGCTTTGGAGGACGCGGGCCAGATCCTGGGGCGCCATGGGCCTGCCGAGGTAGAAGCCCTGCACGGAGTCGCAACCGAGACCCTCGAGGGCGGTGAGCTGTTCCACCTCTTCGATCCCCTCTGCGACGGTGCGCAGGTGGAAGTCGTCCGCCAGCTGCAGGATCGTCTTCGCCAGCCGGATCGACTCGTCACTCGTGGAGATGTCGGTGACGAAAGTGCGGTCGATCTTCAAGATGTCGAGCGGTATGTCCCTGAGCGACCCCAGAGAGGAGTATCCGGTTCCGAAGTCGTCGATGGCGATCTTCACGCCGAGCCCACGCAGCTGCGCGAGCACCTCGCAGGTTCTCGGGGTGTTCTGCATGATCGTGCTCTCGGTGATCTCGAGGGTCAGCCGGGCGGCGTCGAGCCCGCTCGACTCGAGTGCCTCACGCACGGTGACGATGAGGTTCGGGTCCGAGAGCTGACGAGGGGAGAGGTTCACGCTCAGTCCGAGTTGGCTCTTCGGGCCGCCGCTCTGCTCGAAGAAGGAGTGCATGTCGTTGCAGGCTCTGTTCAACACCCATGCCCCGAGCGAGACGATCAGCCCGGAGGTCTCCGCCACGTCGATGAAGTCGCTCGGCATCGCGAGACCTGCCTCGCCGCGGTCCCAGCGCACCAGTGCCTCGAGGTCGACCACGGTCCGAGTCGCCACGTCGACGATCGGCTGGTAGTAGACGACGAGCTCCTCGCGCTCGAGTGCTCGCCTCAGCTCCGCTTCGGTCTCCATGCGGTCGAGGATTATCGAGTGCATCTCGGGTGTGTAGACCTCGTAGGTGCCCTTGCCGCTGATCTTCGCCGCGTACATCGCCAGGTCGGCGTTGCGGAGAAGCTCCTCGGCGCTTTCTCCTCCAGCGTCGTCGATGGCGACCCCGATGCTCACGCGCGCGAACACCTCGCTCGTACCCATCACGAACGGCTCGGTGAAAGCTTCGATCAAGCGGCTCGCCACCACGCACGGATGCGGGTCCACTGGCTCGGTCTCGAGCAGGACCGCGAACTCGTCGCCGCCGAGTCGCGCGATGAGGTCGGCATCTCGAAGCGCCTCCTCGAGCCGCAGCCCTACGCGGCTGAGCAGCTTGTCGCCGAGCGCGTGGCCGCGCAGGTCGTTCACCGCTTTGAAATCGTCTACGTCGATGAACAGCACGGCGAGCCCGGTGCCGCTGCGGATACGGCGCCGGACCGCGTGCTCGAGGTGCTCGGAGAACAGGGCTCGGTTCGCGAGGCCCGTCAAGGGGTCGTGGAATGCCTGGTGGCGGAGTTGGTCCTCCAAAGCCTTCTGATCGGTGATGTCTCGGCTGTTCAAAACGAGTCCCCGCACGCTCGGCTCGTCGAACAAGTTCGTCACGACTGACTGGAAGGACCGCCACGACCCGTCGGCGTGGCGCAGTCGCCATTCGGCGACGCACTCGCTCTTCGGGCTCGACATCACACGCTCCACCACTGCCGCCCACCTCGGCTGGTCGGTGGGGTGAAGCATCGACAAGAGACTCGACCCCGCTGCCGTATCAGGGTCCCAGCCAAGCACGCGTTGAACAGAGTGGCTCTGGAACGAGACCGTTCCGTGCTCGTCGACGACACTCACGACGTCGGAAGAGTTCTGTACGAGAGCTGAGAAGCGCGCCTCTCTCGCACGCAGCTCGACGATGCTCATCTTGACCTTCGCCTCGAGGCGATGGTTCAGGTTCACGTTGTCCGAGAAGCTGAGAATCTGTCTGGTCGAGATGACGACTATCAGGCCTAGAGCCCAGAGCGTGGACACCATTCCCAGGGTCTGGCCGCTCAGAACGCGCTCGAGCGTGATGGCTCCCGCCAGTCCGAACGGTGCATATGGCGCAAGGAAAGACGTGCGCGTGACGCGCTCCTTCTCGACGGTGCGCACGGGTCCCGACGACAGCACCCACAGCGCCCCGAGGCCGATCATGAGATACCCGGCGACTCGGCCCGCCCCGAGCAACTGGACGGCCGTTCCCATGTAGCCGCTCATGTTCCTCAGATGCTCGACGGCGATGTCGGCCACTGCGAATGCCACGACGCCCACCATCACCCACTCGAGCCCGCTTCTCATCCGGCTCCCAGAGCGCGCGGCGAGGATCAGAGCGAGCGTGACGAGAAGGAGGTCGCCGGTCGGGTAGCCCGGCGACAGGAGCTTCGTCAGAAGGGTGTCGTGGTGAGCGGAGTAGATCGGCGCGAGAACCGTCTGCCAACTGGCGTAGGTGAGCGAAGCCGCGATCAGGACTCCGTCGAGAAGACCCTGTACACCGGCGGCGAACCTGCGGCGGGGGACGGGGAACATGAGGATGGCCGCTGCGGCGAGGGGTACCGAGGCGACGAACCATCCGTCTGAGGCCGACGGGAAGGTTCCAGAGGTTGCGACTGAGGCCGGATGGGCCACTGCGAGCTGGGAGTAGCACCACGTGGCCTCGCCGATGGCCCAGGTGACGCAGGCGGCTGCGAGCAGCATCCATCGCTCCGGGCGGTCGGAGACCCTCGAGGCGGCGACGAGGCAGGCACCGGCCGCCAGCAGTGCCGCGACACCAGAGGCAGCGTGCTCGAAGGTGCCCGTGCCCGTGTGGTGTGCGAACGTCCACAGCAGCACGACAGCCGTGGCCAGCCCGGCCGAGGCCGTGGCGAGCCAAAACCACCTGGGCTGTCCCTGTCGTCGAACCATGGTCACCTTCGAGAGGTCTGGCATGTCCTTTTGCGGCATCGGAAGGAGTTGTGTGGAACTTGAGAAACCTGCCCGAATCCTTGGTCCCGAGTTGTCTTTGGAGGCCCGAGATCCCTGGGGCCGCGACCTGGCTCTTTGCCCCCTGGGGAGCTATAAGGCCAGTTCGGAGGCGTTTCGGGTAGCCTGACATCCCTGTGGCGGTCGTCCTGGCGTGGTTGTTCGCGGGGGTGACCGTTGTCCTGGGCTTATTGCTCGTCCTCGTGGGGCGCGAACGATCCTCCCTGAAGCAGACCGAGAGGCGCAGCAGGCTGAGCGCCGAGCACGCGCGCCTGCACCTCTCGGTGCTGGCACGTGCCGGCGACGAGATGTCGGGGGCGCTCGAGTCGTACGAGGACGCCATCAAGCGGCTGGCGGCGGTCGTGGTCCCGAGCTTCGCCGACTGGTTCGCCGTCGACCTCCTCGACGATGCGGGCGAGGTTCAGAGAGTGGCTGCGGCTGGGTCCACGGGCCTCGTGGCCGGAGGTCGCCCGCACCTCCATCCCGAGGGGGACGCTCTCGTGAAGCGGGTGATCGAGACCGGCCGCGACGAGGTATCTGCGACTTTCCCGGACGCGAACTCCTCGACGAGCGCGAGAACTCACGACGGCGCGCTCGTCGGTTCCGAGACCAGCGCGCCGCCGGATCCAGTTTCGGGAGTCGAGTCCATGGCGATCGTCGCAGTTCACGTAAGGGGTCTTGCACTCGGGGCACTGAGCTTCGTGACCGGTCCAGGCCGTCGCGGCTACCGGCTGTCCGACCTCGAGACCGCGCATGGCCTGGCGGACCGGGTGGCGGTCGCTGTCGAGCGCGTGCTCCTGTGGCGCGAGAGCCGCGGGGCAGAGGAGGCGGCAATCGCTCGCGCCGACCAGCTCCGCCGACTGACCGAAGCGGCGCTCGCGGTGAACGCGCCCCTCGCCGAGGCCGAGATCCTCAGAGTGCTCGCCGATCACGCCCGGCAGGTGCTCGGCGCCCGGCGTGCCGCGGTCTGCACGATTCCTCGTCGACAGCGCGAAGGGGACCCCGACGACGTTCAGGTGCTCGCAGCGGTCTGCTCTCCCGAGGTGGCGGCCACCGAGATCGGAGAAGTTGTCGGCACCGCGTGCGACCTGGTCGCCGAGTTCGAAAGGCCCCTGCGCTCGGCCGACGGACGCAGGTCTCCGCTAGGCGTGGGCCCGGGCGACGACGGCTCGGGAGAAGCGCTCGTCGAAGGCCTGCCCGATGGAGTGAAGCTCGACAGCTCGCGCGTCCCCGTGGGAACCGAGCCGTGGATCGCAGTCCCCCTGCCCACGCCGACGGGTGGCAGCCGGCGCGTGATCGTCGCAGAGGGCGTCTCGCCCACACGGCTCGAAGCGGGCAGTGCGCTGCCGGGAGGCTTCGGCACACCCGACGAGTCGGTGCTCGTCCTACTCGCGCAGATCGCGTCCGTTGCATTGGTGAACGCAGACCTCTATCAAGAGGTGCGAGGAAGCGAGCGCCGGCTTCGGGCGGTGGTCGAATCCTCCCCGCTCGCTATAGCGGAGCTCGCGATGAACGGCGCGATCCGGTGGTGCAATCGTGCGTGCGAGGAACTGCTCGGCGTTGCAGGCCGCGTTCCCGAAGAGGGCTCGACCCTGCGCTTGCGTGTCCACCAGGACTCAGCGGCCGCCTGGGAGCAGCTGCTCGTTCGCAGCTCCGACGCGGCTGCGACGTTGGGTGCCGACATCCGGGCCGTGGGACCGGGCGAGGAGGTGAAGGAGCTCTCCGTGTCGAGCGCGCCGCTCTTCGACAACGAGGGACGTGTCAGCGGGATCATGCTCGTGGCGCAGGACGTGACAGAGCACCGGTTGGTGCTCGAGCAGATCCACCAGAGCGAGCGCCTCGCGTCGATGGCCCGCCTCGCTGGGGGAGTGGCGCACGATTTCAACAATCTCCTGACCGTCATCCTCGGGGCGAGCGACCTGCTCTCGCGCCGCGAGGACGCCGACACGAGGTGGACAGAGGAGGTGGAGGCGATCCAGCGCGCAGGCCAGCGTGCGGCGACCCTCACCGCGCAGCTGCTCGCGATCGGCCGTCGTCGCGAGACCGAGCCCGAGGTTCTCGATCCCGGCGACGAGCTGTCGTCGATGCTGCCGATGCTCGAGCGGGTCCTCGGAGAGGACGTGCGTGTCGTGGTGGCCCCCCAGACGGACGGCTCGAGGATCTTCCTCGACCCGGCGGACCTCGAGCGCGCCGTGCTCAACCTCACCATCAACGCGCGCGACGCGATGTCCGGCAAGGGGAGCTTCACCTTGAGCACACGCGTCGTGGATTCCGATCACCGGTCAGGAGAGGCTGGCGTGAATCCCAGAAAGCTCGTTGCCGTGACTGCGGCCGACACAGGCGAGGGCATGGACGAGCAGACTGCAGCGCACTGCTTCGAGCCGTTCTTCTCGACCAAGCCCGAGGGCCGCGGGACCGGTCTCGGGCTGTTCGCCGTCCAGGCCATAGTGACCCAGGCCGGGGGGCGGGTGAGCGTGGACACAACTCCGGGGCGCGGGACCAAGATTACGATGTGGTTCCCCGCCGCTGACGAGTCAGAGCACGCGGGGGCCACACCGAGCAGCAGGTAGTTGAGAGTGTATTGATTCGCTGTAGTGCCGGGAGTGTCCTCAGGAGTGCACACTGAGGTCATGGCGGATCCCGACGCTCCCACGGTGGTGGGTGCAGATGTCGACGGGGACCGCGCTCGCGGGCTGTTCGGGCACACGCCGCGGGCGAGGGTCCTCGTCGTCGGCACCCACGATTGGGCGATCGAGCAAGCAGCAGCGGCGCTGGAGGGTGCGGGCTCTGGCGTGTTGCGCTGTCACGAGCCGGGGCAACCTTCTTTTCCGTGCAACGCTCTCATCGAAGGACGCACGTGCCCGCTCGATGCCGGCTTCGACGTCGTCGTCACAGCGCGGGCGCGCCCGCTCGGGACTCTGGCACAGTCGGAGTTCGGGGTCATCTGCGCGTTGCACCACGGGATGCCGCTCGTCGTGGCGGGTGTTGCGCCAGAGCGCCCTTTCGGGCCATGGGCGGCCGAACAGGTGGGCCAGGGCGACGACCTGGCGACCGCCTGCGAGCGGGCCGCCCGAAAAGTCGAGCCCGAAATGGCGGGCGACCCGACGTAACATCTCGCCATCAAGCCCGACCACGGCATCCGCATCCTCTTCGTCTGCACCGGGAACGTGTTCCGCTCTCCGATGGCGGAGTCCTACATCGGCCTGATGGCGCGTAGACGGCACCTGAACCTCGTCGCGACCTCGGCGGGCATCCTCGAAGGGGAGCGCCCTGTGTCGACCGATGCCATCGAGGTGATAGGACGCGACGGGCTCGACATGTCAGGCCACATCAGCCGATTGCTCGAAGTGCACGAATTACGACGCTCCGACCTGGTCGTCGGGATGGCGCGCGAGCACGTGCGGGAGGCCGTCCTTCTCGAGCCCTCTTCGTGGCCGCACACGTTCACCTTGAAGGAGATCGTGCGTCGTGGCGAGGCGACCGGCCGGCGCTCGCCCCAGCAATCGCTCTCGGACTGGCTCGCGAAGGTCGGTTCGGGACGTCACCGCGAGGACTTGATGGGATGGTCCCCTGCGGACGACGTCGAGGATCCAATGGACAAGGGGCCTGTGGCGTACCGCGCGACGGGCAAAGAGATCCACAACCTGGTCACCCGGCTTCTCGCTCTGATCGAACCGGGTCGTTGATCGACCCGCCCACCGGCGCTGGATCCTCCCTCGAGGACGTGCGCGCCGCCAGTCGCCCCGTCGTCTTCCCGGGCCAGAGGACGACGAGCCGGCGGCAGTTGCTCTCGCGGCGGGTGCGCGACCACAGGAGGGCTCTTCTCCTCGGTCTGCTCCTGCTCGTCGCTGCGTGGATCGTCGCCTCGGGGCTGCTAGCCGTCTTCGGGTTGCTCGACGCCAGCCATGGCATGACCGAGGTCCAGGCTGCGAAAGGAAGGCTGTCCGCGTCCGACATCGTCTCGCAGAGCGCACTCGGACCTCTGAGGGCCGCGCGCGCGGACTTCGCGTCGTCCGAAGGCCTCCTTCACTCGCCTTTGCTCACCCCCTTCGAGGTTCTACCCGTGATGGGCCGGCAGCTGCGTTCGGTCCAGGACCTCTCCACGGCTGCCGAGAGGACGACGCAGATCGGCATCAGGATGTAGAGCGTGCAGCGGGTGATATCG
>Ga0209415_10016237_pt1 | contig 11983 bp, 15 predicted proteins | sample PeaSoiSIISIP2007_FD_187696 | JGI IMG/M metagenome (GOLD analysis project Ga0209415, IMG submission 187696) | Peat soil microbial communities from Weissenstadt, Germany - SII-SIP-2007 (SPAdes) (version 2) | ecosystem: Environmental > Terrestrial > Soil > Wetlands > Peat | place: Germany... | reverse complement strand
GGGCACCGACCACGACCAGGTTCGACTTCTGCAAGCCGGCCAGGCGGTCGTCGAGGTCCCCGTAGCCGGTGGGGACGCCGGTGATGGTCTCCCCGCGCGCGTAGAGGTTCTCGAGGTGGTCCAGGCTGGCCGCCAAGAGCTCTCGCAGGGGCGCCATGGTGTCGACCACGCGGCGTTGAGCCACTTCGAACACCATGGACTCGGCCCGGTCGACGACCGCCGAGACGTCCTCGGGAAGGCTGAACCCGAGCTCGGCGATCTCCCCGGCCACCACCACCAGCCGCCGCAGCAACGCGTGCTCCTCGACGATGCGGGCGTAGTGCGACGCGTTGGCCGTGGACGGGGTGTTCACCTGTAGCGAGATCAACACCGAGGCGTCACCCACGGCGTCGAGCAAGCCGGAGCGCCGCAGCTCGTCGGCGACGGTCACCGGGTCGGCCGGCTCACCGCGCGCGTACAGGGACGTGACCGCGGCGAAGACATGGCCGTGGGCGGGCTTGTAGAAGTCCTCGGCGACGCAACACTCGAGCGCCGCCGCGATGGCGTCGCGCGAAAGCAACATCGCACCGAGCAATGATTCTTCGGCGTCGAGGTTGTGCGGGGGGACACGGCCACCCACGGCATGAAGCCGAGGGAAACGTGCGTCTTCGATCGCCTGCGTCATCGCCCCCTACCCTCGCTCACGGAGCCTGGGGGTAACGAGGGGTGCAACCCTGCGAATTTGAGGTGGACAACCATGTGGACGACCACCCCGTTGAGGTGCGAAGCCTGGGGATAACCACCGAACACGGTGAGTGGTGACGATGGCGTCGCACCCGGGCAACGTGACAGGTCGGTGTAATAGCGCGCCGACACGCGGGGCGCGGCCAGCGCCTCCCTGGTCAGGTGCCGGCGATGACCTCGACCGTCAGCTCGGCGTCGACCTCGGCATGGAGGTGGACCGGGACGACGTGGGTACCCACCGTCTTGATGGGCTCGGGGAGGTGCATCTTGCGACGGTCGATCACGGCCCCGGTCTGAGCCTCGACGGCGTCGGCGATGTCCGCCGTCGTCACCGAGCCGAACAAGCGCCCTTCGGTGCCGGCCCGAGCCGTGATGGTGACAGTGCTGCTCACGAGAATGGCGGCAACGGCTTCGGCGGACTCCTTGTCCTGCGCGTCGCGCAGGGCGCGCGACCTTCGCATGGCGGCAGCCTGTGCTTCGACGCCGCCGGTGGCGACCAGGGCGCCGCCCGTCGGGAACAGGTAGTTGCGGGCAAAGCCCTTGGCCACCTCGACGATGTCGCCCTTCTTCCCCACGCCGGCGATGTCACTGCGCAGCAAGACCTTCATCACCCACCACCACCGGAAGCGTCGGCCATCTCGAGCGGTGCCGTTGCCGTCCGGGCGTGCCCGGCGCCGCGCCGTTCTGTCACGGTGCGCTGCGCATAGGGGAGCAAGACGAGCTGGCGCGCCGTCTTGATGGCGACGGCGACCTCGCCTTGGTGTCGGGCGCAGTTCCCCGTCGCCTGGCGAGCGCGGATCTTTCCCCGATCGCTCATGTACCGGCGCAGGAGGGTGATGTTCTTGTAGTCGACCCACGGCACCTTGTCCCGACACAAGGTGCACGGCTTGTGGGTGGAGCGGTGCACCGGGGCCTTGGCAGCACGGCGGGTCGTTCGATCCGGACTACGCGCCATGGCTCAGAACGGCTCCTCGTCGAAGCCGTAGCCACTCCCCGCCCCCTGGGCGGCCGGCTGACGCTCGGCGGCGGCGCCTCGGGGTGGCGGTGCCTCGCCCGGGCCGCGGCGCTCGTTCTTCGTCACCTGGGCGGTCGCCCACCGCAGGCTGGGGCCGATCTCATCGGCGACGACCTCCACCTTGGAGCGCTTGTCGCCGTCCTGGGTCTCCCACGACCGCTGCTCCAGACGTCCGGTCACGATCACGCGCGAGCCGCGGGACAGGCTTTCCGAAGCGTTCTCGGCCATCTCGCGCCAGCACACGATGTCGAAGAACGACGTGGCCTCCTCCCATTCCTGGGTCTGGCGGTTCTGCCACCGCCGGTTCACCGCCAACCCGAAGGTGGCCGTGGCCTGCCCGGTGGGCGTGAAGCGCAGCTCGGGGTCGCGGGTGATGTTCCCCACGAGCACGATGTTGTTCCCGTTGGCCATGTCTGTTCCTCCTCCGCTGCCGGCTCAGCCGGCGTTGCGACCCGCGTCGCCGGCGGACACCTTGGCCGGGGCGGGACCCTTCGACCGGGTCGTGCCGGCGACCTTCTCCGGCACCCGGATGATCTTGTGGCGCATGACCTCGTCGGCCAGGACCAGGAACCGGTCGAGGTCCGCGGCCGCCTTGGGCTCACCGGTGAACTCCACCACGACGTAATACCCCTCGCGCTTCTTGTTCATCTCGTAGGCGAGGGTGCGCCGACCCCACCGGTCGACGGTCCCGGTGGTGCCGCCGCTGGACCGCACCACCTCAAGCGCCCGCTCCAGGGACTCCTGGATGGCGGCCTCTTCGACCTCTACGTCGAAGATGATCATTGTCTCGTAGGGCCGCACGCGCGGCTCACCTCCCTCTGGACCCGGGCCACTCGGCAAGCGGGGCTCCGCCCCTGGCGGAGCAGGGTTCTGTCAAGCCCGTCCCGGATGGTGACCCGGCCCGAGGCCAGCGGCCATGCTACCCGAAGGGTGGGTCAGGGGCCCCCGGGACCGGGCTCGGAGGGCAGGTGGTAGGTCTCGGCGTCGGACGGGAAGGCCCCCGACCGCACGTCGGCGGCCCAGGCCGCCACCGCTTCCACGGCTGCCGAGGCCAGATCCGCGTAGGGGCGGACGAACTTGGGGACCGGGCCCTGCCCCAGGCCCAGGAGGTCGTGGAAGACCAGGACCTGGCCGTCGCAGCCGGCGCCGGCGCCGATCCCGATGGTCGGCACGTCGACCTCGGCGCTGACCCGGGTGGCCACCACGTCGGGCACACCCTCGAGCACGATGGCGAAGACCCCCGCCGCGGTGATGGCCTTGGCGTCGTCGAGCAGCGCCTCGGCGGCCGCCGCCTGCTTGGCCTGGACCTTGTACCCACCCATGGCATGGACCGACTGTGGCGTCAGGCCCAGATGCCCCATGACCGGGATCTCGGTGGCCACCAGCGCCTCGATCATGGCCACCCGGGCCCGGCCCCCTTCCAGCTTGACCGCCTCGGCGCCCGCCCGCACCAGGGTGGCGGCGTTGACGATGGTGTCGGGCACCGACACGTGGTAGCTGAGCCAGGGCATGTCCCCGACCACCAGGGCCCGGGGCGAGGCCCGGCCCACCGCCGCGACGTGATGGGCCATGACCCCCACGTCCACCTGCAAGGTGTCGGCGAGGCCGAGCACGGTATTGGCCACCGAGTCCCCCACCAGGATGAGGTCGACCCCGGCGGCGTCGGCGATGCGCGCCCCGGGGGTGTCGTAGGCGGTGAGCATCACCAGGGGTTGCCCGCCGCGGGCGCGCTTTCGGGAACGGACCTCGGGGACCGTGACCTTCGGTGCCATGGGAGGCCTCCTTGCCGTCCAGCGCACGATGGCTGCCGGCGGCGACGGGACCGGATAGTGGGGCCAGTGTACCGTGCGGCGGTGGCTACGAACGGGGCGCCACCAGCCACGACGTGCGACAGCTGTGGTGGCGTCGACGGACCTCACGAGCCGGTGCACCGCGTCTATCTCGAAGACGACGGCGGCGGGAACCTGCGCCCGGCGACGACCATGCCCGACGTCGAGCGGTGGTGCCCGCCGTGCCGCGCCGTCTATCCCCACGAGCCGGCCGGGGACTGAGCGCACGTGGGGCGATCGCCGTACGTCATCGACTACCGGGGCCACTTCGCCTTCGAGGTGGCCCCCGAGGAGATCTGGCGATCCATCGGGCACTGCGAGAGCTTCGAGAGCTGGTGGTCGTGGTTGCGCGAGTTCCGCCTCGAGGGACCGGGCCTCAGCGCCGGATCGGTGATGCACGGAGTGGTCTCACCGCCCATTCCCTACACCATGCGGATCAAGGTCCTGCTCGATCGCTGCAACGCACCCTCTCGGATCGACGCCACCGTCCACGGCGACCTCGAGGGCACGGCCCGCCTCGTACTCGAGCCCACCAAGGACGGCACGTCCGCCGAGGTGGCGTGGAGGATCGAGATGACCCAGCGGACCATGCGCCTGGCGGCGCGCGTCGCCCACCCCGTCATGCGCTGGGGCCACGACCGCGTGGTCGAGGCGACCGTGAACGGGCTACGGCACCACCTCGAAGGTCCTGACTGACGTTCGACGACGTTGTGCACGTGGGCCACCATGGGCTCAACGGGTCGGGGTGCGTCCGACGTCACGTCAGCCGGGCCAGCGCCAGACCGGTGGCCACCGTGACGAGGCCCCACGACATCGCCCGGAGAGCCCGCTCCAGGGGAAGCAGCAGGAACTTCTCGTCGAGGCGCCGCTGCGTTCCGTCGGCCATGGTCAGCGAGCCCTCCACGCTGTGCACCGAACGGCGCAAGAGGCGCGCCGGGGTGCTCAGCGCCCGCTGGGCCCACGACAGGGCGAAGGCGCCCAGCGCCATGAGCACCGGGGGCCACTCCAACCGGCCCGCCTGGGCTACGTAGGCGGTCAGGACCGGGAAGGCGCCCCACGCCACCGCGAAGCCGGCGTCGGTGTGCACGATCCCCCCGAAGATCTCGGCGTTGTAGGCCACCACCAGCAGGGGGCCCACCACGATGAAGGGAACGAGGATCACCCCCACGGTGACCACGCCGGCGACACCGATGGCCACCGCGGCGGCCAGCGACAGCACCGTGGCGGTCACCAGGGCACGGGCGGCGATCAGGGTGCGCAGCGGCCGACCGTGGAGCTCGTCGAGGGCGTGGGCGGCCACCCCCACCGCCAAGAAGAAGGCCACGACGGTGGCCACGAGACGAGAGACCTGCACCCGGGGCGCGAGGGCGGCCCCGAGCACGACGTAGGAGAGATGCCACGCGGTGTAGGGCGGGTGCAAGAGCGTCCACCAGTCCCGCCATCCGCCGCGCGCAGCCGCGTAGAAAGCGGGGCGAGGAGACTCAGCCACCGGCCCGGCTGCCCCACATGACGAGGCCTCCCCCCAGGCTCATGGTCCTGACCCCGACATCGGTGAACCCGGCGTCGCGCCACGCTTGGACCGTCCACGACAGGGGGTAGCGGCGGTAGTGCGCCGAGATGTTGGGCCCGAGGAACCGCCCCACCCGGAACCACTCCCGGCCTCCCGTGAGAGCCCCGCCGAGCGGCAGCAGGAGCCGGGTGTAGCCCCACCACCAGAAACGCCAGAACCGGCTGGAGGGGACGAGGAACTCGAGGTTGCCGACGGTCCCCCCGGGCCGGACCACCCGGGCCAGCTCGCGCAACGTGGCTTGGGGGTCCTCGACGTACCGGAGCAGGTAGGTGAAGGTGAGGGCGTCGAAGGTGGCGTCGGCGAAGGGGAGCTGCTCGCCTTTGCCCAACACGACCTGCACGTGCTTGGCGGCACCGGCGCGCGCCACGTTGGCCTGACCCTGTCGGATCATCGCTTCGGTGAGGTCGACCCCCACGACATGGGCACCGGTGCGCGCCGCCAGCTGCAGGGCCACGCCCGCCGGGCCCGTGGCCACGTCGAGGATGAGCCGGGGATTCCCGGGAACGATGTGGTCCACCATGGCGCGCCGCCAGCGGCCGTTCTGGCCGAGCGACAGCAATTCCGCCAGGCGGTCGTAGCGCTCCGGGAGCCCGGAGAACAGGCGCCGGGCGAAGCGGCTGTTGCGGGCCCTGGAGGAAGGCGGGTCTGGGCGCACGGTGCGACAATCGCACAGAACGCCCGCCGACGTGGAGGAACCGTGGTCGCCGAGGACTTCGACGTGGCGGTGGTCGGCGCGGGGCCCGCCGGCGCCGTCGCCGCGCTCGTGCTGGCGCGCGCCGGAGCCAAGGTGGCACTCGTCGACAAGGCGGCGTTCCCCCGGGACAAGGCCTGCGGGGACGCCATCGGGCCGCGGGGGATGGCACTGCTCGACGACCTGGGGCTCACCGGCGTGGTCAATGCCGGCACCCGCCTGGGGGACATGGTGGTGGTGGGCCCGTCGGGGCGCCGCCTTCGGCTGCCGTGCTTCGAGGGCATCGACTACCCCGGCTACGGCGTGGCGATCCCCCGGGTCGGGTTCGATGCGTGGCTGGCGGACAGGGCCCTCGAAGCCGGGGCGACGGCGGTGACCGGTCGGGTAGAGGGCCTCGTCGCCGACCACGACGGGGCCGCCCGGCCGGGCCACCTGGCGGTGGTGCTCGACGGCGGGAGGCGGCTCGGGGCCGACGTGGTCGTGGGCGCCGACGGATCGACCAGCCGCATCGCCGATGCCGCCGGGCTGGTCGACGGTCGACGGGTCCTGTGGGGGTTTGCGGTGCGGGCCTATCTCGACGAGGTGGTGGCGCTGCCCCACATCGTGTTGTGGGAGACCGAGCCCCGACGGGTCTTCCCCGGCTACGGCTGGCTGTTCCCGGGGCCCGACGGCCAGGCCAATGCGGGCCTCGGCATCGGCACCCTGTCGGATCGCCGCGCCGGATCCGCGGCGGTGCGCCTCCTCCCGGGTTTTCTCGAGCACCTCCGGCGCCTGGGGCTCGTGGCCGACATCGGGGACGGACTGGGGGCGGGGCGGCTCGGGGGCTGGCTCAAGATGGGCATGGTGGGCACGACCCCGGCGGCGGGCGGGGTGCTGCTGGCCGGCGACGCCGCCGGGCTCGTGAACCCCCTCCAGGGCGAGGGCATCGCCCACGCCATGACGAGCGGGCGGCTGGTGGCCGAAGCGGTGCTCGCCGGGCCGGCCGCGGCGGCGGCCCGGTATCGCGCCGCCCTCGGCCGCGCCCACCTCGACTACCACCGGATCGCGGCGGCCGCTCACGCCGGGCTGGTGGCCCGGCCGGCGGCGGCTTCGGTGGTCGGCAAGGTCGTCACCCACCCCGTCGTCGGGCGGGCGCTGGCGGGGGGGTGGTCGGTCTTTTGGAACGAGCTCCTCGAGGGGGCGCCGCCCGGCCGGGCCCGGGCCACGGCGACCACCGCATCGGTGGTGGGCCGGGCCCTCACCCGCCGCAGCGCTTCGGGGCGCTGGCTCGACCAGGTGTGGACGCGCTGACCGGGCCGCGATGGCCGGGCCGCGATGGCCGGGCGGGCGCCGCATGCGCGGGCGCTGACTACGAGGCGTCGCGCACCGAGACCGGTGCGCAGTGGGCGCAGGCGCGGTACCCCTGGGCCAGCGCCGCCGCCGAGGTGCGGAAACGGACCTCGTGGACGGGGCGGATCCGGCGGGCGTGGGTGCACGAGGGGACGCAGAACACTGCGGTGGTGTCACTGCCGAGGAAGCGCACTCCGGCGTCGGCGAGGCGCTCGAGGCGCTCGAGGTCGACTCCCTCGGCGCTGAGCAGGGCCCGTTTCATGGGGACACCGAGCCCGTAGTTGCCGACGTGCCCGTCGCTGCGGACCACGCGGTGGCACGGGATGAGCACCGGGACGGGATTGCGGCCCAAGGCCGAGCCCACGGCGCGCACGGCCCGGGGCCGGCCGATCTCACGGGCCACCCACCCGTAGGGGCGGACCTCGCCCGAGGGGATCTCGAGCGTCTTGGTGAGCACGGCGCGCTCGAATGAGCTGAGCCCGGACAGGTCGTAGCGCAGGCTCGTGGCCTGGCCGGTGCGCAGCGCGGCCACCAACCCGGTGGGGGGTCGGTTGCCGGCGACCAGAGGGCGCCCCGACTCCCGGCGGTGATGGACCGCGAATTTCTCGGGGTCGTCGTCGAACAGTGCGGCCGGCATCACCGCGCTGATTCCGTCGTCGTTGAAAGCCACGAAGAGGTCTCCGGCCGGGCTCTGGACGGTCACCAGATGATCGGCGTCGTTGAGCCCCAGTCCGTCGAGCACGGAGTCGACGAAGCCGTCCGGCGCGTCCACGCGCAGCGCCCGCAGGGCGGCGACGTCGACGCCGACGCGGGGACGGCGCCCGGTGGTGGACGGTCTGCTGTTCACGGGACCTCCTTGTTCTTCTCGGGCGACGCCAGGGCGCGGAGCCGGTCGAGGCCACGGGCCACATTCGCCTTGGCCGTTCCCACCGGGCACTCGAGCACCGACGCCATCTCGGCGTAAGAGAGGCCCACGATGTGTCGGAGCACGACCGGGACGCGATGGTGCTCGGGGAGCTCGCGCAGCAGGCCGACGAGGAGCTCGGCGTTCTCCCCGGCCTCGGCGGCCGCTTCGGGGCTACGGCGGGCGTCGGTCACATCGACCTGACGGGCACTCGTCTCCCGGGGACGGCGCGCCGCGCGGCGCAGAGCGTTGCGCCACAGGTTCAACGTGATGGTGAGGAGCCACGCTCTCGACTCGAGCGAGAGCACCCGGTCTGCGTCGAATTCCTGCAACGCCTTGTAGGCCCGGATGAAGGTCTCCTGGGCCAGGTCGTCGGCATCTGCTCGCGACCCGCTCAGGCGCAGTGCGGTGGTGTAGACCGCGCCGGCGTGCGCACGCACGAAGGCCGGGTACCCGGCGTCGACATCACCGGCCAGGTCGTCGAGCACGGCCGAGGCGCGTTGCGGTGCCATCACACCATCTCAACCCCGTCGGGGCGGGTCCGGTTGCACCCGGTCGAAGATGGTTCAGGCGTCTTCGGCCTCGGCCCACTCCCGGTAGCGCAGCGCGCGAGGCGACATGAGCGGGAACGACACCACCACCAGGACGAACAGCAAGAAGGTCGTCACGTGCACGCCGGTGCACCACAGGCAGATGGCCTTGATGCTGAAGAGCTCGGCCGCCAGCAGGTACAAGACGAAGCAGATCCCGCTGGAGACCAGGGCCAAGCGCGCCACGGCAACCCAGGCGGCGCGGACGCGCCACAGGGGAGGGACGTTGATCACGACCATGGTGGTGAAGAAGAGCAGTCCGAGCAGCGACACCGGGATCCCGAAGATGTAGGACCACTTGCTGGTGGTGACCTTGAGGCAGTTCACGACACCGGTGTTGGGACAGCTCAGGGGTGCTCCGGTGAAGTGCTCGACGGTCAGGTACATCGAGACGGCGAACCCGATGATCGACAGGACGAAAGCCGCCCAGGGCCGCCAGATCGGCACCGTCGGGAGCTCGTAGTCCTGGTCGACGTCGTAGGCTTCCTCGACCTCGGGGTCGTCCCCGGTGTCGGGGTCGGTGTCCGTGCGCACGTCGGACGTCACCGCGTCCCGATCAGCTCAGCTTCATGGAGACGGCCGCTTTGTGGACCCCGGGCAGCGAGCACACCGCAGCCGGCTGGTTGGCCGTCTCGGCACAGACGGCCGCGGTTAGGTAGTTGGCCGTGCCGACGATCCTCTGGGTCACGACGTCGTTGGGTTTCGACAGCTTGGCGGCGATCTCCTGCTGGTTGAGCCCGGCGAGGACGTCGGGGACGTAGCTCGGGCCGAGGACGAACACCTTGTTCCCGAAGTCGAGGAATGGGTAGCCCGTGCTCTGGCCGAACGCGGCCGCGTACTTCGTCCACAGGTTCTGCTCGGCGTTGGTGAGCGGCTGGAGGACCTGGCGGGTGCCCAGGCCGCTCACGTCGTTGGTCTCGTGCTCGACGGAGACGAAGGAGATGTAGGGACTGCTCAGGGTGGCGTCTCGGAAGGAGAAGGTGGCGGTCTCGGGGTAGGCGTCCCAGGGCGATGACGTGGTCTCCTTGAGCCCCGACCAGGTGCCGAAGTGGCTGAGCGCCATCACCATCGCCCAGCGCTCGGCGGCGCAGTACGGGCAGAACTCGCCCCCGATGAACAGGAGCTCGGGCTTGCCGCCGGAGACGAGCTTGGGCTGGTTCTTGAGGACCTGAGGAGCGGTTACCCCCTGGCCGAGGCCCACCGCCGTCTGGACGGAGGCGGGGACACCGGTGACGTCGGCGACGACGGCCGCAGAGGCCGGCACGGGAGCCGAGGTGGTGGCCGACGTCGAGGGCGTGCTCGATCCGGTCACCTTCACGACCACGAACACCACGACGATCACGACCACGACGGCAATCGACACGAAGGCCAATGTCGACGGGGAGTACCGGCGCGGGGGCGGGGCGGTGATCTTCATGTTCTGCCGAGGAGCGCGGCCCTTGGCCCCACCCGCCGTCGGTGGACGGCCCTTGGCCCCACCCGAGGGAGGGCGGCCCTTGGGTACCTGCTTGGCCGGGGGGCGCTTGGTCGGGGACGCCTTGCGTGCCTGAGGCCCGGGGCGTTGCCCCGATCCACCACCGGATTGCACTTGGCTCATGAGTGTCGGGTCCCCTCAGGTCTTGTCCGTCGCACGGGTCAATGCTGCACCAAGGCGCTCCGGAAGTGGGCGCGCCGGGTCGGGCCGGGTTCTTGGAGAGATGTGGTCAGCCGTTGCCCCGCTGGGCGCGCGAGGCCGTGACGCGGTGGCGACCGCCGGCCGGGTACATGCGGGCGAGGTGGTTCCACGAGCAGTTCGGGCACACCTCGACCACGTAGCAGACGACCTCGTCGGCGCGCCGGCACAGGCGGGCGAGCTCGGTGGGGTTGGTGGGGCAGCGACCGTTCTTGGGGAGCCGGGGACCGAAGACGTACGTCACGTGCACCACGGCGGCTTCTTCGCAGATGGGGCAGTCCTCCGACAACACCACGCCAACGTTGCGGGCCGCTCGCAGGAGCTCGGGGTGAGCGTCGCACACGTCGAGCTTCGAGAGGCGGCCCTTGCGGAACTCGCTCACGACGGCATTGCGGGCGAGTCGGTACTCCACGCGGCCACCGCTTCCGGTGACAGGGAACCCTCGCAAGGCCGACGGCCCGAAGTTCATCGTCACAAGGGTACCGTCGGCACCGCCGGGACTTCCCCTGAATCGGCCGATCGAGAATTGTCGGTGCTCCCCGAGGGCTGGGTTCCCGTGACTGGGTCCGGCGCCCTCCCCGGGGCTCAGCCGTCGCAGGCGGCGGGGCCCGCACGGATCTGGTTCCGGGTCCCGACTCCCTCCCACCGGTGTCGGTCGGGGTGGCTCGGCCCCTGCGGCCTGGAGGCGTCGGGCCGTCGGTCGCCGGAGCCCGGTCGATCCACCCTGGTCGGCCCGGGGGACGTGGCGGAGTAAGTGCCGTGACTTGAAAGTAGCGTCGATGTATCGATACGATACATCTAGCGATGAATCGAACGCCCACGAACGTGCCTGACGTGACCACCCTCCTGGATCGGGACGGGGTGAGGTAGTTGCTGGAGCTCGCCATCCTGGGGCTGCTCGAGGGCCAGGCCATGCACGGGTACGAGATCCGCAAGCGCCTCCGTGACGAGCTCGGACAGCTCTCCAACGTGTCCTTCGGGTCGTTGTACCCGGCGCTGTCCCGGCTGGAGCGGTCCGGGGCCGTCGAGGGGACCGAGGACGCGGGGCGCAGCGCCGTGCCGGTTCCCATGACGGGGTCGCTGAGCGGCGAGCGGGCCGCCCTGCGAGCACGGCGCGCGAGCGCCGGCCTGGGGCGCCGGAGCCGCAAGGTGTACCGGATCACCGACGAGGGACGCCGGCAGTTCGCCGAGCTCCTCGACAACGAGCAGGCGGGCGCGAACGATGACGCCCGCAACTTCAGCCTCCGCCTCGCCTTCGCCCGCTACCTTCCCCCCCAGGCGCGCCTGCGGCTCCTCGAGCGCCGCCGGGCGCACCTGCTGCAGCGTCTGGTCGAGGCGCGTGCGGCCGTGGGGGCGGCCGAGGGCCGACTCGACTCCTATGCGCGCTCGCTCATGGAGCACACCGCCGATTCCACCGAGCGCGACATCGCCTGGCTGGAGCGCCTCATCGAGGCCGAACGGGCCAAGGAGGGGCCGGCGACGGGTGCGCCGGTCGGGGTGGCGCTGGTGGGGAACAAGAACATTCAGGAAGCTCGGCAAGAGGGAGACACGTGATGAGCACGGTACGGGTCGCGATCGCCGGCGTGGGGAACTGCGCCAGCTCGCTTGTCCAAGGCGTGGAGTACTACCGGGACGCCAATCCCGACGACATCGTGCCCGG
>Ga0209415_10016236_pt1 | contig 11984 bp, 9 predicted proteins | sample PeaSoiSIISIP2007_FD_187696 | JGI IMG/M metagenome (GOLD analysis project Ga0209415, IMG submission 187696) | Peat soil microbial communities from Weissenstadt, Germany - SII-SIP-2007 (SPAdes) (version 2) | ecosystem: Environmental > Terrestrial > Soil > Wetlands > Peat | place: Germany... | reverse complement strand
GTCCAGGCCCGGTAAATCCGGCCCGCCATGGCGATTTCCTGCCAGATTTCGCGATCAGCTATGAAATATGCGGGTTAAGGTGCTCAGCGATTTGTGGATGCTCGCGGAAAAGCCAGTTCCAAGCTGCCCTTTCTGAATAATCGGCGGGACTATCCTTTGCTCTTGCCATCTGGCGGCGAGTCCAGCCCGAGGGAATGACGATCAGGTGGCGTCCGTTGTTTTCGACCAGGTAGCGGCGAATGTCTTGGCCGCCCAGAAACGGCTTGATCAGCGCGGCGCTTTCAGGCGAACCGTTGAGGATTTTAGCGCGCTGCTGCTCGGAAATCTCAAATGCTTCATTCAGACCGGTCTTCACGCCGTAGAACATTTTGCCTTTGAGGTAGGTCCCCAGGGAGGTCCCCGCCCGCATAACTTTGGCGAAGACGGCGGCTTCTTCGTCGGATTTGAGCACCCAAGCTTCAGGCGATAAGCGGTCCTGGGGAATGGCGAAGTGGTTCGCGGCGACGTGCTCGCTCAGATCACGGATGGCGCGGGAGTCCACGCGAGAGACTTCGATCCGGCGAGGCTGTGGCTCTTTGGCGAGCAGCGGGATGCAGACATAGGTGTCTTTGGCGTTGGCGAAGACGGCGAGACCGCCGAAGTCCACGATGCGGAGCACGGCGGCGTGCTTTTTGAGGACCCGGCGGAGTGGTTCGGCGTAGGTGGTCCGCAAAAAGCTGCTGGAAACGATGAAACTGAAGCGGCCTCCAGGCGAAAGGAGCTTGACCGCCTTTTCCATGAAATAGGCGAACAGGTCGGCTACGCCGTCAAAGGCTTCGTAGTAGGTCTCGAAATAGGCCTTGAGGCTGGACAAGGACTCCTGGCGGACATAGGGCGGATTGCCGATGACGGCGTCGAAGCCGCCTTCCCATTCGGACTCGCTCGGCGGCAGAGGTGGCGCGGCTTTTTGAGCTCTCTCTCGCTTGTAGCTGTAGCTGCCATGCAACGGCACGCCGGGCATCGTGTAGTCTGATGGCGCGGCGGGCGTTTCACGCAACTCGCCCGAGGAGATCCTTCGCCGGAAGATTTGTGGGAATTCGGCGTGCCAGTCAAAGACGTTGATGCGGTATCGTTCTTCGTCTCCGAGGAGCGACAGTTGCCGCTGTTGGTAGAAATCCGGGCCGATGAGGGAATTGCCGCACTTGATGTTGTCGCCGAGGTCGGGCAGGGCGCGTTCGTGGAAGAGCCGGAGGACGGGCTGGAGGGTTTGCTGGTTCTCGCCTTCGAGGACTTTGAGGAGGAGCGAGAGCTTGGTGGTCTCGACGGCCTGGCTGTCGATGTCCACGCCGAAAACGTTGTTCAGAAGGATGCGTTTGCGCTCGGCGATGGTGAGTTTCCAGTCGCCAGCGCCGACCTGGACGAGGACGGGCTTGGGGCCTTTGGCCCACCTGGCGGGGTCGTGGCCGGTGTAGAAGTCGTGGTGCCATCTGAGGAGGCACTCGTAGGCGCCGAGGAGAAAGGAGCCGGAACCGCAGGCGGGATCGAGGATCTTCAGTTGGGCGGCCTGCTTGGGGGTCTTGCCTTCGAGCAGGCTGCCAACCGTGGTCTGGACGATGTAGTTCACCACGTAGGCGGGGGTGTAGTACACGCCGCCTGCCTTTTTGACTTCGGGTTTCTCCTCGACGACGGCGCGGTGGCCTTCGGTGAGCCGGATGACCTTGCCGAGGAACTGCTCGTAGATTTGGCCCAGGATGTCAGCCCGGATGGCGGCGAAGGCGTACGGCGCCGGGTCATAGAGGGCCCGGATAATCTCGCGGAGCGGTTTGTCATCCAGCTCGAGGTTCAGCGTCAGTTCGTCGGGCGGCTCGTGGCGGTCTTTCTCGGGGTTGAAGTGGAAGAGGCCGGAATTGTAACGGGTGTCGGCTGCTTCAAAGAGTTGGCAAAGGCGGGGATAGACCCGCTCCCCATTTACGAGGGCTTTGAGCCGGCCGTGGTCTTCGATGCCGCGGCCTTCGCAGATGCGAAGGAAAATGATGCGGTCGATGATGCGTTGGACGGCAAAGTTCAACTCGCGCTGCGAGAGCCTTGGGTTCCGGAGGGCCAGGATGCGGGCAAGGTCGGCGCGCCAGGTCTCGATGGTCTTGAGAAAATCGTCGTCAAAGCTGGCCGTGCCGCGCCTGGCTTTGGTGGATTCGGCGAATTTGTCGAAGGCGCCCGTGAGGACCGCGTCACGGGAGAAAACGCCGGCGATTTCATCCCAGCGGCTGGCGTACTCGGTGCAGGGAATGTAGAGGATGCGGGCGGTGGCGGCGCTGTCCTGGTGGTGCGGCTTGAAGCGGCCGTCGTAAACGGCAAATTCCTCAAAGTCGCTGAGGATGCTCAGGGGAAGGCTTTCGGTCCACGCATACCGGCGGAGTTGGAAGGCGGGGCTGATGTCGTTTTTGATGTCGACGGAGGGGCGCTTGGCTTCCAGAAAAAACTTCCGGGTGCCGCCGATGCGGAAAGAGTAGTCGGGGGCTTCGGTGCCCTCGCCGACCCTGATGGCGTCCTCGTGAACCACGTCCTTGTAGGCCTCGGCATACCCCTGCGCGTTGTCGATGTCCCAGCCGAGCGCTTTAAAGAACGGGTCGAGGAACTCGCGGCGGAGCTGCGTTTCGTTGTAATGGGGCGAGCGGTAGGCCTCGCGGTTGCGGTCGAACCGCTGGATCAGCTCCAGAACCTGGGGCGGTGGTTGCGCCATCGGGAAACAGAGTCTCTAACGTCAGGATGCCAAACTCAAGATTAAACGTGTTGCATGTCGAATTTGCGCGGTCCAATATGAAACCGCGTGGTTGGCTCGCGGATTGCCGGGCCACGTTGAGCGCGTTGTGAACATTGGTTCGGACGAGGTTTGCCTCGAGGGAGAGCGGCTCATTATCCATGCCGCCGAGCGAATGGACTTGCCGATACGCGAGTTCTGCAGAGTCCCGCTGTACTTTCAGGGCCGAAGGTATTACCTGCACTCGAAGCACAGGGGCCAGCGGCCTTACGCGATGGTGTATGAGTTATTGCCGTGGCCGGCGGATTCGCATGAGGCCTCCACTCGGCACGTGATTTACGACGAGGCCTACGTCATCGAACGGGACAAAATGGCGGCGAAGGCGCGCCGCCATGAGTGGCTCCACACGGCTCTCCTGCCCTTTTACCCCCTGCTGGGACTGTGCTGGTCCCGGTTTAAAAACCGGGTTTTGGGAAGGCTTGGCTTCGAGGCAAGCTCCATCACCAAGGCATCGATCGCTCTGACCTTTAACCTGTTCGTTGTAGAAGCAATATTCGTTGGATGGCTGATGGGCGGAATATTGACGCACCTAATGGGGCAGGCCAAACTTCGGCCAGTGGATTGGGGGCTCATGCTTTTGCTCGGCGCAGATTCACTGATGCGTTTCGATCAGTCACTCCGCTCGGACGGCGAACACCATTGGGGGTTTTGCGAATGGCTTTGGCCGAAACGATAGCGCCGCCATCCCCGACCCATTACGCCACCAAACCCTCCGCCGCCTCAACCGGCGTCAACCCGCGATTGGACGGCGAGGATGTCTTTGGCGATTTGGGCGCGGAGGTCGGCGAGGGAGGGGAAGCGGCGTTCGTCGCGGAGTTTTTCCAGGAAGGTGATTTCGAGTTCTTGGCCGTAGAGGTCGCCCTGGAAGCCGACCAGATGGGCTTCGAGGCGGAGTTGGGGCTCAGGGTGGCCGAGGGTGGGACGGGTGCCGATATTCAAGGCGGCGGGATAGGTCTGTCCGCCAGCGTGGGCATAGACGGCATAGACTCCTTTTGGGGGGAGGGCCAGGCCGGCGGGGTCGAGGTTGGCAGTCGGGAAGCCCAGTTCGCGGCCGAGGTGATCGCCCTCGATGACCGGGCCGGCCAGGGAGTAGGGACGGCCGAGCATCTGGCTGACCAGGTCCAATTCGCCCGCGATGATGGCGGCGCGAATCCGGGTGCTGCTGACGACGCGGCCATTCAGGGAGACTGACGGCAGGGCGTGGACGGCAAAGCGGAGGGCAGCGCCCGAGCGTTTCAACAATTGGACGTTGCCTCCCCGCTTGTAACCGAAGACAAAGCCGGCCCCCACGCAGATGCTCAGTATCTGGCCCAGGTCCCGCGCCAGTCCGGCGATGAAGTCCTCGCCGGTTTGCCGGCTGAAGGGCTGGTCAAAGTGGATCAACAACAAGGCGTCGGCCCCGAGGGCGCCGATGGTCCGGAGTTTTTGCGGCAGGGAATAAATGAGAGGAGGCACTCGAGCGGGGGCGACGACGGCGTTGGGGTGGCGATCGAAGGTGATGACCAACGAGAGGGCTTCATGCTGGCGGGCATCGGTCATGGCCTGGCGGATGGTCTGCTGGTGCCCCAGATGGACCCCGTCGAAGAATCCGATGGCCAGGGACACTTTGCGGGTCCCCGGCTCGAGCTCCGTGGCAGCGTGGATGATCTTCATTTCCCGACCAGTTTCAGGAAGGGGATGACGAACTTCTCGACCTCGCGGGCGGTCAGGGCCAGGACTTGGGCCAGGGGGGTGGCCTGGGCGACGTCGAACCGGCCGGAAGTGACGCGGCGGAGGGTGGCCAAGTGGGCGCCGCAACCGAGCTTCTGGCCCAGTTCGTGCGCGATGCTCCGCACGTAGGTGCCCTTGGTGCAGGCAATGCGAAATTGCCCGACGGGCTCCTGGTAGGCGGCAAAGCGGAAGGTGTAGATGTGAATCAGTCGCGCCTCGCGCTGGACCTCGAGGCCCTTGCGCGCCAGTTTGTAGAGTGGCACGCCGCCTATCTTCACGGCGGAGACCATGGGCGGCGTCTGCATCAGGTCGCCCACGAATTGCGCCGCCGCTTCGTTGAGTTGTTCCAAGGTCATCGGCATGACCGGCAGCGAGGCGACCAGGCGGCCATCCGTGTCGTAGGAATCGGTGCTCTCACCGAACTTGATCGTGCCCTCGTAAACTTTGTCGTCGGCCATGAGTTTTTCGGAGAGTTTGGTGCCTCGACCGAGCAGGAGGATGAGCAAACCGGTGGCATTGGGGTCGAGTGTGCCGCAATGACCGACCTTCTTAATGCCAAAATGCCGGCGGACGGCGTCCACCACGTCGTGGGAAGTGGGCCCGGCCGGTTTATCGATCAGAATTGCCCCATCCAGGGCGGAGAACTCTTGCATGATTTATTAAATCGCTTTTCCTCAAGGTTGCAGTTTGATGGGGTGATGACAAAGCAAAAGTGCATGGCCGTGTTGCGGAGGACGCATCCCGGCTTTTTCGAGGGGGGCAGATACTGCGGCGCGAAAACCGTTAAAACGGTTGACATTCGATCGTTGAGCGCGTAACACCCCGCTGAAGCAGGGTGTTACTGAGATTGGAGGGGAGGCCGACAAAGCTGGGATGCGCACCCTTGCAGAAGCAATCCAGAGTAGAGAATGAAGAATCGAACTCTTTCGGTGATACTGACAAGGCCCCGGGTGCTCCAATCATGGCAAGCCCGCTTGGCCGTCGTTTTTGCGGCCGTGGCGCTCCTGGCGTGGGTTTGGCCGGCGCGGGGCGCCTCGTTCAGCGACAATTTCGAGAGCTACGCGCAGGGTTACCTGGACGCGAATTATGCCGGCGGGCCCAACGCGGCGCCCAACGGCATGGGCAATCCTTGGTGGGGCGCCAATCCCGCCGATTTCTCCGTGGTGGGCAGTGAGAACGGGGTGACCCCACACACCGGCGCTCAGATGGTGCGCAACGAGGTCGGTTCTCTTTTCCAGGTCGGGTATTTCGATGACGACTCCGAATTCTACAACCTGGCTTTCCGGCTGAATGCGGGGAATCTTCATACCGGGAACGTGGTGCTCGACTGGTGGTTTTACGACCCGTCCGGCGCCGGCACCAACCAGGCCAACTACGGCGATTTTGCCGGCCTGTGCAATTACGCAACGGGCATCCCGCCCGACGCGGACTACAGCGCGAGCGGCGAGGCGCCCACAAATCTCGTTCAATGCCTGATGCTCGGCGCGGCCTACGTATGGGGCTTCGCCGATACGACGAAGTACCAGGCGCAGGACCTCGGAGCCGGTGGCGGCCTCAGCAGCGCCTATCCGAGTTACTTCAATACCGCCACGCCGCGCTCGGCCGGCTGGCACAACGCCCGCATTGTCGTCGGCACCCCATACGTCCTCGGCGGAACCAACGAGGGAAGGTCCGTGACGGGCATCAGTTTCTATATCGATGACATGGTCAATCCCACTTTGACCACGGCTAATGCCGGTACCGTCCCCATCAATTGCATCCAACTCACCTCGATGCAGAATTATGGAATCGACGGGCCCGTGGGCGGCTATTTCGATGATTTCTATTTTCAAGACGGGGTCACGGCGCCGGCCATCACGAACGGACTGACCAATTTGACCGTCAACCTGGGCGATACCGTGACGCTGGCGGTGAGCGGGATCGCGGGCGCGCCGACCCCCGCTCTTTACTGGCAGAAAGACGGGGAGGCCGTGACCAACTCGATCGAAATCAGCGGAGCCGGCACCAGCACCCTGACGATCTCCGGCGTGACGCCTGGCGACCTGGGCGGCTATTCCGTGATGGCGAGCAACATCGCCGGAGCGACCCTCAGCACTGGGATGGTGAGTCTTGCGGCCGCGCCAACGCTGGTCAGCCAATTGCCGAAGGGGGGCACGGTGCTGGCGAGCCTGGGTGGCACCATCAGGTTTTCGGTCACCGCTCATGCGGGCCTGCCAATAACCTACCAATGGAGCCAGGACGGCAGCCCGCTTACGAACGGAGCCAACGTCTTTGGCGCGACCGCGGCCACGCTGACGATCAGCAACCTCGCGGTCGGCAATGCGGGGACCTACATTTGCCATCTGAGCAATGCCGATGGGGCGATCGATAGCGTTGCGGTCATTCTCGAGCTGCCGCTAACGCCGGTCATCCTCAGCCAACCCGGCGCCCTGGTCATCGGAGCTGGCAGCAACGCGACCTTCAAAGTGACTGCCGCCGGTCCGAACCTGAGCTATGCGTGGAGCAAGGGGGCGACGCCACTGATGCAGGGCGGGCGAATCTCCGGGTCGGCCTCGGCCTCGCTCACGATCGCGGGGGTGACGGATTCGGATGCCGGGGCTTACTCGTGCCTGATCACCAACGCCAACGGGTTGACCAACACGGCGGCCGCGGCCCTTACAGTAGTTGACCCTCCGGTGTTCACGCTCGAGCCGCAACCCGCCAGCCAGGTGGTTTATCCGGTCAGTAACCTGGTATTCCAAGTCGCCGCCCAGGGAACCTTGCCGCTGAGCTACCAATGGTTCCGGAGCGGCGTTCCCCTGGTGGATGGCACGAACGTCTCCGGGGCAACCACCCCCAGCCTGTCCTTGGCAGTGACTTCCACCGGGGATCAAGGACTTTACCAATGCAGCGCCAGCAACTTCGCCAACGTCGCCATGAGCGCCGGGGCCGTGGTATTCGTGCCTCAAACCCCGGTCCTGTTCGCGGACGATTTCGAGAGCTACCCCGCTTGTTGTTTGAGCGGCGGGCCGGGCCTCGGCGGGCGGCGGGGCGGCGGGCCGCTCGACGGGCAGGGCCCCTGGTGGGGCTGGAACAGTCCGAATATATGCGTCTATACCAACCAGAATGGCATCACGCCCCACTCGGGCCTGCAGATGATTGGCGGTGCCTTCAACGGCGCGATCGGCACCGGGGACAATGACCGCACTTACCTGAACCTGTCGCACCAATTCAACGGCGGCGCGCTCTATTCGGGCAATATCCTCCTCGAATGGTATTTCTGCGACTTGTATCCGACCAACTATGCCAGCTACAGCGACCAGATTTCGCTCTGCAACTACGGCTCGGACATGCCCCCGGATACAGAGCAGGGTTCGAGCAAGCCCGGCAACCTCATTCAGCGCCTGGCCATCGGCGGGTGGGAAGGGGGCGACCTGACGAAATATCAATGCGCGGTCATGACGGCCGCTGACGGGCTTGGCGGCAACAACGGCGAATTGGGCGGGCTCTGCAAGTACTTCAACACCACTGCGGCCCGCACTAACGGCTGGCATCATGCCCGCATCCTCGTGGGCCCGGCCGACGCCGCCAGCGGCATCGCCACGTGCAGCTTCTTCATCGATGACATGCTCGAGCCCGTCCTGACCCACGACAACGCCGGGGGCCTCGGCTTCAACGCGGTCGATATCGCCAGCGACGTCATTTACAGCGGCGGCAACGGCCAGGCCGCGGCGGGCTATTTCGACGACCTGACTTTCCGCGCGGTCAATGATCCCTTCATCCTCGAGCAGCCGAGCAGCCAGGCGGTCCAGTCCGGGGCCGGCGCGACGCTGGCCATCGCGGCCTTCGGGAGGAGCTTCCAGTGGCAGAAAGACGGCGTGAACCTGGGCGGCGCCACCAACCTGCAATTGACCATCAGCGCGGCCCTGAACAAGGATGCCGGCAGTTACACCTGTGCCGTCACCGGCGCAAACGGCTCGGTGGTCTCGAGTGCCGCGACTTTGACCGTCAGCAACCTGCCCTCGACCCTCGTCACCGCCGCCCAAGTTGGACGGAACGTGGTCATCACCTGGACCGGTTCGGGGGTCCTGCAGTCGGCCCTTAGCGTTGCCGGTCCCTACCAGGATGTGACCGGCGCCAGCAGTCCCTACACCAACAGCCCCCCGCTGGCGCGGACGCGTTTCTTCAGGCTGCGCAACCTGGCCGTCACCCTGGGGCCGACTCTCACCGCCGCCCGGGCGGGGCGGAACGTGGTCATCACCTGGACTGGTTCCCATGTCCTGCAATCGGCCCTCAGCGCCACCGGTCCCTACCAGGATGTGACCGGCGCCAGCAGCCCCTACACCAACAGCCTCCCGCTCGCGCGAGCCCAGTTCTTCCGGCTGCGAAACTGAGGGCGCTATTCTCGCATGACCCCTAACCCGGATACTTCCCGAGTTTCGCCGGCCGGAAGGCGTAGCGCAGACTTCCAGTCTGCTGTATCGCGGATTTCCAATCCGCAGACGCGACCGCGCAGGTACAGGCTGCCGACTGGAAGTCGGCGATACAGCAGGTTGGAAACCTGCGCTACACAACCTCGGGAGCCCGGTGCCGCCCTTAGGCTGTGAAACATACGGGCTAAAGGCGTAACTCAATGATGACCGAACACCACAGGGCCGGCGGGCCATCCAGCCCGAGATTCGAAGTCAGCTCGGATTTCGAAGCGATGAGCCGGCGCGCCGCGGCCTTGATCGAATCGGCGGTCCGACGCCAGCCGAATCTGCTGTTGTGCGCCGCTGCCGGCTCGAGCCCGGCGCGGACCTACGAACTGCTGGGCGAACGGGCCGCGCGGGAGAGGGGCTTGTTCAGCCAGTTGCGAGTCGTCAAGGTGGATGAGTGGGGCGGGCCGGGCCTCGCGGACGCGGCCACCTGCGAGGACGACTTGAGAAGACGCCTGCTGGTTCCGCTGGGGATTGCCCCGGACCGCTACCAGGGCTTCGAGAGTGATCCGTCAGACCCGCTGCTGGAATGCGAGCGAGTCTCGCAGTGGCTTGCCCGCAACGGGCCGATTGACCTTTGCGTCCTGGGAGTCGGCATCAATGGGCACATCGCCATGAACGAGCCGGCTCAGGCGCTTTGTCCCGGACCCCATCTGGCCGAGTTGACGGCCGCCTCACTGGGCCATCCGATGCTCGCCGCCTCGAAGGCCAAACCCACCTACGGCCTGACTCTCGGGATGGCGGACATCCTCCAATCCAGGAGCATTCTCCTGCTGGCCAGCGGCCGGCGCAAACGCCCCGTCCTGGAGCGCCTGCGCCACCCCCAAGTCACTCCCGAGTTTCCCGCCTCCTTTCTCTGGCTGCACCCGAATGTGACGGTGCTCTGTGATGAGGAAGCGGGCCAAGCATCATGAGCGCGAAAGGACGAGTCAAAGTGGGCATTATCGGGTCGCAATTCGAGGCGGACATCCATGCCGAGTCGTTTCGGATTTTGTCCGACGAGGCGGAAGTCGTGGCCGTGGCGTCGCCCACGCCGGGCAACGCGGAGCGGTTCGGGCGCAAGCACGGCATTCCCCGCATTTTTACCGATTACCGCCAGATGCTGGCCGAGCCGGACCTCGAGATGGTCACTATCGCCGCTCCCAATGCGTTGCACGCGCAGATGACGGTGGATGCCGCCAAGGCCGGCAAGCACGTCGTTTGCGAGAAGCCGCTCTGTATGACGCTCGAGGAGGCGGACCTGATGATCGAGACTTGCCGCCGCCAGGGCGTGCTCCTGCTCTACGCCGAGGAGCTCTTCTTCACTCCCAAATATGTGAAGGCCAAGCAGATGGCGGACGAAGGGGCCTTTGGCAAGGTCTATTTAGTCAAGCAGACCGAGAAGCATTTCGGGCCGCACGCCCCGTGGTTTTGGGATGTCCAGCGATCCGGGGGCGGGGTGTTTATGGACATGGGTTGCCACGGCATCGCCTTTTGCTGGTGGTTCCTGGGCCGGCCCCGCATCAAGGACGTGCTCTGCCACATGGGAACCTATGTCCATGGAGACAAGACCCAGGGCGAAGACGACTGCGTTTGCATCATTGAGTTCGAGAACCGCGCCAAGGGGATCATCGAGGATAGCTGGGCCCGGCGCGGCGGCATGGACGACCGCATCGAGGTCTATGGCGAAGGCGGCGCCACCAGCGCCGACTTGCACCGGGGCAACGCCCTGCCCACCTACAGCGAATACGGCTACGGCTACGCCGTCGAAAAAGCGCCCTCGACCAAAGGCTGGACGTGGCCGGTCTTTGAGGAACTCTGGAACTACGGTTTTCCGCAGGAGATGCGTCACTTTGCCCGTTGTGCGCGGGGCAAAGAGGAGCCTCAAGCCACCGGCGAGGACGGGCGCCTGGTACAGGAAGTCCTCTATGCCGGCTACCAATCCGCCGGCCTGGGCGCGCGGGTGCCCCTGCCCTTTCGGCCCAAGGGCGTCCACCGGCCCATCGACCTCTGGCGCACTCCCGCACGGCAGCCGTGAGGGGCGAAGAGCGACGGCGACCCTGTAGTTACTCTGCGTAAGGGGCTAGTTCGGCCCCTTGTCTTTTTGCTGAGTGGTTCTGCTAAGCCACTCAGCCGGCGTGCAGGCCGAGACTTCAGGAAACTTCTTTATGAGACCTTTGTCGAAAGTCGCCACGTCCCATCCTTCCTCGCGCGCGTAAGCGCACAAGAGCGCATCGCCGAAGTCGCTGTTCTTCGTGCGGTAGTGTTGAAGGGCCTCGGCCAGCCACCGCGCATCCGGCGCAAAAACGTTCGGCATGGCCAAAAGCGAGATCAACTTGGGAGCAATCGTCTCCGCATCCAAACCGTAGAGGCGCTCGAGCACGTAAACTGTCTCCTGGATCGTGGGCGTCGGGATTGCCAGACTGACCTTGCCGGCTTGCGCGGCGCGGAACAAATCGGCAGCCGCCGCTGACTGCGTTTTCTCGTCGCCAGTCAAATACCTGACTATGACGCTCGCATCAATGGCGATTCTTGCCCCCATTCACCTTCTCTCCCCCAGCCCCGCCGCGCCCGCCTCAGCGATGCCGGCGCGCGCTGCCGCCTTGATTTCCTCAACCGGTCGCGTCTTCTTCCCCTTCCCCAGGGAGCCCGCCAGAGCGTCGGCGTCTTCCACCGGTTCGAGAATCAATCGCTTCCCCTCAATGATTTGATTTACGCGCTGACCGGGGCGCAAACCGAGGATGCGAATCGCCTCGGCTGAGATCGTCGTCTGGTATGCTCTTGAAATCTTTGTTCGCGTCATTGAATAACATGATACGCACGTCTCGTTTGGTGTCAAACGCTATTCTTTGGTTGCTGCTAACCCGGATATTTCACAGCCTAACGGCGTTACCGGGCTCCCGAGGCTGCGTAGCGCAGGTTTCCAACCTGCTGTGTCGCCGACTTCCAGTCGGCAGGCCGTACCTGCTTGGTCGCATCTGCGGATTGTAAATCCGCGATACAGCAGACTGGAAGTCTGCGCTACGCCTTCCGGTGGGCGA
>Ga0209415_10016233_pt1 | contig 11986 bp, 13 predicted proteins | sample PeaSoiSIISIP2007_FD_187696 | JGI IMG/M metagenome (GOLD analysis project Ga0209415, IMG submission 187696) | Peat soil microbial communities from Weissenstadt, Germany - SII-SIP-2007 (SPAdes) (version 2) | ecosystem: Environmental > Terrestrial > Soil > Wetlands > Peat | place: Germany... | reverse complement strand
CCCCGTGGTGTAGCCTGGCCTAACACGCCACCCTGTCAAGGTGGAGATCGTCGGTTCGAATCCGATCGGGGTCGCCAGGCGGGCGGGGGGCCGGATCACCGCTCCCGAGGCAGCAGCAGGCGGGTGACCGCCCCGCCGTGCTGGACGTCCGCCCAGGTGGCCGCCTCGAGTCTGAGCGAGATCAGCGCCCCGGTCGGGAACCGCTCCCGGAGCGACTCCGGTGCGCCTGTCCCGGCGAGGAGCAGCGCCAGCTCGTGGATCCCAGGGTTGTGGCCGATCAGCATCGCCTCCCGGACACCGGCGGGGAGCCGCCGAAGCCGCGACAGCAGGGCCGGCGCGCCGGCCGCATAGAGCCCCTCCTCGACCAGGACCTCGGGGTCCCCGAGTGCCGGCAGGATCAGCTCGAGGGTCTGGCGGGCTCGCCGGGCAGGGGAGCAGAGAACGAGTCCGGGCGCAACGCCCGCGTGCGCCAGCTGACGGGCCAGGTTCGCGGCCGCGCGCTCCCCCCGGGCGGTCAGCGGCCGGTCGGCGTCGGGCAGTTCCGGGTCGTCCCAGCTCGACTTGGCGTGACGGAGCAGGTGCAGGGTCAGGGACGCCGTCTTCCGTGGCTTGGTCATCGGGATACAGCGATCCTCTCGCCCACCCATTCGACCAGATCGTCGAGCACCCGGTCGCGCTCGGGCTCGTTGAAGATCTCGTGGTAGAGCCCAGGGTAGACGCGCAGCGTCCGGTCCGGGCTGCCCACCCGGGCGTGGACGTAGCCGGCCGCCGAGGGGTCGACCAGGGCGTCGAGGGTCCCCTGCATCACGAGGATCGGCAGGGTGAGGCGGGGGAGGCCGCCGGCGACCTCATCCATCGCGGCCAGCATCTCCGCCCCGAGCCTGGCCCTGACCCGCCGGGGGTGGACCAGGGGGTCGGCGAGATACGCGGCCACCACCGCCGGATCCCGAGAGATCTTGCGAAGGGGGAGCTTCATGACCCCCAGCTCGGGCGTCACTCGGGCCAGCAGGCGACCCACGGCGACGGCTGGGGCGGAGATGCCGGTGCTCACCACGGCGGGGGCGGACAGCACCAGCCCCATGAGCTCCGGCTGGTGGCGGAGCGCGTAGACGGCGGCGATCAGGCCGCCCATGCTGTGGCCCAGGAGGATGGTGGGGGCTGCCCCCGCCCGGGCCGCGACGTCGAGCGCGACCCGGTGGAGGTCCTCCACGTAGTCGTCGAACCGGGGCACGCTCACGGCTCTGCCGCCGGAGCGCCCATGGCCGCGGTGGTCGGGCACGACCACGCTGAGCCCGGCCGTGGTGAGCCGCTCCGCCACGTGGTGATAGCGCCCCCCGTGCTCGGCGTAGCCGTGGGAGATCAGGACGCGGCCCCTGGCCCGGCCGTCATCGGGTTCCCAGACTCTCCAGAAGAGCTGGAGGCCGCCCCGGCCCGCCGAGCCGCCCTGAACCTCGCGCACCGGCCGGACTCTAGCCCTCCGCGGGCGCCGCCGCCCCGATCAGGTGGCCAGGGCCCGCAGCATCTGCTCCCGCAGTGACGCGAGCGAGATGGGCTTGGTCAGCAGGGCTCGGGCGCCGACCGCCGCCGCACGCAGGGGATCCTCCGGCGAGTCGCGGCCGGTGACCATCAGCACGCGCATTCCCGGAGCGGTGGCGATCAGCCGGCGGCAGACCTCGAGACCGTCCATCCCCGGCATGTTGATGTCGAGCAGCACGAGATCGAAGCGCACCTCGTGGGCGGCGAGCAGGGCCTCCTCCGCGCTGTGGGCGGGACGGGCCCGGAACCCCTGCATCTCCATGTAGGCGGCGATGGTCCGGGCGAGCCGGACGTTGTCGTCGACGATGAGCACGGCGGGCGGCTGTGGCCGGCTCGACGCCGCGGCGCTCGCCGCAGCCTCCGGCCTCGCCGCCCTTGGGGTGACGGCGGTGAGGTCGCGCAGCGCCGCGCCGGGATCGGAAGCGCCGGCCGCGGGGGGCACCGGGGCCGGGGTGGACAGCGCGCCGGGGGCCGCCGGTGAGGGCAATGGAGGGGAGGCGATGGCGGTCGCCGGCCGCGGCGGGGCGGACGCCTGGGCCGGCGCCGGGACGGTGACCGGAGGGGGGGAGAGGAGGACGGCGCGAACTGGATCCGGCTCCGTCATGGCGCGCGGCGCCGCGGCGGGGTCGGCGGGCCCTCCGGGACCGGCCAGCCCGATGCCGGCCACATGGGTGAGATCAAGGATGGTCATGTACCGCAGATTGGAGCGTCTCTTGCGCCTGCTCTCACCCTACAGGCTGGGTGTGGCGAGGGGCGCCACCGTGTGCGGGAATTCAGCGGACCGTTCCGCAGATGTTTCCGAATGTCGCAACCGCTCGAAGAGGATCTCGCAGCCCGGGACGGGACTTCCGACCGGCGGTCCATCCGGCCGTCACCGCGCGCCGGCGGCCCCTCCCCGTACCATCGAGCGATGCCGGAGATGGCTCCCGACACCGAGGGCGTCGAGCGCGTGCTGATCGTGGTCGCCCACCCCGACGACTGCGACTTCGGCTGCGCCGCCACCACCGCTCGCTGGACCGATGCCGGGATCGAGGTCTCCTACTGCATCGTCACCGACGGGCAGGCGGGCGGCTTCGAGCGGTCGGTGCCGCGCGATCGGATGGCCGAGATCCGGAGGGGGGAGCAGACCGCCGCCGCCGCGGTCGTGGGGGTCAGCGACATCGCCTTCCTGGGCTACCCCGATGGCGAGTTGACGGTCACCCATGACCTGCGCCGCGACATCACTCGGGTGATCCGCCAGAAGCGGCCGGACCGGGTGGTCACCCAGTCCCCCGAGCGCAGCTGGACCCGGCTGTTCGCCTCCCACCCCGACCACCTCGCCGCCGCCGAAGCCGCCATCTGCGCGGTCTACCCGGACTCGCGCAACCCGTTTGCTCACCTGGAGCTGCTGGAGCGCGAGGGACTGGAGCCGCACACCGTGCGGGAGCTGTGGATGATGGGCAACGCCGAGCGGGTCAACGTCTGGAGCGATGTGACCGCGACCGCCGACCGCAAGCTGGAGGCCCTGCGCTGCCACCGCTCCCAGTACCCGGAGTGGGAGCCCCTGGAGGAGCGGGTGCGGGCCTGGCTGCGGACCGCCGCCGAGAACGCCGGCCTGGGTGCGGGCGCATCCGCCGAGGGCTTCTACAGGGTCGCCACCGCCTGAGGCCTCGCGGCCGGCACCCGTCTGGAGGCTGGCGCCTCAGCCGATGGCGAGCAGGTCGGCGGCGCGAACCCCACGCCAGGCCGGGTGGCGCACGCTCCCCGTGAGGTCGACCACGTAGCGGTTGTTGCGGCCGACCCGCTCCCGCCGCAGCATCCCCGCACGCTCCAGGTCGCCCACGATCCGGTAGCAGGCACGCTCGGTGATCCCGACGGTCGCCGCGATGTCCCGCACCCGCATGTGGGGGTCACGCGCCAGGCAGACCAGGACATGGCCGTGGTTGGACAGCAAGGTCCAGGGGCGCCTGCCGGCCGCCGCACCGTCGGGCGACGGGGCGTCGTTGTCGGGAGGCGGATCGGTTGTGGGGCTCATGGGCTCGTCCTGCCGCGAGGCAGAGGACCCGCACCCCCAGCGCGGGGCCCCGTGGCTACCTCAGAGCATAACAACGAGACCCGGAACGCGCGAGATGCAATTCGGGTGTCTGGGGCCAGCCTCGCCCGGATCCCGTCAACCGCGGTAGACGGCGAGGTGCCAGAGGCAGGTGGACGGGGCGAGCACGCTCAGCCGGTAGCTCCCGGGTGCGAGCGCCGCCCCTCCCGGCCCGGCGTCGATCGCGCTGCCGCTGTCACCCCGGTGGGAGGCGATCGCCGCCGGGGTGGCCGCGGGCGCCGCCGCGATCAGGTCGCCCACCGCAACCGTGGGGCCGGAGCTCGCCGCCGCCGTGCCGCCCGGGCAGGTGTAGGCGACCGCGACCAGCCAGCTCCCGGCGACCGTGAAGGCGCCCGTCGCCGGGAGCGTCTGAGCACCGCACCCGACCCAGTCGAGCGTCGCGTCCACGGCGAAGCCCGATGGCGCGGGGCGGAGCGGGCCCAGGGGCTGCTGCCCGCTGGCGAGTGCGGGGCAGGCGAGCAGCGACGGGAAGGGGGTCGCGCTGGTCGACGGGATCACCGCGACCGGGGTCGCGGTCCCCGACGAGCGCGGTCTGCCGCTCGGTGAGGCGAGAACGGGTGAGGTGGGGGCGAGGATCGGCGTGCGGAACAGCCCCGACACCCAGTGGGCGGTCGGCAGGCCGATGCCCGCTCCCAGCACCAGGCCGGCGCCCAGCGAGAGGAAGGCGACCAGCCGGGAGGCGCCACCCCGCAGGTGCTTCATCGACTAGCCGAAGACCGACCAGACCACGACGCCGACGGCGAAGCTGATCGCCGCCCCCATCACGATCCCGAAGGCCAGCATGAGTAGCGGTGGCATCCCGGTGAAGAGGTTGGAGGCCGGGCGCAGCGCCTCGGGGATCAACTCCTGCCCCGCGCCCCCGAGCGCGCGGAGCCGGTCGTCCTCGGCCGATGGCGGCTCCGTGGTGCCGATCAACGCGTCTCTCCTCGCTCGGGGTGCCGCTGCCGGGTCGCGGACCGGGACGGCCATCACCGGCGCGGCGCGCGGCCCATCCACCGGGCGGGGGAGGCCGCGCGGCTAAGTGTGCCTCATCTCCGCGTGCACGGCAAATAGTTAGCCTATATAATTATCTGGATGACCCTCCTGCTCACCGCCCCGCCCGCCCGGGCCGCGACCTCCGAGGACCTCGCGCTCGCCAACCGGCTCCGCCCGCTCCTTCTCCACCTCGCCCGGCACCTCCGCCAGGTCGTCAAGGGCAGCGCCCTCACCGGCGGGCAGGTGGAGATCCTCTCCCTGATCAGCCGCAAGCCGGGGGTCGGGATCAACGATCTGGCCGCCCGCGAGGGCATCTCGGCCCCGTCGATGTCGAACGCGGTCGACAAGCTGGAGGCCGCCGGCCTGGTGACTCGCGCCCGGGGGATCGCGGGTGATCGGCGCCGGGTCGACATCGCCGTGACGCCGGAGGGTACCCGGGCCCTGCGCTCAGCGCGGAGCAGCCGGACCGCCTGGCTGGCCGAGCAGCTCCGGCGGCTGAGCCCCGAGCAAGTGGCGGCTCTCGAGGCCGCCGTCGAGCCGCTGACGGCCCTCGTCGAGGGCGATGCCCCTCGATGAGCGTGACCTCCGCGTCGGCACGGACCTTTCGCAGCCTCCAGCGCCACCGCAACTTCCGGCTCTACTTCGCCGGCCAGTCGGTCTCGATCTCCGGGACCTGGGTCCAGAACATCGCCCAGGCCTGGCTAATCGTCGAGCTGACCCACTCCCCCACCGGGTCGCCGCTCGCCCTCGGGGCTCTCGCCGCCTTCCAGTTCCTGCCCTACACGGTGCTGGGTTTGCTCGGCGGCCCACTGGTGGATCGCTTCGACAAGCGGATGACGATCGTCGCCACCCAGAGCACCCTGATGCTGAGCGCCGCGGCGCTCGCCATCCTCTCGCTGAGCGGGCGGGCGACGGTGTGGGAGGTCTTCCTCCTGGCCGCGGTCGGGGGCGCGGTGCAGGTCGTGGACACCCCGGCTCGCCAGTCCTTCGTCTTCGAGATGGTGGGGCGCAAGGAGCTCCCCAATGCGGTCTCCCTCAACGCGTCGCTCTTCAACCTCGCCCGCGCTACCGGCCCGGCGGTGGCTGGGGTGCTGATCGCCACGGTGGGCGTGACCCTCTGCTTCGCCATCAACGCGGCCAGCTTCCTCGCCGTCATCGGCAGCCTGCTGCTGATGCGCCCCGGGGAGCTCTTCACCACGGAGCGCGATGAGGATCAGGGGGTCCTGAGCAGCCTCGGTGAGGGGGTGGCGTGGGTGCTCCACACCCCCGCGGCCTGGCTGACCTGCGGGCTGCTGCTGGTGGTGTCCACCTTCGCCATCAACTTCAGCGTCCTGCTGCCGGTCATGGCCACGGTGACGCTCCGGTCCGGGCCGGTCGTCTTCGGCATCCTCACCGCCTGCTTCGGCGTCGGCGCCCTGATCGGAGCCCTGATCACGGCCGCCGTGGGGCGACCGAGCTGGACCCTCCTGCTGGGGGGCGCCGCGGCCTTCTCGGCTCTGCTGCTGGCCCTGGCACCGCTCCATTGGCTGGCCGCTTGCGGGGCGATGCTCGTGGTCACGGGGATCGCCTTCACCACCTACACGTCGATGAGCAACGCCACCATTCAGCTCGCCGCCCCCGACCGGCTCCGCGGCCGGGCGATGGCGTTCTACGGGTACATCTTCACCGGGGTGCCCGCACCGATCGGCGGTCTCCTGGCCGGGTGGCTGAGCTCGGTGGGTGGCACCCAGCTCGCCTTCCTGGTCGGTGGCGGGGTGAGCCTGGCGGCGGTGGGTGTCGCCGTCGGGGTCCGGCGCGGCGCCCTCCGGTTGCCGAGGAGCCGGCGCGCGTCGCGCGCCAGCGCCGTGACGACCGCCGGTCGGGTCACGTCCGCCTCGGGCAGAGCGACCCCGGCACCGGCCATGGCCGCGAGCAGCATCACCTCGGACGCGAAGTAGTAGTTGAAGAACGCCTGCTTGGCCAGGATGAAGGCCAGGACGTTGAGCACGGCCGCCTGAAGGGCGAGGTCACCCTCGGTGCGGGGCCTGCCCCGCCAGACGATCAGCGCCGCCGCGAGCGCCAGGGGGACGAAGGGGAAGGCGGTCGGCAGCTGCAGATGGGCAACCCGGAAGAGCTCGGCTGAGAGGTTCAGCGAGTCGCTGCGGAAGGGGAGGGCGAGCTGGTAGCCGAAGATGCTGTAGACGAACGTCCCCACCCCGGTGACCAGGGCGAAGGGGACGATGACGGCCACCGAGATGACCACCGCCACGGCGATCTCCACCCTGCCCCGTCGCGACCACAGGAAGGCGGGCGCGAGCAGCACGAGCGAGGTGAACTTGACCATCAGGCCGGCGGCGAGCAGCACCGTCGACCAGCGGCGGTGCCCGCGGCGCAGGGCGAGCCAGCCGGCGATCCCGGCCATCATGTAGACGTCGACCCAGCTCTCGTGGATCATCCCGACCATCAGGGGCGAGGCCAGGGCGAGGGCGGCGACGCGGTGGGCATCCGATCGCGCGTCACCCTGCCGGGCCAGGTGCCAGAGACCCGCGACGATCGCGGCCACGCAGACCACCGACATCACCCGCACATCGCCCACCAGCCGGCCGATCGCCGCGAGGATCGGGACGCTGGGCCCGTAGGCGAAGTGCCCCCAGACGTACCCCGTGCTGGACTCAACGTAGTAGCGGAAGACGGGCCCATAGGGGTTGTGGAGGTGGAGCAAGCTTTCGGCGGACCCCTGGAGGGCCGTGAAGACGTCCACCCCGGCCGATCCCCATGGCCAGTCGGAGGCGGTGAGCCCGAGCAGTGAGAGCCCGGCCACGCCCAGGAGAGCGGCGGATCGGCGACCGGGAGGAGCCCAGGCGGCCCCCGCGGCGCTGGCGGTGAGCAGAAGGGCGAATCCAACCTGCAGCTCGGGGTTGAGGTGGAAGTGGCGAGCGTAGAGCAGGTTGGTCAGGCCGCAGACGACGGTGATCGCCACCCACCAGCCACGCCCCTGCTGCCACCGACCCCCTCGGAGGGCCCCGATCGCGAGCACCGAGGCCACCAGCACGAGCAGGAGGGCGAGGTGGGAGAGCTGACCAAAGGTCCAGAGAACGCCCAGGCCGAGAGAGGCGACGGCCAGCCCGCAGAGGGTGAGCCGGCCGGCGCTCGCCCCGACTCGGGATGCGGCCGCATCGAGGTGTGCGAGCCAGTCCACGGCGGCATCCTACGCAGCCGGGGGTGTCCCCGGGCGCGGGCACCGGGTCCCGGCCCCGACGAAGCTCCGCGGGGAACCCGGCTGGGATAGTGGAGGGGTGAGCGCCAGGCACCGAGCGGGACGGCCCCGGGTGGTGGTGGTGGGGGCCGGGTTCGGGGGCCTCGCCGTGGTGCGGGGACTGCGCCACACCGAGGTCGACGTCACCCTGATCGACCGTCACAACTACCACCTCTTCCAGCCATTGCTGTACCAGGTGGCGTCAGCGCTCCTCGACCCGTCGGACATCGCCCACCCGGTGCGATCGATCCTCCGGCACTCCCGCAACTGCGACTTCCGGCTCGCCGAGGTGACCGGCGTCGACCTGGAGCGGCGGAGCGTCCGCACGACCACCGGCGAGCTGGGCTACGACCAGCTCGTGCTGGCCACCGGCAGCGCCACCAGCTACTTCGGCAACCGCGAGCTGGCCGCCCGCGCCTACGGTCTCAAGGACCTCGGCGAGGCCCTGGCCCTCCGTGCCCGGGTGCTCGACGCCTTCGAGCAGGCGTCTCGCTCCGACGTGCCGGCGGAGCGCCAGGCGCTGCTCACCTTCGTGATCGTCGGCGCCGGGCCCACCGGCGTGGAGTACGCGGGGGCGCTCTCGGAGCTGGTCCACCACGTGCTGCGCCACGACTTCCCGAGCATCGATGTCGACCGCGTGGACATCGTCCTGGTGGAGGCGACCGGGGCCGTGCTCGGCGGCTTCTTGGCCGGGCTCGGGCGACGAGCCGAGGCGGCCCTCAAGCGCAAGGGCGTGCGCATCCTGCTCGGCCACCTGGTCGCCGGTGTCGCAGCCGGGGAGGTGGTGTTCGAGTCCGGCGAGCGGCTGCCGGCGGCCACCGTGATCTGGACCGCCGGGGTCAGCGCCGAGGCCCCGGCGGGACTGGACGGCATCGAGCGGGCTCGGCAGGGGCGGGTGCCGGTGAGCCTCGGAACCCTGGAGGTGGAGGGCCGTGAGGGCGTCCACGCCATCGGGGACCTCGCCGCCTGCCCGGGACCGGACGGGCGACCCCTGCCCATGCTGGCGCCGGTGGCCATCCAGCAGGGCGAGCACGTGGCCCGGGTGATCACGGCGCGGACCCGGGGCGAGCCGGACCCCGGCCCCTTCCGCTATCGCGACCACGGGACCATGGCGACGGTTGGGCGCAACGTCGCCGTCGCCCAGATCGGCCCCCTGCGCCTTTCCGGGCTGATCGGCTGGCTGGCCTGGCTGTTCGTCCACCTGATGTCGCTGGTCAGCTTCCGGAACCGTCTGCTCGTGCTGATCGGGTGGGGGTGGAACTACGTCCTCTACGACCGTCCGGTCCGCCTCATCGTCTCCCCCACGCCGCCATCGGGATCCGCCGCCGCGCCGCCCGCCCTGCCATAGTGGGAGCCATGGACGACCTCTACGGCGGACAGCCGTCAGACCCCTACAGCGGACAGCCGGCAGACGTGACCGGCGGGCAGCAGCCGGAGCCCGCGTCAGGCCAGCAGCCCGACGACCTCTACGGCGAGCAGCAGGTCTCCTGGCTCGACGTCCCCGCCCACGCACCGGTCCTCACCAGCGACGGCACCGAGGTCGGCCGGGTGCTCGAGGTGGCCGCCCTCGCCAACGAGGACATCTTCCACGGCATCGTCTTCCAGCACAGCCGGCACGGGCACCCCTGCCTGGCTCCGGCCTCCGACGTGGCCCGGATCACCACCCGCGCCGTCCACCTCTCCGTGGACAGCGCCACCGCCGACGGATACGGGGAGTTCCAGCAGCTTCACGTCTCCCGGCTCGGGCTGCGCGGCATCTCCCGCTGGAAGCACCTCGGCTGGAAGGACGCATCCGAGTAGGAGCCGCCTCCACGGCCGCGTCGCCCCGCCACCCCCGGCGACCGGTCAGAGAGATCCGCCCAGCGAGGAGCCCAGCCAGCCCGGCAATCCGCCGGACGGCAACGTCGAGGTCGCGTCGGGCTTGGTGACGGTGATCGCCCCACCGTAGTCGGAGACGTCGGCGCGGAGGCTGAGGCTCACCCCCAGGCTGCCCCCGGGAAGTGCGCCGGACGACCCCGAGGCGGGCGCCAGCAGCCCGGAGAGCGCGGATGCGGCGGCACCGACGTTCACGGTCAGGGAACCGCTCAGCTCGGCGCGCACCAGGCTGCCGCTCTGCTCGCTCAGCCAGACGTCCACCGCGCCCTGACCGGTGGCGTAGGGGGCGAGCAGGGTCAGCCCCTGCTCCAGCGATCCGCCCCCGCCGCCGCTGGCCAGGTCCTGGGCCAGCTTCTCCAGGGTGGCCATGGTGATCGTCGCGGTGTAACGCTCCGCGGCGACGCCGTCCAGGGTGGCGGAGCCCTGGTCCTGGAAGCCGAGCGCCGCGACCGCGGTGGCGAGCCCGGATGGACCGGCCTCGGGGCTGGACTCGGCGGTCTGCGGGAGCTGCGCGTAGGCCCCCCCGTCCTGGCTGACGTAGATCTGGCCGTCGTACTCGACCAGGGCCAGGCTGTGCCCGGCGGCGCTGAGCGTGAGCTGACGGCGCGCGCCGCTCTCCTGCTCGAGGCTGCCGGTCGCCGAGCCCCCGCCGCCGACCTGGCCGAGGATGGTCTGGATCGAGGCCGGAAGGTTGGTGAGGCTGGCGGTGTCCAGATGGAGGTCGCCGGTCAGGCTCATCCGCAGCGGGGTCGTCCGGACCGCCTGGAGCGCGCTGGAGACCGCCTGGTCCGGGCTCTCCGCGGTCAGGATGGCACCCGGACCGCATCCGGCGACGACCGCCACGGCGGCGGCGGCGACCAGGGTGGGAAGGAGGCGGTGCGGCGCGGCTGCGCTCATCAACTCCGATCCAGCATACGCCCGCCCTCCCGGAATGGCCCCACACGGAACAGCTACGCTGGGCGCGGCGTGCTCACCCTCGATGGCTCCCCGCTCGGACTCGGAGACCTGGTTGACGTCGCCCGTCGGCGGGCGCCGGTCGAGGTCGGCGAGGCGGCGCGGCGGCGGATGGCGCCGGCCAGGGAGCTGGTCCAGCGGCTGGACGCGGAGGGGGGGCCCGTCTACGGCGTCAACACCGGGTTCGGAGCCCTCGCCGAGAAGGTCATCGCGACCGAGGAGCGGACCGAGCTGCAGCGTGCCATCCTCCGCAGCCATTCGGCCGGGATGGGTCCCCCGCTCCCTGCCGAGGTGGTGCGCGGGATGCTCCTGCTCCGGGCCCGCAGCCTCACCGCCGGCCACTCCGGTGCCGGCGACGCGCTGCCGGCGGCGATCTGCGCCCTGCTGAACGCCGGGATCACCCCCTGGGTGCCCGAGCACGGGTCGGTGGGGGCGTCGGGCGACCTCGCCCCGCTGGCCCACGCCGCCTCGGTGCTGGTCGGCGAGGGCTGGGTCGACGACGGCCGGGGCGGCCGGTCGGCGGCGGCGGAGGCGCTGGCGGCGGCGGGGATCGAGCCGATCGACCTCGGACCCAAGGAGGGGCTGGCGCTGATCAACGGCACCGAGGGGATGAGCGCGACCCTCGGGCTCGCCGTCCACGACGCGGAGGCGCTGCTGGTCGCCCTCGACTGCGCGTGCGCGATGACGGTCGAGGCCCTGCTCGGCACCCCCCGGGCCTTCGATGCCGAGGTGATCGCCCTGCGGCCGGCGCCGGGACAGCAGGCGAGCGCCGCCAACCTCCGCGCTCTGCTCCGGGACTCGCCGATCGTCGCCTCCCACCGGAGCTCGCATCACGCGGTCCAGGACGCGTACTCGCTGCGCTGCGCCCCCCAGGTCCACGGGGCGGCGCGCGACGCGCTCGGCTTCTGCCGGGAGACGGTCGTGCGGGAGATGGGGAGCGTGGTCGACAACCCGGTGGTCCTGGCGGGGCGGGGCGAGCTCTTCTCCGCCGGCAACTTCCACGGCCAGGGGCTCGCCTACGCCGCCGACCTGCTGGCGGCGCTGGCCGCCGACACCGCCGCGATCAGCGAGCGGCGGATCAACCGGCTCCTCGACCCCTCGAGGTCGCGTGGTCTGCCCCCATTCCTGACCTCCGACGCCGGTCTGAACAGCGGTCTGATGATGGCCCAGTACACGGCGGCGAGCTGCGTGACCCAGCTCCGCCAGGCCGCCACCCCCTACGCGGTGCAGAGCCTGGACACCAGCGCGGGCCAGGAGGACCACGTCTCCATGGGCTTCGCGGCCGCGCTGCGCAGCCGGCGGAGCCTCGATCTGCTCCG
>Ga0209415_10016232_pt1 | contig 11987 bp, 12 predicted proteins | sample PeaSoiSIISIP2007_FD_187696 | JGI IMG/M metagenome (GOLD analysis project Ga0209415, IMG submission 187696) | Peat soil microbial communities from Weissenstadt, Germany - SII-SIP-2007 (SPAdes) (version 2) | ecosystem: Environmental > Terrestrial > Soil > Wetlands > Peat | place: Germany... | reverse complement strand
GCTCGGCCAGGAGCAGCCGTCCGACTGCGCTGAGCGCGTTGCTGGCCGCCCCCGACAGCGACTCGCGCTGGAACTGCTCTGCCTTGCCGGTGACGAACCAGCCCCGCCGGACCGTCACCATCGGCCGGAGCTCGTCGATCAGGGCGCTCTTGCCGACGCCCGGCGCCCCCGAGACGAGCACGCCGCGCCGCCCGCCCTTGAGCGCCTCCTCGAAGGCGTCCCGCAGCGCGCCGATCTCCCGCTCACGCCCGACAAGGCGCGACGGCGGCGCGAGCCTGAGCGGGAAGTCCCGCTCGCCGAGGGCGAAGTCGCCGCCGCGGCCCGCGGCGAGCTCGTCTCGAAGGCGCGAGAGGTCGTGCACGAGGCCTTCGGCGCTCTGGTAGCGCTGGTCCTGCTCCTTTTCGAGGAGGCGCATCACGATGGCCGAGAGCGCGGGCGGGATCCGCTGGTCGAGCTCGGCCGGCGGCGTCGGCACCCTCGCCAGGTGGTCGTGGAGCAGCTGGAGCAGGTCACCGTCGCCGAACGGCGGCCGGCCGGTCGTGAGCTCGTACAGCGTGGCGCCGAGCGAGTACAGGTCGGACCGCTCGTCGGTCGAGCGGCCCGTGCGGCCGCTCTGCTCGGGGGCGAGGTAGGCGAGCGTGCCGACGATCTCGCTCGGGTGGACGAAGGTCGGGCGCTGCTCGGCGAAGGTCGTGGCGAGGTGGTAGTCGATGAGCAGCGGCTGGCCGCCCGGTTGCGAGAGCACGATGTTCGAGGGGTTGATGTCCTTGTGCAGCACGCCTCGGCGGTGGACGGCGGCGACGATGCGGGTGATCGCCAGGGCCAGCTCGACGAGCTCGGGGAGCTCGAGCGCGGCGGCGCCCGATCCGGCGAGCGGCACCGCGTCGCCGTCCTCCATCACGATCGCGTTCGCAACGTGCACCTGCGCGAGCCGCGGGACACCCGTCACGCCATCGAGGCGCTCCAGGATCTCGCGCTCGTGCCGGAGCCGCTGCACGGCGTCCGGGCCGAGGGGCTCCTTGCAGATGACGCTGCCGGCGCCGCCGGCGAGGTGGAGGCGGTAGACGCGGGTCTCTGCGCCGTCGTAGAGGACGTCCTCGCGTGCGACGTCATGGGGGCGGTGCCCCACCCGGGACTGAAGCTCGGGGATCACGGCCGGGCTCGACCGTCCCGGCCGCGCACCGTCGGGCCGGTCCGCCGGGGAGGGGCCGGGTCCCCGGTCCCCCTGGCGAGCCGAATCGACTCGGTCACGCTCGCGGCCGTCAAACCTGGGCCTGCCTTCCGTCGCACGAGGGTACCAGCCCGGCTGCTCGCCGGACCTGCCCCTATCTGCCAGTCCGCTGCTCCTAACGGCGCGAACGGCCCCGAGCATCAGTGGCGACTGGGCGGTGCCTCCAGCGTTCGGCAGTGCCGTCCACCGCCGTCACGAGGCGTGAACGAGCCGCCGCCGAACGTGCTCGACGCGACGGCCCTGACCAGGGTGGCGTGCCGCGCCGGCGCGCCGCCTAACGCGGATGCGTGGCGCCTACGTTGATTGGGGGAGGTACTGCATGGCCCATTCAGGGTATACGGGGGTGGGCGAACGAGACGGGGTCGGTTTGAAGAGGGCGAATCATGGTGCGCAGCAGTAAGCCGCGCGCTCCGCTAGAGGGTCGCTATCGCCTCGACCGTCGTGTGGGGCGCGGGACGGTGTCGGACGTCTATCGCGGGCTCGACCTGCAGGACGATCGGCCGATCGCCGTCCGTCTCTTCTGGCCGCCACTCGACCCCGAACGCTTCGTCGCCGAGGCCCGGGACCTGATGCGGGTCTCGCACCCGAACCTCGTCCAGATCATGGACGCCGGGGTGGTCGAGAACCGGCCGTACCTGGTCATGGAGCTGGTACGGGGCAAGACCCTGGCTCGGCGCATCGCCGACGGCGCCCTGACGAGCGAAGACGTCCGCCGCGTCGGCATCGAGGTCGCCGCCGCGCTCGGCCGCGTCCACCGTGCCGGCCGTTCCCACGGCAACGTCACGCCCGTCAACATCTTCGTCGACGCCCGGGGGACGAGCCGCCTCGCCGACCTGGGACTCGCCCGCTGGGTCGCCGAGAGCGCGCCGGACCCCACCCTGCCCACGCCCAACCTCACCTTCTCGGTCTGGGGGGACGAATTGGCGGACCTGCCCCCGACGGTCCACCACGGTCACGCCGCCGATGTCTACGCGCTCGGGGTGGTGCTGATCCGCGCCCTCACGGGCGACGCTCCCGGCGATGGCGACGCGCACTCCGTCTTCGCCAACAGCCGCCGCCGTCACATGGCCCTGCGCCGCGTTCCCCGCGAGTGGCGGCCCCTGCTCGCGGCCATGACGGCGAGGGTCCCCTCCCACCGCCCGACTGCGCAGGGGGTCGCCGCCCGTCTGCAGACGCTCGGCGAGGCGCCGGTCCCTGGTCGGGCTGCCACGGCAGCAAGGCCGCGGGCGACGGCACGGAGCACGGCCGGCGCACCCGGCCAGGAGGTCAAGCGCCGGATCGTCGTCCCGGCTCCGGCGGCGCTGCCGAGGGCGGCGATGGCCGGGATGGGTTCGCTGGCGGCCGCCGCCGTGCCGACGTCGCAGCGCGCCTTGCGGTGGCTCCTCGCCGTCCTCGGCGGTGTCGCCGCCGTGCTCGCGCCGGCCACACAGCGCGCCGTGCGGTGGCTCCTCGCCGCCCTCCAGGCGCTCCCGGGCGCGCTCGCCTCCGCGGCGCAGTCGGTCGCCGGCGCGCTCGCCACGGGGCTGCGTGCCCTGCGCACTCGCGCTCCGATCGCGCTCGCCGCCCTGCGTACCGCCGGCGGCGCCGCCGGTGCTGCTCTGCGCGCCCTTCCCGGGGCACTCGTGTCCTTCGCTCGATGGCTCCCCGGAGCGCTCGTGTCCTTCGGGCGCTCGTTCCCCGGAGCCGTCGCCTCCGCGGCGCGGGCCGTTCCCGGCATGCCGGCGCGGATCCGACGTGCCCTTCCCGTCATCGCCCTCGCCGTCCTCGCAGCGCTTCGCGCCCTGCCCGGCGCGGCGGCGAGCGGTGCGCTCCGGCTCCGACAGACGCCCACCTTCGCCTCGCTCCGGACGGCCGTGCACGCGATCATCCCGGGACTCGGCCGCCACGCCGCCCCGCCGGTCGGACGGAGCCGCCGGTTCTTCTGGGGAGGGTCGCCGCGCCGGCGCAAGCTGCCGAGCTGGACGATGTCGGCCTTCGTCGGCTCGTGCGCCGTATGGGTCCTGCTCTGCATCCTCGCGGCCGCCTTCTTCCTCCCGCGCCCACCGACGCTCGCGACGAAGTCGGGGAACCATCCGAACGGCAAGGGACACCCGGTGATCGTCACCACCACCACCACCACCACGTCGACGACGACGACCACGGTCCCTGCGGTCGTCGCGGCGACGGGCGGGACCGCGGCGCACCACCGCTCCGCCGCGTCGGCTAGGTCTACGAAGTCCGGCGCCGCCAAGTCGTCCACGTCAACGAAGTCGTCGAAGGCCGGCGGGAAGTCGAAGTCGAGCAGGTCCTCGACCTCCAAGACGACCAAGAAGTCCACGAAGAAGTCGACCAAGAAGTCCACGAAGAAGTCCACGAAGAAGTCCACGAAGAAGTCCACGAACTCCTCCAGCACCACGACGACCACGAAGCCGTCTGGCTCGAAGAAGTCGACCAAGAAGCCGAAGCCGACGAAGTCGGGCTCGAGCGGGTCGTCCAGCACGTCGACGACCGGCGCGAGCGGCACGTCGACGACCGGCGCGAGCGGCACGACGACGACGACCGGCTCCACGAGCGCCACCCAGCAGCAGGCAGGCCCGCCGACCGGCACGACGACCACGACGACGCAGCCGACGACGACGTCAACCGACACCACGCCGACCACCCAGCCCACCACGACGACGCAGCCGCCGACGACGACGACGCGTCCGCCGACGACGACGACGCGTCCGCCAACGACCACGACGACGTCGACCACCACGACGTCGACCACCACGACCACCACGACCACCACGACGACGACCACGATCGCGCCGACCACCACGACGGCCGCGCCGACCACCACCACGTCGGCGCCGACGACCACGGTGGTCACGACACCGAGCACGTAGCCCGACGCGCGTCGGCGGTGATCCTGGTCGCCGCTCGCGTGGGCGGCTCGTCCGCCCGCCACCTACGCCGCGGCGAGCCGTCGGCCGTCCGCTGACGTGCTCGCGGATCGACCGAAGACCGTCCGGTCTCTTCGCGTCACGCTCGCCGCCGGTCGCGACGACTTCCGAGGCGCGGCGAAGACGCCGGCGCGCGCGTGCCCGGCATCATCGCCCACCGGGAGGCAGGGGCGCGCGAGACGCGTGCCGCTGGGCGCGGCCGACGTGTCGCCGGGCGCGCCCGACCTCAGGTCCTGACGTCCTCCACGGCCCGGCCGTCACGCAGCCGCACGCGGCGGCCCATCGCCCGGGAGACCTCCTCGTCGTGGCTGGCGACCACGATCGTCACCCCGAAGGAGCGGTGGAGGTCTCGAGCAGTGACATGACCTCCTTGGTGTTCTCGGTGTCGAGGTCCCTAGTGGGTTCGACGGCACTCACCACACGTCGCTCGTTGTCGGGCGTGCGGACGACTTCGACGCGCTGTCGCTCTTCGACCGCAAGGCGCGATGCCAGGTGCCAGGGTCGATGGCCTAGTTCGGTCGAGCAGCTCTTGGGCTCGACATCGGGATCCGGAGCGGGCCGCTCGCTTGGTCGTGAGGGCGCGGGCACACCCACGAGAAGACCTGCGAGATCCTTAAGCCCGCCCCCGACCCTGCCTCCTTCAGGCCGGCGCCCTCGATCCGCAGCCTCCCGATTCCGAAGGCGAGCCGCCTCCGGTCATCCCCCGAAGCCGGCTCGCGTCGCAGACGTGATCCCAGCGGCCGTGGCGGAAACCGAGCTCGCCGTCACAGTGCCATTCTTCGCTGTCGCGCCTTGGACGATCACGGTGTCGCCCGGGCGCAGCGCGCTCAGGCTCGACGCCGCGTCCCGGCTGACCTTCACGGCTGGAGCAACCTTCACGGTGACGAGATTGCCGCTCGCGTTGGTGACGTAGAGGGTGCTGCCCTGGATGTCGGTCACCGTGCCGGTGGCCGCGGCGGTGCTCCCAGCACCGAAGAACCTCGAGGCTGCAGAGGAGCCCGAGGCGCCACTTGCACCGAGGCCGGCGCGCAATCGTGCCGCTGTGGCAGCGAAGCTGCTCGTGCTGGTGCCCTGACTCCGTTGCACCGCCGCTCCGCCCCAGAAGGCGCCCGCCGCGACGAGGAGGGCGAGGAGGATCGCCGTCGGGATACGCAGCCGGAGTCCTCGTCGTGGCGCCTGGGTGGGCCACTCGTCATCGTCGTCACTGGCGGAAGACAAGACCCCCCCGTCTCCCTCGTCGCCGAACACGAGGGGTGGCTCTCCGGATCCGCCGCCGAGAGAAGGGGAAGCGCCTGAAAAGCTTGGCAGCATCGACGCCGGGCCGTCACCACCCGTCGACTCGGGGACGGCTGGCAGCTCGCTGGTCTTGTCGGTTTCCTCGGGTTCAGCCATGGGGGATCCTCATCATTCGTGGGCTCGACTACTCATAGCGCAACGCGTCGATCGGGCGCAGCGAAGCAGCACGATTGGCCGGGTAGAAACCGAAGAAGACGCCGACCGCGATGGAGACCCCGAAGGCCAGCGCGATCGAGTAAGGAGCGACGACCGGCTGCACGCCGTCAATCCGAAAGCGCGAGCCGATCAGGCCAATTGCGACACCCGCGGCTCCGCCGAGCAGCGACAAGAGGACCGCCTCGTACAGGAACTGGGCGAGGATCACGCGTTTCGGCGCTCCGATCGCCTTTCGGATCCCGATCTCGCGTGTCCGCTCCGTCACCGTCACGAGCATGATGTTCATGACCCCGATGCCCCCGACAAGCAGCGAGATCGCTGCGACCGCGCCGAGCAGCACCGTGAGCGTGCTCGACGTCGACTGCGCGGTGGAGAGCAGCGTCGCCTGGTTCACGACGGTGAAGGGGAGGTCCGCCACGGTCGTGTCGTCCTGGGCGGCGAGGATGTCCTCGACCTCGGTGGCGGTGAGATCGAGCGTGTTCGACGACTTGCCCTGGACCAGCAGTTCGGTGAAGGTCGAAGCCTCGCCGGTGAGCTCGTCCTGGACGGCGGTGTAGGGAGCGATGACGACGTCGTCCTCGTTCGTTATCCCCGAGGTCCCCTTCGTGGCGAGGACGCCGACGACCTGGAAGGTCGAGGAGCCGAGCTGGATGCTTTGGCCGATCGGGTTCGTGCCGGTCGCGAACAGATCGCTCAACACGGTCTGGCCGATGAGGACATCCCGTGCGCGGTTCGCGACGTCGGCGCTCGTGAGCGTGCTCCCGGCCTCGACGGTGTAGTCGTCGGCGGTGAGGTAGGAGGGCGTGCTCCCGATCACCGAGGCGGTCGTCGTGGCGCCCTTGTAGGTCGCGGTCTCGCTCGTCGAGATCACCGGGGAGACCGACTGGACGTCGGGGGCCTGGCTCGGATTGCTGATCCCTTGGACGTCTGCGAGGGTCAGCGCTGCGGCCTGGCTCTGGGTCCCGGTGACGGAGGGCCCACGGCCGAAGTGGCCCCGGCTCAACACGGTGATGGTGTTCGTGCCGAGCGCTTGGATCCTGGCCTCGACTGCTCGAGAAGACCCCGTGCCGACCGCGACGAGAATGATCACCGCGGAGACGCCGATCAGCACGCCGAGGGTGGTGAGCGCGGAACGGAGCTTGTTCGAGTTCGCGCCCTGGACCGCGATCCGCAGGTTGTCGAGCCAGTTCATGACGCCCGTCTCACGACGTGCTGCTCCTGACGGCTGCGCCGATGAGCGGGCCAAGCCCGGGCCCCGGCTCCAGGCGCGGTGGCGGCGCATCGACCGCAGTGTGACGCTCGTCCTCGATGATGTTGCCGTCACGCAGGCGCACCGTTCGCTTCGCGAACGAAGCGATGTCCGCCTCGTGGGTGATGAGGACGATGGTGCGACCCGTGGCATTGAGCCGGCTCAACAGGCGCATCACCTCGAGGCTCGACGCCGTGTCCAAGTTCCCGGTCGGCTCGTCGGCAAGGACGAGCGAGGGGTTCGTCACGATCGCCCGGGCGATGGCGACCCGCTGCTGCTGACCGCCGGACATCTCGCTCGGCACGTGCTCGAGGCGGTCCGATAGCCCGACGGACTCCAGCGCGGACAGCGCGCGCGCCCGGCGATCTCGCCCCTTCACGCCGCCATACGCGAGAGGCAGCTCGACGTTCGCGATCGCGGTCGTTCGGGGGATGAGGTTGTAGCTCTGGAAGACGAAGCCGATCTTGCGGTTCCGCACGATCGCGAGCGACTCCTCGTCGAGCGTCCGCACGTCGACCCCGTCCAGCCAGAAGCTGCCCCGGCTAGGCACGTCGAGACAGCCGATGATGTTCATCAGCGTCGACTTTCCCGAGCCGGACGCTCCCATGACCGCGACGAAGTCGCCCCGCTCGACGACGAGCGACAGCCCCCGCAAGGCGTTCACCTCGACCTCGCCCATGTAGTAGGTCTTCACCACCCGGCGGAGCTCGATGACGGGGCGCTTTGCCGGACTGACGGGGTGCGTGCTCTCGCTCACACGCCGCCGCCGAACCCGCCACCGCCGAACCCGCCGCCGCCGCCGAACCCGCCGCCGCCCGTCGTGGTGCTGCCCGTCGTCCCCGACGAGCTCGATGGCGACACCGTCACCGTCGGCACGACGACCACTTCACCGGCCGTCAGGCCGCTCAGGATCTGGGTGGTGGAGTTGCCGACAAGCCCAACGACGACAGGCTGTGTCGTTTGCTTGCCATTCTTCAAGACTGTGACCGTCGAGGTGGACCCGGTCGTCGTGATCGCGGAGCTCGGAAGCTCGAGCACGCCGCTTCGGGTGGCGACGATGACGCTCACGTCCGCGGTCATGCCGTCCTTGACGCTCGCCGGCGGGTCCACGACGCTGATCGCCACGTTGTAGGTGACGACGTTGCTGGACACCGTCGAGGTCGGCGAGACCGAGGTGACCTTGCCGGAGACCTCGGTGTCCGGCAGCGCCGGGAGCGTGATCGTCACCGGTTGGCCGACGGCGACCTTCGTCACGTCGGCCTCCGGAAAACCGGCGACAACGTCGAGCGAGGAGAGGTTCGTGATCGTCACGAACGCCGACGACGAGCTGGACGACGAGCCAGTGGAAGCGCTCGACGAGGAGCTGGCGCCGCCGCTCGACGAGCCCCCGAAGGAGCTCGCGCCGCTCGAGCCACTGCCCGCGGAGGAGCCCGATGAGGAGTTTGACGATCCACCGCTGACGGTCTGTCCGACCGTGCCGTTGAGGGTGGTGACAGTCCCGCTAATCGGCGCGGTGAGAGTTGTCTCGGCAAGCGTCTTCTGGTCCGAAGTGACGGTCGCCTGGTTCTCGGTCACGGTGGCCTGATCTTGCGCAACCGTGACGGCGTTCGTCTGGGCTGTCTGGGTGATCGAGGCTTGTGCCGCGGTCAGGCTCGCCTGGGCCTGAGCGATCGTCGACTCCTCGCGATCGAGGGTCTGGGTGTCGGTCGTGATCGTCTGCTGGTCGGCGACACACGAGGTCTGAGGCGTCGTGAAGCTCTGTACGACCCCGTCCGTCGAGCCGTCCGCGTTCTTCGCCACGATCCGGAACACGTACGTCGTATCCGCCTTTAGACCTGTGACCGTCGCGTCGGCCGTGATGGTACTCACGCCCGACCCTGCATCGACAGCGGCGGTCGAGGAGCCGAGCGACGTCGTCTTGCCGTACTGGAAGGAGTAGGTGGTGTCCGCACCGTTCGGGTTCACCGACCCGCTCAGCGTCGCGGTGGTCGTCGTGAGGCCGCTCGCCGAGCCGGTGAGCGCGTTCGGCGCGCTCGCCGGTGTCGTCGTCGTCGTCGTGGTCGGGGCAGTCGTGGTCGGGGCCGTCGTTGTCGTCGTGGGAGCCGCTGTCGAACGGGAAACCACCTGCGCTGTCGAACTCCCCGTCGAGCTGGCTCCCGTGGAGGATCCGGAGAAGGCCGAGCCTCCTGCCGTCGATCCCGTGGCGCCACTGCCCGACGCGCTGTTGGCAGAGGACGAGGAGGAGGAGCTCGCCGCCGGGCAACCGGCCGCCTTGTCTGCGGCGAGCTCGCTCTTCGCCGTCGCGAGCGAGCTCTTATCCGCGCTGAGCTGCTGTTCGTCGCTGGTGAGCGTCGATTGCGCGCCGTCGAGGCTCGCCTGATTGGACGCCTTCGATGCAGCGGTCCCGCCCTGCTCTGCAGTCGTGAGGTTCTCCTTCGCCGCGGCGAGCGCCGCCTCGGCGCTCACCAGCGCGGTCTCCGCAGCCGTCGGGTCGATCTTCGCGATGACCTGCCCCGCCTTGAGCTGCTCGCCGACGGAGACGTCAACGGCGGTCAGCGTGCCGCTCGTCGGAAAGCTCGCCGACGCCGTGCTCGCCGAGCCGATGTTGCCCGTCGACGTCTCCGTCGCTTGGACGGTCCCGCTCGTGACCGTGGCGGTACGTGTCGCGCCGGTCGCCGCCGAGGCGGTGTGGAAGATCGACGCGAGCCCGAACCCTGCCACGGCGAGTACCGCGAGGACGAGGATCGCGTAGAAGAGGAGGGTGCGACGGCGGCGCTGAGGCAGGTACCGCCTCGCCACAGGAGCGCCACCCCGCGCGACGCGGCTCTGGCTGCTGCTCGGCTCCGGGAGAGGGCTCGAGGTCGATGGGAGTGTCATTGGAGCGAGCCGAAGTTCCTTTCGCGGTCGAGGGGCGACGTTCGCGCGGTCAGGGGAGGGGTCAGCTGGTCGACGTGGTCGTGCTCGAGGAGCTGGTGGGTCCAGTTGGCTTCGGCTGGAGTGCGGCGCACGCGGCGAGCGCGGACTTCACCGTCGGGCTCGAGGTGTTGATCGTGGACGGCGGCGTGGAGCTTCCGGTCGTCCCAGTCGGTCCCCGCGTCGGCAAGGTCACGCCGTGGAGCTTCAGACAGTTCCTATAGGCGGCGAAGGCGGTGCTGCTCGCGCCACCAAAGCCTCCGCCGAAGCTGCCAGCTCCCTTCGGGCGGTACTTCGCGCAGGCTGCGTAGGCCTTGGCGAACTTCGAGTTCGAGAAGCCCCCGGCGGGAAAGGAGGGCCGCGTCCCCGACGACCCACTTGGGGCAGTCCCGCTTCCTGCACTTGAGCCGCTGGCCGGACGATGGCCGAAGTTCGGGATGCTCACGCCGTGGCTCTTCAGACAGGAGGTGAACTTGGACGTGGTGGTGGCGCTCTTCGTGGAGGTCGACGAGCTCTTCGTGGGGGTCGAGGTGGACGTCGCTGAGCTCGAGCCGCCGCAGGCGGCGGCGCCGATGGCGATTGCGCTGATTGCAAGGGCGATTACCACCCGTTCGCGCAGTCGCCGCAAGGAGAGTCTGGGTGCAGGTTTCGCCGTCACGCGATGGACGTTCACATGCTGGTGTGTGAACAAGCTCCGGAAACCATGAGAATTACCTGTGAACCCGGCGGACCTTCGGAGCCCAGGGAGGAGACACCGACGACCGAGGGCGGAGCCCTGCGGGACGACCGACTCACCTCGACGCTGCTCGCCCTCGCCTCGGGCGTGCGCGCCGGTAGGGATCGGTGAAGCGGACGAAGTTCACGAGCACCAGAGCCACGAGCCACGCCAGACCGCCGAAGACGAAACCCACCGGACGCTCATTGGAGAGGAGGAAGACGAGCCCGAGCACGGCGAGAAGGATGATGTTCGCCACCAGGATCACTCTCAGGCCGAGCAGTGCGCCGATCGAGCGGTGCCGCATCTCCTGAGTATGACCAGGCGGTAGCGGGTGTGCCTCTGGTTGTCTGGTGAAGCTTGCCGGCAGCGCTACCAGCTGTCCCCGCCCCTCAACGGCGCTTGCGCCCTCGATAGGTGCTGAGCGCGAGCAGGAGCACGGTCGCCACCGGGACGAGTACGACGTCGGCGACGTGGTCGTGGCGAAGTCCGAGCGCGAGCCCGACCAGCGCCAGGGTCCCGACGAAGACCTCGGGGGTGTCCCCGATCAGGAAGTCCCACCAGAAGCGCCCGAAGGCCGTCGCAGCACGGCCGAGCGTCCCGATCATCGCCCGGCCTCCTCGGAGAGCGCCGGGGCGGCGACCCTATCCGGCTCGCCCGGTGCGGCCACTCGCCGCATGAGCGCGGTGAAGATCCCGGCGATCGAGACGAACATGGCGACGAGGACGAGGATGGCGAGGTCCTTGCCGGGCCAGTTCACCCCGGCGCCCTCGCCGACCCAGAACACCCCGAAGCTCGTGAGCATCACCCCGACGACGAGCTTCATCGCGTTCTCGGGCACCTCGGACAGCTGGCGGGCGACGAGCGCCCCGATACCGCCGACGACGACGACGGCGGCGAGCGCGGCGAGCGCGGCGAGGCCGAGGCGGTGGTCGGAGGCGCCGAGGCTCAAGACGATGAGCACGACCTCCATCCCCTCCAAGAACACGCCCTTGAACGCGACGACGAAGCCGACCGGGTCGCGCTTCGGGCGCCCGGCCGCGCCCTCGGCGAGCTCGCCGACGGTGCGCTGGTAGATCGCGTCCTCGTCGTGCAGCGCCTTGTGGCCGCTCGCCCGCAGGATCGCCTTGCGGAGCCACGAGAGCCCGAGCACGAGGAGCAAGGCGCCGATCACGACGCGCAGCACCGCGATCGGCACGAGGTGGACGAGGGGGACCCCCACCACCCCGACCAGGACGGCGAGCACGACGAGCGCGAGGGCGGTCCCCTCGAGCGCCGAGCGCCAGCCCCGGGTGACGCCGGCCGCGAGCACGATGGTGAGCGCCTCGACCATCTCGACGGCGCTCGCCGCGAAGACGGCAAGCGCGAGGAGCACGGCCGAGGTCATCGGGCGCGCGCCACCTGCGCCGGCACCGTCTGGTGTCGCGTCATGCCATCCCGGCGGTCCACCATGGCTCCCTCTCGCCCCCTGCCCGGCGCACCCCGGTCCGGCGCGCCACTCGG
>Ga0209415_10016231_pt1 | contig 11987 bp, 10 predicted proteins | sample PeaSoiSIISIP2007_FD_187696 | JGI IMG/M metagenome (GOLD analysis project Ga0209415, IMG submission 187696) | Peat soil microbial communities from Weissenstadt, Germany - SII-SIP-2007 (SPAdes) (version 2) | ecosystem: Environmental > Terrestrial > Soil > Wetlands > Peat | place: Germany... | reverse complement strand
CGGCGAGAAGACAGCCGCGCGCCTCATCGCGCAGTACGGCTCGCTCGACGAGACGCTTGCGCACGCGAGCGAGGTCTCTCCCAAACGCATCGGCGAGCTGTTGGCGCGGTATGCGGATCAGGCGCGCGCATGCCGCGAGGTCTCGACCGCCAAACGCGACCTCGCGATCCCGCTGCGTTGGGAAGATTGCGAGTTGCGCTCCGGCGACCCGGGTGCGCGCAACGAGCTCTTCGGTGAGCTTGGCTTTCGCTCGCTCATGACGGCGATGCCGGGCCGCTCGACGCCGGCCGGACATCGGACGACCGCCGAGGCGCAGACGACCGCGGAGCTCAGCGGCCCGCTTCCGGTCGCGCAAGTGACGCCGCCAGTGGTCGCCACCATTCCCACATCATACCGGGTCATCGCTGATCGCGCCGCAGCGGTCGACGCGCTTGCCGCGGCGCGACGAGCACCGGAGATGGCACTCGCCGCATTGCCGGAGCTGACCGATTGGCGCAGCGCGGAGCCGCTCGCATTCGCACTCGCAACCGAGCCCGGCAGAGCCGACGCCATCCCGTCGTCGCTCGCGCTGCACGACGCGGTCGTCCGCGAACAGTTCGCACAGCTGCTCGCCGATCGACGCGCCGCGAAGATCGTGCACAACAGCAAAGCGCTCGCGGGTTGGCTGGCCTCCAACCATCTCGAGCTGGCCGGCATCGCGCTCGACGCCCAGCTCGCGCACGGCCTGCTCGATGGAAGTCGCGTCGATCCGCCCCTGGCGGATACCCTCGCGTTCGCGGGCGCGGGTGCGATCCACACTGCAGCCGCTGCGCACACCGAGCGCAACGATCTTTTCGAGCAGGCGCCCGCGCTCGAGGCCGTCCACGCGTCGGCGGCCGACGCGCTATGGCGCGGCGCGCCGTTCTTGCGCGAGCGGATCGCGGCCACGGGGATGGGACCGCTGCTGCGCGACATCGAGCAGCCGCTCGCGCTCGTGCTCGCGGCGATGGAGCGGGCCGGCTTCCGTCTTGACCACGACGAGCTCGCGCGCATCCGCGCACACCTCGAGCGGGTCATGGCACAGACCTCGGCGGCGATCTACGCGATCGCCGGACACGAGTTCAACATCAATTCGCCCAAAGCGCTTGGGGATGTGCTCTTCGAAAAGCTCGCCCTGCCGCATGCCGGGAAGACCAAGACCGGCTACGCGACCGGCATCGACGTGCTCGCGCCGCTCGCTGCGGAGCACGACATCGCGGCGAAGGTGCTCGAGTTCCGCGAGGTCGCCAAACTCAAAGGCACGTACGTCGACGCGCTGCCCGCGCTCGTCGATGCGAGCACGGGTCTGCTGCACACGACCTTCCACCAGCTCGGCGCTGCGACCGGCCGGTTGTCGAGCAGCGACCCCAACCTGCAGAACATCCCGATCCGCAGCGCGGTCGGGCGGGAGATCCGGCGCGCGTTCCTCGCGCCGACGCCGGGCAACGTGCTGCTCGCGGCCGACTATTCGCAGATCGAGCTGCGGCTGTTCGCGCATCTGTCGCAAGACCCGAACCTCATCGACGCGTTCGCGCGCGGTGAGGACATCCACGAGTTCGCGGCGCGCGCCGTGTTCGACATCGGGGCCGGCAATCCGGTGGACGCGGAGATGCGCCGCCGCGCGAAAGCGGTCAACTTCGGCATCCTCTACGGTCAAGGCGAGTTCGGTCTCTCGCAAAGCGTGGGTTTCTCGCGCGAAGAGGCGCGCGACTTCATCGGCGCATATTTCACGCGCTTTCCGCGCGTGCGCGAATACATCGACAACGCGCTCGAGCGCGCACGGGACGAAGGATACGTGACCACGCTGATGGGCAGGCGCCGCAACCTTCCCGACTTGCGCTCGCGCAACTACGGCCTGCGCGCCGCCGCCGAGCGCATGGCGATCAACGCTCCGCTGCAAGGCAGCGCGGCCGATCTCATCAAGATCGCGATGAATCGCGTTGCCGGCGCGCTCGCGCCGCGCGATCTCGGCGCCCGGCTCGTGTTGCAGGTGCACGACGAACTGATCCTCGACGTGCCCAAGGAGAACGTCTCCTCCGTTCGCGCGCTCGTGAAGGAGGCGATGGAACACGCGATCGAGGTGAGCGTGCCGCTGACGGTTGACTTCAAGATCGGCCCGACGTGGGGCGAGGCCGAGGCGGCCGACGACTAATCATGCCCGAACTTCCCGAAGTCGAGACGATTGCACGCGGTCTTGCGCGCAGCGTGAGCGGGCGTACGATCCGCGGCGTGGACGTCGCCTGGCAGCGCACCGTCGATCCGCGCGGCCTAGCGGCGCGCACGCTTGATGGGGAGACCATCGCAGGCGTCCGCCGGCTCGGCAAGTATGTGCTCTTCGACCTGCGCAGCGGCCGGCACGTCGCCGTGCACCTGCGCATGACCGGCAGGCTCATCGCCGATCCGTCGACGGCGCTGCCGCACACGCGCCTTTCGCTGCGCTTCGCGGACGGCGGCGCACTCGTGTTCTCCGACGCGCGCAAGTTCGGCCGCTGGCGGATCTTCGACGGCGATCCGCAAGCGGAGCTGGGCACCGGCATCGACCCATTCGACCCCGAGCTTACTCCCGCGCGCTTGCATGCGCTTCTGCGCGGGCGGCGCACGAAGATCAAGACGTGGCTGCTCGATCAGCGCCGCCTATCCGGCGTGGGCAACATCTACGCGTGCGAGGCGTTATATCTCGCGCGCATCCGCCCGAACGTGGCCGCCGGTCGCCTGACCCGCGCACAAGCCGCGGCGCTGTTGTCGAGTCTGCGCAAAGTGTTGCGCAAAGCCATATTCTATCGAGGTTCCAGCGTCGACGACTACGTCGACGGTGCAGGAATGCCGGGGGAGTTTCAGAAGAAACTCGCTGTCTACGGGCGTGGTGGTTTGCCGTGTCGCCGCTGCAAAACGGCGATCAGGCGGGTTGTCCTCGCGCAACGAGGGACGTTTTTCTGCCCCGTGTGCCAGCACTGATCCAGCTCGTTCCACGCGATAGCCAAGACGAAATAACTCGGAAGAGGGATAGGTTAACTTTTGTTAATGACTGATATACCGGCGGACCCGCAAACGACGGAGCAAGACGAATTCGCGCTCGAGCAGCAGCTCTACGAAGCCAGCCTGAAGACCCTTGACGAGGGTCAGGTGCTCACCGGCGTGATCGTCGCGAAGACGCACGACGAACTGCTCGTCGACATCGGCGGGAAATCCGAAGGCATCGTCACCGCGCGCGAGCTCTCGCCGGGCATGCGCGTCGCCGATCTGAAGGTCGGCGATACGCTCGAGGTGCTGGTGCACCGCATCGACGGCGACGGCGACGGCGCGATGTATCTCTCCGAACGGCGTGCGCGCGCGCTCAAGACGTGGGAGCGCGTGCTCGAAGCGCACGAGAACAACGAAGCGATCACGGCGACGGTGACGCAGGTCGTCAAGGGCGGCGTGCTCGTCGATCTCGGCATGCGCGGCTTCGTGCCTGCCTCCCAGATCCGCCGTCACCCGGTCGGCAATCTCGAGGAGATGGTCGGCAAAGTGCTGCGCCTCAAAGTGATCGATCTCGACCACAAGCGCCGGCGCGTCGTGTTGAGCCAGCGCGTCGTGCTCGAAGAAGAGCTCAACCAGAAGAAACAGGAGCTGTTGTCGACGCTTCAGCCCGGGCAGATCCGCGAAGGCACGGTCGTCCGGCTGGCGGACTTCGGAGCGTTCGTCGACCTGGGCGGCGTGGACGGCCTGATCCACAACAGCGAGCTGTCGTGGTCGCGCATCAAACACCCCAGCGAGGCGGTGCAGATCGGCGACAAGGTCCAAGTCGAGATCATGAAGTTCGACTCGGAAGCGCGCAAGGTGAGCCTGTCGCTCAAGCATTCTCTCGAGGATCCATGGAAGACGGTGCCCGATCAGCTCAGCGAAGGCCAGATCGTGCCCGCGACGCTCATCAAAGCGACGTCGAACTACTTGCTCGTCGAGGTGCTTCCCGGCGTGACCGGGATGGTGCCCAAGTCGGAGTTCGATCCCGCCAAGCCGGTCGCGGTCGGCGAGCAGCTCAACGTGAAGCTGCTGTCGATCAACGCCGCATCGCGGCGCATCAACGCGAGCGTGAACAAAGCCGAGTCGGATGACGCCGACGCGAGCGGCGTGCAAGCAAGCGACGACAGCGCGGCGGCGACGGAGCAACCGGACGCGGCTGAGGAGACCGCTGACGCCGCGACATAGCGCGAGAAACCGAGGACCGATATGAAAAGCGCGCCCCCGATGGGCGCGCTTTTCGTTTTGCAAAGGGGGGCGCGCGCCGTCGGTCCTGTAATACCAGCGCATGGTCGTCGGACTGACAGGGGGGATCGGGTCCGGGAAGTCCACCGTTGCCGGTATGCTCGCCGCTCATGGCGCGACCATCGTCGATACCGACGCGATCGCGCGCGAGGTGGTGGAGCCGCCGAGCCCGGTGCTCGACGCGATCCATTACGAATTCGGCCCAACCGTGCTCACGCCGGATGGCCGGCTGGATCGCGAAGCGATGGCGCGGATCGTCTTCGCCGATCCGCGGCAACGCGAGTTGCTCAATCGGCTCACGCATCCCGAGATCCGCGAGCGCACGCTCGCACGCATCCAGGAGCTGCCGGCCGGTTCGGTCGTCGTCGTCGTCGTGCCGCTGCTGTTCGAGTCCGGCTTCGACGAGTTGTGCGACACCACGGTCGCGGTGATCGCCGATCCGGACATGCGCCGCTCGCGCGTCGCCCAGCGCGATCAGATGAAGGAAGAGGCCGTCGCCGCCCGCATGAGCGCGCAGCTGGCCGATGACGAATACGCGCGCCGGGCCCGTTTCGTGATCAACAACGACGGTGACATCGATCGCCTCACGCGCCAGGTCGACGCGGTCTGGCATCGGCTCGCAGCGGGATAACGGGCGGGCCGGCCCTACTGGTCTTGGTCGGCCAGCAGCTGCGTCACGGTGACGAACGAATACCCTGACGCGCGCAGATCTGCGATGATTTCGGGCAAGGCGACGATCGTGTTGTACTGGCCGCTGTGCAACAGCACGATGCCGCCCGGCTTGGCGTGTTCGACCACCCGCTCCACGATCACAGACACGGGCTGCTCCGTGGCGTCCGCTTTGGCGTCGTCGGGTGCATCGCTCCACAGGATCACGCGATAGCCGAGCCGGCGCGCGATCTCGACCACCCGCGTGTCGTAATGGCCGTGCGGCGGCCGGAACAGGGTCGGGGTGCCGCCGGTGTAGTTCTCGATGAGCGCGCCGCAGGTCGCGATCTGATCCTCGATCTCGTCGTCGGACAGACCCGGCAGGGTGAAATGATTGAACGTGTGGTTGCCGATCTCGTCGCCTGAAGCGACGATGCGCTCGACGAGCTGCGGATACTCTTGCATCGTGCGGCCGACCAGGAAGAAGGTCGCGTGCGCGTCGTCCGACTCGAGCTGGTGCAGCAACAGCGGCGTATAGAAAGGATACGGCCCGTCGTCGAAGGTCAGCGCGATCTCCTTGCGCTGCATCGGCACGAACCAAACGCGGCCATCGGGTGCCATCCCGCCGGCATGCGCGCGCTCGCTCGGCGCGAGCTCATCGGCGGAGGCGATGGGGTTGTCCGCCGCCATGGCGGGTGCCCCGCCGAGGATCATGAGCGCCGCAGCGGCGACCGATGCCAGCATGGCGATATCAGCCCGGCGCATCAACGCGGCACCTGCGGCGCGAGCCACACGCGGCCGAACGCGGCTAGAAACGATCCATCGGACAGGTCGCGGTCGCGGATCGCGGCGTAGGTGGCGCGATCGGCCGAGACGGAGAACACGGTGTTCTCGACGCTCGTCAATGCGCTCTTGTCGACCGGAATCGTAGCCCAGACGTCGACGGCCTGCAGGTCGTCGAAGCGCTCAAAGGCGGTGCGGACCAACAGGGCCGCTTCGTGCTCCATCTCGGCGGCGTCGATATCGCGCATCGTATGAGGGACACGCGCCGAGAATCGAATGCCCGCGGCGTCGTAGTCGCCGGCGTCGGAGACGTAGACCTTGAGGATGTTGTGCGTCGGCAGCAGCGCGTACGTGGCGCGGAAGAGCTCGTCCTCGCGGGCCGGGTCGTACCCTTCGATCCACGGGCGCTGTGCGTACGGGGTGGTTCCCGGTGCGACGCTTCGATCGATCGGTGTCTCGCGCGTCGTTAGGCCCGCCGACTGCGAAGCCTGGAGCGCGCGCCCGACCGAGCTTGTGGCTGCGGCGCCGCTAGCGTTGCCAGCGTGCACGGAGCGGACCACGCCGGATTGCGCGTGTCCGCCGGTGGCCTCGCCTAGAGCCGCCATCGGCGTCAACGCGCCGCAAAGAACGCCGGCTGCTAACGCACCGGCGCAGAAGATCCTCACGTCAGGTACAACGCTCCAAGCAAGCGATTCGTCTCCGCCCGTCATGTCACGCGCAGATGCCGGCGGGTCAAGAGGCCCGCCCTCGCGCGTATTAATTCCCGATGAGGACCACGGGGCCCTCGGGACGAGGCGGCACGTTTCGCAGGCTGCGTGCGTTTCCTCGACGAGTAGGCAGCCGCGTATGAAGGTGCGCACGCGACGTCTGCCGCCAAACCGAGGCGAAGGTGAAATGGAAGAACGAACAGAGCAGGACGCCCCGACCGCGGCCATGACAGTGCGCGAGGCCGGCAAAAAGGGCGGCGACGCGGTGCGCAAAAAGTACGGCCCCTCGTTCTACGAGGAGATCGGGCGCAAAGGCGGCGAGCGCACCAAAGAGCGGCACGGCGCTGGTTTCTACGGCAGCATCGGCCAAAAAGGCGGCAACGCCGTCAAGGACAAGTATGGGACCGGCTTCTACGAGGCGATCGGGCATAAAGGCGGCCAGAAGGTCAAGCGCTTGATCGAAGAGGCGAAGAAGGCGGCCTCCTAAGAGAGGGTCGAAGCGCGGCGCGGGGACGGATGCGTCTCCGCGCCGTTTTTTCTTTCAACGGATGGGTGCCGCGATGCTCGACGCCATCGATCTTCGGACCGCCGACCCCGAGAACATGATGGGAGCGATTCTCTCGCTGCCCGATCAATGCGCGCGCGCCAAGCAGATCGCCTCGGACGCCGGCGTCGGGGCGCTCGCCGGACGGACGTTCGCCAACGCCGTCGTGGCGGGCATGGGCGGCTCGGCGATCGGCGGCGACCTCCTGCGTTCGGTCTTCCAAGACGTCCTGCGCGTACCGCTCGAGGTGTCGCGCGACTATCACCTGCCCGGGTACGTCGGCGCCGACTCGCTGGTCATCGCCGCGAGCTATTCAGGCAACACGGAGGAGACGCTCGCGGCCTACGCGGGCGCGCGCAAGGCACGCGCCGCGGTGTTGGCGGTCACGACCGGCGGCGAGCTTGCGGCCCGCTGCGCGCACGACGGAGTGCCGGCGATCATCATCCCCGGCGGCTTGCAGCCGCGCGCCGCGCTCGGCTACTCGTTCGTGCCGCTCATCGTCGCCGCTGCGCGCCTCGCGCTCATGCCGGCGGCGTTGCTCGATGAGCTCGACGAGATGATTGCAACCCTGGAGCGCGTGCGCAACGCATCCGCGCCCGACGTCGCGCAAGCGGACAACCGCGCCAAACAGCTCGCGGCGCAGTGGCGCGAAGCGATTCCAGTCATCTATGGCTCGCAAGGCGAGCGCGGCGTCGTCGCCTACCGTTGGAAGACGCAGATCAACGAGAACGCAAAGACATTCGCCGCCGCCGGCTTGCTGCCCGAGCTCGACCACAACGACGTCGTCGGCTGGAGCGGCCACGACAGCAGTCGCCGGCCGGCTCAGGAACGGCCGGAACGCGAGTTGGCGGTCGTATTCTTGCGCGACGACCGAGAGCCCGACCACATCCGCCGGCGCGCGGAGCTCACCAAGACTATCGTCGAAAAACGCGCGGCAAGCGTCAGTGAGGTTTGGGCATCGGGCGAAAGCCGCCTGGCCCGTGCGATGTCGCTCGTCTACCTCGGCGATTTCGCGTCGTGCTACTTGGCGTATGCCGACGGTGAGGACCCCACCCCCGTCACAGTCATCGACTGGCTGAAGTCTGAGCTGGCGAAGGCGCCCCGACCTTAGCGATCGACTGGCCGGTCGAGATCATCCCGGTCACGAGGTTCGCCGACAGCCGGTTGGTGCGCGTCTCCACGCCCTGATAGAGCACGTCGGTGTCGCCGGGGCAGTTGAGGATCTGCGTCGAGTTGTTCCAGACCAGCGCCTGCGTGATGAAATGCTGGCTCTCCGGCAAGCCGATCGACCACACGTGGACGCCTTGGTCGGCGGAATAGTTGAGGCTGCGCGTGTCGATGGTGACCTCGCCCGCTTTGATCTTGTACATCGGCCGGCCGCGCAGAAAGTACGTCGCCGTCGCGTTGTGGTAGGTCTGCACGGTGCCGTCGACGCTGAACTCGGCGCGCTCCGCGGCGAAATGCCAGCTCGTCTTGCCTTCGCGCAGCCCTTGGCCGCTGATGTGGTTGATCACGATCTTCGAGTTGCCGGTCGCCGGCACGAGATCCGGCGTCATCAGCCCGGCGATCACGAAGCCGACGATCGTCAGCGCAAACGCGCCGCCCGCGATGCCGAACCAGAGCGGCCAACGCCCCTTGGCGGCTTCGAGAATCCCGTAGATCATATGCGGCGAGCCTTCGCCGTCACCGGGCGCCAGACCGCTGCGACGAGCAACGCGATCAGCCCGAGCGCGCCGAGCCAGCCGGCGCCGTAACGCACGTACGGCGTGTCGATCGGCGCGCCGATGTTCGCGCTCAAGACGCCGGCGGTGTCGAGCGGGAGCTGCGCGACGACGCGCCCCTTCGGGTCGATGAATTGCGAGATGCCCGTGTCGGCTCCGCGCACGACCCAGCGCCCGGTCTCGACCGCGTCGATCGCCGCAAGGTCTGCGTGGATGAGCGGGCCCGATGTCGGGCCGAACCATGCGTCGTCGGTGATGATGAGAAGCGAAGTCGCGCCCAGCAGCGCGGTCTGCCGCGCGTACGACGAGTACGCCGACTCGAAGCAGATCAGCGCGCCGAAGCGATTGCCCTCGACGGGCAGCAGCGCTGCGCCCGGCCCATGCGTGAAGTTCGAGGCTGCATCGAATCCCGGCAGGCTGCGGAAGATCGAGTCGAACGGCAAGTACTCCGCGAACGGCACGAGGATGTGTTTGCGATACACGTCGTGCAGCTGGCCGAGAGGATCGAGCGTCATGATGACGTTGTACGTCTCACCTGGCCGGGGCGCGTCGACGGTTCCGGCGAGCAGCCAGACGTGCTGCTCGCGGACGAGATATTGCAGCTCGCCCAGTATCTCAGGCTTTTCGAGCGGGTAGTCGGTGATCGCGGTCTCCGGCCAGACGACGATGCGCGACCCGGCCGCGGCCGCACGGCGCGTGAGCGTGGAGTACGTGGAAATCGTCTGTGCGAAGCGGCTAGGCGACCACTTGACGCGTTGCGAGATGTTGCCTTGCACGATCGCGATCCGCGTGCCGGCGGCCGGCAGCGCGATGCCGTCGCGCGCCGCATCGCCGAGCGCCACCAGCACCACGAGACAGCCGAGCGCGGCGACCGCAGTCACGCGCGTGCCGCGATCGCCGAACAACAGACCGGCGAACGCGCCGTTAGCCAGCGCGATGATCGCGGTCAATCCGTAGATGCCCGCGTATGCGGCGAGCGGCAATAGCCACGGCACGTGCGGCGCGATGGCGCCGAGCTGAGCGAACGGCATGCTGGCCGAGCCGTTCGTGCGCACCGACTCCATGATCAGCCACGCTGCCGGCGCGGCGAAGATCATCGGCGAACGAAAACGTCCGCGCGCGACCAGCGAGATCGCGACGGCGCCGACGGCCATGAACAGGCTTTCGATGAGCGACAGCAGCCCGAGCGCGACGAAGCGCGCGGCACCGATCTCGTCGCCGAGCGAGAAGATCATCCATTGGTCGACGATCGCGTAGAAGATGGTGCACGAAAGCACGCACCAGCCCAGCGCCGCTTTCCAGGACGACTCGGACCAGAGCCAGAACAGGGGGGCCAACGCGACGAACGCCAGCGGCCAGACGTCCGTCTTCGGGAACGCCAGCGCCGCCAGCAGCGGGCACGCGATCGCCAGCAGCAGACGTAAGAGAAATGAATTCCTACCGACCACGACGCTCACCGTTCGCGCTCGCGCGCGCTGCGTCCGCCCTCCTCGCCGCCGCATTGATCGGGGCGTGCGGGCGAGGTCCGCTCACGCCGCCGCCGATCAGCCAGTTGGGCGGCACGATCCAGTTTCAGCTGATCGTCGCCGGCGCGATCACGCAATCGCAGGGCGATTACATCATCGCGGTCAACGCGGTGACCGCCGATGGCACGAGCGTCAATCCGGGCGAGCCGGCAGGCATGCCGACCGTGGCCGAGGCCCAGGCCGGTTCGTTCACCCACTGGGATCAGGAATTCGTCTACGGGTTCGACACGGCGGCCGCGCCCAACGGCTTCAACTACGCGTATAAGGCGCTGGGCACCGGCGGCATCGTCACTTTCGTGCCCATCATCTTGACGACCAATCAATTCATCTTCAACCCGAGCCTTTCGACCGGTACGGGCGTCAACAACACCCTCTCGATCACGCTGCCCATCGCGGCGCTGTCGATCCGCTCCAACCCGAACGGCACGCAGCCCCCCACCGTCAGCTCGCCTGCCGCGGTGCTGCTGCACGTCAACTACATCACGACCGATAACACCGCGCAACACGTACCGCAAGACCAGCTCGGCTGCTGCAGCCTGTTGACCAGCGGCTACGACCTGCCGGTCGACCTGACGAAATCCGCCACGTATTTCAACCAGCTCACCTCACCGCCGACCAAGATGGGTCCGGCCAATCCCAATCTGTTCATCGCCGGCGGCCAGATCATCGTCACGCCCGGTAGCTAAGGCGACCCGAAGCTCTGCGGCAAGATCGAGTTGCCAGTCAGCCCGAAGTTGACGCTTTGCGTCGGGAACGCGAGCAGCGCGAACGAGACGTCGAGCTCGTGCAGCGCCTGGCGGTATGCGAGCCGGATCTGATAGCAATCGTTGACCGTGTGGGTCAAGAAATAGTTCTGGCCCTGCAGTCCGTGCAGCTTGAAGTCGTAGTTGCCGAGGAACTGCAGGTAGTCGTTGCGGCCGAGCGGCGTCGACAGCGTGATCGCGAGCGGGCCATAACCCGTGCCGTGCGGGTCGTAGGAGTCGCCGAGCAGCACGTTCGCATAGGGCGACGGGTTCACGGTCATCTGATAGTTGATCGAGCCGATGAACTTGTCTTTGAAGTCGTAGTTCGTCGTCGCCGTGAAGTGGTAGACGCTGGCGTTGTAAAAGTTGAACGTCTCGTTGATCTGATCGTACCCGGTCAGTAGATCGTACGCCGGCATCGGCGTGTAGCCGCGCACGCTCTGCTCCTGATAGGCGAGCGTGTCGTCGGCATGGCGCCCGAAGAATTTCTGCAGCGAGAACTGCTCGGTGATCGCGCCGCGCTCGTCGCCAGTGCCGTAGATGTCCTGGCGGATGCCGACCAGGCCGGACGCGGTCGCGCTGTCGCCGATGCGGTAGAGCGCCGTGCCGGCCTGTCCGTTGAGCTCGTAGCGCGCGGTCGTGATCTTGTCGTAGCCGTCGTCGTAGACGCCGTCGATAAGCGTGAGCTGCAGGGGCAGGCGTAAGTCGTTGATCGAGAACGGCCGGCTGCGGATGGTCAGCTCAGGCACCTTTTGCAATCCGATGACCGGCTGCGTGGTCTCGCCGCTCGAGGTCGTATTGCTCGTCTGGCCGTGGTTGGTCGAGACGAGCAGATCGGCGTCGAATGCGCGCGCCGAGTAGCGCGTGTCCTGTTGGAAGAGCACCGAGCGCGAGAACGAGCTTGATTCGAACGGCGTTCCAGCCGCGAACACCGAGTTGTTGTACTGGAGCTGCAGCGAGACGTTCTCGGAGAACGCCGGTGAGAACGCGATGTTATGGTTGATGAGCGCGCCCACCGAGCTGCTCGGCCCCGTCGTGGTCGCCGTGCCGCC
>Ga0209415_10016230_pt1 | contig 11987 bp, 9 predicted proteins | sample PeaSoiSIISIP2007_FD_187696 | JGI IMG/M metagenome (GOLD analysis project Ga0209415, IMG submission 187696) | Peat soil microbial communities from Weissenstadt, Germany - SII-SIP-2007 (SPAdes) (version 2) | ecosystem: Environmental > Terrestrial > Soil > Wetlands > Peat | place: Germany... | reverse complement strand
TTGAAGCCGAACCAGCCGACCCACAGCAGCGAGGCGCCGATGAAGGTCAGAACCATGTTGTGCGCCGGGCCGGTATCCTGTCGCTTGCCGAGCATGAGCGCGCACATCAGGCCGGCAACGCCTGAATTGATGTGCACGACCGTGCCGCCCGCGAAATCGAGAACCTTGACCCATGCATCGCCGTTGGTGCTGTTGAGGAAGCCGTCGGGGTCCCACACCCAGTGGGCGATCGGGGCATATACGAATATGGCCCACAGCCCGATGAACCACAGCATGGCGGAAAACTTCGTGCGCTCCGCGAAGCTGCCGGCGATAAGCGCCGGAGTGATGATCGCAAACGTCATCTGGAAGCAGACGTAGACCACCTCGGGAATGGTTGGCGCCAGTGGATTAGGATTGCCAATGCCCTTGGAGATGTCGCTGAGAACATTCTGCAGGAACGCTCGATCGAGACCGCCGATGAATGGCGTTCCCGCGCGGAAGGCGAGGCTGTAGGTGAGCGCCGCAAAGAGCACGGTGACGAGACAGGTGATCGCGAAGCTGGTCATCACCGTGTCGCCGACATTCTTCTTGCGCACCATGCCGCCGTAGAAGAGGCCGAGGCCCGGGATGGTCATCATCAGCACGAGAGCGACCGACGTCAGCATCCACGCCGTGTCGCCGGAATTGGGCGTACACTTCTCAAGCGTCTTGGCATCGCAGGCGGGAGGAGGAGGCGCAGGCGGAGCTGCCGCCTCGGGCGCCGCGGGGGCGGCAGGCGCCGCGGGCGGCGCTCCCTGAGCATAGGAGTGATTGGCAACGACGATATCGAATGCTGCCACAAGCATGAGGCAGGCGATGACCAAAGCGCCCGGCGAATCTCTTCAGCGTCATAACTCCACCTCCGGAATGAGAGTGCTGCAATGACAAAGGCCCCACCTCCCGCTCTGGCGGGGGCGGACCTGTCTGGCGTGAGTGGGCTATCAAAGGCAGGTCGGGGGCGCCGGAAGGTTCTCGGTGCGCCCTTATGAAGGCCGACATTTTCGCGCGGGCGATCGCGGCACGCGCGCTCGTGGGCATAGTGAGGATCATGAAGCGCCACATGACAATTTGCGCAAAAAACGTGCCAAATCTAAAATTAGAGGCAGTTGCATAGGCTGCCCGTCGCTTGAGCAATCAGCGCTCATTCTTTGCGCACACGGACGCCCGCTGCGAGTCCGCCTTTCGCTCCGTGAGCCCACTCCGCTGCTACACACGCGGCTCGACGGTTCGGGGGGACCCCACATGAATGCCAGCGACCGCAAGGCGGCGACGGCCGCCTACAAGCAGCAGAAGGTCGTCGCCGGCATCTACGCGCTGCGCTGCGCCGCCTCGGGCGAGATTTGGGTCGATCAGACCCGCAATCTCGGCAAGGTACAGAACCGCGTCTGGTTCATGCTGCGGGCCGGGAACCATCCGAGCCCCAGCATCCAACGCGCCTTCGCGGCGCACGGGTTCGACACCTTCACGTTCGACAAGCTGGAGCGGATGGAGGACGAGGAGCTCGCCTATCTGCTCGACGCGCAGCTGAAGCAGCGGGCACAGCACTGGCGCACCGCGCTCAATGCGCTGCCGTTGCTCTGAGGGCGGCGTTCGCCGCGCGCGTCCTGTTAGTGCTTCGCCTTGACGTAGCTGCCCGGCGCATCCTCGATTACGCCCAGCGTCCTGCCGGGCTCGCGCGCCTCGACCCAGTCGCCCGACCGCTTGCCGACCCACTCCGCCCAGTTCGGCCACCAGGAGCCCGGGTGCTCCGCGGCCGTTTCGAGCCACTTGTCGAGCGAGGGCTCGCGGGCCGCGTTGGTCCAATACTGATACTTGACCTTGCCCGGCGGGTTGACGACGCCGGCGATGTGGCCGGAGCCCGAGAGGACGAAATCGACGGGGCCGCCGAACAGCAACGAGCCCGCGAACACGGACTTTGCCGGGGCGATGTGGTCCTCCTTGGTGGCGAGCTCGTAGATCGGCAGCTTGATCTTGCCCAGGTCGAGGCGCGTGCCGGCAAGCGTCATCTCCTTCTTGGCGAGGCTGTTGGCGCCGTAGAACTCGCTCAAATAGAAATTGTGATTGGCCGCCGCCATGCGCGTGGAATCCTGGTTCCAGTAGAGCAGGTCGAACGGGAACGGCTTCTTGCCCATGAGGTAGTTGTTGACGATGTAGGGCCAGATCAGATCGCGCGGGCGCAGCATGTTGAACACGTTCGCCATGCGCGAGCCGTCGAGGTAGCCGCGCTCCGACATCAGCTCGTTCAGCGCCTGGAGCTGGTCGGCGTCGGTGAACAGCAAGAGATCGCCGGCGTGCGTGAAGTCGACCTGGGTGGCGAGGAAGCTCGCCGAGGTGAACGGCTCCTCGCCGCGGGCGGCGAGATAGGCGAGCGCCGTGGCCAGCAGCGTGCCGCCGACGCAGTAGCCGGCGACGTTCACCTGCTCCGTGCCCGTCTCGCGGCGCACCGCGTCGGCGGCCGTGAGGATGCCCTCCTGCATGTAGTCCTCGAAGGACTTGTGCGACAGGTGCTCGTCCGGGTTGATCCAGGAGATCATGAACACGGTGAGGCCCTGGTCGACGAGGAACTTGATGAGGCTCTTGGCCGGGGCGAGATCGAGGATGTAGTACTTGTTGATCCACGGCGGCACGATGAGCAGCGGACGCTCGCGCACTTTCTCGGTCGTCGGCGCGTATTGGATGAGCTGCAACAGGTCGTTCTGGTAGACGACCTTGCCCGGCGTGGTGGCGAGGTTGCGCCCGACCTCGAAGGCGCTGGCGTCGGTCTGGCTGATGCGCAGGAGGTCGCCCGAGCGGCTCATGTCCTCGGCGAGATACGACATGCCCTTGACGAGGTTCTCGGCGTTGCTCTTCAGCGTCTCGCGCAGGATCTCGGGGTTGGTCATGGGGAAGTTCGAGGGCGACAGCGCGCTCGAGACCTGGCGCAGGTAGAACTCGGCCTTCTGCCGCGTGCGCTCGTCGAGGCCCTGGGTCTTGTCCAAGAGGTCGTCGGCCCACCGCGCGGTGATGAGATAGGCCTGCTTCCAGTAATCGAAGTACGGGTTCTGCGACCACTCCGGATCCTTGAACCGGTTGTCGCCCGGCTCGGGCTCGGCAACCGGAGTCACCTCCTGGCCGAGCATGCGGCGCACGGCATTGTTCCAGAGGTCGGCGTAGGAGCGCGCGAGCGAGCCCTGCGCCTCCGCCAGCGCGGTCGGGTCGGCGAACCAGTGGCGCGTGAGGTCGGACAGCGTGTTGGTCGCCTCCGTGATCTCGGCGGCGGCCGAATACGGTCCGGACTTGGTGTCGGCGCGCTCGATGAACTCGCTGAGCACGCGGCCGCCCTGCTCGAACAGCCGCAACAGGTTGAGGCTGAGCTCCTCGGCGTCGCCAATTCGGTAGGCTGAGGCCTCGTCTTCGGGCTTGCCGTGGTGTTTTTGCATCGCTTCCTGACCGGCTTTTGGCTGGCGTGTCCCTTTAACCTAGGTCACGCCAAGGTTTTGCGACATTTGCGAGGCTAATGTCACTTGGACGTGTGGATAACCCACGTGGTACCCCGTGTCTCGCGCGGGCGATCGAATCGCGCAATTCTTCAAGCAACGCAAGGGCAGAGACGGTATGCTTGGGATGCAGCCGCGGATCGGCAGCGGCGACGGCGCGGGCGCGCTGGCAAGAGCGCTGCTCGGCGCTGCCGTCCTTGTTATGGCCGCAATGGCCGGCGGCTGCATGAACTCGATCCAGACGCCGCTGCCCGACATCATCCGCCCGCCCGCCAATGCGTCGCTGTCCGACAAGGAGCGCAAGGAGGCGGTGGACGAGCTCGCCAAGAAGCGCGACACGCACGAGCAGGACGCCGCGCAGCAGATCGAGCAGTCGCGTTAGCTAACGCCGAATATAGGCCCTGGCACCTCTGCGTGCCGCTGGACTGAGCCCATGCGGCGGGCGTAAACACGCATCTTCGCGTGGGCTGGCGCGCCGCGGCATTGGCCGGCGGGAGCCTCGCCCCTTTCGCAAACCCGATGAGGCCTTAAGTGGCGCCCTCGAACACCGAGTTCCACCGCATCAAGCGTCTGCCCCCTTACGTGTTCGCCGAGGTCAACCGGCTGAAGGCGGCGGCGCGCGCGGCCGGCGCCGACATCATCGATCTCGGCATGGGCAATCCCGACCTGCCGACGCCGCAGCACATCATCGACAAGCTCGTCGAGACGATCGCCAAGCCGCGCACGCACCGCTACTCGGCGTCGAAGGGGATCCCCGGTCTGCGCCGCGCGCAGGCCGCCTACTACGCGCGCCGCTTCGGCGTGAAGCTCGATCCCGAGACGCAGGTCGTGGCCACGCTCGGCTCCAAGGAGGGCTTCGCCAACATGGCGCAGGCGATCACCGCGCCGGGCGACGCGATCCTAGTGCCGAACCCGACCTACCCGATCCACGAGTTCGGCTTCCTGCTCTCGGGCGCCGCCATGCGCCATCTGCCGGCGGGGACGGGCGAGGAGTTCCTGCGCTCGGTCGAGCGCGCCTGCCAGCACACGATCCCCAAGCCGATCGCGCTGGTGCTGTCCTATCCGTCCAACCCGACGGCGATGACCGCCGACCTCGACTTCTACCGCGACGCCGTCGAGCTCGCCAAAAAGCTCGACCTCATCATCCTGTCCGACATCGCCTACGCGGAGATCTATTTCGACGGCAAGCCGCCGCCGTCGGTGCTGCAGGTGCCGGGCGCCGTCGACATCGCGGTGGAGTTCTCCTCGCTGTCGAAGACCTACAACATGCCGGGCTGGCGCATGGGCTTCGCCGTCGGCAACGAGCGCATGATCGCCGCGCTCGCGCGCATCAAGTCCTATCTCGATTATGGCGCCTTCACGCCGATCCAGGTGGCGGCGGCGGCCGCGCTCAACGGCCCCCAGGAGTGCGTGGAGGAGACGCGGCAGATCTATCACAAGCGCCGCGACTGCCTCGTGGAGACGTTCGGGCGGGCGGGCTGGACGATCCCGCCGCCGCCCGCGACCATGTTCGCGTGGGCGCCGCTGCCGCCTGCGTTCCGCAATCTCGGCTCGGTGGAATTCTCCAAGCTGCTGATCGAGAAAGCGGGCATCGCCGTTTCGCCCGGCCTGGGCTTCGGCGAGTATGGTGAAGGCTTCATCCGCATCGCTCTCGTCGAGAACGAGCACCGCATCCGCCAGGCCGCACGCAACCTCAAAAAGTTCCTCGCCCAGGCTCCGGAAACGATGCATAACGTGATCCCGATTCCGCAAAAAGCCAGCCGGTAATTCTTCACGTTATGCAACAGCCTCTCACTCTCGGCATCGCCGGCCTTGGCACCGTCGGCGGGGGTCTGCTTCACCTGCTCAAGCATCACAAAGAGCGCCTCGAGGAGCGGGCGGGCCGGCCGATCCGCATCGGTGGGGTGTCGGCGCGCTCGAAGGGAAAGAAGCGCTCGGGCGACCTCGGCTCGGTCCCCTGGTTCGACGATCCCGTCAAGCTCGCGACCGATCCCTCAATCGATGTATTCGTGGAGCTGATCGGCGGATCGGGCGGCGTCGCCAAGGCCGCGATCGAGGCCGCGCTCAAGGCCGGCAAGCACGTCGTCACGGCGAATAAGGCGCTGCTCGCCGAGCACGGCATCGCGCTCGCCAAGCTCGCGGAGGAGCACAAGGTCGCTCTCAACTTCGAGGCCGCGGTCGCCGGCGGCATTCCCGTCATCAAGGTGCTGCGCGAGTCGCTCAGCGCCAACGAGGTGCGCCGCGTGTACGGCATCCTCAACGGCACCTGCAATTACATCCTCTCCACCATGGAGACGGAGAAGCGCTCCTTCGGCGACGTGCTGAAGGAGGCGCAGAAACGCGGCTACGCCGAGTCCGATCCGGCCTTCGACATCGGCGGCTTCGACACCGCCCACAAGCTTGCGATCCTGACCAGCCTCGCGTTCGGCACCAAGCTCGCGTTCGACCAGATTCACGTCGAGGGCATCCAGTCGATCACGGAGGCCGACATCGAGGCCGCCGACGAGATGGGCTACCGCATCAAGCTCTTGGGCGTCGCCATGCGCACCGACAGCGGCATCGAGGCGCGCGTGCACCCGGCGATGGTGCCGCAGCATTCGGCCATCGCGGAGGTGTCGGGTGTGACCAACGCCGTCGCCATCGACAGCGACTATTGCGGCAGCCTGCTCTTGATCGGGCCCGGCGCCGGCAGCTACCCGACCGCGTCGGCGGTGGCGGCCGACATCCTCGACATCGCGCGCGGCGGTGTCATGCCGCCGTTCGTGACCCACACCCGCAATCTGAAGCCGTATAAGAAGGCCAAGCTCGGGGCCCATCAAGGCGCCTACTACGTGCGCCTCTCCGTCTACGACCGTCCGGGCGCCATGGCCGCCATCGCCAAACGCATGGGAGACCGCGAGGTCTCGCTCGAGAGCATCGTGCAGCGGCGGCCGCCGTCGGCGCTGCCGGGTATCGGCGCGCGGCTGAAACCCGGCGCCCCGGCCGTCGTCGTGCTGATCACGCACGAGACGACCGAGGAGGCGATCCGCCAGGCCATCGACGCCATCGAGCGCGACGGCAAGGTGTCGGAGCGGCCGCAGATGATCCGCATCGAGAAGCTCAGCGAGGACGCCTGACAGTGGGAACGGAGAGATCCATGCCAGGAGAGAGCGGCAGGTCGGGTCTCGACCGCGTGCTCGTGCTCGAGGTCGCCCGCGTCACCGAGGCGGCGGCCATCGCGGCGGCGCATTTGCGCGGGCGCGGCCAGGAGAAGGCAGCCGACAAGGTGGCGGTCGACGCCATGCGGCGCGAGCTCGCCAAGCTGCCGATCCGCGGCACCGTCGTCATCGGCGAAGGCGAGATGGACGAAGCGCCGATGCTCTACATCGGCGAGAAGGTGGGCTCGGGCGAGGGGCCTGAGGTCGACATCGCGGTCGATCCGCTCGAAGGCACCACGATCTGCGCCAAGTCGATGCCGAACGCGCTCGCGGTGCTGGCGATCTCCGAGCGCGGCGGCCTGTTGCACGCGCCCGACATCTACATGAACAAGATCGCGATCGGCCCGGGGTACGCGCCGGGCGTCGTCGATCTCGATGCGCCGCCCGGCGCCAACATCGAGGCGCTGGCGCGCGCCAAGGGCGTGCCCGTCGCCGAGATCACCGCCTGCATCCTCGACCGGCCGCGCCACGCGGAGCTGATCGCGGCGGTGCGCAAGGCGGGGGCCGCCGTGCAGCTCATCCCCGACGGCGACATCGCCGGCGTGATCTGGACGACGGACCCCGACGAGACCGGCATCGACATCTATCTGGGCTCGGGCGGGGCGCCCGAGGGCGTGCTCGCGGCAGCCGCGCTGCGCTGCATCGGCGGCCAGATCGAGGGACGGCTCATGCCTTCCTCCGACGAGCAGCGCGCGCGCGCGGAGAAGATGGGCATCACCGACATCAACCGGAAGTTCAGGCTCGAGGACATGGCCTGCGCCGACGTTATCTTCTCGGCAACGGGGGTGACCGATGGCTCGCTGCTCGACGGCGTGCGCTTCAACGGCGACTTCGCCGAAACCGAGACGGTCGTGATGCGCTCGCGCACCGGCACCGTGCGGCGCATCAAGACCACCTGCCGCGCCGTCGGCACGCGCTTCATCGGCTGACGGGGCCGCCGCGTTAGCCCTACTTGTCGGCTTGAGCGCCGCCCTTTTTGGCTGTCATCCTCGGGCTTGTCCCGAGGATCCAGAGCGCAGCAATTCCCCACTCACGAAGGTCTGGCGCCCTTTGCACCTTGCGATGCACTCAGCGAGCGGTTGGGTGGATCCTCGGGACAAGCCCGAGGATGACATTTGTGGGGGCAGGAGCGCGAAGGCATGGGCCCTTCGCGAGTGAAGCGATGTTTGAGCGGAAAAGCCCTAGCGCCGCGGCACGTCGCTCATGCGGCGAAGAATGTCGGCGATCGGGTAGTCGACCCAGGCGTGAGTGACGAGATCGCGGTGGTTCAGGTTGTTGCCGCCGGGGAAGATGGTCACGCTGCCGGGCTCGAGGCGCGGCTTGAGCGCCGCCGCGAAGTCGATCTGATTGTCCGCCAGCACGCGCTGCATCTCGGCGTTCTTCTCCTCGGTGGAGCCGAGGTAGGTGCTGACGAAGAAGGCCGAGCGGTCATTTGAGATCCAGGACGCGAACTTGTTGAGCTCGCCGTAGAGCGCATCGAGCAGCACCACGCCGCGCACGCGCTTCATGAGGCCGCCCTTGGACGCACACCACGCGGCGGGCAGGTAGCCGCCACTGTAGGCGACCATCACGATCGGCATGCTGGCGAAGGTGCGCATCGAGCGCGGGTCGCCGTGCAGCTTGGCGAGCTTCTGGCCCGCCTCACCGATGAATTTCGCGAACGCGCCCGGCTGCCAGAATTTGCCGGCGCTGGAATCGGAGGCGTCGGAGGCGAACTGCGGCGCCACCAGCACCGCGTTGACGCCGGAGGCGGAGATTTGCGCAGGCAGCCGCTGGCGACGCAGCACGTCGCGCGTCAGCGTCGCTCCGTGGCCGTGGAAGAAGACGATCATCACCGCGGGGCGGCGGATGTCGAAGCCCTTGGGGATGTGCAGGAGCACGCGATCGTCGCTGTAGGTCTCGTCCTCCCAGTAGGTGTGCCCGAAGAAGGTGCGGTGACCGAGGCGCCCGTTCTCGGAGACGTTGAGGAACGGCTGATCGGAATTGGCGATGGTGCCGGAATACGGGAACGGTGCCGTCTCGAAGGGGATGATCGCGGTTTTGTCGTTCTTCACGGGCTTGCTGCGCGCATAGACCTGTTGCGGGATCGGCGGAATGGTCGGGTGGATCGCGCCCGTCGTCGCCGGCGCGCTGCGCGCCAGCGCCGGCCCCGCGGGCGGAGCCAGCGCACACACCGCACAAACGAGCACGGCAAAACCAGGAGCTAGTCGAGAAAGCTGCATTCCCCCTCCGACGTCACACCGTAGTGTGCGCAATGCGCGTTAGTTTTTAACCAACTGCCGCCCCCTCGTTCCCTGCGGTGCGGCTGCAACAATTTCGACATACGCTTCAGTACAATGAAAAGATGTCGATTCGGGGGAAACGGCCAAGGCCGCCGCCATCGGGCAGGCAGGCAAATGGCCGCAAGCGGGCAGTGTAGCAGGGACGCCCATTGGCGGTGCAATTTGGCAACTTAATCGCGGCAAATCGGGGCCCCGATTGTGAGACTCTCCACGCTCCAATAGGGTTCCACGGGCACAAACGCTTTACGCAGGCTTCCTGAATGGCAATCGCTGGCACGATCGATGCGCCCTCCCCCGAGGAGCGCGGAATGGACCTGCGGACCGTTACGACCGTGACCGCGGCGGCACTTGCGATAGCCGACATGATCGGCATCGGCGTGTTCACGAGCCTCGGCTTCCAGGTGCAGGGCATCCCCTCGCCGTTCTCGGTGCTCATGCTTTGGGTCGTCGGCGGCCTCGCCGCGCTGAGCGGGGCGCTGTCCTATGGTGAGCTCGCGGCCGCGTTGCCGCGCTCGGGCGGGGAATACAACTATCTGTCGTACATCTACGGGCGCGGCATCGGCTTCGTAGCCGGGTGGATTTCGGCAACCGTCGGCTTCGCAGCCCCGGTGGCGCTGGCGGCCATGGCGTTCGGCGGCTATTTCGACGGCATCACCCCGGGCGTAATCGACATGGGGACGGTGGAGATGTTCTCCACCAAGGTGTCGCTCATTCCCATCGGCGTCGTCTGGCTGGTCGGCCTCATCCATCTGAGCGGCGTCGCGCTGGGCAGCACCTTCCATAACTACGCGACCGCATTGAAGCTTGGGCTGATCGTCGTGCTGATTTTCGCCGGGCTCATGCTCGGCACGCCGCAGCCGATCTCGTTCGCGCCGTCGGTCTCCGACATAAACTACATCACGGGTGCGCCGTTCGCGGTCGGGTTGGTGTTCGTGATGTACGCCTATTCCGGCTGGAACGCCGCCACCTACATTGCGGGCGAGATCCGCCATCCGCAGCGCAGCCTGCCGCTCGCCATCCTTGCCGCCACGCTGATCGTGATCACGCTCTACGTCTGCCTCAACGCGGTGTTCCTCTACACCACACCGATCGATCAGATGGCCGGGCAGGTCGAGGTGGCGCTCATCGCCGGCAAGCACATCTTCGGCGACGCCGGCGGGCGCCTCGTCGGCGCGCTGATCTGCTTGGGCCTCATCTCCTCGATCAGCGCCATGATCTGGATCGGGCCGCGCGTCACGCAGGTGATGGGCGAGGACATCCCCATGATGCGGGTGTTCGCGCAGAAGTCGAAGAACGGCGTGCCCGCGGTCGCGATCATCTTCCAGCTCTGCGTCACCACGCTGCTGATGGCGACGCGCAGCTTCGAATCCGTGCTCGACTACATCCAGTTCAGCCTCACGTTCTGCTCGTTTCTCGCCGTGCTCGGCGTGATCGTGCTGCGCATACGTGAGCCTGGCCTGAAGCGCCCCTATCGCATGTGGGGCTATCCGTTCACGCCGCTCGTGTTCCTCGCGGTCACCACGTTCATGATGTACTACCTCGTCATCGAACGGCCGTGGCAATCGCTCGCCAGCATCGTGACGATGCTGGTCGGGCTGCTCGTCTATGCGTTCTCGCTGACCCAGGCGCCGGCACGCGCCACAACGGAGAGTTCAATCGATGGATAGGACACCGCATCCGGTAAAGGCAGTTGCGCTCGTGTTGAGCTTTCTGCTCGTCCTCGGCCACGCGGTTTCGGCTGAAAGCGCCGCCACGGCAGCGGCAACGGCGGACGACACCGGCAAGATCCTGGCCGGCATGCAGCCGTCTGCCAACTCTCCGCTCGCGATCTTCACCAAGGATGCCGGCTGGCAGCAGCACGCCAAGCGCTTCGATTCCGCCTGGGCGGCGCTCGACAAGCGGCAGCTCTCCAAGATCCACGCCTGGTCGAACCAGTACCTGCCGCCGCGCAAGCCGGTCGTGTTCTACATGTTCAGCGGTCCGGACTTCCTCTACGCCGACGCCTTCTATCCCGGCGCCGACACCTATGTGCTGAGCGCGCTCGAGCCGGTCGGCGAGATCCCCGATCTCGCGCACGTGTCGAGCGGGCAGCTGCAGGGCGGGCTCAGCCGCATCGAGGGCTCGCTCAACACCGTGCTCAACTACAGCTTCTTCATCACCAAGAAGATGCGCTACGAGCTCTCCGGCGGCAAGTTCAGCGGCACGCTGCCGCTCCTCTATGTCTTCCTCGAGCGCTCCGGCAAGACCATTCGCGACACGAGCCTGGTGACGCTCGACGCCGACGGCAACGTGAAGCCGGCGGCCGATCCGTCGCTGCCGAAAAACGCGCCCAAGGGCGCCAAGATCACCTTCTCGACCGGCGCCGACAGCAAGCCGCAGACGCTCTACTATTTCAGCACCGACCTCTCCGACGACGGCGTGAAGACCAGTGGCTTCCTGAAGTTCTGCGACAGCTTCGGCATGGGCGACAGCTTCATCAAGAGCGCCTCCTACCTGCTGCATGCGGACAGCTTCTCGACCATTCGCAACTACATCGTCGATCACAGCGACGCCGTGGTCGAGGACGATAGCGGCGTGCCGGTGCGCTTCTTCAAGCCGGACGAGTGGCAGCTCTTGGCCTTCGGCAACTACGTGCCGCCGCTCGGCATCTTCCCGCATACCTATCAGCCGATGCTGCACGACCTCTATCGCAAACGTGCGGCCGCGCTCGACTTCGGCATCGGCTACCGCTGGCGGCCGTCGGAGTCCAACATCCTGCTCGCCATCCGCGGCTCCAAGACCGCGCAGCAGTCGCCGGCGCCGCCGTCGAAGTAAGCCGGCAAACCGCCGCAAGTTGTTGAGAAGCAGCACCCGCGGCTCGCCAGACGGCGCCGCGGGTGTTGCACTTTGCGCTGGGTTTTGATTCGGGGGGCGAGATGGTCGCATTGCGCAAGGCGGTCGACGCGGCGGCCGCGCCGGCGCCGTTCCTCGGCGTCGCCACGTCCGCGCGCGGCCTCGTCTGGCGCGAGCGC
>Ga0209415_10016228_pt1 | contig 11988 bp, 9 predicted proteins | sample PeaSoiSIISIP2007_FD_187696 | JGI IMG/M metagenome (GOLD analysis project Ga0209415, IMG submission 187696) | Peat soil microbial communities from Weissenstadt, Germany - SII-SIP-2007 (SPAdes) (version 2) | ecosystem: Environmental > Terrestrial > Soil > Wetlands > Peat | place: Germany... | reverse complement strand
TTTCCCGGTCGTCCCCGCCGCAGGACGCGCCATTAAAGAAGCAGGGCACACCATGGCTTGCTCCGCCCCTGGTCGTTCCAGTACTGCGGCAAGCGGCTTCTTCAACATTTTCAGAAACTCGATCTTCTGATTGATCAGCGCAAGCCGTTCTCTGGCGATTCGAAATGCTTTTTCCCACTCTTTCGAGTTCGCCTGCCGGCTCCCCGCAAACGATTTCGCGGATTCATGAATCTCCAGCAATTCCTTGATCTCTTTCAGCGAAAATCCCAGCTATTGCGAGTCTTCTATGAATCTCACTCTCTCGAGATCGGCGGCTTCGAACGTGCGATACCCCGACGCCGTCCGCATCGGTTTTCGAAGCAGTTTCTCCCGCTCGTAAAACCGGACCGTCTGCACATTCACGCCCGCCTTCGCGGATAGCTCCCGATTCTCATCCCATCATTTTGAACCTTATACCAAGGTATAGGGTCAAGTTTTGCTCCTGCAGCTCGGCTGTTTCGAAAGGCAGAAAGCGACAAGAGGATTCGCGCAGCTTACCGGCCAATTGTCCCAGGACCTAGAGAGAGCCCATGCGATTTTTTTCTACAAGCGGCCCGTCCAGAAAAGCAGCACGACAATCAGTATGATCAACCCCACGCCGCTAATCGGATAATATCCCCACTTCTTGCTGTGTCGCCAAATCGGAAGACTTCCAACAACCGCCACCAGGAGCACCAATGGAAGGATGAACATCAGCAACATACTCGTACCTCACTCTCTTGCCAGCGCTCCAAGTCTAATCCTCTCCCAATTCGCATTCTGTCCCAGATTGCTCACTCATGCCGCACCATGTGAGCCGACAACCCTCGCGACCCACCTTCGCACCTCTACTCCGCCCTCAGGATCGATGCAGGATCGATGCGCACCGCCTGCATCACAGGCCGCAGTGCGGCCAAAAACGTTCCCACAAGAATGGATAGCGCTGGAATTGCCAGCATCTGCAAATCCGTCGCTTTCACTTGATAAAACAGCGACTCCACATATCTCACCGACAACATCCCAAGCCCAACACCCGCGAACGCACCCACCAACACCATCGCAAACACATCCCACGTCACCAATCGCGCCACACCGCCCGCTCGCGCTCCCACCGCCATGCGAATCCCGATTTCTCTTCGCCTTTGCAAAACGGAGTAATGCAGCACGCCGTACAATCCTACCGCCGCCAGCATCAGCGCCACGATCGCAAAAAACAGGGCCAGCGTCGCCAGCAACCGCTCCCGCACGGTATGCGACATATTTATTTCCATTTGCGTTCGAATCCGGCTCACGCGAAACTCCGGCCGCGCCCGCGGCACTTCCTGCCGAAGTATTCCCGCCGTCGCAAGCGGGTTTGACCCGGACGTGCGCACCAGCAGAACGCCCGCTCCTCTCTTACGCGTGACTCCCTTTTCATCGACGGAGCGAAACGGAACATACAACTGTGGCAAAATCGGCTCCCGCAAATTCCGGTACCGCACATCCTTTACGTACCCCACGATCTCGTAGCCCAGCCGCTTCCCTTCATCCATGCTGAGTTCGAAAGTCTTCCCGACTGGATCTACGCCATCGAAGTAGGTCTTCGCGAAAGTCTCGTTGACCAGCGCCGCCCCGGGATGCGTATCGCCCGGCAGAAAGTCTCTGCCATCTATCAGCTGGATCTTCATCGTGTCCAGCCACCCCGGCGAAGCCGCCCGCATGTAGGAAAGCACTCCGTTGGTCGGCGCTCCATTCACAGAAATAAAATTGTTCCAGCTGCTGCCTCCGAGCAGCGGCGAATCCGTCAGCGCCACCGTCTCCACTCCTTGCACGCTCCGCAAGTGCTCAGCCACTTGCTCCCAGAATTCCACCGGCTGAGGAGCCTTCGCCGTGGTGTCGAGAACAAGCACACGGTCCGCGGAAAAACCCACCGACTGATGCGACAAGCGCTGGAACGTCGTAACAAACAGTCCCGCCACAAATAGCACTAGAAAACAAAACGCCACTTGCACCGCAATCAACGCATGCATCAATCGCCGCTTCGAATGCGGATCCTCTCCACCTTTCAAGGCGCTCACCGGATTCACCCCCGATGCGCGCAATGCCGGGGCCAGCCCAAATAGCAAAGTCACCCCTAGCGCGACCGCCAACCCAAATCCCAAGACTCGCCAATCCGCCGGCAGCACGAGCCGCGCTGGATCGTCCGGCGGATTGATCATGCTCACCACAAACGGCCCCGACCACCATGCGAACACCGACCCTAGCGCCGCCGCAAGGAACGCCAGCCACGCGCTCTGCACCAGCACTAACTGCACCAATCGCCATCGTCCTCCGCCGATCGACACGCGCACCGCCATCTCTCGCGCTCGCGCCGAAGCCTGCGCCGTCATCAGGTTCGCCACATTTGCGCAAGCAATCAGCAGCACCAATCCCACCAGGACACCCAACACCGCCAACGGCCGGCGCGTTTCGGTTTGCAGGTCCGAAACTCCAGTAGCTGCAGGTTCGAGTACCAGCTTCTGATTCAAAAAACTATCAATATCCTCTTGACGCATTCCCAGAAAGCCCTTCGCTCTCTCTTCTTCAAACGCCCGCGAAGTCGCCTCCAGCTTCTGCCGCAGCGGTTCGAACGCAGCCTCCGGCTTCACCACCGCCAGCGTCCTGTGCCATGTCCAGTCTTTGCGCGTTGCTCCTGGGTGCATCATCGTCGGCACAAAAATGTCCACCATCGTCCCAGGCGAAGTCCCCGTAAACGACTCTTCCGCGACGCCCACAATTTCGTAGAGATCGTTTCCCATGCGAAACGTTCGTCCGATCACTTTGGGATCTTGTCCAAACCGGTGCGACCAATAATCGTGAGAGAGCACCGCATAGGGATGCCCACCCGGTTTCAAATCATCGTTCTCCGTAAACACCCGCCCCAGCGCCGGCCGCAATCCCAGCGCCGGAAACATCCATCCGGAAACGTACTGCAGATACGCCCTCTCGATCTCCTCGTCTGATTTGTAAGTCAGGTCCACAGGCTCCACGTATGACACCGCGATCAACTCCGCCTGGTCCCCCGCCGCAGCCCGCATCAATTGAAAATCCGGGTAAGCCCAGCCATCGAAGTTCTGCGGCTTGCCCTCCGGCCCTATCCCCCGCCGCGCCAAATCGTAAAGCCGCTCCGGATTTGCCACCGGCAAGGGCCGCAGCAGAATCGCGTCAATCAACCGGAACGCCGACGTGCACGCTCCAATCGCCAATGCAAGCGACAGTATCGCCGCGAGTGAAGTGACTTTGGTTTTGTTGAGCTGCCTCCACCCAAACACCGCGTCCGCCCGCAACGATTCCAGCCACGCAACCAACCGCACGTCGCGGCTCTTCTCACGGTGCCGCAACGCCGACCCAAGCGCCCTCCGCGCCTCGCTCGGCTCGCGCCCATTTGCAATCGCCTCCGCAACGTGCGCCTCAAGCTCCTCGTCAATCTCTCGATTCACCCGCTCCCCGCGAAACACATTCGCCATCCGCGTCCAAAGCGACATTTCACGCCTCCCGCAATACCCGGTTCACCGCCAAAGTCACTGCCTGCCACCGCGACTCTTCCATCCCCAACTGCTTCTTCCCCGCCGCCGTCAACTCATACAGCCGCGCCCGCCTCCCCGTCCCCTTCGTAATCCACTCCGCCCGAATCCACCCCGCTTCCTCCATCCGGTGCAGCGCCGGATAGAGCGACCCCTCCTCCACACGCAGCACCTCGCCGGAAATGTCCTGAATCGCGGACATAATCGCGTACCCGTGCAACCCAGGCCGCCGCGAAAGTATTTTCAAAACCAGCAAATCCATCGACCCCTGCAAAGCGTCCGCCTTGGCCATGCTCAGACCTCTCCATACATAGACGTCTAAGCATCCTAAAAGTTCCATGGAAGGTCTTCGTTCTCGGAAGGAAGGTCGAGATTTTCAATTTCTTATTACTTGACTCCATTTGGTCTATCGGTGTATTCACTTACCCATTCGGCCATAGACCATCCATTCCTTTCTAACGTTGCCTCTTATTCGTATGGCGGCCTGACGCAATCACGGCACAGGAATGACGCGAGATCACATGCCTCTCGACAGAATTCTCCGGTCCGCTTTGCCTCTATTCCTCCCAGCTATCCTCGCCTCCCTCGCGTTTCTCCTCTGGTGCCTTTTCCACCCCGTTAATGAAGGCGGAACCCTCCTCCTCTGCGTCCTTGGCGGAACCCTCGGTGGCTGCGTCGGCGCTTTCGGCCCAGGCTGGAAGCTGTCGCGCTTCGTCTCCAATGCCATCTCGGGCTTTCTCTTGTCCCTGCTCTTCTATTACACGGCTCGCGGCCTCGCTCTCCGGGCTGCAGCGGCGCCCACTTCCGTATGCGCTTGCGCCGTCGCTACTCTTTCTTTTCTCGCCGGCCTAGGCAGAAGCCCTGGCTCCGCTTCCTCGGGCGTCAATCTCTTCGGAATGAGGGCTACCCTCTTGCTGATTTTGGGATACATCGCCCAGGGGGTCGTACTCCTATGCCGATAATCCCGGAACATTGGAAGCTTTTCTTCGCGGAGGTCTGGAAAAAAATGAGCAAGCCATTTCTTCTTGTCTATTTTGTGATTGTCAGCGTCTTGACGGCCTTTCTTACCTGCACTCTTTGGCTGGCCGCGTCGAAAGAGCCATGCCCATGCCCTCCCGCTCCGGGAACCTCTCAGGAAAACGCGCAGGCGTTCACGGACAAACAGACTCCCTCTGCGCCAGTGCAAAATTCCGCCGACTGTAAGGATGTAGACAAAGATCCGCCGAAAATTACGCGCCTAGACCCGGCTGACATAGCTATTGGCGAGAACTATGTCAACGTTGCCATCTTCGGCTGCAACTTTAAACCTCAGCCGAGTGCGACGTTCAATGGCGTCGAAAGAATTGGCAGACCCGCCGGCGACAATGAGCTCATTGTTCCTCTGCAGGCCTCCGATTTTGCTGCTCCCGGAAACATCGCTGTAAGTGTGGCGACCAAAGACGCTTCAGGCAAACAAACCGAATCCGCTCCCTTCAATCTCAAAGTCAAGTCGGCCTCCGATATCAAAACCTTTTGGACCGTTTGGCCCTGGGAACATCCGCTAACAATTAATCTCGAGTTGCGCCTTATTTTGCTTGTCCTGTTTACAGGTGCTTTCTCTGGCTGTATCTCCGGCCTCAAATCGCTCGTCGATTTCATCGGCAACAAGACCTTTGATTCCAGTTGGAATATGTTTTATCTCGCTGACCCCCTCCTGGGTTCCGGGGTCGCTCTCGTTTTCTATCTAGTCCTTCGCGGTGGTCTCCTGGCTGGCAGCAATCTCGATATCAAAGCCGTGAACCCTTTTGGCTTCGTAGCCGTAGCGGCTATGGTTGGGCTCTTTTCCGACGACGCCTTGCGCAAGCTAAATGAGGTCGCTCAGACAATCTTCAACTCTCCAGATACCAGGTCAGGAAAGCTGGCTGGCCTAGCCATTACGCAGGCTGCACTGCCTACGGCGACTCATGGCGCTGCCCTGGCTACCCCTTTTACGTTTTCCGCCAATGGTGGCACGCCACCCTACACCTGGGCGTTTGAGGGTACGCCTCCCGCGGGACTGACACTGAGCGCGGCGGGCGTTCTCACTGGCACCGCTCCTGCCGCCACCGGAGACCTCACCTTCAGTGTAAAGGTCACCGACAGCACTGGCGCAAGTGCCACTCAGGATTGCAAGCTTACCGTGCAATAGCACTCCGCTTTATCATTTAGCTTCTACTTGGCAATCGAGGACCGTATTTCGAACTAGAGCAGTTTCAAAGCCATGGCAACCCAGCCCACCTACCGCTTCGACGACAAGGCTCTCACGCCTTTCCTGACTATCATCGGCTCCTATCACCAGGACATGATCCTCCAGCCGTCCCGCGGCACTCTGGATCTCTTTCACTACACCGACCTCGCTGGCCTCCAGGGGATTCTGCTCTATCAGGATCTCTGGCTGACCAACTCGCGCTATTCCAATGACTCGGAAGAAATGGTTCACGGCATCAATGCCGCCAACAAAGTCCTAAATGCCAACCCTGCTTCCCCGTACTTGGATATTGTTAAGCAGCTCCTCGCGCAGCCGGAAGGCGGCGTCTACGTTTGCTGCTTCTGCGAGAAAAACAACCTCCTTAGTCAATGGCGCAGTTACGGTGCGAATGGCACCGGCGTCAGCCTGCAGTTTGATCCCAATGGTTTTTCTTCGATCGCCGGACCCGACTGCCCTTCCGGTTTGTTGCGTCTCTGGAAGGTCTTTTACGAAGCTACGCGACAGGAAGATATCGTCCAAAAGGCCATCGATTTCTTTGCCCCCGCTTCTCCCTACCAGCAACCGGGATGTCCGGTGGACCTTTGCGCCCGCCAGGCCGCTGACGCCATACGTTTTTTTATCCCGACTTTCAAAAATCCCGATTTCAGCGAAGAGAAAGAATGGCGATTGATCTTTACTCCCTCTCTTTCAGCCATTGTCCCTTTGCGCTTTCGTGTTTCCAGAAACATTCTCGTCCCCTACTACAGCATGAAGGAGCTTTGCACAAATTCCCCAGCCCCCGCGTCTCTCCCTATCAAAGGTTTGTGCATCGGCCCCAGCTCTAACAAGCAATTAAACGTTGAGAGCGCTCGCCTTCTGCTCCTCCAGAACGGTTTCGGGGCAGTCCCCGTCACCGCCTCCGATACTCCCTATCGTGGATAAAGGCTCGCCCGCTTTGGCCTAGTTCGCTTCCCCGGGAGGTGCCGGTGTGCGAAGGGCGCGAACCGCGGCGTATCCCAGCAGGACAACCGCCAGACCGAGTGCCGCCAAAAGCAAATTGGGATGCCGTTCCGTGAACGGGCTCGGATCGATGTAGTTCGAGATAATCTCTTCTGCGCCCAGGCTCGGGTGCGGCATCGTCTCGACCGCGGGGATCTGCAGCGTCCTCCCCAAATCGTAGTCCGGAGCCGTCGCTCTTGCGTTTCCGTAGACCATCCGGTAAGAACGGTCTGCCGCCGCGTGGAAGAGCACAAAACGCTGAGGCATCAGCACGGACAAGCGCACGCCCGAGAGCGTTGCGTCGTTGCCGTTGAGCACTTCCGCCCGCCAATAGCGCGGCCCTCCATTCTCGTAGCAGGATACTTCCAGCGACTCTTCACTCACTCCGTTGAAAACATAGCGGTGGATCTCGCCTCCGCCCGCGAACTGCCATTCTTTTCCGTCGCTGCTCGTCAGAATGCGGACGGCGCGGTAAAACTCCGTTTGCGTCGTCTCGAACGTAAATTTCGAAATCGGGGTGTTGCCGCTTCCCAGGTCCACGGTCCATCGCGTCAGTGATTCGGAGCCATTCGAATCCGGGGCCAGCGAATTGGCAAGTGCGATTCCGTTTTCAGTGGCCGCTTCTTTATTCGCGGCGGGCGAAGAGAACACTTCGATATCCGTCACCTGAAACGGATGCTGCGCCTCCTGAATCCGCACGCGAAGGTAGCGCGCGTTGTTTTCCGAATAGCGAACGGTCTGATTTCCTTCCAGGTTGTCCTTATTGAAGCGCGAAATAGGTGCTCGTGCACTGACGATGCGCCATACGTGCGCATCATCGCTCGCCGCCACCTCTACCCAATTGATGAAGTCGCTCTCCGGCGTCCGCACTCGCAGATTATTGTGAAATCCCGTTTTTGCCCCAAGATCGATAACCACCTGCGTAAATTCTTTCGGTACGAAACTATTCTCCCGAAGGGCGGAGGAAAGCTTCACCGGCTCGCGTGGCCGCGTAATCTGCGAGCGCAGCGCGTAAGGAATCTCCTTGCCTTCATCGTCTATCACGCGGAGATCGGCCAGTCGGTTCTCGGAGTGGGAAAACGCAGCGCGGTCGAGCGTGACGTAGTTCAGCGCCTCACCACGCGCCTGCTCAATCGTGCGTGCATAGCGCCAGGATCGCCAAGCTCCAGGCAAATCCGCGGCCAGCAACGAAACGCCGAGCGCCGCCCCCGCCAATGGCAAAACCACGAAGAGAAATCTTCGTCTCATCAAGGCGTCCGCCCCCGCGCAATTTTGTGCTGGTAGAGAAACGAAACGGCTAGCAGGACGAGGCCAAGCATCAAGAAAGATACGATCCGGTAGAAGCGCTCGAGATAAGAACTGTCGTAGATGAAGACTTTTATCACCACCGTTCCAAACAACGCCAGAGCTTGCCATCGCAATAGCGCGGATTGCCGCTGGATACCCAGCGCGATCAGCACGGAAGCATACGCCGTCCACAAAAGCGAAAGCGCAAGATGCTGCGCAAGGCTCGAATCTATCCCCAGCCCGGTCTGGCGGCCAAAATAATCCCAAAGCTCCAGCGATAGGGCGATCAGCGCATAGACGTTCAGCCCCACGGCGCACGCTCCAAACACGTACATCTCCGTTTCTGGGAGCTCTTCCGAATGCTGGCCAACCGCATAGAGCACGGCCGCAAGACAAATGACCAGCACAACGTAGGCCGCGAAACGCTCATTCCATAAAAAAGTTGGCGCAGATAGCGGGAAAACCAGCAGACGAAATCCAACAATAGCGAGCAGCAGAAGCCCGGCGGTTCGCAAGTACGACGCCTTTGCGCGCAAGCCGGTCCAGATCAACACGGCGCCTTCCACCGAAAACGACATGCTGATCCACCTTCCGTCCAGCCGAATCGGAATGGCCAGCGTCGCGAACGTCAGCGCCAGCCCCGCGAAAATCAATCGTGCCAAAGGCGACTCACCCGGCTTCGGATGCGGAACGATGCTTGTAATGAACAAATAGGCTCCGGAAAGCGCCAGAACGAAAAGCGTCAAGGGCCAGCGGTCCTGCGGCCACAACATCGTGTACAGCGCTCCGAAATATGCGGCCGCATTTACGAGGGTTACCAGAATATCGAGGGGGTTCAACTCCGAGAAGCGTATCGCTCGAACCACCGGCAGAGCCGCATACAGGATGAACAGCAGCGTGGCGAAGAGCAGCGTGCGCTCCAGCTTTTCCGGTTGATAGAACCTGTCATACCAGCCCCAGAAATAAATCATGCTCAACAGAAAAGAAACCGGTGTGAGTGACCGCCAGTTGCGGCGCAGCTCAATTACCAGCAGCCCCACCCCAAGAATCAGCAGATAGCTGAAAAGTACGACCTGCTCATCTTTGCCTGAGCTCACCAGCTCCGGCGTCAGAAATCCGCCGATCAGCGAGAGCAACGCAATTCGCTGCGCATTCCGTCCGAGCGCCACCGCCGCCATTCCGGCAGTCACCACGATCATTCCGTAGAAGCCCGTGTCCCGGCTAAACAACGTGTAGTAATGACAGCCCGCCCAAATCGAGAGATACATCACGGCCGCGCCAAGTCCCGCGATGCCCTCCGAAAAATACGCGTACCCGCGCCGCAGCAGCCACTGGCTCCAGGGAAGCATCGAAGCGCCGAGAAGCAATCCGATCGATACTCGCCCGCTCGGCCCGATCCAGTTGTTGTCGAACGCGTATTTCAGAAAAAACGTCACGCCAACAATTACGGCGATGATGCCGATGCGATTCAGCCAGCGTCCGGCGATAAGCGTTTCCCAATCGAGTTGGGATGATTCCTTTTTCTGCGAACCGTGAAGCGGTGGAGCAGCAGGAAAAGAAGAGCCCGCCACGGAAAGTACAGGCGGCTGCGCGAGTGCCGGTGGCGGAGCTGGCGGCGATACTGTTACCGGCAGCGTCGGTATCGATGCCGGCGGCGCTGCAGGCTCTTCTCTTGCCGCCGCGGAAACTTGCGGCTCGCGGGAGGCCACCGCTTTTTCCAGCGCACTCAGCCGCCGTTCCAGTGCATCGAGTCTCACTCCGCGCGTGTCCTGCGACGAAGTACGGAACAGCTCCCCCAAATTATGAACACGAACGAACGCCACAATGGCGAGAATCGGCGTCGCAATAATCAGGATAACCGCGAGTGCGCCGAGTATTTCCATGGGGGGCGAGCCGCGAAAGCAGAATTAGAACACAGTTATAGACAGCAAACAACGTACCGCAGCCGTTGCGCCGAGCATGGCCAATATCTCTCCGCCCGGCGTTGCGCGTGACAGCGAATCGCTCCGTCCGCCAGGTCGTTATCACTTGTACAAAAACGTGTCGCAGACCCCTTTCGTTTACCCCTTTCTTGTTACGATAAAAAGACCTAGGAAACAGCACTTTTTCCGGAGTTTGCATCGCTCGCCTCAGCAAAGTGAGCGCCATTATTAGAAAAATTCGCCGCAAATTGCGATCGAGGAGTCTCACGTGAAAAGCGCATCCTTATACCTGGCAATGACGGGCATGCTTGGCATACTCGCCGCTCCCGCGTTTGGCCAAGCGCCGCCTGCAACAAAATCCCCAACCCCGGTCGCCGCTCCGCAAGCCACGCCAACAGCGTCGGCTCCCGGGCAAGGCACGGTTTCCCGCACCACCAAAGCCGTCAACTATCGCCGCGCCGGAGGCTCCACCAAGATTGATTTCAGCGGCACGGAGTTGATGCAAGGCGCTTCTGGTGAAGCCAAAGTCGATAGCAAGAGCAACCGCATGGAAATTGAAGCAAAGTTCACGGGCTTCGAGGACGCCACCAAATTCGGTCTCGAATATCTCACCTACGTTCTCTGGGCCGTTTCTCCGCAAGGGCGCGCCGTGAATCTCGGCGAAGTCGCTCTCAAAAACGGCAGCGGGCAGGTCAAAGCCATCTCCGACATGCAGACCTTCGGCATGATCGTCACCGCGGAACCCTATTTTGCCGTCACGCAGCCGGGCAACATGGTCGTCCTTGAAAATACGCTCGGCCCTGCGACCCAAGGCAAAATCGAAAACATCGACGCGCAGTATGAATTGGTCGCCCGCGGCGCTTATTCTTCGTCGAACACGAGAATTGAAAACGCCATTTTCGGCATCGACCGCAAAACACCTCTGGAACTTTTCGAAGCGCGCAACGCCGTTCGCATCGCGCGTATCGCGCAAGCCGATAAATACGCACCATCTTCACTTGCCAGGGCCGAGGCGCAGCTCAAAAACGCGGAAGAAGTCTACAGCCGCAAGAGCGAGAAAAAATCCGTCGAAGCCGCCGCTCGCGAAGTTGTCGAAACCGCGGAAGAAGCGCGCGTGATGGCCGTAAAACAAAAAGCGGAACAAGACGCGCAAGCCAAAGTATTAGCGGACAAAAAAGCTGCCGAAGACCAAGCCGCTGCTGAAATCGAGCGCCGCCAGGATGCGGAGCAGGCTCGGCAGCAGGCAGAAGTGGCCAAAGCCGAAGCCGTTCGCATGAAGCAGGAAGCGGAAAAAGCCGCCGCCGATGCCGCACGGCAGAAAGCGGAAGCGGAGCAAGCCACTGCCGCCGCCGTCGCGCAGCAGCAAGCCGCCCAAGCTGCCGCCGAACAAGCCGCACGCGACAAAGCCGCGGCCGTCGACTCACAGCGCGCTGCGGAAGCTGAAACCGAGAAGGCGCGCCAGGCCGCCGCCAGAGCCGAAGCGGAAAAAGCCGAATTGCGCGCGCAACTTTTGAATCAGCTCAACTCGATTTTGCAGACGCGCGATTCTGCGCGCGGGTTGATCGTCAACATGTCTGACGTGCTCTTCGATACGGGCAGCTACACGCTGAAGCCGGGCGCGCGCGAAAAGCTGGCGAAAATTTCAGGCATTTTGCTGGCGCATCCTGGCTTGACGCTGCAAATCGAAGGCCATACAGATAGCGTCGGCACGGATGAATTCAACCAGCAGCTTTCCGAACGCCGCGCGGATTCCGTCCGCGATTTTCTTGCCGAGAATGGCGTTCCTGCTTCTTCGATCACTGCGCGCGGCTTTGGAAAAACGCAGCCTGTGGCGACGAATGACACCGCCGAAGGGCGTCAACGGAACCGGCGCGTCGAGCTTGTCGTAAACGGCGCTGCCATCGGCAACGCCGCTGCCGCGAACACGACCAACAACCAGTAGCACTTCTCCTTCATTTTTAAGTTTTCCAAAGGGGCTCGCGAAATGTCCCGCGAGCGCTTTTCTTTTGCTGTT
>Ga0209415_10016227_pt1 | contig 11989 bp, 13 predicted proteins | sample PeaSoiSIISIP2007_FD_187696 | JGI IMG/M metagenome (GOLD analysis project Ga0209415, IMG submission 187696) | Peat soil microbial communities from Weissenstadt, Germany - SII-SIP-2007 (SPAdes) (version 2) | ecosystem: Environmental > Terrestrial > Soil > Wetlands > Peat | place: Germany... | reverse complement strand
AATGATGATTGAGCAGCTGCAGTACAACCTGCTGTTCCGGTGGTTTGTGGGGATGGAAATGGACGAGACGGTCTGGAATCACGCGGTGTATAGCAAGAATCGAGAGCGCTTGCTGAACGAAGAGATCGCCGAGTCGTTTTTTCAGCGGGTGCTGCAGCGAGCCAAGCCGTACATGTCGGATGAACATTTCACGGTAGACGGAACGTTAATCGAGGCTTGGGCCAGTCATAAGAGTTTTCGGCCCAAGGACGGGAGCGGGAAGCCTCCCGGAGCGGGAGGAGATGTGGACTTTCGCGGGGAAAAGCGAAAGAACCAGACCCATGAATCGACCACCGATCCGGATGCTCGGTTATTCACGAAGTCCAGTGGAAGCCAGGCGAAGCTGAGCTACATGGGACATGTATTGATGGAAAACCGTAACGGGCTTTTGCTGCAGACCTTCCTGACCGAGGCGACGGGAAGAGCGGAGCGGGATGCTGCGCTGCTCATGGTGGAAGCGATCCCAGCGGGAAAGCGCGTGACGTTGGGCGGAGACAAAAATTACGACACGCAGGAATTCGTCCGAGAACTTCGCGGGATGAACATCACCCCACATGTGGCGCAGAACACGACCAATCGGAGGAGTGCGGTGGACGAGCGGACCACGCGGCATACCGGGTATGAGGTGAGTCAGCGGAAGCGCAAACGAGTGGAGCAATCGTTCGGGTGGATGAAGATGGTGGGGATGCTAAGGAAAGTGAAGTTGCGAGGGATCGACAAAGTGGGGTGGCTGTTTACCTTCACCGGAGCTGCTTACAATCTGTGCCGATTGCGAAACCTGATGGCCAGAACATGACACGGAGCTTCGATTCGGCGCCGCTGAGTAGATAGAACGACCCGAAGAGCTTCATCACAACGCAGGGAAAACCTGAAATCAGAACCCAGGACCAGAAAAACCAAATTCTTCAACAAACTGCTAGCCGCCCGTCGAAGAAGAACGGGTCTAAAGACCCGCCACTACAGAATCAAGGTTGAGAGTCGTCGGGACGGCGCTTGAGAGTCGGGCGATCGTCGTCGGTGCTATTCGGATCGTTGCCGTTCGGCTGCTTCTTGGATTGCTCGGTCTTGGTGCGCAGAGTGGGCTTGCCGGGGGCGTTGTCCTGGGCCTTGGTTTTGAACATGATGTTGCGAAGGCGAGCCTTGACGGAATCGAACTCGGAGCTGGTGACAATGTATTCATTCCTGGCGGGCAGGATGCGCGCTATTTCCTTTTGCGTGTTCTCGATGCGGTCCGGAGTCGGGGGGTGCGTCGAGAAAACCTTAGGGATGGTTCCCGGGCGGCGCTTTTCGTCGGCCTGGATGCGCTCGAAGAAGGTCACGTAGGAGTTGGGGTCGTAACCGGCCTTGTACATGTACTGCAAGCCGAGGAAATCGGCTTCGCGTTCGGCGTCGCGGCTGAACTTCAGGAAGGTCAGCGGAATGGCCAGGTTCAAGCCTTGATACATGGCGTAGCCCGCCATGCTATAGGGAATGAAAATCATCGCGGGGATGGATGCCAATTGCATGAGCTCGCCCTTGGTGGCGTTCTTGGTGCCATGGCGCGCAGCTACGTGGGCAATTTCATGAGCCATCACGCCAGCGAGTTCCGATTCTTCCTGGGCACGGAGGATCAAGCCGCTGTTCACATAGAAGAAGCCGCCGGGAAGCGCGAAGGCGTTCACTTCATCTGAGTCGATCACTTTGATGGTGAAAGGGACTTTTGCGTCGGAGTTGCGGACCAGGTTCTGGCCAACGCGGTTGACGTATTCGGTGACGATGGGGTCGTCGATGAGCTTGGAGGAGCGTTCGACTTCCTGCGCCAAGGCCTTGCCGAGAGAGATTTCGCGCTCGAGCGAAAAGAGGTTCACGCCTTTGCCGACGTTGCGGTTGCCGATGGCCTCGACGTCTTCCTTGGAATTCTTGGGAGTGACAGTATCTTGCTGCTGGACCGGCTGAGAACCGTTCTGCTGCTGCGTTTGTGGCTGGGTCTGCGGCTGAGCCGCAGGCGGCGGTGTGTTGGCGGGATCCTGAGCTGGTGGCGGTGGCGGGGGATCTTGGCTCTGCGGGGCGGCGAGGGCCGAACCCGCTAGAAAAGCGCCAGCGAGCGCCAACTTCAGGGCATGCCGGAAGATCGCTTGCATATCATGTACCTCCACCTACCCTGATTATACACCCACAATGGGCGGGCAGGCCCCTAGGATTCCTCAACGAGTACTAAGATGTCAGACGGTGCAAGAAGGTTTTCTATCCTTAATAGGGTGTGGACCCGTTTTCGGTAGCTGGGACGCTGCCGGGCGGCGGATTCAGCCACCGGTGGGGAAATCGCAGACGGTGGCGTACTGAGTGCGTACCTGCTGCCTTGCGGGGTAGTTGACACGCCTCCCGGCGCACTCTAGAGTCAAAGCTGGTCAATTATGAGCGCTTCAAAAATCCAGATCGGCCAGCTTTGGAAAAAAGACGGCACCAAGGACATTTACCTGGTGACACGGCTGTATTCCGAGGCGCTGAACACCATGGTGATTTTGCGCAAGTCCGGCGCCGAGGACGAGGCGCAAATCCGCGTCCGGGTCGAACGTGCTGGGGCCGGGCATACCATTCCGGGGTTTTCCCCTGCGCAGGACGACTAGAGGGTTTCAGCTTCAGATCGACCGAACTTCCATCTTTACAACGTCATCCACCTTCATCAGTTCCCTTTGTAGGAAAGGCTCGCCGTAGTCCACGCCGATCATTTGGCCGTAGTGGCGGGCTTGCTGATTCATTTCGGCTTCCAGGCGATCGATGGCGAGGTGGACTTTGCTTTTCTTTTCGGTTTTGCCGGGCCGGAATTGCGAGCCAAAAGCCAGGATGGCTTTGCGGCGCTGCTGGTACTGGGCGGTGATGTCCACGACGAAAGAGGGCCGGACTTCGGCATAGTAGGAGATGCAATAGAGGATCTTAGAGGGGCGGTAGGCTTCGCCTTCGATGGGCAGCCGCTTTAGTCCGGCCAGGAAGCACCCCTCGTAGCCGAGAGTCGAAGCATGGTAATGGTCGGGGTGGCGCGCTTCCCAGTAAGGGAGGATGACGGTTTTGGGGCGAAGCTTGCGGATGATGGCTGCGAGGCGCAGTTTATGCTGGCGGCTGGCTTGAACGTCGGAATCCGGGACGCCTAGCGTGCCGCGCCATTTTACAGCGAGGAGTTTGGTGGCTTTGGCGGCTTCCCGGGCGCGGATCTCGGGGGTCCCACGCGTGCCCATTTCGCCGGCGGTCAGATCAAGGATTCCCGTCTTGTAGCCGCGCTGGGCCATTTTCAGCAGCGTGCCGCCGCAGGTGAGTTCCACGTCGTCGGGGTGGGCCGCAATGGCCAATAGATCGAGATGCATGGGTCCTCCAGCTTGGTGATTGTAAGGTAGGACGGACATTCTTGTCTGTCCTCTGTAAAGTTAGCCGTGGAGCAAAGCGGACTGCCACGAATGCCAGTCCAGCGGGAATGTGCTACGGTTTCAGGTTCGCAGATTATGGATGAAGACAAAAAATCGGGGAAGTCGATAGAGGGACGCGTTGCTCTTGTCACCGGGGCTGCGAAGCGCTTAGGGCGGGCGGTGGCGCTGCGACTGGCCGAGGAGGGCGCGGACGTCGTCATCCACTACCGCTCTTCGGCGGCGGAGGCGCAGTCGGCGGTTGCGGAAATCGAAAAAATGGGACGACGCGGATTCGCGATCGCCGCGGACCTGAGCAGCGTTGCGGATATCAAGCGGTTCTTTAACGAAGCGGCCAAACAATTCGGGCGGCTGGACATTTTGGTGAATAGCGCGGCCAATTTTCTGCCTTCGAGCATCATTTCCACGACAGAGGAAGTCTGGGATGCGTCATTCGATTCGAATCTGAGAGCGCCGTTTTTCTGCGCGCAGGCGGCGACGCCGCTTTTGCGGCGCAGCAAAGGCTGCATCATTAACTTTGCGGATACCGGCGGGCTGCTCGGCTGGCCGGGATACATTGCGCATTCCGTTTCGAAAGCTGGCGTAGTGATGCTTACGAAGGTGCTGGCGAAAGCGCTGGCGCCCGAAGTACGCGTGAACGCGATCGCTCCCGGCACGATCACCATGCCCGGCGATCCACCCGAATGGGAGGCGGACTTCATCAAGCTCGCGGCACTGCGGCGGACAGGCACGCCCTCTGACATTGCCGACGCGGTAGTATTCCTCGTCCAATCGCGATTCATGACCGGGCAGACGATTGTTCTTGATGGTGGCCGTACTTTGTGGAAGGTTTGAACGCTGGCTGAGTTCAATGTTGCTCAACACCACTCAAGAAATCTTCCGTCCGGTCGTGCAGAGAGTGTGTCCCCGGTGTATTCTATTCTGCTAGAGTTTGCGTGAATTGGCGGCGCTTACCGCGGAACTTGCGGAAAATCGGAAAGACGAGGAACCGACCGAAGTTATGGATAACGAAATATCGACCCAGCCGCATGGCATGGAAGACGTGGAGATTCAGGAGTGGCTTGAGTCGCTGGATTCCGTTCTGGAATCGAGCGGTCCGGAAGTCGCAGCGGAAATTCTCGAGCGCCTCCGCGCGCACGCCACGGTCAACGGCATCGACCTGCCGTTCACGGCGAACACTCCCTATGCCAACACCATTCCACCACGCTTGGAGCCACTTTTCCCTGGCGACCAGCAACTCGAGCGGCGCATCAAGAGCCTCATCCGCTGGAACGCGTTGGCTATGGTGGTGCGCGCGAACCGCGTGGAACACAACATCGGCGGTCACATTTCCACGTATGCTTCGGCGGCAACGCTCTACGAAGTGGGCTTCAACCACTTCTTCCGTGCGCGCAGCGAGGAGTTCGAAGGCGACACGGTTTATTTTCAAGGGCACGCCTCACCCGGAATGTACGCCCGTGCCTTTCTGGAAGGCCGCCTCAGCCCACAAAAGCTGGAGAATTTTCGCCGTGAACTAAAACCCGGTGGAGGGCTTTCCTCCTATCCGCATCCTTGGCTGATGCCGGACTTCTGGGAATTTCCGACCGTTTCCATGGGCCTCAGCCCGCTGATGGCAATTTATCAGGCGCGCTTCAATCGGTATCTCGAGAATCGCGGCTTGAAGCCGGTCAGCGACGCCAAAGTGTGGGCGTTCCTGGGTGACGGCGAGACCGACGAACCGGAATCGCTCGGAGCCATCACGCTGGCTTCGCGCGAGCATCTCGACAATCTGATTTTTGTCATCAATTGTAATTTGCAGCGGCTCGATGGTCCCGTGCGCGGCAACGGGCAGATTATCCAGGAACTCGAATCGGCGTTCCGCGGGGCGCGCTGGAACGTCATCAAGGTTTTGTGGGGCAGCGAATGGGATCCCATTTTCGAGCGCGATACGGAAGGCTTGCTGGTTGAGCGCATGGGCAAGACGGTGGACGGCGAATACCAGAAGCTGGTGGTTTCTTCTGGCACGTACGTTCGCGAACATTTCTTCGGGAGCGATCCGCGTTTGCTGAAGCTCGTCGAGCCAATGTCCGACGACAGTTTGCGGCGGCTGCGCCTCGGGGGGCACGATCCGCGCAAGGTATATGCGGCGTACAAAGCGGCCGTCGAGCATAAGGGCTCGCCGACGGTGATTTTGGCGCGCACCATCAAGGGCTACGGGTTGGGCGAAGCGGGCGAAGGCAAGAACGTTACGCACCAGCAGAAGAAACTGAATGAAGACGAGTTGCGCGAATTCCGCTCGCGCTTCGGCATTCCGCTGAACGACGAGGATTGCATCGAAGTTCCGTTTTACCGGCCCCCCGAGGACAGCGTGGAAATTCAGTATCTGCGCGCGAGGCGCGAAGCGTTGGGCGGCTACGTTCCCAAGCGCAGCGTTCGCTCGAAGCCTTTGGCCGCCGACCACGACGAACTCTTCAAGGAATTTCACGATGGCAGCGATGGCCGCGAAGTTTCCACGACTATGGCGTTCGTGAGCATGCTTCGCAAAATGCTGAAGGATGCGGAAATCGGCAAGCTCATCGTGCCCATCGTTCCCGACGAAGCCCGCACCTTCGGCATGGAGTCACTCTTTCGAACGGTGGGAATTTATTCCAGCGTGGGCCAGAAATATGAACCTGTGGACGTAAATACGCTGCTCTATTACAAGGAAGCAAAGGACGGGCAAATCCTCGAAGAAGGAATAACCGAAGCCGGTTCCATGGCGTCGTTTATTGCCGCTGGTTCTGCGTATGCCACGCACGGCATTAACACGATTCCATTCTTCATTTATTACTCTATGTTTGGTTTCCAGCGTATTGCGGATTTCATCTGGGCCGCGGCGGACATGCGTACGCGAGGCTTCCTGCTCGGCGGCACCGCCGGACGTACGACGCTTTCCGGCGAAGGGCTGCAGCACCAGGACGGCAATAGCCAGATCCTTGCGCTTCCGGTACCGAACGTCAAGGCCTACGACCCGGCGTTTGCTTTTGAAATCGCGGTAATCATTCAGGACGGCATTCGCCGCATGTATAAAGACAGCGAGAACGTCTTCTACTACATCACCGTGATGAATGAGCCGTATGCCATGCCGGCGATGCCCGGGGACGTCAAGGACGGCATTCTGCGCGGGATGTATCGCTTCCGGCCCGCAGCCAACAGCAAATCGAAATTGCGCGCGCAGCTTTTTGGGAGCGGGGCGATTCTCAACGAAGCGCTGCGGGCGCAGGAAATCCTTGAGACCAAGTACGGCGTGTCCGCCGATGTGTGGAGCGTTACCAGCTACAAGGAACTCTACAACGACGGCATCGAGACGGAGCGCTGGAATCGTTTGCACCCGGCAGAGAAGCCTCGCGTTCCGTATGTCACCAAATGCCTTGCGGAAGCTCCCGGCGTTCTGGTCGCGGCTTCGGACTACTTGAAGACTTTGCCCAACATGATCAGCAAATGGATGCCGCGGCGGCTGGCGTCGCTAGGTACCGATGGCTTCGGGCGCAGCGAGGGCCGCACGTCACTGCGTGACTTTTTCGAAGTGGACTCTCGCTTTATTACGCTGGCCACGCTGCACGAGCTTTTCGCAGACGGCAAAGTAGAGCGCTCTGTCCTCGACAAAGCGATGAAGGACCTCGGCATTAATGCCGACAAGCCGAATCCGGTGACGTCCTGACGCCGGCCCCTTTGGAAATCGTGAATCGGTCAGCGAAAAGGTTTAGCCTGCGCTGGTTTCGTTCGCGCCTTCGAGGATTTCCGCGGGTTTGATCCTGCCAGTAGCCAACTGGGCGATGAGTTCGCGATTTGCTGCTAGAAAATCGTAGTTGCCCAGTTCTTTTGGCAAAGCCCAGGCAATTTGTTCGAACGCCTGTGGCGCTAATTCCGATTCCGCGATTGCGGCGGCGAAGAAGCGGATTTCCAGTTCTTCGGGCGTTCCGGAGTAGTGATGGCGGACGCGGCCTAGTTCCACGCTCTTAGTCACCGTTGCGCCGAGCTCTTCCTGCAATTCCCGTGCTAGGGCAACCTCTGGCGCTTCGCCCTCGCGAACCTTTCCACCCGGGAATTCCCATTTCAACGGGGAAGTATCGTCTCTCCGGCGCTGGCCAATCAGCAATCGCCGGTCGCTGCGCTCAACCACGGCCGCCACTACGATTCTCATCTCTCTGCGTTCCTCCGTGCTCTCGGCGTATCGGCGTTAGCTTTTTCTTTTCTTTGTGTTCGCCCTGATTTTGGGGTGGAGCATCTTCCACAGTTCGTGTGCGCCCTCGACTAGAGGTGGGCCGGGTGTGTTCAACAACTCGTCGCTGACTACGTGCACTTGGTGGTTCCGAATCGCGGGCACATTCTTCCACGCGGCCACTTTGTAAGACTGCTTCGGGTCTGACTTCCTTCCCGTCGCTGTCCAGGCGAGCACAATCACTTCGGGTTCTGCCGCCGCCACCTGCGCGTCGGTGATCTTTCCGCCGGCCGGAACCACCATCTCGCCGCCACAGATTCTGACCACTTCCGCCGCCCAGGGCGGGGAACTGATTCTTGGATGGGGCCATGCCTCGGAGTAAACCCGAACGCGCTTCTTCATTCGCCGCGCTTTCGATTCGATGTGCGAAAACGCCCGCCACATCTTTTCCACCAGTACTTCGGCGGCCGCCGAACGTTTCGTGATGCCTCCCAACAAGCGGATATCCGCTTCGACGTCAGCCAGTGTCCGTGGGTTCAACGCCAAAAAAGAGAAAGACTGCTCGAGAAGCTTCGCGACTGTCTCCTGCTTGAGGGGCACAGAGCCGATCACCAGCGTCGGTCTCAGTCGCAGGATCTCATCTACGGATTTCATGTGCCAGCAATCGCCCAGCTTCGGGAGGCTACCAACTGGGGCGATGTCCGCGCACCAGTTGGTCACGCCAACCAGAAAACGCTTAGCGCCAATAGCGCACAGAATGGAAGTTGCGCTGGGAGCCAGCGAAACAATGCGCAATGGTGTGCGGCGACTCATTTTCATGATTACCTGATGAGGATAGCAGACACCCGGCGTTCGGTCGCTCGCGTGAGTTCGGATTGACTCTGCTCCACGGGTGTGTTGCACTGCCTTTCTTACTTTTCGGAGGCTATCCGTGCGCATCCATCTTTTTGCTCTTAGCCTGCTCCTGCCGTTCTCAACTTTAGGGCAGACAGCATCTGCGCCTCCCAAGCCTGATGTCGTCCAGTATCACGCCACCATCGACAACGTGAAATATGTTTACGGTGTCGCGCCGCCGGTAGCGCGCCTGCGCCCGGGAAATATTCTGGAAGCTAACTCGCTCGATTGTTTTGGCAATGCCATCAAGAAGCCCGGCGATACGCAAGCGCTCGTCAAGGGCGACAATCCGTTGACCGGCCCATTTTTTATCGAGGGCGCTGAGCCTGGCGACACCCTGGTCATTCACATCCTCGACTTACAAGTGGACGGCGATCTGGGACTGGGCGCTTTCGCTCCCGGTTTCGGGGCGCTTAATGAAACAAATTACACGCCGATGTTGCATCCCGCGCTGCCGGAGAAAATTTGGTTCTATCCCATCGACCACGCCAGCAACACTGCAACATTTCAGGCGCTCGATTCCAATTACAAAGTGAAGATCCCGCTGCATCCGTTTCTGGGTTGCATAGGTGTCGCCCCGTCAAACGGCGAAGCACGTAGCTCCGTCGTTCCGGCTGAGTTCGGCGGAAATATGGACGCGCCGGAAGTCTCCGTCGGCAATACACTCTATCTCCCGGTGAATGTTCCCGGAGGACTTCTTTACTTCGGCGACGGCCATGCCGCCATGGGCGACGGCGAAATCGCCGGCACGGCCATCGAAGTCCCCATGAAGTCGCGCTTGCAGCTCGATCTTATAAAAGGGAAGCACACCAATTGGCCGCGCTTCGAGAACGAAAAAGAAATTATGGCCGCGGGCATCTATCGCCCCGTCGACGACGCTTTGCGCATCGCCTTCACCGAGTTGGTAGCGTGGATTCATGCCGACTACGGCCTCTCCGAACTCGACACCTACGAACTGCTTTCCAAGGTCGGCAAAATCCACCTCACCGAAATGGTCGATCCGAACTACGTCGTGGTCGCCTCCATCGAGAAAAAGTATTTGCCGCCAAAAAAGTAGGTCGTTTTGTAGAACAGGCATTCTTGCGTGTTCCCTCTGCCCTGCGAACTCGGTGTTCTCAGCGCCCTCTGCGTTACGTCTTTGGCTTCTTGCCTGTGGCATTGCGCCTCTTCAGGAGTCTTTGCCATACTTGCGACGATGTTCAGTGAAGCCGTCCTCGAGCATTTCCGCAATCCACGCAACACTGGCGAACTTCCCGACGCCACTGCTACGGTTGAAGTCAGCAATCCCGTCTGCGGCGATATCCTGAAGCTCTCCGCGCGAATCGTGGACAGCCAGATCGCGGAGGCGCGCTTCCTCTGCCGAGGTTGCACTACTGCCATAGCTTGCGCCTCGCTCATGACCGAACAGCTGCGCGACCGCACGCTCGCCGAGGTGCGCTCCATCACTGCGGAATCTCTGTCTCATTCTCTAGGCGGACTCCCGCCAGCGACCTTCCACGGCGCGCAACTCGCCGCTGACGCGGTCCACGCTCTCCTCCAAAAGGTGCCTGCGAAAAACCATTAATTCCTCGGCGGGAGGGCCGAGTTCATCGTTTCCGGATCATTCAGATTCAGCACGCAGCCTTCTTCATTCGTGCGCACCTCTTCCACTTCTCCCTTGTGCGCCCACACGACTGCGCGTGCGCCGGTTTCGAGCGGCGCTTTGAGCAGTTCGTCGTACAGCGCTGCGGAAAAAATCACCGGGTGGCCGCGGCGCCCTTCATAGACAGGCAGAACGATGGGTCCCTTGTTCTTATTAAACTGTTCGATCAAATCCTCCACCAGTGCGCGGCTGATCAACGGATGATCGATGAGGCAGAGCAACATTCCTTCAGTTCCGGGCGGCAGGCTTCGCAAAGCCGCCTGGATGGAACTCAGCTGCCCTTTTTCCCAGTCGTGATTGATCACAATTTCATCGGCTTTGAGATTGACCATTTTCGAGATGGGTTCCGCGTGCGCGCCCAGTACCACGCGCCGCACGCCAATCTGCGGAATCGCGGTCACTTCAAGAAGATGTTCGAGGAATGGCCGCCCCTGGTAAGGAAGAAGCGCCTTCGGCGAGCCCATTCGGCTCGAGGCCCCGCCGGAGAGGATGACGGCGGCGAGCATGTGCGGCCTTTCAGCGTTCGCCCGTTTGCAAGATGGGCGAAGCGTGGGCTTCGTATTTCAATTTTTTGTGCGCGGCGTTCGACGCATTCCGGCGCACCGCCACCAATTCCGCCGCGATACTGACGGCAATTTCTTCCGGCGAGAGCGCGCCAATTTCTAATCCCATCGGCGCGTAGACGCGTTCGAATTCTTCGGGTTTGTAGCCATCATTCTCCAGCGCCCTATACACCGACAAAACTTTGCGCTTGCTGCCGATCATTCCCAGGTAACGCGCTTCCGTGCGCACCGCCCAGGACAGCACGCGCATGTCTTCTTTGTGCCCGCGCGTCACGATGACCAGGTAGCTCGATGCATTGGGACGAATTTTCGCAAATGCATCCTCGTAACTCGTATAAATCTCCTGGGCCATTGGGAAGCGCTCTTTATTCGCGAACGATTCGCGGTCGTCCACCACGGCGATGCCGAACCCCGCCGCGCTGGCCGCTTTTGCAACCGCCATCGAGACGTGCCCGCCGCCAAAGAGGTACAGCATCGGCTGCGGCAGAATCGGCTCGACAAAAACTTCCAGCGTCCCACCGCAAATCAAGCCGCTGTCATAACTGGCTTCATTGTTCAGATTAAAGACCATTTTGCGCGGCGTTTCCTTCTGCATCACTTCCTTCGCCGCAGCCCAAACTTCGGCCTCCACGCACCCGCCGCCAATCGTGCCCGCGATCGAACCATCCTCGCGCACCAGCATCCGCGAGCTTTCATAGCTGGGGATCGAGCCGTTGGTGTGCACAATGGTCGCCAGCGCCGCGCGCTGCCCGGCCCGACGCATCCTCACGATTTCTTCAAACAGGTCCACGCGTTGCCTCTGCCCTCAGCCTACGGCTGGCTTCCGCCCCTGTCAATTGCTCCGATTGGATTGGACAGGGCATCGCTCGAATGATAATTTTTGCCATGTACTTTCGGAGGTGTCCTGTAAATGCCTGGTGGGGGAAGGTATCAGTGGCAATGGATTGGAAAACCTCCGATCTACTGGACCATTGGTTTTTGGCTCGCTATGGCCGAATTTGTGGTCGGCTGGGTCATGTTTGTTACCCTGCCCCGATGGGGAAGAACCACCCCCGATACGGTTCATCCAATTGACATTCGGATGAAATTTGGACACACTTATTATCTTTCTCCTAAAATTGGTTGGTTCGTGAACAATGACTTGTGGATTTTCTTTGGACTATTGGGGCTTCTGTCGCTGATCACGCTCTTTCATCGCGACAAATTAGAGAGGGTTCGTTGAAGGCAATTGTTTTCCAGCAGCATGGTGGGCCTGACGTTTTGAAGTACGTTGACG
>Ga0209415_10016226_pt1 | contig 11989 bp, 11 predicted proteins | sample PeaSoiSIISIP2007_FD_187696 | JGI IMG/M metagenome (GOLD analysis project Ga0209415, IMG submission 187696) | Peat soil microbial communities from Weissenstadt, Germany - SII-SIP-2007 (SPAdes) (version 2) | ecosystem: Environmental > Terrestrial > Soil > Wetlands > Peat | place: Germany... | reverse complement strand
GAGGCCGGGCTCTCCGGGGCCGGCGCCGGTGAGCCAGACCCATCCCGGCTCCAGGGCCGGAAGGTCGCGGAAGGCTTGATCCATGGGGCGATTGTAATGGCCGACGGGCTCGCGACTAGTCAAATGGAGACGCGGCCTTTAAGAATAACGCCATGCCGAAAAAGCCGCGCGGGCCGCTGCGCCGGGGCTGGACAACCGGCGCCTGCGCCGCCGCCGCGGCCAAGGCGGCCTATACGGCGCTGCTGACCGGCGAATTCCCTAATCCGGTGGAGATTCTCCTGCCCAAGGGCGACCGCCCCAGCTTCGCCCTTGCCCGCAAGGAACTGGCGCCTGGCCTTGCGACGGCCGGCATAGTCAAGGACGCCGGCGATGATCCCGACGTCACCCATGGCGCCCTCATCCTCAGCACCGTCCGGTTGATCGCGGCGGGTCGCGGCGTCGTCTTTCGCGCCGGCGACGGGGTCGGCATGGTGACCAAACCCGGCCTGCCGATTCCGCCCGGCGAGCCGGCCATCAATCCGATCCCGCGCCAGATCATGGCCGCGATCATTGCCGAGACGGCGGCGGCTCACGGCGGGAACGGCGACGTGGAAATCACCATCTCGGTCCCCGGCGGCGGCGAGCTGGCGCGCAAGACCTGGAACCCGCGCCTGGGCATCGTCGGCGGCATTTCGATCCTCGGGACGACAGGCGTGGTCCATCCCTATTCCTGCTCGGCCTGGATCGCCTCCATCCATCGCGGCATCGACGTCTGCCGGGCCAATGGGGTCGTCCATGCGGCGGCCTGCACCGGCTCGACCTCCGAAGCGGCGGTGCGGCGGCTCTACCAATTGCCCGACATTGCGCTCATCGACATGGGAGACTTCGCCGGCGGCACGCTCAAATATCTGCGCAGGCATCCCATCCAGCGCCTGACCATCGCCGGCGGTTTCGGCAAGCTCTGCAAGCTGGCGGACGGGGCCATGGACCTGCACAGCGCGCGCAGCGAGATCGATCGCGAACGCCTGGCCGAACGGCTCCAGCGCCTCGGTGCCGCCTCCGATGTCATAGCCGCCGCCCGGACGGCCAATACAGCCGGCGAAATTCTCGCCCTCAGCCAGGCCCAGAGACTGCCGCTGGGCGAGGTCCTTGCCGGCGATGCAAAGGCCGTGGCCCTTGCCATGCTCGACGGCAGGACTGCGGTCGAGGTCATCATCATGGACCGCAATGGAGCGATCGTCGGCCGTGCCGGATTCTGAGCGGATCCTCATTCTCGGCGGAACCGGCGAGGCGCGGGCACTTGCCGATGCCTTGGCGCGGCGTCCCGGCGTCGAAGTCATCACCTCCCTCGCCGGACGCACCGTTGCGCCGCGTTTGCCCAAAGGGGAGTTGCGCGTCGGCGGCTTCGGCGGCGGGACCGGGCTCGCCGCCTACATCGCCCAGCAGAGCATCGATGCCGTCATCGATGCGACCCACCCCTATGCCGCCGCCATCAGCCGCCATGCCGTCGAGGCGGCTGGGATCGCCGACCGGCCTCTGCTCCGCCTGGAGCGTGCCGCCTGGATGCCAGAGCCGGGCGATCATTGGATCGTGATCGACAGCCTTGCCGGCGCGGTCGAGGTGGCTCCGCGCCTCGGATCGCGGGTGTTCCTCACCATCGGGACCAAGGAGGTCGCGGCCTTTGCCGGAGCGGAAGGTCTCTGGTTTCTGGTGCGGCTGGTGGAACGGCCGGACAGGCCGCTCCCACTGGCGAACCACGAAATCATCCTCGGGCGCGGGCCCTTCGCTGAAGCGGACGAAATCGAATTGATGCGCCACCATCGCATCGATCTGGTGGTCGCCAAGAACAGCGGCGGCCAAGCCACCTACGGCAAGATCGCCGCCGCCCGCAGGCTCGCCATTCCCGTGATGCTGCTGCGTCGGCCACCCCTGCCTCCGGCCGAGACGGCGGCCTCGATCGATGAGGCGATAGCCTGGGTCGAGCGTCGGCTCGCTGGATGAATCAGGGCCGGCTTCGCCGGCGCGGGCGCAGAATATGGCGATGGTCCTCGTGATAGAGGCGGCTATCCTGGAAGTTCCGATTGCCAAAGACGCGGCCGACGAAGATGAGGGCCGTGCGGGTGATCTTGGACGCCTTCACCTTGGCCTTGATGTCGCCGAGCGTGCCACGGATGACCAGCTGATCGGGCCAGCCGACGCGAAACAGGACGACGACGGGACAATCCGCGCCATAGAGCGGCGATAGTTCCGCGATCACGATGTGGATGTTGCGAACCGACAGATGGATGGCGAGTGTCGCTCCGGTGGCGCCCAGAACCTTCAGGCTCTCGCTTTCGGGCATGGGCGAGGCCTTGCCCGCCGTGCGGGTGAGGATCACCGTCTGGGTGATTTCCGGCAGGGTGAGCTCGGTCTTGAGCAGAGCCGCCGCCGCCGCGTAAGCCGGCACACCGGGGACGACCTCGTAGTCGATGCCAAGCCGGTCGAGCCTGCGCATCTGTTCGGCGATGGCACCATAGAGGGAGGGGTCGCCCGAATGGACCCGGGCGACATCTTCTCCCCGTTCATGGGCCTTCTCCATCTCGGCGATGATCTCGTCGAGCGTCAACGGCGCGGTATCGACCACGCGGGCCGATTTGGCGGCATGGGCAACCACCGCCGGCGGCACCAGGGAGCCGGCATAAAGCACCAACGGGCAGCGGCCGATCAGGTCGCGCCCTCGCAGCGTAAGAAGTTCCGGATCGCCCGGGCCGGCGCCGATGAAGTAGACGCTCACAGCACTTCCCGCGCTGTCTTGTCGCCGTAACCCCGCGGCGTATAGACCCAGTCGCCGCCGTCAGGCCGCGCGAGCCGTCGCGTGCTGCTGGCTCCGATCAGCACCACGCTCAGCATGTCCAGATTTTCGGCGTCCAGCGTTTCCAGTGTGATGACCTGAAGGCTCTCGCCCGCCCGGCCCAGATTGCGCCCGACGACCACCGGTGTTTCCGGGCCGCGCGCGGATAGCAGGATTTCCCGTGCCCGAACGAGCTGGCTTTTCCGGCGCTGAGAAACCGGATTGTAAAGTGCGACGACGAAGTCGGCATCGGCTGCCGCCTGCAACCGCCTTTCGATCGCCGGCCAGGGCGTCAAGAGGTCGGAGAGCGATATGGCGCAGAAATCATGGCCAAGCGGCGCGCCCGCCTTCGCCGCCGCAACCTGCATCGCGGAGACGCCCGGCAGGCCTGCGATCTCCACCCGCGCCCAATCCGCGCGCCCACCGCGCTCGATGAGCTCGAACACGAGGCTCGCCATGGCGTAGATTCCGGCATCGCCGGAAGATACGAGGGCCACATTCCGGCCTTCGGCCGCCAGGTCGAGGGCATGGATCACCCGCGCCTCCTCCGCCCCGAGATCGAAGCCGTGGAGGGTCTTGCCCGCGGACAAGGGCGACAGGAGATCGAGATAGAGGCGGTAGCCGACCCAGTCGCCGGCGGCGACTAACGCCGCTTCAGCCTCCGCCGTACGGCCTTCCGCACTGCCCGGCCCAAGGCCGACGATCGCGAGCCGGCCGCGCGCCCGGCCCACTTCATCGGCATGAATGATTCGGGGTGAAACGGCGATGGCGCAGGTCGATCGGGCGGCGCGGCGTTTGGGCAGCACAAACCGGCCTTCGGGCCCGACCGCGGCCAGCGCTGCCCCCTCGGCGACCCCATGACAGCCGGTTTCGCGGAAAACGAGATCGGAGGGCGTGGCCAGCCGCGGCGTCTCCAGCTCCAACCGGGCCGCATCGAAAAAGCGGGCCGGCACTTCAAGATGACGGGCGAGCGCGTGGACTGCCGGCTCGGCTGCTTTCAAGTCGAGGGAAACCACGCAGGCGACCGCGAGCCGCGACAGTCCCGCCTCGGCGAGGCAAGCCTCGGCGAGCGCGATGAGCTCGGCCTCGGGCGCCAGCCGCTCGCAGCCGACGCCGATCGCCACGGCCGCCGGGTGAAGCAGGAGATCGGTTTCGGATTGGCTCGGCTGCAGGGTGATCCGAATTCGCCGCTTCGCGTCTGCCTTCGTGGGAAGCGGCGAAAGCCAGCCTGCATCGACCAGCGCCTCGTTCTCTATGGCCACGGCCTCGCCAGCCAGAAGATCGGCCATGAGCGACTTGGCTGCTTCCGGATTGCCGAGACGCCAGCCGGGCGGCGGCTCGTCCAGCGCCAGGCCGAACCTCCCCTCGCCCGCCGTGGTGATGGCCGCCGCACCGCCCAGCGCCGTCGCGATCCGCCGGGCAAGCGCGTTGGCGCCGTGATGGCCGCCTAGCAAAGGGACTATCGTACCGCCATCTTCCGACACTGCGATCACCGGCGGTTCCTGGCGCTTGTCGGCCAGCAGCGGCGCGAGCGCGCGGATGAGCACGCCTGCCGCGCAGAGTCCGACGATCGGCCTTCCAGCGGCGAACAGCGATCGAAGATGAGCGGCCGTGTCGCTGAACGTCACCGCGCAGCCGGAGACGCGCGGCGCGAAGCCGTGCAGCTCGCCATCGACAGCGTCGGCAACGCGCTGTCCTGCGGCGAGGGCGGAAGGTCCTAGAATGACCACGGCCGGGCGAGTCATCCCGCACCTCGCACCAGGATCATCGAGAAGTAGGGAGCACTCTCCTCGCCCATCTCGGCCAAGGGCAGCACCCGCTGGCTGGCGAGAGTGGCGTGCTCCACGTAGTGCGCTTGCGCTTCCAGCCCGGCCGCGCGAAGGACGCGACGGATCTTGGCAAGATGCCGGCCCACCTTGACGATAGCTGCCGCGCCGCCTTGGCTGAGGCGCGCCGCGATTTCGGTTTCGGGCAATGGTCCCGGTATCACCGCCAGAACCTGATTGCCCAGCGCCAGCGCGCCGCCGGCAACTGCTGCGCAGGCGGTCAGCGACGAGATTCCCGGAACGACCGATACGGCGGCTCGCCCCGCCAGGCGGGCATAGAGATAGCTGAACGAGCCGTAGAAAAAGGGATCGCCCTCGCAAAGCACGACCACGCGGCGCCCGGCCTTGGCCTCGGCCAACAGTGTTTCGGCGGCCCGATCGTAGATTTCGGCCTTGGGGAAGGCGCCGTCGCCGAGCGGCATGCGGATGGCGATTTCCCGCTGACCGCCGGGGAGAAGCCCTGCCACGATCCGTCGGGCGAAACTCTCGCCCGCTTCCGGCGCGGGATAAGCCAGCACATCGGCTGCCTGGATCAGCTTCAGGGCTTTCAAGGTGAGCAGCTCCGGGTCGCCCGGCCCGACGCCGATACCCCAGATCCGAGGCTCCTCGTTCATGCTTTGACCGCGGTCCATTGGGTGACCGGCATCAGGGGACGCCAGCCGAGATGGGCGCCGACGGGTTCCGCCCGCGAGATGGCGATGCGGATAAGGCTGCCGCCCAATTCGTTGCGCCAGCGGATAAGCGCTGCTTCGCCATCGAGGGTCACGGCATTGGCGACGATGCGTCCACCCGGAAGCAAGGCCTGCCAGCAGCGCTGGACCACGCCCGCGCCCGCGAGTCCACCGCCGATGAAGATCGCATCGGGCGCCGCCAATCCGGCGAGCGCTTCCGGCGCCCTGCCCGCGACGATCTCGATCTCCGGCACGCCGAGGGCGGCAGCGTTGTCGGCGATCATCGCCCGCCGGTTCGCATCGCTTTCGATCGCTACGGCCTGCATGCCGTGGCCGGCCCGCAGCCACTCGATGGCCACCGACCCGCAGCCAGCACCCACGTCCCAAAGCCGCTCGCGCGTCACCGGTGCGAGAGCGGCCAGGGTTGCGGCGCGCACTTCGCGCTTGGTGATCTGGCCATCGTTGCTGAAAGCCTCGTCGGGGAGGCCCGGCAAGCGCGGACGGCTCACACTGCCCGGCGCCGGCCGGCATTCCACGGCCAGCGTGTTCAGGTCGGCCGTTCGCGCCTCGGACCAGCTTTCGGCCGTGGCCTCGCGGACACTTTCGCGCGGTCCGCCCAGATGCTCCAGGACCGCGAGCCGGCTCGGTCCCCAGCCGAGGCGCGTCAGCTCCGCGGCCACCTTGGCCGGCGTCGATCCGTCATGCGAGAGCAGGAGCAGCTTCGCGCCCCGGGCAAGGAACCCGGCCAGCCGCTCCAAGGGCCGCCCGTGCAGGGTCAGGCATTCGCATTCCGCGACAGGCCAGCCGAGCCTGGCCGCAGCCAGGGAAAAGGCCGAAGCGGTCGGCAGGATCAGAAGCTCGGCCATGGGCACCGCCCGGGCGAGAGTGACGCCGATGCCGTAGTGCATGGGGTCGCCCGTCGCCAGCACCGCCACGGGACGGCCGCGCCGGCGGAGGATCTCCTCGACGGTCAGACGTAGCGGCGTGGCCCAGCCCGCCCTCTCGCCCCGGATATGACCGGGAAGCATGGCAAGATGGCGCTCGCCGCCCACGATCAGCTCCGCGCCCTCGACGAGCGACCGGCCCAGGGCAGGCAGCTCCGCCCATCCGCCTTCGCCGAGGCCGACGATTGCGAGCCAACGGCTCATGGGTCCGCCTGGGGCATGAGCGCGTTGACCGCGGCGGCGGCGAGCGCGCTGCCGCCGCGCCGTCCGCGCAGCGTGACATAGGGAATGCCGAGGCCGGCCTCGACGAGCAAGGCCTTGGATTCGGCAGCGCCGACGAACCCCACGGGAAAGGCCAGGATCGCCGCCGGTCGATAACCATCCAGGTCGATGCGCTCGATCAGCCGGAACAATGCCGTCGGCGCGTTGCCGATGGCGACTACGGCGCCGTCCAGACTCTCGCCCCAGAGATCGACGGCGGCGGCACTCCGCGTGTTGCCGATCTCCGTTGCCTTGGCGGCAGCCTCCGGATGCTCCGTGCCGGCCAGCACCTCGCAACCCGCCGGCAGAGCCCGGCGAATGATCCCGGCCGCCGTCATGGCGGTATCGCAAAGAATGGACGCACCCTTTTCGATCGCGCCGCGACCGGCCGCCGCCAGATCGGGACTGAAGACGAGGTCGTCCAGAATATCGGGCATGCCGCAGGAGTGAATCAAGCGCAGCGCCAGCAGCACGATGTCGTCGGGCAACCGGTCCAGGCGCGCCTCGCGCCGGATGGCTTCGAAGGAGAGCCGGTAAATCTCCGCGGGGTCTTTCACATAGGCGAGCATCGCCGGCCTTCAGTCCAGATTGTCGGGATTGCGTTTGCCCGGCCCGTGGCGATGGCCGGCATGCGGATGAGGCGGATGATCGTGATCATGGCCGTGGTCGCGATCTTGGTGATCGTGATGATGGTGGTGGTCATGATCGTGACCGTGGTCGTGGTCATGATCTTGATCGTGGTGGCGATGGCCATTGGGGCCATGCTGGCGATCGCCGTCGGTGCCGATACCTTCCACATGATGATGATGGCTCCGTTGGGCGAGGCCCACCTCGGCCTCGAACCCCAACACCTGGGACCTGTACTTGCACAGGCCGCAGTTCATCAGGTTCTCGCCGGTCAAGGTTTCCTGCACCCGGTCCGCGAAGGCATCCAGGACCAGGGGATGGTCCTTCAAGTAATCGGCCTTCAGGAATTCGATCTCGGGATAGCGTAGCGCGATCTGGTCGGCGATGCGGTAAATGCGCTTCACCAGCACGCCGGTGAAGAGGAAATAGGGAAACACGATGATCCGCCGGTAGCCGAGCCTTACCGCATGCTCCAGGCCAGGCCCAACCAGCGGGAAGGTGACTCCGCTGTAGCAGGTCTCGCTCCAGCCGAAGCCCATCCCTTCCCACAACATCCGCGCCACCTTGCTGATATTGGAGTTGGCGTCGGGATCCGAGGTGCCACGGCCGACCACGGCCAGCAAGGTGTCTTCGCGGGAGACCTGGCCGCGGCCGCGCTGCTCCGCCGCCTCGATGCGTTCGGCGGCGACTTGCAGCAGCCGGAGGTCCACGGCGAGGTCGCGGCCATAATCGATCGTGAGGCCGGGATGCTGGGCGGCGTATGTGTTGAGCACCGAGGGGATGTCGTTCTTCACATGCCCGGCGGCAAACAGCATGCCGGGCACGGCCAGGATGTGCCGCGCCCCATGGTCCCACAGCTTGTCGAGCCCGTCCCGGATGATCGGCCGGGCGAACTCGAGAAAGCCCGATGCGACCGGGTATTGGGGCAGGCGTTCGGCGATGCCCGCGGCCACGGTCTGGAATTCGCTGATCGCCTCCACGTCGCGGCTGCCATGGCCGCAGACCATCACGCCGATCTTGCTCATGCCCTCATTCCCCGATTCAGATTCGCGAACTTGCATCCCGCCGCCATTGACCGGCGAGGGCGGCCAGACCCAATCTGCCGCCCATGCCCGGAGCGCCGAAGACTCTGCTGCTGGCCTTGCTGCTGGACGCTGCTTTCGGCGATCCGGCCTGGCTCTACAGTCGCCTGCCTCATCCCGTGGCGCTCATCGGCCGAGCCATCGCCTGGCTCGACCGGCGCTGCAACCAGGAGCAGACGAGCGATGGCATGCGCCGGCTCAGCGGTACTCTCGTCGTCGTGTTTCTCGTGGCAACGGCGGCTGCCCTGGGCCTCGCCGTCCATATTCTGCTTCGGCGCTTCGCCTTCGGCTGGATCATCGAGGCCGCGCTCACCTCCCTGTTCCTCGCCCAGCACAGCCTCTATCGCCATGTGGCGGAGGTTGCCCGTGCTCTTACCGGCGAAGGATTGGCCGGCGGCCGGCGCGCCGTATCGCAGATCGTCGGCCGGGACCCGGAGAGCCTGGATGAAGCCGGCGTCTGCCGCGCCGCGCTCGAATCCCTGGCCGAGAATTTTTCCGATGGCGTCGTTGCGCCGTTGTTCTGGGCCGTTCTCGCCGGCTTGCCCGGCATCCTCGTCTACAAGACCGTCAACACGGCCGACAGCATGATCGGCCATCGCACGGCCCGGCACCTGGCCTTCGGCTGGGCGGCGGCGCGCTTCGACGATCTCCTGAACCTGGTACCCGCCCGTCTCGCCGGCCTGTTGCTGGCGGCGGCCGGCATGTTCGCTCCGGGCGCCGCCCCGCGTCAGGCCCTCGCCGCCATGATCCGCGATGCGGGCAAGCACCGGTCGCCCAATGCCGGCTGGCAGGAGGCGGCACTGGCCGGCGCGCTCGGCGTCGCGCTCGCAGGCCCGCGGCGCTACGGCGGCAGCATGGTCGAAGACCATTGGATGAACGAAGGCGGGCGCAGTGAGGCGACGGTCAATGACATCCGTCGCGGCCTCGGACTCTATGCGATCGCCTGCGCCCTCCAGGCCGCGATCCTGGCCGTATTCATGGCCCTCTAGGTCAGCCCATTGGCTGATTGGGCAGAATCGCTTCTGCCATCCATCGTCATTCCCGCGAAGCTTGCCCTCGCGAAAGCGGGGGCGAGAATCCATCTGCTGCCTGGACCCCCGCTTTCGCGGGGGTGACGAATAAGAGTGCAACTTCCAGGCAGGTTCCTTGCTAGCGGCCATGTGCGATCTCCAGGACGCGGTCGAGGTCGATGTGCCGGCCGAGGTGATCCGCCAGGAGATCGAGCGTCGCCTCGAGTTCCTGTTCGAAGGCGACGCCCTTTTCTTCACGATGGGCGAGTGCGCCAAGGAATTCGTGGCGGAAGGCATCGCTGGCGAAGAGCCCATGCAGATACGTGCCGGCCACCCTTCCATCCGCCGAGATGGCGCCGTCGTCGCGTTCATCGGAAAGATGCGCGAAGGGCCTTGCCCGGTCGCGTCCTGTGGTCCGGCCGATATGCATCTCATAGCCGGAAATCGGAGCGCCGCTCGGCCCATGTCGGCCGGCGGTCTGTCGTAGGGCCTTGTCGCCGCCCATCACCGTCTCGACATCCAGGAGGCTGAGACCCGCGACCTCGCCGGCCGGCCCCTCCACGCCGAGCGGATCGGCAAGGCGCCGGCCGAGCATCTGATAGCCGCCGCAGATGCCGAGGATCTGGCCGCCGCGGCGCAGATGAGTGGCGATGTCCATGTCCCAGCCCTCGGCGCGAAGGGCGGCTAGATCGGCGATGGTCGATTTGGAGCCCGGCAGGATGACGAGATCCGCATCGCCCGGCAGGGCCCGGCCCATGGGGACGCGCTCTATCTGGACGTCCGGCTCGAGAGCGAGCGGATCAAGGTCGTCAAAATTTGCAATCCGCGGCAGCAGCGGCACCGCGATCTTGATCGCTCGGCGCGCCGCGGCGGGTGAACCATCCAGCGAATGGCCATCCTCCGCCGGTAGCCGGTTTGCCTCGGGCAGGAAGGGTACGACGCCGAGGGCAGCGAGCCCCGTGTGCTCCCGGATCAGTCGAAGCCCCTTGTCGAACAGGCTCGGGTCGCCGCGCAGCTTGTTGATGAGAAAGCCCTTGAGCCTCTGGCGCTCGCTGTCGCTCAGAAGCATCACGGTCCCGAGGATGCTGGCGATGACGCCGCCGCGATCGATGTCGCCGATCAGGATCACCGGCAGGTCGGCGGCTTCGGCAAAACCCATGTTGGCGATATCGCCTTCCCGCAGATTGACCTCGGCCGGGCTGCCAGCGCCCTCCACCAGAACGAGATCGGCCTCGCTGGCCATGATCCCGAAGCTTTCCAGAACTTGCGGCAGGAAGCCCGCTTTGAGATCCTGCCACGCGTTGGCCTTGGCATTGCCCCAGACCTTGCCCTGGATCACGACCTGGGCGCCGATCTCGCTCTGGGGTTTCAGCAGCACGGGGTTCATATGCACCGAGGGCGCGATGCGGCAGGCGCGCGCCTGGAGAGCCTGAGCCCGGCCGATCTCGCCGCCGTCGGCCGTCACCGCCGCGTTGTTGGACATGTTCTGCGGCTTGAAGGGCCGCACCCTGAGATCGCGCCGGCGGAAGGCGCGGGCAAGCCCGGCGACGATCAGCGACTTGCCGACGTCGGAGCCGGTGCCCTGGAACATCACGGCGGCTGTGCGGTTCCTCTTTCGCATGTCTCAGAACTCGATCCCCGCCTGGGCCTTCACGCCGTCGCGGAAGGGATGCTTGATCATCGTCATTTCGGTCACCAGATCGGCCGCGGCGATCATCTCCTCCCGGGCATTGCGCCCGGTCACGATCACATGCAGACCGGGCCGGCGCCGTGCGAGGCTCGCCACCACATTCCCGACGGGCAGATAGTCGTAGCGTAGCGCGATGTTGAGCTCGTCCAGCAGGATGAGGCGATAGGCGGGATCGGCCATCATGGCCTCGGCCTCGGCCCATGCCGCCTCGGCCGCGGCGATATCGCGGGCCCGGTCTTGAGTCTCCCAGGTGAAGCCCTCGCCGAGCGCCTTGATGGTGACGAGATCGGGGAAGCGCTCCAGCATGGCGCGCTCGCCCGTGTCCCACCGGCCCTTGATGAACTGGACGATGCCGACCCGGAAACCGTGGCCGAGCGCCCGCAGCACCATGCCGAAGGCCGCCGTCGATTTCCCTTTGCCCTTGCCGGTATGGACGATGAGGAGGCCCTTCTCCACCGTCTTTTCCGCCATCATGCGGTCGCGCACCACCTTGCGCCTGGCCGACTTTTCGTTGGCGCGGCGGTTGATCTCCGCTTCGCTGTCTTCGTTCATGGGTTCTCCCTGAGCGCGGCCAGATCGCCATAGGCCGCATTCGCCCGCGGCCGCCAGAGGCCGCGATCCATGGCCTCCAACAGCCGGTCGGCCATCTCCCGGGCCGCCGCCGGATTGGCCGCGACCAGAAAGCCGCGCACCTCAGGATCGGCGAGATAGGCCTCATAGACGGCATCGAAGTGATGATTGGCGACGGCGCCCGTGGTGGCAGCGAAGGCGAACATGTAGTCGACGGTTGCCGCCATCTCGAAGGCACCCTTGTAGCCGTGACGCATGACGCCGGCGATCCATTTCGGATTAACCACCCGCCCGCGCACGATACGGGCGATCTCCTCTTCCAGGCGCCGGATGCGCGGGGATTCGGGCCGCGAATGATCATTGTGATAGACCGTCGGGCGCCGTCCGCTCAGCTCCTTGACCGCCGCGGCGAGGCCGCCCTCGAACTGGTAGTAGTCGTCGCTGTCCAGCAGGTCATGCTCGCGGTTGTCCTGGTTGTGCAGCACGGCTTCCACGCCGG
>Ga0209415_10016225_pt1 | contig 11989 bp, 11 predicted proteins | sample PeaSoiSIISIP2007_FD_187696 | JGI IMG/M metagenome (GOLD analysis project Ga0209415, IMG submission 187696) | Peat soil microbial communities from Weissenstadt, Germany - SII-SIP-2007 (SPAdes) (version 2) | ecosystem: Environmental > Terrestrial > Soil > Wetlands > Peat | place: Germany... | reverse complement strand
CGATGAAGGACACCGCCGTCGTCGACCGCATCGCGCAGGTCGTCGTAGTCGTGGCGAGCGTGTGGTTCTGTTTTGCCGCGGGATGGGGTCTGTTCGGCATTCTGGGCGACGGGCACATCGGCGCCGGCAGCGCAGGCAACGCCATGGCGGGGGAGCAGATCGTTCGGTGGAAGATTTGGTATCCGGCCTTCGATTGGTACTCGGGGGCAAAGCCGACGAGGGCCGCCTACTCGTTCCATCATCCATTCGGTCAGTACTACTTGCCTGCTTTCTTTATTTGGCTTTTCGGGCATCGTGATTTCGTAGTCCGCTTACCCGCCGTCTTGATGAGCACGGCCATGCCGCCGCTCCTCTATGGCATAGCGAAGGAGCGCTGGGGGGCTCCTGTCGGAGCAGTCGCTGCCGCCGCGTATGTCGTCGTTCCGATTGCGGTGGGCTTCTCCTCTTTTTTGAACCTCGAGACCATCTGCATCTTCGGAGCGCTTCTTTTTTTCTGGGGACACTCCCGCCACATGAGGACGGGGCGGCGTCGCCACATGGCGGCCAGCCTCGTCGGGCTGCTCTTCGCGTGCTTTGGAGACTGGGTTGGTTACCTGATCGTTGCGCCGCTTCTGGCGTGGTCGTTTCTTCGGGCGTTCGTGTTGCCCGCGTGGGCAACCCCCCGGCTCAAGCCCGAGCCATACGTGCGCTGGTGGGTTCTCTCGGCGAGCGTGTTCACCGTGACGCTAGCCGGCTGGGTGGCGCTCTTCTACCATGCGGACGCGATCCGAGAGTGGCTCTCCTCCGCTGCGATGCGCGGGGTGGGCGAGTCCGCGCCTCTCCGGGCGACGCTGGCCTCACGCAAGGCGTGGATCTATTTCAGCTTCACGCCACTGGCCGTGCGGCTCGGCGAGCTCGCCGCGCCCGTATGCCTTGCTCGCCTCCTGGTGACAAGGTGCGACGAGGAAATGTACGCGCTCAGCATGCTCTTCGGGGCGGTCATTCAGTACGTGAAGTTCAAGCAGGGCGCGGACATTCACATCTTCTGGCCCCACTATTTCGCGCCGTACTTTGCCCTGGCGCTGGCGCAGCTCTCGGGGGCCATCGCATCTGCGATTGGCTGGGTCGCGCGCCGCTTTGCGGCGTCGCGTGCGCCGATGGTCGCGGCGGTCACGGGTCTCGTGGTGGGCCTCGCGCCGTCCTTGGCGATGGCGCACGACGGCGTGAAGTCGCTTTGGGTGTGGCGCCGAACCGGCGGGCGCTACGACGATGGCGGAGCACTCATCGAGAGCCACGTCGACTTGCTCTTCGTGATCCAGAACGTCGTGATGCCAAAGACGAAGCGGGGCATGACCATCGACGTTCACCCGTCGATAAGCTGGTACTGGGATCACCTCTGGAAATTTCAGGGGAACGCGAATCCGGCTTCCCGGCCTCTCGCGGGGAGCAGCACGGTCGCGACGCACCCGTTCTGGCTGTCGCGCGCGCGCGGGCTGTCGAGCGAAGACCAGAAGAGGATCGCCGCGAGCGCGCACGTGGTCGTGTACGGGGACGCGTGGGTGGTCGATCAGCGCGAGCCGCCCGCGCCCATCGACGCGTACTCGCTCAACGAGCGCGAGCCCAACGCGCTGGAGTGGCTTCTCTTGGGGGGTACGGACCCAGTGCGGTCGATCGGCGAGGCGCCCGATCCGTGGCTGACGTGGGAGTGGCGAACTCACCTGGGCCAGGCCGCGGCGGCTCCGCCGGGCGAGCCCGCGACGCTTGACGAGATGCGCATCGCGTACAACGTCGCGATGGCCGCCGACGACAAGGCCGCAGCGCGGGAATTGCGCGAGCGCATCGACGCGCAGCTGGACCACACGAGGGCGGCCAACTTCGACCGCGGCGTGCGTCTCATCGGCGTGCGCGTGACCGATGGCGTTGAGCCTCGCGTCGAATCCTGGTTCGAGTGCGTGGGCGCGATGGGCGATGCCGTGTTCAGTGTCCGCTCGACCGTCGAAGCGCGAGCGCCGTTCAGCCTCATTCCACCGGACGCGACAGACCGTGAGATGGCGTGGGGTTCGCCTTTGCCGACGAAGCTGTGGCGCGCGGGGATGCTGTATCGGACATTCGCCGTCCAGAACCACCGCATCGGTCGCGAGCGGTACTGGGGCCACTGGGTGTCGCGTGACGCGTCTCCGGCGCCGCGGCGCGGCGACGGTCAGCCCCAGACGACCCTCGCCATCGTGCCCTGAGCGGACCTGCCACGGCCCGTGCGTCGTCCGCTCTTGCGCGAGTCACCGCTGGGCGCACGCCGCTCGATGCTCCGACCCGTCGGCGGTGGTCACCATAGCGCACGCTCCGAGGCCTTGCTGGTCGCAATCGATCGAGAACACCGCGCCACGCTCGCATCCGTTCAACGTCGACCCTGCGCACCCATCGACGACGCAGTCAGGGGGCGTGAGGAGGCACGCGCTGGTCCAGTCGAATGGGGGAACGAGGGGCCCGGCGGTGCACGCGTTCGACGCGCCCAGCAAGGATGCGCAGTCCAGGGATTCGATGACGCCGCTCGGACAGGAGACGGCGACGTCGCCGACGCACGCCGCCGACGCGTCGGGAGCGCAAGCGGAGGTCGCTTGTGCGTCGACCTCGGCGACGCAGGCCACCCACTGCGCATGCGAGTCCGCTGTCGGAAAACCCGAGCATCGACGCGTACCGAAGCTCGCGCAGTCGATGGCCACGGCGGCCGCGTCGGTGCCGCAGTAGATCGACCTCGCGCCGTAGCAGCCAGATCCCCGCGCGGCGCAATCGCCCGCGTCGTCCCCCGAGCACAGCGCGCCGGCGGAACCGGACGTGCACGTCTGGCCCCAGAGGGCGCAGTTCTCCCCGCGGGCGAAGCCGCCGTCTGCGCACTCGATGCGGACGTCGTGGTTGTTGCCCGTGTCGTTCGTCGCGTTTCCGCAGGCAGTGTAATCGCCCGGGCTCCCACATGGTTCTCGGCCGCCGGGGAAGATGCAGTCTTCGACATCGGGGCAGCTTTGGGCAGCCGCGAGACACGCCCACAGGCTGGCTGCCTTTCCTTTGAATCGGTGGTTCGGGTTCGCCGTGCAGTCGAACGCCATGAGCGCTTGGACCATGCAGGACCCGAAGGCGTTGTGCCCTAGGGGCGTTTCGCAGGCGCCTAGCCAGGCGCAGGCGTGCTCCGCGCGCCGTCGGGCATCGAGCGGGGTCGGCGCGCACAGGGCGCCGCCGGCGTCCGGCCTACACGCCGCGGTCGCGGAGTCGATCTCGCATGCGGTGAGAACGTCACGTGTCGAATGGAAGAGATCGAGGCACGCCGCCAAAGCGGCTCCGAGCGCGCAAGAGACCACGGACATGGCCACGGTCGCTCGGACGCGCATCTCAGAAATCTCCGTCGAGGCCGAGCCAATCGGGGCCGACGGCGATGTGGATGGACGCCGCCGCGGATGTCGGGTGCGGCGATTTCGTCCACGAGAGCAAGGCGAGCGTCGACGCCGCGGCCGCTCCCGCCCATGCGCCTGCCGCGGTCCAATCCCATGCGCGGACCGCGCGCTTCTGCGTATCGCAAGCGTCGGGCGCGGCGCTGACGATCCGCGAGCATCCGCTCACGGCGGCGCCGTGGGCATTGCCCGCTGCGACGTACGCGCCGACTCCCCCACCCGCCAGCACCAGCGCAGTGATCGTTTCGATGAGCGCCGCGCTTCGATTGAAGCCGGCCGACTCGCGCCCCGGCGCCGCGGCGGGGCCGGGTTCTCGAACGAGTGCAGGCCCGGGCGTCGCCACAGGGACGAGCTTCACGTCGAGGACCGTTGAGTCGCGCTCGTGCATCGTGACCTCCACACTCGATGGTGTCCGGTCCTGCGCCGAGGCCTCCACCCTGTGGTTCCCGGGGTCCACGGGCATCGCCGTCCCGAACAGCGCGCGCCCCACCGCCACGCCGTCGAGCGTCAGCGTGGCGTCCGGCACGTCGGAAACCACATGGACCGTCAGCCGAGGGACGCGCGGATCCAGGTCCGCGAGCCTCTTACCGACGAGCCTTAGGACATCTTCCGCGTTCTCGGAGTGCGCCTCGCCGTCCGCCGCTCTGTAGTCGGCGAGCGCGGCGACGAGCTGTCCGATGTGCTCTTCGCACAGGGCGATGTGGTACCGTACGCCGGCCGTTTGCTTGACCGCGAGGACGTCCCGGAGCTTGGCGAGCGCGTCCTGCCAGCGGCCGGCATCCTCGTCCTGCTCCGCCTGCGCGAACTGTTGCCGCGCGGCCTGAAGCTGGGGATCGGCCGGCGCGGCGGCGCTGCACGCAGCCCAGAGCCCCGCATCCGCGTGCAAGGCAAGTGCAATGGCAATCCGGCGAAAGCACCAGGAGGGCATGGCCCCGCTCCGCGGCGACGTTTACCAGAAACCGGAACGCCGAGGGGATCCCGGACCGGATCCAGGCTAACTTTTTTTCGCCCATGGCTCTCCCGCAGATTGTCGGTCACGCCTCGGACATCCGCGCCATGTGCGCGGCGGCGCGAGGAAACGGAAGTGCGCGGTCCGTCGGCTTTCTCCCGACCATGGGTGCGTTGCACGCAGGGCACCTCGCCCTCGCGCTGGCTGCCCGCAAGCAGGCGTCGTACGTCGTCGCTTCCATCTTCGTGAACCCCACCCAGTTCGGCCCGGGCGAGGATCTCCGGCGCTATCCCCGCGACCTCGAAGGCGACGTGGCCAAGCTCGGTTCGGTCGGCGTTGACCTCGTGTTCGCCCCCGAGCCTGGCGAGCTCTACCTGGCAGGCGACCAGACGCGCGTTCGTGTCGGCGACCTGGCCGAGCCGCTCTGTGGTTCCAGCCGCCCGGGGCACTTCGAAGGCGTCGCCACGGTGGTCGCGAAGCTCTTCAACATCGTCGGCCCGTGCGCGGCATTCTTCGGCAAGAAGGACTACCAGCAGCTCTTGGTCGTGAGGCGCGTCGCGCGCGACCTGTTCTTGCCCGTCGAGATCGAAGGTTGCCCGATCGTGCGCGAGGCGGACGGGATGGCGATGAGCTCGCGCAACGTCTACCTGTCGCCCGAGGAGCGCATACGCGCGCTGGCCATCGTGCGCGGACTGGACGCGGCGGCACGCCTCTTCGCGGGCGGGGAGCGGCGACCGCGCGAGCTCGAGCGCGTCGCGCGCGGGCCGGTCGGGAGGGCGGCATCATCAGTGGACTACGTGGAAGTGCGCGACGCCGAGACACTCGCTCCGGTGGAGGGCCCCGTCGGGGATCGCGCGCTCCTGGCCGTCGCGTGTCGGATTGGAACGACGAGGCTCATCGACAACGTCGTGCTCGGCGAAGACCCGCCTCCCCTGGGCTGAGCCGGGGAGGCTTCCGGTCCGCGCCCAACTGCGCTAGTCCGGCAGCGCATGGCATCCAGTGGACGATTGGTGGTGCTCGAGGGGATCGACGGCGCCGGGACGACGACGCATGTGGCTCGCCTGGCGGAGCGGCTGCGTTCGTTGCGGGTGCCCGTGCGCGCTACGAGAGAGCCAAGCGACGGTCCCGTGGGGACGCTCGTCCGTCAGGTGCTCACCGGTCGCCTGGTCGTGCCCGGAGGTCGGGCGCCCGGGTGGGCGACGATGGCGCTCCTTTTCGCAGCGGATCGAATGGACCACGTCGAGAGCGAAATCGAGCCGTTCCTCGCGGACGGCGGGGTCGTGTTGTCGGATCGGTACGACGCGTCCAGCCTCGCGTATCAAAGCGTCTCGAGCGGCTCGCACGCGAAGGACGCGGTCGAGTGGATCAGGACGCTCAATCGCTACGTTCGCCGGCCGGACCTCACGATCGTCCTGGACGTTTCGCCCGAGACAGCCGCCGAGAGACGGCTGTTCCGCGCGGAAAGCGCCCAGCTTTACGACCAGAACGAAGTGCAGCGCGCGCTCGCCGCCTTCTACCGCGATCTCGCCCGGCACATGCCGAACGACCGGGTCGAGGTCATCGACGCTACGGGGGCGATCGACGAAGTGCACTCCCGCGTGTGGAGCACGTACGAGCGGGCGTTCGGCTGATCACCCGAGTCGACCCCTCGAAAACTTGCGTGGTCGGCCACAGGCGAGGCAGCCTGGGTCCATGCGAACGCTCCTCGTCCTTCCCGTTGCGGTCGCGCTGGGCTCGTGCGCGGGCGCGAGCCCGAGGGCAGCGGTCGTCCATGCGCCTCTGGCTGCTCCGCTGACTGTCGCGCCGACGGCTTCCGGCGCACCTGCCGCGCAGCCCGATCACGCGCTCGCGCGATCCGCCGTGCACGCCGTCGTCTCGCAGGGGCTCGGTTATTTCCTGCAGCGTGTGGAGCTGGACGACCAGCCGGTGTTCGCAGGCCGCAAGTTTCATGGCTTTCGTATCGTGCGCCTGCGCGACCAGCCGTTCTGGGACGGCGTGGACCTGAAGCCCGGAGACGTGGTTACGGGCGTTAATGGATTCCCGATCGAGCGCCCGGAGCAGGCACAGACCGCGTTCGACTCGCTCGAAGTCGCCAGTGAGCTGCGCGTCGAGTACGACCGGGAAGGGCAGGCGCACGAGCTCGTGTACGGGATCGTCGACGACCGCTGATCGGACGATCATGCAGGTCGGCCGAGAGGCTAGTCGGAGTCCTCTTCTTCCTCCTCGGTGGAGCTTGGTTGGGACGCTGCCGTGGCCCCTCGCGCACGGAGCGCGGCGTCGACGTCGGTCCCGACGGCAAAGGGCTCGATCGGGATCTGGCCTCGTGCGAGCGCTTCGGCATCGCTCTTCGCTGCGACCTCCGCGAGGATGCCGCGCTCTCGATTTCTCATGCGGGGTCCGCTGTAGTCGACCCAGAAGTAGCTTCTCGGCCGGATATCGACGTGCACGAACTGGCTCGTGGGGTACACGCCGACTCCCGCGAACCCCATCTCGCGAGCGAACCTCGCGACTTCCTCATCGGGGATGCCTGGCACGATGAGATCGACCGCCCGGCCCTTCCCGTGGTTGGATCGAGAGCCCGGCTTCGGGACGCGATAACCGGAGACCACGCGGATCTCGGGCACGCCGAAGTGAGTCTGGACCCGGTAGACATAGTCCAGCGTCCGAGGATCGACGGGGTGCTCATCGCCGCTTGCGGCCCGGAGCAGATGTGCCACGCGGTCGAGGTCCGCCGAGGCGAAGCCGCCTTCGTCGCCGCACGCCCCGATGGCGAGCGATTCGGCGCGGTTGATTGTCGTCAGCACGAGCATCGGCCGCCCGTCCCCATCGCGTGCGACCGTCTTGTCGGAGGGCGCATGCCAGCCGACGAGGGGTTGCTTGCCCGCCATGTATGCGATGGCCGCTGCGCTGGTCGGCTGCGCCCTTGGGGCCATCGCAGGCGCCGAGCGCCGGCTCGCGGGGGGTTGCGCAAGGACCGTGGCCGTCGTCGCCAAGATCGCGAGGCTCGCGAAGCGTCGGACGAGGCACGCCGCACGCACGGTGGGTTGCTCCCCTCGAACTCCGTCAGCGAACGTCGCGAACGTAAGAGATGGAGCGCGCGAAATCGAACCGGACCTCGCCGTCGTCGACACCCGGCGCGACCATCGGCTCGCGCCGAAGGCGATGCAGGACGAGGGTCCCGGCGTCGTCCAAGAGGGACGTTGAAACGCTGCTGTGAGCGAGACCGTCGCCGCCAGGCCCGCGAGCCGCGGCAAGCACGCAGCGCACTCCAGCCGGCTGAACGTCCGCGTAGAGGACGTCGTCCGGCCTGTCGGGGGTCCATGCAATCTCGATCGAGGCGCCGCGCGCGACGAGCGTTCCCGTGGTGTATTCGCCGGCCACTTGGACGTCGCTCGGGTCCCCGGGAGCCACGGCCGCGAAGTCGAACGCACCCACGCCTGGCGCGCCGCCGACGTGCACCGCGTACAGCGCGCCCGCCGGGAGCAACGCGGCCTCGGTCGCGCGCGCGTAGACCACGCCGCTCACGACGTCGGTCACGTCAGGCAGTTGGCGGGGGATGAGGCGCGTCTCGGAGCCCCCGACGACCTCGAGAGCAACAGAGCCCACGTCGGAAAGCTCGACGACGGGGGCCGCCTCGCTCGTCGCCGCTCCGGCTGCGTAGGTCTGGCTGACGCACTTTCCCGGGTCAGGCAAGTCAAGAGCGGCCCCGATGGCGCGAAAGGCCTCGTCTATCGACGCCGATGCAGGGACCCGGACGAAGCGCGCGCTGGCCTCGGCCCTCGCTGCTTCGACGGCGTCGACCGTGCGCTCGACGATGACCACCGCGTGGGTAGCCGTCGCCTCGGCATCGCCGCTCCCGCCAGAACCAGAGACATTTCCCGCACATCCAAGCGCCGCGGGGGCGATCGGGAGGCAAGCGATGCGAAATAGGCGGGCCGACAGCATTCGTCGCGTCAAATGCTAGTCGGCCGGCCCATCCGAGGCAAGGAGAGGGGGACGACTCGAACGCGGATGCCGGAGCGGTTCGTGGCACACTCCGGGTCAACGTGCCCATGGCCCTCGACGTCCTCATCCTAGCCGCGTTTCACCCCGAGCTGGCCCCGCTCGAAGCGACGCTGGGGGACGCGATGTCCGGGCGGATCGGCGGGCTCGTCGTGACGGCGCGGGCAGTGGGCATCGGGCTGTCGACGGCGGCGGTCGGAGCGGCGACGCACCTTGCCGAAATGAGGCCTCGGGCGGTCGTCCTCGTGGGGACGTGCGGCGCTTACGCAGGCTCGCGGCTTGGCATCGGCGACGTGGTCGCCCCTCGGCGCGTGCGGCTCGTCGATGCATCGGTCGCGGCCGGCACCTCGCAGTTCCCCGATCCGATGTCGGTCGTCGCCGACGCTCACCCGGGCATGGCCGAGGGCCTCGAGGCGGCCGGGGCTCGCCTCGCGGACGTGGCGACGACGCTCGCCATCACGACGGACGATGCGGTGGCCGCGCGCATCGCGCGTGCGTCCGGCGCCAGCGCGGAGCACCTCGAGGCTCACGGCGTGGCGACCGCGTGCGCCGCCCGCGGCGTAGCGTTCGCCGCGGCGCTAGGCGTTGCGAACCTCGTTGGGGCGCGCGCTCGCGACGAGTGGCGCGTCCACCACCGCAGCTCGGCTCAGGCCGCGGCGAACACGGTGCTCCGCTGGCTTCTCGCATTCGCAGCGGCTTGAAGGTCCAGGCGTCGCTCCGATCGGCGCGCGTGGTACAAGAGGAGCCCTCGTGCGCGAGCGATCCGTGACCTTCGCGGCGTGTCTCGGGCTTGCCGCCTGCACGCGGGGCGGCGCGCCGACCCGCGACGCGGCGAGCGACGCATCCGCGCCCGCCGTGACCGCGGCAATGGGCGCGCCCACGACCACCGTCGCCTTCGCGCCACGCGACATCTCCTCTCCCTGTCGCGTTCTGCGCGGCCCCATCGAACTGCCGCTCCGCGGTCCCGCGACGCTCTCTGTTCGTGGCGACATGCTCGACGTGGTGCTCGACGACAATGGGCGACCGCGGGTTCTCTCCTTTCCCGCCGGCGCGGTGCCCTCGGCCGTGGCGTTTGCGCCGGAGCGGTTGGACGGCGGGTCGGCACCCGGAATGACGGTTCCGTGCGCGGTTGCGGGCGATAGGATCTTCTGTCCCGATAAATCGGGTGCCATTCACCGCGCGACACGGGACGGGGCGGACGATCGGGTCGTCGCGAGCGCGCGCTCCGGCACCCGCATCGCCGCGGCGGTCCTGGGCGGCTCGCATGCTGCGCTGTCGTACATGTCGAACCGCAGGACGAGCGAAGGGTGGGTGAGCGAAGCATGGATCTCCGTGGACGATGATGCCGCGGTGCGCCTTTCGGAAGACGGTAGCGGAGCGACGGCCATCGCCCTCGCCGCGCGGGGCTCGTCCGTGCTCGCGCTCCTTGTCGACGCCCGGGCCGCGCTCACGGCAGTGCACGTGCGTCCTCTCGGTTACGAGGGGCACGTTCGCCTGGGGGAAGACGCGGTCGTCTTCGTCGGAGGGCCGGGCGAGCGACGGACGGCCGGCGCCCTCGCGGTTCCGGCCACCGGTCCGGCATGGGTGCTTCTGCCCATCGGGAAGGACATCAGAACGTTCGGCCTCGCGGTCGTCAGGGTCGACGACCCGCCTCGGGTCGATGAACCATCCTCCTGGGCGATCTATCCAAACGGGCTCGATCCATCGCCGGTCGCCGCCGCAGCCGGAGGGCGGGCATGGGTTGCCCTCGTCCGACCGCAATCGGTCGAGCCGACCTCCCCGCGCGTGCTCGAGATCGGTGAGGTCGACGACGATGGGTCATTGGCATCGCGCGACGCCGTGGCCGTCTCGGGCAACCCGACGCATACCGCGATCGCCGTGGATGGGCACGGTGGGCTGTGGATCGCATGGGCTGACGGATCCGGGAGCTGGCTCGAGCGCATGGCGTGCAAGTGAGTTGCGCCGGGCCACGAGATGAATAAATATTCACGATGTGAACATACTGCCCGAGCGGCTCCCGCGGCGCCGCGACGAGGCGCGGGCGCTGTTTCGCAACGCGATCCTCGACGCGGCCGAAATCGTCTTCGCAGAGCGAGGCTTTCACGGCGCGCGGATCCAGGACATCGCGGCGCGCGCACGGATAGCGGTGGGCACCGTGTACAACCACTTCGCCCAGAAGGACGACGTTCTGTCGGCGCTTCTCGAGGAGCGCACCGGGGAGCTTCTGGCCCAGTTCCGATCTCGCGCGGACGACCCCGAGACCTTTAACGGCCTCCTCGAGGCGCGCGTTGGTCGAATGCTCTCGTATGTCGAGCGGCACCGCGCCTTCTTCGCGATCGCCAACGAGCACGGCCTGTTTGCGGGAGCGACCGCTCCCGGGGCGCGCGTCGGCACGAAGCGACTGCGCCACGTCGAGGATTTTCGTGCCGTGTTCCTCGCTCTCGTCGAGGAGGGCGTCGGATCGGGCGACCTCGAACCGCTGGACGCGGGAGCGCTGGCCGGCTTCCTCGGCGGAACGATGCGCGCCTTCGTGCTCTCGTCGTTGGCGGAGGGAGACACCGATGCGCGGGAGCATGCCGCGATGACGGTGGACCTGTTCCTCCATGGCGCAGCGCGCCGCCGCTCCAGGCGTGCCCGGTGAGCCCGGGCGGCCGGCGTGCTATCCCCCTGGGCGTCGATGGTTGTCGCCCAAGCCCCTGACCGCGCAACTCGCGCGTACTACGACGAGTTTTCCCACCGTTACGAGACCGAGCGGCGTCCGAACCGCCCCGACGGCTACCACGCCCTCGTCGATGATCTCGAGGTCGACCTCGTGGAGCGTTACGGGGCCGGGAAAGACCTTCTGGAGTGCGGCGTCGGGACCGGACTGCTCCTGGAGCGGATGGCGCGTTTCGCACGCTCCGCGGTGGGCATCGATCTGTCCGTCGGTATGCTCGAGAAGGCGCGCGCACGCGGGCTCGACGTCCGCGAGGCCACCGTGACCTCCCTGCCGTTCGTGGACGCCAGGTTCGACGTGACTTGTGCGTTCAAGGTGCTCGCGCACGTGCCCGACATCGGCCGGGCGCTCGGCGAGATGGCGCGCGTCACGAAGCCTGGCGGCGTCATCCTGGCGGAGTTCTATAACCCCTTGAGTATGCGCGCCCTCGTGAAGCGCCTGGGGCCCGCAGGCAGGATCTCGCACCGGACGCGGGAGAACGCGGTGTACACGCGCTTCGACGCACCCTGGATCGTGCCGCGGATCATGCCGCCAAGCGTGACGCTCGAGGCCTCTCGCGGGGTGCGCATCGTCACGCCGGCGGCGAGCTTGATGCGCGTGCCTGGCGTGGGCGCGGCCCTGAGGGCGATCGAGACGAGGCTCGCGGACACGCAAGCGGCCTTCTTCGCGGGGTTCTACGTTGCGGTGCTGAGAAAGAAGGATGGTTAGACCATGAAGATTTGCGACAAGATCTACATCGGCGGCGAATGGGTTTCGCCCTCCAGCACGGGGTCGTTCGACGTCATCAACTCCTCGAACGAAGAGCTCCTCGGGCGCATCCCCGCGAGCGGCCCCTCGGACGTCGATCGCGCCGTGAAGGCGGCCAGGGCGGCGTTCGAGGCGTGGTCGCAAACGACCCCCGCC
>Ga0209415_10016224_pt1 | contig 11990 bp, 9 predicted proteins | sample PeaSoiSIISIP2007_FD_187696 | JGI IMG/M metagenome (GOLD analysis project Ga0209415, IMG submission 187696) | Peat soil microbial communities from Weissenstadt, Germany - SII-SIP-2007 (SPAdes) (version 2) | ecosystem: Environmental > Terrestrial > Soil > Wetlands > Peat | place: Germany... | reverse complement strand
ACGGACTTCAGGGCGGCCATCTGCTCGCAGAAGTGCGCCGGCGAGCCGTGGTCGAAGCGCACGCTGAACCCCGTGGCGCCGATGGCGACGTAGGAGGCCAGGAATTCGGCCGTCCGGTCCGGCCGGCCGAGGGGGTCGATGGGCGGCTCGGGGGCCAGGATCAGCTTCAGGGGCCGGCCGTGCTCCTCGGCCCGGCGGGCCAGGTCGTCGCGCACCGTGGCCGCCGTCAGCAGCTCGGTCAGCTCGTCGATCTTGAACCCGAAGGGCATCCAGGCGTCCCCGAGCTCGAGGGCGCGGCGCAGCGAGCGGCGGGTGCGGCCCCCCACCCAGATCTCAACCTCTCGCGGCAGGCCCGAGGGCTCCACGATGAACCCCTCGAAGTCGTAGTGCGTCCCGTGGTACGCGGGCACCCGCTGCCCCCAGGCGGCGCGGATGGCCCGGATGGCGTCGTCCGACCGCTCGCCCCGCCCCTCGAACTCGTGCCCGAGCACCTCGAACTCGGGCTTGAGCGACCCGACGCCGATGCCGGCGATGACGCGCCCGCCGCTGAGCACGTCCAGCGTGCCCAACCGCTTCACCAGCTCGAGTGGGTGGTGGTAGGGAAGGACGGCCATGTGGGTGAGCAGTCCCACGCGCGATGTCTTGGCGGCCAGGAAGCCCAGGGTCGAGAAGGGGTCGAAGTAGCGGCCGCCGCGCACGGTGGACGCCGCCGAGGGGATGGCGATGTGCTCGGAGCAGGCCACCCAGTCGTACCCGAACTTCTCCGCCTCCTGCACCACCCACACCACGTCGTCCACGCCGGCCGTCACCTCCCACTCCGGCGGGTCGAAGCGCGGGTTCATGTGCAGCACGGGCGTCACGATGCCGAGGGCGAGCGCCATGCCCGCAACGTATCCGTCGCGGACCGACCGTGCCCGATAGTCCGGATCCGGCAGCTCCGCCGCCCGCCGCATCGCGTGTGACGCGCTGATGAACTCTCTCTCAAACTCCCGAACGCGCCAACGGACGGAGTGGGGTCTCGTATACTGGGCACATCATGACGCAGCAAAGCGCACTGAACGTCCGGCTCGTCTTGGGCCAGGAGGGCGGGAACTCCCTCGGCCAGTCGCGCCTTGCCATGTCCGAGGTACAGATCTGTGGGATCCCCAAGCTGAGCAGCCTGGAGGTGGCCCCGACGCCGTAGGAAGGACTTTCACACAGTCCCGACGTCGAGGAGCCGCTTCCCACTGGGGAGCGGCTCTCTTACGTTCGGGCGAGAAGACCCGTGGCGGGTCAAGACCGAATGACAGATCGAATGGAATCGACAATGCACGAGATCACCACATCGAAAGCGAGGACCACCATGACGACGGCGCTCTGCCGACGCTGCGGCTTCCACCCGGCCTCCCCTCGCATCGCGGGGTACTGCTCATGGGACTGCCACGACGCGGACGACGAGGAGGACAGCGAAGAGGACGGCGAGCAGGCGGCCTGAACTTCTGCGGAGGTGGACGAGCGATCAGGCCGGGATCTCTCGACCCCCGTGCGCGGGGATCCGGCTGAGGATTCAGGCGACTTCGTGGGGAAAGCGCAGCCGTGCGAGCTGCGTCGACTGCGCCACCACCTGGCCGCGGCTGTCCCACAGGATGCAGGTTTCGTCGACCACGCCGCCGGCCACCAGGTTGGCCGTCATGCGGATCCCGAGCCATCCGGGTGCCGGACGCGCCCGGACGTAGGCGGACATCTGCAGCGTGGGTACCCAGCCGGTCGAGCCGATCCGGAAGGTGGCGGGCGGTATGGCATCGACCGCGAAGAGCAGCGAGAGCGGATCGGGATCCCGTCCGTCCGCGAACCGGCTCCAGCCTCGTAGCTCGGCCCGCGCGTCCGCGGGAGGGTGCGGGTCGGCCAGGGGCATCGTGTCGGGGTCCAGCCGGAGGTCGAGCACCTCCATGATCCCGACGTGCACCCCGCCCGGCATCCGTGGGGGGAGCCGGGCGCAGTGCTCGGGATCCGGGGCCCGCAGCAGCTCGATGGCGTCGTAGCGGACGGACGCCGCGGGAAGGGCTCCGAGCACGAACACGGCGTCCACCAGGTCAGCGCCGCCCTCGACGAGCACAGCGCGCACGTGCGCCGCGGAGCGCCCGCGGCGCAGCAGCGTCGTGTGGATGCTGGCGGGCCCGAGGCCGGGCGGCCGCAGGTACGTGATGGAGGAGGACACGACCTCCCAGTCCGGGTCGCCGTCCCCGCGTCCAGCGATGAGCGCCGCCCGGCCCAGGAGCGCCAAGAGGTAGCCGCCGTTCGGCTTGTCGCCCACCGTCCACAGCTCGTGGACCTCGGTCTCGAACAGGTCGGGGTCACCGGTGGGACGGACCTCGGTCGCCGCGTCGAAGGAGAGGTCCGCGGGCTCCCGCATGCACCGGACCCTATCGGCGGCGAAGATGGCATATGACGTTCGACATGGAGGCCACCTTCGGTGACGACTACCTCTACTTCTACGAGGAGTCCATCGACGACGAGCACTCGGATGCCGATACCGCCGAGATCCTCGGCCTGCTCGACCTGCCGCCGGGGTCGCGCATCCTCGACGCGCCGTGCGGCCACGGCCGGATTGCGCGCCGACTGGCCGCTGCGGGCATGCAGGTGACGGGTGTCGATCTCACGCCGGCCTACCTCGAGCAGGCCCGCGCCGACCCGAGGCTCCCCGCCGACGCGGTCACCTACCTGCAGGGCGACGTGCGCAGCCTTCCGGTGGACGGGCCCTTCGACGCGGTCGTGTGCTGGCTCAACTCGTTCGGCTACTACGACGACGACGACTGCCACCGGGTCCTGAGGGAGTTCCACCGCGTCCTGCGATCGGGCGGAAAGGTGGCCATCGACACCATGCACCACGACGGCGGTGTCCGACACTTCACCCCAGGGCCCGACGCCGTCGTCGTGCAGCGCGGTGACCACACCATGGTCGAGGTCTCCACCTTCGACCCGTTGAGGGGTCGGATGGTCATAGAGCGCACCGTCCACCGGGACGGAGCGGTCCGGCACGCGTCGTACTTCGTCCGGCTCCCGACTCCGCCGGAGTGGGTCGTGTGGCTCGAGGGCGCCGGCTTCCGGGATGTGATCTTCCGGGCCGGTGGCGGCGGGCCGCTGGAGCTCGACAGCTGGGAGCTGGTGGTGGTCGCCACGGCCTGAGGAACCACTCGACGCGGTGGCCCTTCGTGCCTGACCTGCATAGGAAGGGGGCATCTCCACTTATCTGACCTCGGGCGGCCCGACCTTGCCGGCCGCCGGGAGGATCCGGGGCGGCGCGGGGCGGCGGGCCCCCCGGAAGGGGGCGTCCCGGAGGTCCGTGTACAGTGAAAGGTGACACGGCTGTCAGCAATCGGTCCGCCGGGAACATCCTGGCCGGGGCCGGTGGCGGGCGGTCGTGGTGACACACACCGCACCGCTGGGGCCCGCTCCCGAGTGGGCCCCGAGGGAGGGGCCATGAACGTCGATCTGCAGGCACTGGCAGGACCGAGGGACCGCCTCATGGTGGACGGTGCCGTGGACCCGGTCACCGCCGAGGTCATCCGGGGGACCATGGAGACGGTCTGCTTCGAGATGGCGATGTACGTCTCGCGGACGGCCACCACGCCGATCCTGAACCAGTCCAACGAGCGCAACGCCACCATCCTCGACGGCAAAGGACGTCTGGCGGCGCTGAGCGTCGGCATCCCCCAGTTCATGCTCACCTCGACCCTGCCCGTGCGCTTCGCCCTCGACTTCCTCGGCGTCGACGAGTTCCGCCAGGGTGACGTGTTCGTGGCCAACGACCCGTACCACGGCGGTGGGCACCTGCCCGACTACAACGTGTTCGCCCCCGTCGTCGTCGACGGCCACCTGGTGCTCATCGCCTCCATCCAGTGCCACCACGGGGACACCGGCGGCGCCGTGCCCGGCGGCTACAACGTGACGGCTGCCGACATCTGGGGCGAGGGCGTGCGCTGGCCCGTCGTCAAGGTCCTCGACCGGGGCATCGAGCGGCGCGATGTGCTGTACGCGCTGCAGGTCAACAACCGGCTCGACGGCTATCTCGGCGATCTGCGGGCGCAGATCGGGGCGGCCAAGCAGGCGGCCGACGGGCTCCAGGGCCTCGTCGCGCGCTACGGCGTCGACATGATCGAGTCCGCGGTCGACCACATGATCGACTATGCCGCCAAGCGCTTCGCCGAGGAGATCACCGCGTGGCCCGACGGCGTCTACGAGGGTGACGCCTACGTGGACCACGACCCGCTCGGGAACCCGGACATTCACCTGCACGCCAAGATCACCGTCGACGGCCCGAAGCTGACGATCGACTACACGGGCTCGGACGAGCGCCAGGAATTGGCGGCCTGGTCGACCTTCGGGAACACGCGGGGGTACACCGTGGCCCAGATCGCCGCCATGATGGACCCCGAGATCCCCAAGAACGAGGGGTTCTTCAACTCCATTGAGCTGATCGTGCCCGAGGGGTGCGTCCTGAACCCGCGGCCCGGTCGCCCGGTCTCGGCGGGGACGCACCATCCGGGGGCCGACATCGGCGAGGTCATCGCGGTGGCGCTGTCGGGCGTGCTGCCCGAGCGCGCCGTGCCGCAGACCTACAAGACGGGGATCCCGACGACGATCCGCGGGGTGGACCCCCGCAGCGGCCAGGTCTTCGTCGACGGGTCGGCCGAGGTGTACGCCGGCTGGTGCAACGCGGCGAAGGGGATGGACGCCTGGGGCGCGGTGTCGGCGTCGTTCGGCAACCTGTGGAAGGCCACGGCAGAGATCAACGAGTCGCTCTACCCCCACATCCAGTGGAGCCGGGACTACCGGACGGACTCGGGCGGCGCGGGGCAGTGGCGCGGCGGGTGCGGCTCGCACTACATCAAGGAGGTGCGGGTGCCCTCGGCGGTCTATACCTACGTGGTGGGGATGAAGTACCCCATGCCCGGGATCGCCGGCGGTGGCAAGGGGGCGCCCAACAAGCTGACGCTTCGGTACGGGTCGCCCGACGAGCTCGTCGTCAAGCACACGGCCGACTGGGTGCCAATGGAGGCGGGGGACAAGATCAACTTCGACTACGGCGGCGGGGGCGGCTGGGGCGACCCGCTGGATCGCCCCGCGGCGGCGGTGCTCGACGACGTCCTCGACGAGTACGTGAGTGTGGAGGGCGCCCGGAGGGACTACGGCGTTGTCCTGGTGGGGTCCCTCGAGGAGCTGACCTTGGAGATCGACGAGGCGGCGACGGACGCCCGGCGGGCCGAGATGCGCGCTGAGCGGTCGGCCGCCTGAGCGACGCCGGTCACAGACCCGGTTTCGGGCCCAGGCGCAGTCGTACGTAGGATCGTGTCATGAGTGGAGGCATCGCGGCGTGGGGCACCTACCTGCCCTACTGGCGGCTCCAGCGGTCGTCCATCGCCGGCACGCTCGGGAGCGGCGGTGGCAGGGGATCCCGCGCCGTCGCCTCCTACGACGAGGACACCACCACGCTGGGGGTGGAGGCAGGCCGCCGCGCCCTGGCGGTCGGCCCCGGACGCGGGGCAGCGCAGGACCTGTTCCTGTCGACCCCGGACCCGGGGTATCTCGACAAGACCAGCGCGACCACGGTGCACGCCGCGCTCGGGCTCGGGCGCGCCAGCGGGGCCTATGACTTCGCGGGGTCGTCGCGCTCCGCGGTGGCGACGTTGCTGCAGGCGCTGGCGGGCGCCGGCGCCGGCGGGCGTGGTCGCACGACGCTGGCAGTCCTGTCCGACCTGCGCACCGGGCTGGCGGGCTCGGCGGAGGAGCGCGACAGCGGCGACGGGGCGGCAGCGTTCGTCTGCGCGCCCGAGGGTGAGGTCGCCGAGATGGTGGGCCGCGGCTCGGCGAGCGACGAGTTCCTCGACCGCTGGCGCGTGCCGGGTGACACCGACTCGCACGTATGGGAGGAGCGCTTCGGCGAGGAGCTCTACGTGCCGCTGGCCCGCGAGGCCTTCGCGGCGGCGCTGAAGGACGCCGGGCTGTCAGAAGGGGACATCGACCACGCCATCGTCACCGGGCTGCACGTGCGGGCGGTCAAGGCCACCGTGTCGGGCCTGGGGACGCGCGACGGCGTCCTGGCGCCGGACCTGACCAGCTCGGTCGGGAACCTCGGTGCGGCGCACGCCGGGGTGGCGCTGTGCGACGTGCTCGAGCGCGCCGAGCCGGGGCAGGTGATCGCCGTGCTGTCGCTGGCCGACGGCGCGGACGCCTTCATTCTGCGCACCACGGACGCGCTGCCCGACGCGCAGCGGGCCCGGGCCGAGGCCGGCGTGCCGTCCGTGGCCGAGCAGGTGGCCGTGGGACGCGATGACCTCACCTACGCGACGTTCCTGACCTGGCGGGGGCAGCTGCGCCGAGAGCCGCCGCGCCGCCCCGACCCCGAGCGGCCCGGCGCCCCGACCGTCCACCGCTCCGAGGAGTGGAAGTACGGCTTCGTGGCCAGCCGCTGCCTCGTGTGCGGCTTCCGCCACATGCCTCCCACCCGGGCCTGCCTGTCCTGCCACGCCATCGACCAGATGCAGGCGGAGCGGCTGGCCGACGTGCCCGGCACCGTGGCCACTTTCACCATCGACCACCTGGCCTACTCCATGTCCCCCCCGGTCGTGGGCGTCATCGTCGACTTCGACGGCGGCGGTCGCTACCGCTGCGAGATGACCGACGTGCGGGCGTCCGAGCTGTCCATCGGCGACCGGGTCACCATGACGTTCCGCCGCGTGTGGACGGCACAGGGTGTGCACAATTACTTCTGGAAGGCCCGCCCTGCCGGCGGTTCGGCCGCGCCGTCGGGCGGGGACCCAGACGGGGAGCGAGGAGAGTAGGAGCGATGGCGAGCAGCGGCATCAAGGACCAGGTGGCCATCATCGGGATGGGCTGCACACGATTCGGCGAGCTCTGGGACAAGGGCGTCGATGATCTCCTGACCGACGCGGCCACCGAGGCGGCGACGTCGGCCGGGATGTCGATCCATGACATTGACGCCTTCTGGCTCGGCACCATGACGTCAGGTGTATGCGGCGTGACCCTGTCGCGGCCGCTCAAGCTGGACTACAAGCCCGTGACCCGGGTGGAGAACTACTGCGCCACGGGATCGGAGGCCTTCCGCAACGCGTGCTACGCCGTGGCCTCTGGTGCCTACGACACCGCGATGGCCATCGGAGTGGAGAAGCTCAAGGACACCGGCTTCTCGGGCCTCACGGGAATCCGCCCGGTGGGAGACGGCACGGACCCCGGGCTCTCGTCGCCGGCCGCCTTCTCCTTCCTGGCTCCGTCCTACGCCTACAAGTACGGCGTCGACCGGGACCAGCTGAAGGAGGTCATGGGCCGCATCGCGTTCAAGAACCACCAGAACGGGGCGCGCAACCCGCGGGCGCAGTTCCAGAAGGAGGTCTCCATGGAGACCATCGCCAAGGCGCCGCTCGTGGCCGGCGACCTTGGCGTCTTCGACTGCAGCGGAGTGAGCGACGGCTCGGCGGCGGCCATCATCTGCCGGGTCGAGGACGCCCACCGCTACTGCGAGAACCCGCTGTACGTGAAGGCGCTGTCCTTCGTCGCCGGGCCGGCGGCGGGACCGATCGACCCCGGTTACGACTACACGACCTTCGAGGAAGTCGTGCGCACGGCGGCCGACGCCTACGCGCAGGCGGGGATCACCGAGCCCCGGGCCCAGCTGGCCATGGCGGAGGTGCACGACTGCTTCACGCCGACCGAGCTGGTGCTCATGGAGGACCTGGGCTTCGCCGAGCGGGGCACGGCGTGGAAAGAGGTGCTCGAGGGCACCTTCGACCGCGACGGGGACCTGCCGGTCAACCCCGACGGCGGCTTGAAGTCGTTCGGGCACCCGATCGGCGCCTCAGGCCTGCGCATGCTCTTCGAGTGCTGGCTCCAGCTCCGCGGCGAGGCGCCGGCCGACCGCCAGATCAACACCGTCGGCCCCGGCCGGACCCTCGGGCTCACGCACAACCTGGGCGGCGCGCCGGGCGAGGGCGTCAGCTTCATCGGCATCGTCGGCACCGAGCTCGGCTGATGAGCGAGTCGGAGGCCCCGGGAGTCGACCTGCTGGCCGAGAGCGACGACCAGGCGGCCCTGCGCCAGCTCGCGCGCGACGTGGCGACCCGCGAGGTCGCCCCGCGGGCCCACCAGGCTGACGAGGAGGGCGCGGTGCCGGCGGAGGTGCGCAAGGCGCTCGCCGCGGCCGACCTGCTCCGCATCACTGTGGGCGAGCGCTGGGGTGGCATGGGGCTGGGCGACGTCGAAGCCTCCATCGTGCTGGAGGAGATCGCGCGGGCCGACGTGTCGTCGGCCATCTGCTGCCAGCTCACGTACAACGGCCCGCCGCGGGGGATTGAGCATCTCGGTCCGGAGGCGATGAAGGAGCGCTGGCTCCCGGCGGCGGCCGACGGCGAGGCGATCATCAGCATCGGGATCACCGAGCCCGACGCAGGCTCCGCCGTGCAGAACATGCGCGCGGCACTGGTGGAGGACGGACCGGGGCGCTGGCGGCTCAACGCCTACAAGAACTACTCGACGCTGGGCGACGTGGCGCAAGGCGTACTGGTCTGGTGCCGCTGGCCCGGCGGCGAGGGGGCCAAGGGCATCGGCGCGGTGATCGTGCCCACCGACCGTGAGGGCGTGTCGGTCACCGGGCGGCACCAGGGCATGGGGATCCACGCCGCCACCGAGGCCGAGCTGGCCTTCGACGGCGTGGAGATCACCACCGACGACGTGCTGCTGGCGGGGGACCCGGGCAGCACGGACGCGTTCAAGGTGCTGCTGTCGCACCTGAACCACGAGCGCTGCGGCAACGCGTCCATGTGCATCGGCGCCGCCCAGGGAGCGCTGGAGCACGCCGTGCGCTACATGAACGAGCGGGTCATCGGCGGCCGTCCGTTGGCCGAGCTGCAGGGCCTGCAGTGGAAGCTGGCCGACATGGCGGTGCAGCTCGAGGGGGCCCGGCTGCTGCTGGCCCGGGCCGTGCGGCTCGCCGGTCCGGGCGGGACGCCGCCACCGCTGGAGACGGCGCTGGCCAAGACGGCGGCGAACCTGGCCGCCAAGTTCGTGTGTGACGAGGCGATGCAGATCCACGGCGGCTACGGCTACTCGCGCGAGTACCCCCTCGAGCGGGCCTACCGCGACATCCGCGGCCTGTGCTTCGGCGCCGGGACCGTGGAGGCGCAGCGGAACTTCATCGGCCTGCGGGTCTCGGCCGGCGCCCGGACGAGCTCGCCGGGGTGGAGGAACCCGCTCGAGTAGGAGCTCTCTTCCGCCCACCCCCGGCGGGGCCGTTCGCCTACTATGACGGCGGCGTCAGGCCGGGCACGGGGGAAGTGGGATGGGGAAATTCAGGTCGCGGGGTTCACAGCTGGCAGCCGCGCTGCTCTTCGGCGCCCTGGTGGTCGCTTTGGTCTCCGCACCGTCGGCGTCCGCCTCGCCGCCGGCGTCGGCGACCACACCGGGGAGCAGCGTCCCGACGGTGCACGGCGGCCTGAAGGGGCAGTCCGGGTACCTCGTCTACTGGGATCAGAACGAGGAGGTGGACTTCCTGTCCGTGCCGACGGGCCTGCAAGGCCAGCTCCTCCCGGCATGGGACCTGAACGGGCAGGTCTGCGTGCTGCCCGACGGCCGCTTCGTCGGCGGCTACGACCCGACGCTGCCGAGCCAGCACAACCTCGGTGGGCTCAAGCCCTACAAGCAGCCGGCCGACGGCGAGGAGCTCGACGAGCCCAACGGCTCGTTCAGCGGCCAGACCCTGTACGTGCGCGGACCGTACAAGATGCCGGGCCAGTCGATCGGGAGTGACTCACCGCCGAGCTCGAACGGGGTCTTCAACAACAACCAGACGTACACCGGGTGCGCGATCGACAGCCATCAGAACATCTTCGGGAACGACATCGCGACCGCCCAAGGCGCGTTCCCGGCGCCCAGCAGCGGGCGGCTGGTCGAGTGGTTCGCGCCGAACTACACGACCGACTGCATCGTGTACGGACCCACCGCGGGTGGGTACGGGCCGCACCACACGGACGGCACCGGCGGGTTGGCCCAGCCGGGCACGATGGCCCTCGCCCCCAACGGCGACCTGCTGATCCCCAACGTGGGCACCTCCAGCGTGCTGCGCTTCGCCCACTCGTCGTTCCCCACCAGCGCGGCGCAGTGCCCGGGCGGGGTGTACCCGCGCCGCAAGGTCCAGGTGTCGACCTTCTACAAGGTCTCCTTCCCCGCCGGCATCGCCAAGGACCCCACCTGCGGCTGCTATGCCATCAGCAGCTACATCGGCGATCCCTCCATCGTCTGGGTCACCGCCAGCGGGCAGCCCGAGCCGGGACGGGGCTCGGTGCCCGGCACGACGGTGGCGGACCTCGGGAAGAGCCCGGGTCAGTACAACCCCTTCGGCATGGCCTTCGCACCCGACGGGACGCTGTACTTCGTCGACATCCATATCGCGTGCAGCGGCCCCCTGACGGGGTGCGGGCCCGCCGACTACGGGGGCCGGGTCATGCGGGTGACCTTTGCCAACGGCCAGCCGTCCACGCCGGCGGTCGTGGCGAGCGGCTTCGACTTCCCGACCAGCGTGACGGTGTGCGTCCCCGCTCACGTGCGCTGTCCGTACCCGTCGGGGAAGATCGAGGCGCCCTTGTCGGGGCCTGCCGAGAACCCGGCGCCGGCCAAGGGTCCCGCGTCCGAAAAGCCCGCGACCGCCGGCTTCGGCTGAGTCGGTTGTCGGGGCGGAGGGCGCTGCGGCACGCGCCGCGGAGGCACGGTGCCCGGTGGGTGCTCGGGGCCGTCGCGCTCGGCGCCGTCGTGTCGGCCGGATGCGGGGGCTCGTCCTCGTCGACCAGCGGCACCCCGTCCGCGTCGGCGGCCATCCCCACCCCGGTCAGCTCCTGGGACTGGCCCAGCTACGGGCACGACGCCCAGCACACCTTCCACGGCCGGACGACCCTGACCGAGTCCTCGGTCCGGAATCTGCGCCAGGCGTGGTTCTTCCCGACCGGCGACGCCGTGACGGCGACCCCCACCGTGGTCGACGGCACCGTGTACGCGGGCTCGTGGGACGATTTCTTCTACGCCGTCGACCTGCAGACGGGGAAGCTGCGCTGGAAGGTCCGGCTCGCCTCGCAGAATGCCATCACGCCCTATCCGGGCCAGCTGCCGCGCGACGCCACGTCCGACGGCGGGCTGGTCACCTCCTCGGCCTGGTTCGAGCCCGCCGCGGGGAGCCGGCCCGCCCTGGTCATCTTCAGCGGCGGCTACACGCTCTACGCGCTGAAGGCCGCCACCGGCGCTGTGTACTGGGAGCACGACTACCCCGGCGTGCCGGGGCCGCCCAACCCGGACAACGACAGCACGCGGATCTTCTCGTCACCGGTGGTCGCCGACGGCCGTGTGCTACTCGGCGTGGACGAGGACGGCCAGCAGCATTCGGCCGGCTATGTGGTCGCGGCCAGCCTCGACACCGGTGATCCGGTGTGGGAGTTCCAGACCGACGTCGGGGCCGACGGGCACGTGCTCGACGACAGCTGTGGCAGCGTCTGGTCGTCCGGCACCGTGCTGCCCGACCTGGGGCTGGTGGTGTTCGGCACGGCCGACTGTGACTTCTCGGGCAGCGCGACCTACGCCGACTCGGTGATGGCGCTGCGGATCGCCGACGGCACGCTGGCCTGGAAGTACCACCCGCTCGGCCACGCGCCGGCCTGTGACGACGACTTCGGGGCCAGCGCCAACGCCGGCCTGTCCGCCGGCGGGAAGACCACCTTCCTCGGGGAGGGGAGCAAGAACGGCACCTACTACTCGCTGGACCCCGCGACCGGGCAGCTGCGCTGGTCCACCAACGTGGTGTTCGGAGGCTCGTCGGGGGGATTCATCGGCACGACCGCCTACGACGGCCGCCGCGTCCTGGGGGTAACGGCGCTCGGCGACTTCCTCCCGACCTCACGCGGGACCTTGCCCGTGTGCGACCCCTCCGATCCCCGCGACGTTGCGCAGCAGAACCC
>Ga0209415_10016223_pt1 | contig 11992 bp, 7 predicted proteins | sample PeaSoiSIISIP2007_FD_187696 | JGI IMG/M metagenome (GOLD analysis project Ga0209415, IMG submission 187696) | Peat soil microbial communities from Weissenstadt, Germany - SII-SIP-2007 (SPAdes) (version 2) | ecosystem: Environmental > Terrestrial > Soil > Wetlands > Peat | place: Germany... | reverse complement strand
GTTGAGGAATCGGTGGTGGGGTGGAAGGAGTTCGAGCTCGAGGTGATGCGCGACCACATGGACAATGCGGTGGTGGTTTGCTCGATCGAGAACTTCGACCCCATGGGCATCCACACGGGGGATTCGATCACCGTGGCGCCCGCGCAAACGCTCACCGACAAGGAATACCAGATCATGCGCGACGCCGCCTTTAAGGTGATCCGCGCCGTGGGTGTCGAGACGGGCGGCTCGAACATCCAGTTTGCCGTGGACCCCCACACGGGGCGCATGGTGGTGATCGAGATGAACCCGCGAGTGTCGCGCAGCTCGGCGCTGGCCTCGAAGGCCACCGGCTTCCCCATAGCCAAGATCGCCGCACGCCTCGCCGTGGGTTACAGCCTGGACGAGATTCCCAACGACATCACGCAGAAGACGCCTTCCTGCTTCGAGCCGACGATCGATTACGTGGTGGTGAAGATCCCGAAGTGGGCGGCGGAGAAGTTCCCCGACTCCGACCACACCCTGGGACCGCAGATGAAGTCTGTGGGGGAGGTGATGGCGATCGGCCGCACCTTCAAAGAGGCGCTGATGAAAGGTATCCGGTCGCTCGAGACGGGCAGGAAACCGCCCCGGCCGCCGGACGATCCGGCCGAACTCGAGCGCGGCTTGACCGTTGCCCACCCCGAGCGGCTCTGGTACCTGCTCTTTGCCTTGCAGGGCGGCTACAGCGTCGAGGGCCTGGCGGAAATCACCCGTATTGATCCCTGGTTCCTGACACAGCTTGAACAAATCGTGAGCCTGCTCGACGAGTTAAAGCGCTTCGAGGTGGGCACTGCGCCGGCCTCCGTGCTGCGGGAGGCCAAGCGTCACGGCATATCGGACGCCCACCTGGGAGAAGTGTGGGGGTGCACGGCGGAAGCGGTGCGCGCGCGGCGCCAGGCGCTGGACATTCATCCCGTCTTCAAGCGAGTGGACACCTGCGCCGCCGAATTCGAATCGTTCACTCCTTACCTCTACTCCACTTATGAAGACGAGGATGAGGCCGAGCCTACCGGGCGGCGAAAGATCATGATCCTGGGGAGCGGTCCCAACCGCATCGGTCAGGGAATTGAATTCGATTACTGCTGCGTCCACGCCGCCTATGCGCTCAAAGAAGAAGGCTTCGAGACGATCATGGTGAATTGCAATCCTGAGACCGTCTCGACTGACTACGATACGTCGGACCGCCTCTACTTCGAGCCCCTCACGTTTGAAGACGTGATGGCGATTGTGGACGAGGAAAAACCCGCCGGCGTAATCGTGCAGTTCGGCGGGCAGACGCCGCTCAACCTGGCGCGCCAACTCAAGTCCGCGGGCGTGCCGATTATCGGCACATCGCCCGAGTCAATCGATCTGGCCGAGGACCGCAAGCGGTTCGGGAAGCTGCTGGCCGACCTGGACATCCTCCAGCCACAGAATGGCGCTGCCATGAACGCCGAAGAAGCCGTGGCGATCGCGCGCGAAATTGGATACCCGGTTCTGCTGCGGCCCTCGTATGTGCTGGGCGGGCGCGCCATGATGATCGTGTACGACGAAGCGATGCTGCGTGATTACGTGCGCCGCGCGGAAGAACTGCAGCGCGCTTTCCCCATCCTGGTGGACCACTTTCTGGAGAACGCTACAGAAATCGACGTGGACGCCTTGGCGGATGGGGCGGACGTGGTGATCGCGGGCGTCATGCAGCATATCGAAGAGGCCGGAATTCACTCCGGTGATAGTTCCTGCGTGCTTCCCGCGGTGAGCATCGGCGAAGAGCAGCACACCGCGCTGTGCGAGTACACAGTAAAACTGGCCAGGGAATTGAACGTTGTGGGCCTGATGAACGTCCAGTATGCCATCCAGAACGGGCAGGTTTACGTCCTGGAAGTTAATCCCCGCGCCTCGAGGACCGTGCCGTACGTCAGCAAAGCCACCGGCGTGCCGCTCGCGAAGATTGCCGCGCGGCTGATGGTGGGAAGCAAACTCGCCGGATTCGGCCTCGAAGCGGAACTGCCCGTGCACCACGCTTTCGTAAAGTCTCCCGTTTTCCCTTTCCAGAAGCTTCCCGGCGCGGACACCATTCTCGGCCCTGAGATGAAATCCACCGGGGAAGTGATGGGGGTGGCGGACTCTTTCGGCCTCGCCTTTGCCAAAGCCCAGCTTGCCGCGCGCAACCGCATCCCGACCTCCGGGCGCATCTTCATTTCCGTGAACGATCATGACAAGCCATTGGTGATTCCGATTGCGCGTGCTCTGGCTGACCTGGGATTCAGCCTGGTAGCAACGCAGGGCACGTCTCAAGCGTTGCGCGCCAGCGGGATTCCCGTGGAGAGAGTTTTCAAGGTCACAGAGAGACGCCCGAGCATTGTGGACCGGGTGAAGAGCGCTGAGATTGATTTGATCATTAACACCCCGCTGGGCCGCTCCTCGCGTCAGGACGATCGCTTGATCCGCCGCGCCGCAGTTCAACACGGAGTGACGTGCATCACGACTCTCTCCGCTGCCAGCGCGGTGATCGCAGGGATTCGGGAGTTGAGAAAAGGAGAGGTGTGGGTGGCAAGCTTGCAGGAGTTGCATAAGAATGCCCGCCAAGCCTGTCATTCCGAGCGCAGCGACCCGGCGCCCGAAGGCTTTGGGCCGCAGGACGAGGAATCTCGCCCTGCTTTGAGGTAGAGCGGGGCTCGGGCCACGCGGCAGTGGACGCGAAAGAGCGCAGAGCGAGATTCCTCGCTGCGCTCGGAATGACAGTGGGAAGAGGGGTTGGCAATACATGACACGCAAAGAAATTATCCAAGGGCTTAAAGGGATCTTTCCTCCCGTCGTTACACCGTTTAACCAGGGGGGCGAGATTGAAGAGGAATTGTTCCGCGAGAATGTGCAGAAGCTGTCGGGAATAGGGCTCGCCGGCGTCCTGGTGGCAGGCTCCTCTGGGGAAGCTCCGTATTTGACGGAGGATGAGAGGATGCGGCTGGTGCAAGTGGCGCGAGGAGTGGTGCAACCGCCTGAAATCCTCATTGCGGGCGTAGGCCTTGAGAGTACCGATGCCACGATACGGCTCGGACAGGAAGCTATTGCGCGCGGCGCTGACGCGCTCTTGGTCCTCACGCCGAACTATTACAAATCCAAGATGGACGCTGAGGCGCTCGAGGCGCATTATCGAGCTGTCGCGAGCAAGGTTGATCGGCCCGTGATTGTTTACTCGATCCCGCAGTTCACAGGGCTTCACCTTGAGCCATCCACCGTCGGCAAGCTGTCACGAATTCCCAACGTGGTGGCATTGAAAGAGAGCTCGGGAGACTTGCAATTCGTGCGGGCGGTTTTGCGGCGAGTGCGGCCCGGCTTTCGAGTCCTGGTCGGATCGGTGTCGATTCTCTATGAGTCCTTGCGCGCCGGAGCGGTGGGCGCTGTGCTGAGCCAGGCGGATTACGCCCCGGATTTGTGCGTGGGCCTCTATCAGGCATTCCGGCAAAAAAAGAAGAAGGAGGCACTGGAATTCCAAGAGCGACTGCTGCCGCTTGCCCGCAAGATCGCCGTGCCTTATGGCGTTCCCGGCATCAAGGCGGCGCTTGACCTCCGGGGCTACGCCGGAGGCTTCCCTCGCGCTCCTTTGGCGCCGTTGGGTGCCGAAGCGCGCAAAGCGGTGGCGGAGGCACTCCAGGAGTCGCAGGCCGGCCTCGAGTACTGAAGGCAGAAAGTAGAAAGTAGAAAGACTCCTAATCTCCGCTAGGGTTGGTACTGGGCGGCGCAACGTAATTGAGGGTTTGCAGTATACTAGAAGCTGTTCAGAAACCACCCGGCGGAGGAGAGATTACTGAAGGCCGTCCAGGATCCCCGGAAACCGCGCGACCCCGCAGCCCCGCAGGGGCCGTACATGAGTAGCCGGGGGCAACGCCCCCGGAAACCTCGCCCCCTCACCCCCTTTCCCCTCTCCCCTCAGGCGGGGTGTGGGGTCGCCTCCGGAGGTTTCACCCCCGGCTACCAAATGTGCTCCCCTCCGGGGAGCGCGGGTTCGCACGTAGTCGACCAACCCCGATGCAATCGGATACGAAAGGTCTTGGAACAGCTTCTAGGCCGCGGGCCGTTCCAAAAAGGACTTGAAGCGTTCTAGAAGTACATCTCCCCCAATCTCGATGACGTCGTTGTGCCCGGCGCCCTCGATCGGGAAGAAGAACTTGGGTTCGGGGGCTGCGGCGAAGAGTCGTTGCCCCATGGAGAACGGGACGGTTTCGTCGCGCGTCCCATGGACGATCAAGATAGCGGCCCGAACCCGCTGAATCTTGGCCAGCGAGTTGAATCGGCTCTTGGGGACGTATTCGAATAGCGGAATGTGGAACGTGCGTCGCGCCATGTCCCGGATCGAGGTGAAAGCACTCTGCGCGATCAACCCACCGCACTCGCGTCGCGAGGCGAGGTCGATGGCCACGGCGCCACCCAGCGAATGCCCATAAATAATTATGTTCTTGGGTTGGATGTGACGTACTCGGATCAAGTAGTCATAAGCGGCATCGGCGTCGCGATAGACACCGGCCTCGTCCGGTGAACCCCCGCTCCTCCCATAGCCCCTGTAATCCACCGCGAGCACATTAACTCCGAGACGCGAGTAGAATGCGGCTTGCCCGAGCCCATAGCCGATATTCTCAGCATTGCCATGAAACCACAGAAGCGCCTTTTCCGAGCCGGGATTCGGCAGGTACCAGCCATTCAATCTGATGTTGTCCCGGGTGGTCAGCCAGACATCTTCCACCGGCAGCGAGGATGCGTGGGTCGGTTGAAATCCTTCCGGAAAACGCGGTGGGAAGTAAATGAAGGAGTTTTCGAAGTGTCGGATTACGGCGACAATCAGAAGAAGCACTGCCACAACCCCAATCGCCAGCGTCATGGCAAGCCTCTTCACGCGCGCACCCGCGTTTGGGGTAGCACAGGCAATCCTGCCTGTGCCCAGGATTTCCCACTCACGGAGCGTCACAGGCAAGAGTGCCTGTGCGACGAACTTGGGGGACGGCAAGCCGTCCCCCTACGTGCGGTTCGGCCGGACCTCACTGATTGTCGTCGCCCCCGCCTTCGCCCGGAGTGATCACCACATAGCCTCCGCTGCCTTGACGGTTGTATCGCAGGAGCGTCTGCCCCTTTGACTCTGCCGCCCAGCGGTTAAAGTCCTGCACCGAATTGACCGGGTGCCGGTTGACACTCTCGATCACATCACCCTGCTGAAATCCCGCCTGCGCAGCGGGACTGCTGGGATCAATTTCGGTGATCACGACTCCGTGCACTTCCGGCGACAGTCCCAACTGGTCCCGAAGTTCGGGTGTGAGGTTCTGGACGGTAATTCCGCGCAGGGCTCCTTCCGTTGGAGCTTTGCTCGTGCCGGCTACATAGCTCAGATTGGCCGGCCGGTCTCCCAGCGTTACATTGACGGTCATCGGCTGCCCGTCTCGCAGGATGTCCAGCTTCACCACGGTCCCCGGGTTTATATCGGTGACCATCGCCGTCAATTGATCCCTGCTTTCGATGGACTGGCCGTTCAATTTGCGAATCACATCGCCGTTCTTTAGCCCGGCTTTATCGGCAGGCCCGCCGCGATTTACGTCATCAACCAGCGCGCCGGACGTGTCCGGGACCTTGAACTGTTTTGCCAAGGCGTCGGTCAAGTTTCCGATACTGACGCCCAGATACCCGCGGGATACCTTACCCGTTTTGATCAGATCTTCCATGACGTGCTTTGCGGTGTTGGAGGGAATAGCGAAACCAATTCCGATAAAGCTGCCTTCACCGCCAGGGCCATTGCTCCCCGGGATGATGGCCGTATTAATACCAATGACCTGTCCATGCACATTAACGAGCGCCCCGCCGGAGTTGCCGGGATTGATGGCGGCGTCCGTTTGGATGAAATTCTCGGGCCTATCCCCGCTGTCGGCGAGGTTCCTGCCCAGCGCGCTTACGATCCCTCTTGTTACCGTGAAATACTGCCCGAAGGGATTCCCAAAGGCCATCACGGTGTCGCCGACTTTCATTTGGACCGAGTCGCCGAACGGCGCGACGGGTAGGTTCGACGCGCTGATTTTGACCACCGCAATATCGGTCTGGGGATCAGCACCCACCACTTTGCCCTTCAGGCTTCGATGGTCTGAGAGCAAAACCTCAATCTCTGTGGCCTTGGCAACCACATGGTTATTGGTTACGATGTAGCCGTCTCCAGAAACGATTACGCCGCTTCCTAACGCGTGCTCTCGCTGCTCGCGAGGAACATTAAACTGCGGCATCATGTTGCCGAAGAACTGGCGGAAGAAGGGGTCCATCATGAAGGGCGACTGTTGCATCTTGATGACCTGGGTCGATTGAACGGCTACGATCGCCGGTGTGACCGTCTCCGCGATTCGCTCGTAGGCCTTGTTTTGGCGCTCCAAAACCTCGATGTCCGGTCCGTCCAGTCCTGCACCGCCGGCCAGGGCGAATTGCGGGAAAACACGATGCCCTTCGTAGAGCAGGCCTGACATGGCCAGGCACACCACACCAATGAAAGTGAGACTTAACCCTAACAAATTCTCGCGCAGGAATTTTCGCGTTTCAGCGCGCATAGAACTACCCTCCTTACAATTTCTCCCTGAATATTTGACGTGGCCCATCCACCGTGGTTACCAGCGTTCCCGCCGGACGGCCGCACTTGGCCCGATGACCGGGATATTCCGGAATGCACCTTCCGCCAAGGTGGCTGCGGCGCAGTAACTGGTTTGATGCAGCACATTTCCACTACGTTTTACGTCTTCGATATATTATAGCCTGATTCACATGGAGGTTGGAACGGGAGCCTGGACGAGTTCCGCACAGCGGCGGGATTACCACCCGCTCTCTATGAGTCCTTGGTCGAGATGAGCGCACGGATGGAGCGCCAGAAGGAATACACTCGCCAATAGAGCGGAAGGAGAAGGCTCGAACTTGGGAGACGATGAGTGAAATCGGCGAATTCTAGTGTCGTGTAACGGAAGTTCGTTCATGAAATCAGCCCGCGGAGCGGGCGAAAGCGAGTAGCCCACGGCGTAAGCCGTGGGTTTGTGGTGCCACCCCTCACCCCCTTCCCCCTCTCCCGCTGGCCGGGAGAGGGGGAGAAAGGGGGAGAAGGCTCTCGCTTTCCCCAGGGCTTACGCCCTGGGCTACTCCCTTTCGCCCCTTCGGGGCTAGGGCGCGTAGCCGGACTTAATCAACGAACTTGAGTTGCCCGACACGAGCTTCGAACTTCAGGAGTGTGCAGTGCGGATCCCCGCCGCCGCAGCGCGTTGTCAACCGCCGACCTTACGACATAATTGAAGTCCGGAATTGACATGGGAGGAACGATGAAGTCGAAGGCGCCGCGCTGAACCGATTCCAGGTAAAGGGGCATGTCGACGACATCGGAGACCACGATGACGTTGGCATGCGACGGAGCCGCTGCCGCTGAAACCACGATGCTGTCCCACGATCCATCCGGGAGCCGCGGGTCAACCAGAACCAAATGCGGAGTTTGGCGTCCCCACAGGCGTTCGTGGGCTTCGCGGCAAGTGCCCACGCTTTGGGTTTTGATCTCCTGGGATTCAAGGGCCCGCCTGATGAACCCCATGGGTTCCGGACGGTCGTGCACGAGTAGGGCAGTAATCGTTTCCTGCATGGTGTAAGCCCCTCGGAACCAGTTTCGCGCCACGCTGTTACGTGAATATGAACGGTGCTTAAAAGTTTGGCGAAGACTCTGTGAAGGTAGGGCTTCGGCGCCCTAGTGGTTAGCTGAATTAGTAAGCGAACTTATTCGTCGGAAGCGGAAGGGCGGGGCTTCAGCCCCGCCGCTAATCTCGCGAAGTAATTACGGGGCTTTAGCCCCCGAAACGGCTCGGCTTCAGGGCCTGAAGGCCCTTCCGAGCCCTGCGACCGTACGGCGGGGCTAAAGCCCCGCCCTTCCGAGGGCTACCTGAAATCGCGCTCATTAAACCAACCAGGCCCCAGCCAAGGACGAGCTTGGGAAGGGCCTAACGAGGGCGTTGCCAGTCGTTCTCCTACGCAGCCGGCAGAAAGACGATGAACACCGAACCTTTGCCCAATTGACTTTCCACGGTGATCCGTCCGTGCATTCGATCCACAATGTGTTTAACGATCGAGAGCCCCAGGCCGGTGCCCCCCATTTCGCGCGAACGCGCTTTGTCGACTCGATAAAAGCGCTCGAAAAGACGCGGCAAATCAGCGGAGGGAATCCCGATGCCGTTGTCGGCGATAGTGACGCTCACCTCGCCATCCAGGGTGCGCAGAGCCCCGACGCGCACTTCACCACCGGGGCGGTTGAATTTCACCGCGTTCATCAGGAGATTCACAAACGCCTGCTCCAGGCGCTCTCTATCTCCCAGGACATTCACTTCGTCCACCTGCCCGCAAATCAGTTTGACTCGACGGCTGCGCGCCTCGTCCTCGACGATCCGCAGAGCGGCCTCGAGGGCCGGACGGACGGAAACGCGAGCTTGCTCAGGAGCGGCCTTGCCGGATTCCAATTCGGATAATGCCAAGAGGTCGGAGGCGATGCTATTTAAGCGCACGGAGTGGTTCTTTATGATCTCAAGAAACTTGCGGTTGTTTTCCTTGTCCTCGAGGGCGCCCTCGAGCAGTGTTTCCGTATAGCCGCGTATCGCGGTGAGTGGGGTGCGCAATTCGTGCGAAACGTTGGCGACGAAGTCTTTCCTCACACGTTCCAGCCTTTCCAGATCCGTTATGTCATGGAGGATCGCGATGGCGCCGCGACCCTTATCCACGCGAAGCGGCGCAGCCTGGACCTCGAAGGCGCGGCCCTCGGCGGCTGGCAGTTGCAATCGCTGTTTAAGAGTCTCGCCGCCGGCCACGACGCGCGAGAGAATCTCGCGCAGAACGGGATCACGGACGATTTCCACCAGAGGGGATCTTGCCGGGATCTCGCTACGCAATCCGAGCGTGCGGGCGAAGGAAGTGTTATAGAAGGTGATTCTCAGGTCCTGATCCACCGCCAGAACGCCCTCCACCATGCTAGTAAGAATCGCCTCGCGACGCTCCGACTCCAGGCCCAGGCGCTCGATGAGGTCATGTAACTGGGAGGCCGTCGAGTTGAGGGAGCGTGTCAGCGACCCCAACTCGTCGTCTGCGTCCGGCAGCGGGCCCTCGGTGAAATTGGCTTTCGCCAGACCCTCGGCAAAAGCGCGTAACCTTCCAATCCGGCGCGTGAAGGAGCGGGAGAAAAAATAGGCAATAAGCAGTGCAATCAAAGCCGCCACTGCAGAAGCAGTGAGGATTCGCCAACGTACTTCCGAGATGGCTGCGTCGAGGTTCTCGATCGGCACCGCTACCCGCAGCACGTAGCCGCTGCGACCCTGGAATTGGAGGGGGACGGCGAGGTAGCAAAGGTCTCGGCCCAACGTGTCACTACGCCGAATCGCGCTGCCCACTCGATTCAGGTACGCTGCCTGGATCTCCGGACGATTGGCGTGGTTCTCCATCTTCGCGGGGTCTTGTTCGGATTCCGCGAGAACCACGCCCTGAGGGTCGATAACCGTGACCCGGCACTGGGCACGCGCCGAAGCGGACTTGCTCCAGTCTTCCAACCGCTCCGGCGGAAGACTCGCGGCCTCAGCCGTCAGCACCATAGCCACGGTAGTAAGTCTCTGTTCTGTTGCCTGAACTTCGTGCCTGGTTATGAATCGCGCCAGGTTGAAATCGAGCACGACCAAGGTCAGCGCGATCAAGACGAACGCTGCGCTCAAGAGCTTGCGGAAAATCGGGCTGCGGAAGACCATGTCGGCCTGAGGTAAAGGGATTTACAGCGGACGGATTATATCATGGGAGGAAAGCTCAGGCTGCTTCTCCCCCTTCGTGCGGCTGGGGGGAAAACCGGTAGCCGCTGCCGCGCACCGTCTGCAAAAACTGTGGTCGGTTGGGAAGGGGTTCAATCTTCTCACGCAAGCGGCGGATGTGGACGTCCACCGTGCGTGGGGTCACGAAGCGGTCTCGCCCCCAGACTTCATCCAGCAGCCGGTCGCGGTTGAAGACGTGGCGAGGGTGAGAGGCCAGGTGGAAAAGGAGTTTGAATTCCAAGGTGCTCAACTGCACCGCCCGGCCGCGGACCGTTACCTCCTGGGTTCGCGTATCGAGCCGGACACTTCCGACCTCGACGACCTCCCTTCGCTCCGCCACCCGCTCTTGCCGGCGCATTACCGCCTTGACTCGCGCTACAAGTTCCCGAGGGCTGAAGGGCTTGACCACATAGTCGTCGCCGCCAATCTCCAATCCCAGAACTCGATCTACTTCCTCGCCCTTGGCTGTGAGGAAGATCACCGGCAGCGACCGCAAGCGATCGTCGGCGCGAAGACGCCTGCAAATATTGAATCCGTCATCGTCCGGCAAGAGAATATCCAGAAGGACGATGTCAGCGGTGTTTCGGCGAAGAAAATCCAGCCCCTCGTGTCCTCGCCCGAAACTCTCGACCTCGAACCCTTCTTTGCGAAAGTTATAGCGAACCAGCTCGACGATATCTTTTTCGTCTTCTATGATTACGACTCGTGGACGCACGCCAAAAGTATAGCACCCCTAATGTTACAGGAATGTTTCTTTAAGATTGAATTTCGTCGCATATCGGATTACGGTCAATTCGGGCCGGGGGGACTGCGAGGGGCGGCGCACGGCTACCGGCCCGGACAACTCAAGGATAGTTCAGCCAGACGTTCGCCGCCGTCGGGTGAGTGGCACGCGGCGCCATGTGGATCGCCGCAGTCGGGCACGCGGCGCGGCATACTCCGCATCCAAAACATCGCGTGGGGTCAATGTAGACTTTGCCCAGGGCGGACGAATAGAACATGGCGCCGAACTGGCACTGCTTGACGCAATCTTTACACCCTGAACAGGCCTCTACTTCCACCTCGCCGAGCGATTCGCCGCGAAAGAAGCTTGGCATACCGCGCTTCTCGATGTACCCGCGGTAAGCGAGGCAGTCGTGATCACAGTTGCACAAACCCAGAACGAACGGAGTTACCGCGGTCCAGATCGTGTGAACCAGCCCTTCGGTGTCGTAGTCGCGAATGATCTTCTTGGCTTCTTCCCTGGTGAGCACCTCGAACGAGTGGGAGTCCGGCATGGCGCCCCACATTCCGCCTGCGACTACTCCCAGCCCGAAACAGTAGCGCTTGTCAGCTTTCCCGGTGGTGAAGTAACGGCAGCCGCAGGGGAGGCGGGTAATCGAATCCACTGAGTCGATGATGCCCTCAGCATCCTCGAGCGTGACCACCTGCCCGAAGTGGACTTGTTTCTGCGCCTCAAATGCTTTGGCCAGCTCACCTGCCATCGCCCAGCGAACGATTCCCGGTTCAACGGCTACAGCCATTTGTTCCAGGGTTACCTTTTCTCCGCCAGATGCCGCCTGTGTGAAGAGCTTACAAAAGCTTCCCAGCCACTCCGCGCGGGTGGAGGCGCCTGTCGCCTCCTTTTCTTCGGGAGTGAGGGGAGCCTTAAGCCACTCCTCGGAATAGTTCTTTATTTGGAGATACCACTTCTTACCCTCGCCGTGTTTGGTACAGAATTCGCACATTTCGCACCTCCTCAGGCCCGATTTTAGGCCCGCGATTCTCGCCCTCACTCTATGATGCGCAAAGTGTTCCTGAAAAAGGCAATGGCCGGAAAACAGATTGTCATCGACATTTGAAGCCCTTCGGCGAGTCGTGGTGAGACACGCTCTACCTGTACGCCGGGATCCCCGTCACCCGTTCGCCAATGACCAGTGTGTGGATATTGTGTGTTCCCTCGTAGGTGAACACCGATTCCAGGTTGCACATGTGGCGGAAGATCGGATACTCGTCAGCCACGCCGTTGGCGCCCAGGATGTCGCGCGCCGCGCGAGCTGTTTCGAGTGCCATCCTGACGTTATTTCGTTTCAGCATGGAGATGTGCGCAAAATCGGCGCGACCCTGGTCCTTCAGCCGTCCCACCTGCAAGGCCAGCAACTGCGCCTTGGTGATTTCGGTGATCA
>Ga0209415_10016222_pt1 | contig 11992 bp, 11 predicted proteins | sample PeaSoiSIISIP2007_FD_187696 | JGI IMG/M metagenome (GOLD analysis project Ga0209415, IMG submission 187696) | Peat soil microbial communities from Weissenstadt, Germany - SII-SIP-2007 (SPAdes) (version 2) | ecosystem: Environmental > Terrestrial > Soil > Wetlands > Peat | place: Germany... | reverse complement strand
TCAATGGTGATGATGTGCTCGGCGCGAGTCGAGTTGATGCGGTCCACCATGGCGGCCAGCGTCGTCGATTTGCCCGAACCCGTCACGCCGGTTACCAGCACCAGCCCGCGCGGCATGTCGCAGATCTGTTCCACCACTTTCGGCAGAAACAGTTCGTCGAGCGCTCGAATCTTCGTCGGAATCACGCGCAGCACTAACCCCACATTGCCGCGCTGCTGAAACACGTTCACACGGAAGCGTCCCAGGCCTGCGACGCCGTACGCCATGTCGATTTCCGTAGTCTCTTTGAATTTTTGCTTTTGCCGCGCCGACATCATGCTGAACGCCATGTTCAACATGTCCTCGGCCGACACACGCGCTTGGTCGGTCAACGGCACCAGATCGCCATCAATGCGTAGGTGCGGATAGTTCCCGACCTTCAAATGCAAGTCAGAGGCGCGGCGCTCCATGGCGATGCGGAGCAGGTCATCGATAGTCATGCAGGCAAGACTCCAGGTACCGTGCCTATCATGACGCGTACCGCCCCCATGCACGAGATGACGGAAGTAACGGGACCTTTGGCTTGCGGACTGGGGCCTGTGGTGGAAGTGGGATTCGTATCAGGGCATCGCTTTAGCGATGCCGTAACATCTTCAAAATCAATCGCCCCTTTAAGGGGCAGCATCGAAATCACCTTAAACCACAGGCTGTTTTCGGACGACAAAAAGCCGCCCCACAGGGCGGCTGAATTTCTGGCGCAAAGAATCAGACTTCAAGCCGCGGCCTGCATCGGCTCGTCGTAACTGCCTCCGTAGATCGAAGGTACCTTCGACCCCATCGGCCGCAGATACGTAGCTAACTCGCCCCGATGATGGATGCTGTGATTGTTCAGGAATCCCAGGTAGAATGCCGCCGGAAAGTTGAAAACGCCGAAAAACTCGACCGGTGTCAGCAACTGTTCCGCCGACAGAGCGCGAACTCGATCTATCCCGCGCTTCATATTCCTGTTGTACCAATCCACAACTTCGGCAACCGTCTTAGGCTTGTCTGCCGGCGCCGGATTGGCCATGTTGAACTTCAGATCCGCGATCCCGTCCAGAAACTGGACGTCGGTGTTGGTGATGTGCCAGGCCAACTCCCATGCCGTGCGCGCGTGGGGGTCGGGCCGGTAGTCCCTTTTTCCCTCGGGGATAGCCGCTAGAACTTTCTTGGTAATTTCAGCTTCTCGGGCAAGGCCATCCAGCATCATGGCGCGATAGCCCAGAATGAACTCGGGTGTGGGTGCAGACATAACAGTCCTCCTTCGGGCTGGAATCGACGAAAAAACAAGGTCGCCTGCGATCAGGCGGGCTTTACTATAGTTCAAGAAAACAAGGAAGCGCAAACCGCCTACCGAGTCAACTGTTATCCTGCGCGAAGCCGAAGGAACCTCTACACCCTAACGACTCCTCTGCCCCGCAAAGCAGCGCTGTCAGCGCGACTTTACACGCTCACCGGCTGCTTCGCTCCCACCGGAACCGGCGTAAGCCAAGCATAACGGTCCGCCTTCTCGCCGCGCACTATGCCGTAAAACTCCGATTGCAGAGATTTTGTCACGGCGCCGATCTTGCCCGTGCCCACCGGGATCTTGTCGACCGACCGAATAGGCGTGATTTCCGCCGCCGTGCCGGTGAAGAAAACTTCGTCGGCGATATACAGAGATTCGCGCGGAATCTGCTGCTCCACAATCTTGATCCCAAGGTCGCGCGCGATCGTCAACACCGAGTCGCGTGTGATGCCCGGTAAGACCGAGTTGCCCAGCGGAGCCGTGTGCAGCACCCCGTTGCGGACAACGAACAGATTCTCGCCCGAGCCTTCGCTGACGTAGCCGTTCACATCCAGCGCGATGCCTTCCGCGTACCCGTTCACGATCGCTTCCATCTTGATCAGCTGCGAATTCATGTAGTTCGCGCCCGCCTTAGCCATCGCCGGCAAAGTGTTGGGCGCGATCCGCGTCCAGGAAGAAATGCAAACGTCCACTCCTTCACTGGCATCGGCCCCCAGATATTTCCCCCAAGGATAATTCACAATGTAGATTTCGACCGGGCAATTGAACGGACTCACTCCAGCTTCACCGTACCCGCGGAGAACGATGGGGCGGATGTAACAAGGCCACACTCCATTGTGTTTCACCAGTTCGAGCATGGCGCGCAAGATTTCATCGCGGGTGAAAGGGATGTCAATGCGGTAAATGCGAGCCGAGTCAACCAGGCGCTGCATGTGCTCGGTGGCCCGGAATATCGCGGGACCGGTGGGCAGCGCGTAGCACCGGATGCCCTCAAACACCGAAGAGCCGTAGTGCATGACGTGAGCCATCACGTGCAGGGTAGCGTCGTCCCAGGCGATGAACTCGCCATTGTGCCAGATTTTGTCCGTCTTCTGAATCGGCATGCAGACTCCTTCGGTATAAAGATCCGCGGAAGTCCCTGACGGGCTCCCCCGAATCATTGAAGAAATGACTTCCAGATAGGAATTATACCGTGGCAGCGAGCAAGCCCTCGAATTTCCAGCCCCCGACTTTGCTGAGAACTGACAACTGAGAACTGAGAAACGGGACGCCCTTCAGCGAATGGCGAAGAGGTTGTTAGCCACAAAGCCGCCTTCGCCGGCGACGATCATCCGCATCGTGATGCGCTCAGCTTTGTAGTGGTGGCTGCGATGCAAAACGTACACAACGCCAACTCCCGCGCCAAAACCCAAAGCCGATCCCGCCGCCTCTCCGGCTGCGCCCCGAGTCACGAACGGACGCATAATCGGATTGACCTCGCGCAGGCCCTGGTTCAGTCCACGCTGAGTAGTAACCGCGTCGACTGCGATCAGCCCGGCTAAAACACTTACGTTCACCTTGTTTTCCACCGTCCAGAAACGATGTTGGCTGGCTGCATCCGGCGCATCGGGGAGCGTGGAGCTGCCGTTCGCCGTGAAACTCTGCGCCTGCATGCCAACGCTCAGCCACAAAATCAAGAGGAGGTATTTCATCGGATGCCAGGTAGGTAGTTTGGCAAGATGAGATTAAGTTAAAGGTCTGCTGGAGGGTATGGCCCAACTCGTGGAATTGCGGCCTGTTGGTAAGAGTAACTGCGCCGCCTGGATGGTTACTTGCGATGATTCTCAGCCGCAAAATGGGCTGCCAACAGGCGTTAGGGCTGCGCTAAGTCGATACCATGATAGGGGACTCGGGTGGGAGCTAGTAACTGTTACCCGTGATCTCGTCGATCTTCGATACGATGTGGACGTTAAGGAGCCTCGGCAGCCGCGACCCAATTACGCCGCTCAAGAAACGTAGGGGGTTCGTAGGTGCGTCCCTTGGCCAGCCGCTTTTCCTCTCGGCGTGTTGTCCACAACAGGATCGGGCCCAGTGCTGCGGCTGTGAGACGGGCGATGACCGGGGATTCGTTCTCGACTTCGCGGCGCAGCTTGCGAATCTTCTCACTCACGCTGCGATTGACTTTCTTGAACTCTTTTTCCATCACCCATAGCGCCGCATTGTAAGCGCTACGGAGCTTCTTCACTTCCCGCGCAAAGCGCTCGCGGACCCGCGGATCGGGATAGTCCTTGTAGCGCCGCCAGCCGAGCAGGATGGTCTGGCACATGCGGTAAAGACTCGGCCCGTTGCGCTCGAAATCCCGCCAGAAAGCCCAATCCAAATACCTCTTGGAATCCTCGCGAGAGATGGCGGCGTGCTGGAAGTTGAATTTGAACTGCCCATGAACATCGGCGTAGTCAACGTCCGGCAGCAGACGGCCCTGCTCCGACATTTCCTGGTAAAGCGGTGTGCCCGGAACCGGCGTGTACAGCATGAACTGATGAAAGTCGGTCTGGTGGGCAATCGCCGCTTCAATTTCCTCGATGATGTTGTCGGGTGTATGGTGCTCGAGTCCGACGATGGTTGAACCCTGCACTCGTATTCCGTGTTCGCGAAGTTCCTGCGTCAGTTGCCGGACGTTATTGCCTTGCAACTTGCTATAGCCGGCCTTGGGCGATTCCAAGCCCATCCACACCCACGAAACGCCGAGTTCCACCAGTTCCAGCATGGTGTACTTTCGAATCGCATTGGCGGAAGCGAACACGGAAAGCTCCCAGCTTTTGCCGTTCTGTTTCATCAGTTCCAGCAGGCGCATGGCGCGGGTGCGGTGCAACAGAAAGTTTTCGTCCATCACAAAGAAGGATTTCACTTTGAGTTCAGCTTCGATCCCGCACATTACCTCAAACAGTTCATCGCCAGTCTCGTAGAAGTTGACAAACTTTCCTTTGCCGCCAAAAAAAGCCGATGTAGTGCAGAAGTTGCACCCCATGGGACAGCCCACCGACGGAATGATGGTGGCTGCCGTCCCGCCCTTGCGCTCCGGAAGCAGCATTCCCATGATCCGTGTCCGCAGCCCGGAAACGATGTTGGGATGGCGAATCGGCGCGTGCTCGTCTTCTCCCAGATACCGGCGCATCCAGGAAATTCCTTCGCCCTTCACAATATGGTCGGCGTCGATCATGGTCTCAATGCCGGGAATGGCAGCCACGTGTCCGCCCACCACAATCGTCGAATCCGGGGACAGTTCGCGCACCATGCGGCACATCTCCCGCACCTTGCCCACGTTCACAATGATTCCAGAGATCCCGACGATGTCGTAATGGTTCGCGGTCAATTCACCGGCGAAGCGTTCGCGCGTGGGAAAATCCAGCACGCTGCACGGCGCTGAAATATTTTCCTGAATCATCATGATGCCCCAGGAGCGGTGGAACATGCGCAGCGAGAAACTCCCTTGCGCCCGCGTCACCTGGTTGTGATACAGCTCCATCGGATTGATCGACCGGCTGCCAAATTCGTCGTCTTGCGCATAAGGCCCGAATACCGAACTCAGCAAAATGCGCGCATGACTCCCCTTGGGGTGAGGTTCTACTTGTGTGGATTTCATAGATTCGTTACTTGCAGGATAAGTACTCGCGAGAGCACTTCGCGGTGATCGTGGTTACATTACAAAACTATTACGTGCGCTCTTGCACGCGCATTTCCAGCGGGCTGCAAAAGAAACTTTAGTTTGGTTTTTCAGATCGAGACAGAGGACGCATTGCGCACCAGCGCGAGCGCTGTCAGATCGTTTTGCGTTGGAGTCACGGAACTGGACATCCGAGCCGACTCCAGAATGGTCAGGCACAAGTCGCGTGCGCTGAGCGCGGTCGCGTCCTGAAGACTGCGCTTTGCTCCGTCGAGTCCGAAATCCGCGCCGTCGTATTCCGCTTCCACGATCCCGCGTGAGACCACCAGCAGCGCCGAGCCAGCCACCAGGTGACACGCCCCCGCGCTCTGCGTCGTGTGCGAGAACAATCCCAACGGTAGCCCCGTCGCCCCCAGCAGAGTGATTCCCGTGCGGTCGCGCAGCAGCCCTGGAGTGTGGCCCGCATTGGCGTAGCACACCGTCCCCAGGTCTTCGTTATAGCAACCGAGAAACGCCGGACAGCTGCGCACCCCGCCTCGCAAAATCGTGAGGTTCATGGCGTAGCACAGTTCGATCATGGCGGTTGTCTCGTTGATGTCTTCCCCGGAGAGCAACTCGGGCCCAAGCGTTCGGAACGTCTTTTGCACGGCAATCAGAATTTTTCGCGTGTCCGCGCGCAGACCGGCGATGTCCAGCAGCACAAACAGCATGCGGGACGGCCCAACCCGCAGCAATTCATAGAAGTCGCCAGCCACCCGCTGCCCGCTGTACACCGCGGCAATCTCGGCATGGCGGAGCATCGGCGTATCGCAATGCAGCGGATCGGTGAGAGGTGGCGTGGCGCCGCGCTGCTTGAACACGGAGCCCCATAACAGCGAGCGCCAAAACCCGGCCGCAGGTGCCTTCTCTGTCGCAACGTTAGCCCTCTCGGTCATAGCGGCGCTCCCGAACACAACATGGATGCAGGGCTCCAGCCCCTGGTGCAGCAGGATTTGTATCAGGGTATGCCTTCAGGCATGCCGTCAAAGTAATCGGCAGATTTCAGAATCCCATGATGTTGTAGCCGCAATCCACATAGAGGGTCTCACCGGTAATCCCGGAACTCGCGTCCGAGGCCAGAAACACCCCGGCGCTGCCCACCTCGCTGACTTCCACATTGCGTTGCAGAGGCGCGCGCTCGGCGTGCCCTCTTAGCATCTCTCCCATCCCCGAGATACCGCGCGCCGCCAAAGTCTTGATCGGCCCTGCGGATATGGCGTTGACCCGAATCTTCTTCCGGCCCAGATCGTAAGCCAGATAGCGCACCGTGCACTCCAGCGCGGCTTTGGCGACGCCCATCACGTTGTAATTGGGAACAACTTTTTCCGCTCCGTAATAAGACATGGTCATGACGCTGCCGCCTTCTTCCATCAGCGGCGCCGCCGCCCGGCAAACCGCGATCAGCGAATACACGCTAACGTCATGCGCAATGCGAAAGCCTTCCCGCGTCGTGTTCACGAAGTCGCCTTTCAGTTCTTCGGCCGGAGCGAAAGCCACGCTGTGCACCAGCACATGCAGCCTGCCGTAGCGTTGCTTGAGCGTCTCGAACAGGCCCGCAATCGCCGCATCGTTCGAAACGTCGCACATGAAAGCTTCCGCGCCCGGCAAAGACAAAATCAGGTCTTTCGCTTCCTGTTCCAGCCGCTCGTTCTGATAGGTAATGGCGAGGTTCACGCCCGCCGCGTGCAACCCTTGCGCAATGGCCCAGGCGATCGAGCGCTTGTTAGCCACTCCAAAAACGACCGCCGTCCGGCCTTTCAAATCCTCAACCATGTATGGATGCTCCCCAGGGAGAAGAAAAAGAATATCAGCAATAGGAGCAACAATGGGTGCCCCGTCCTAACGTCGCGTTTTTTGCGACGTTAGGGTGGGCTCGCAGGAATGCCAACTACTCCGCCACCGCACCCACAGCTTTCCCAGCTTTTACCGGCCAGCAGGCGCTGCCAAAGGCGACCGCATACACCGCCGCGATCACGGCAAAACCCGCCGCCAGGCTGATCCGCGATGCGATCCAGCCCACCGTCAGCCCCAGTGCCACCTGCAGAAACGTGCCAAAGAAATAGAAACTATTCTGAACGCGTCCCATGAAATGCGGCGGCACCTGCTCCATCAAACTGGTATTCATGGCCACGCCGCTGACGCCGCGAGCCGATCCCATCATCCCATAGAGGAGCACAGCCACCGCCAGCCAAGGCGAAAACGGCGAGAGCGCCATGGTGAACGTCAGCAGCAACATCGAAAGCGCAATCGCGCTGCGCGCTCCCACCCACGCAATCAGCGCCGGAGCGTAAAGAGCGCTCAAAAATGCGCCCACTCCCCATCCCCCGTTCAGCCATCCATATCCCATAGCGCCGGCATGGAAGACGCGATCACTAAGCGGAGCCGTGACCACCACCCCCGTCATCATCGCGCCCAGAAATAAAGCCCAGCTCATTCCCAGGAAAACAACACTGCGATGTTCGCGCAGAAACTCCAGCCCGTCGCGCATCTCGCGCAAAAAGCGCGCCACTGCGGTTTCCGCGGCCTCGATATCGTGCCGAAGTTCGACCGCCCGCGGCACAACCCGCCCCTGCCGCACCGCAAAGTAGCACAAAAACGAAACGACGTAGGTGCTGACGTCGATCAGCAGCACCCCACCCAACCCAATGTGTTCATAGACAAATCCAACCACCGCGCCCGCCATCAGCCAGCCACCCTGCACCCCCGCCAGAAGAAATGTATTCGAGTGCACGAACCCGCCCTCGGGCGTCAGTTCCTGAATCAGCGCCGTGATCGTGGGCCAGAACATCCAGAAGCCCGCCGCCACCAGCGTATTCATCAGGTAGAGTTCCCACACCTGCACCCGGTGAAGAAACGCCAGCACCATGACCACCAGAATGATGATGGCGCGCAAAGCATCCAGCCACATCACCAGCCGCCGCCGGTCTTCTCGATCAATAATGACGCCGGTGAAAGGAAGCATCAGCATGGCCGGAATTGTCTGCAGCGCCGCAAACGTTCCCAAAGCCATCTCCGAGTGAGTGCGCTGCAAGATCGTCCAAGCCACCGCAGCGGAGTTCATCCCGCTGCCCAGCATGGAGATCACGTTCGCCGCAAAAACAAATCGCAGGGATGGAGACCGTTTTTGCAGAATGGAGCGCATCGTTCGAATTTAACATGGAGGGTTTTGGATATTAGAACGACTCGCGTAGGGACGGCCGCCCTCGGTCGTCCAAGCCGCTTCGGAGTTGCAAGCGCAGGATGTGGTGCGAGCGAAGCGAGAAGCGAGGTTCACACTGAAACATCCAGTGTGAAGCTACGCCGATTTCCTTGACGGCGAGTAAAACTGGATCACTTTCCCGGGTTGCACCTGCGGCACCGGCGTCGCCTTCCTGCGAAAGTTGCTCGGTATGTAGAATGCAATGACTCGGGCCATAAGAAACTCTCACTTCATTTTGTGATGTTCCAACCACCCCTTGAGCAACTGACTTGCCAAATGTGCGTGCCAGAATTAGGAGCTATACCACCGCCCCGAAATGTAGGCCCATGCGCGCTGACAGGGTGCGTGGGAGCCCTTCTTTACTTGTATTTAGTACAAGAACGGCCTTGAGTGGCAGCTTCTTCCCACAAATTGAAAACTGCGGGTTTCAGCTGATCAAGGGTGGGTGATCTCCCCTCGCCCGGGTGCGTGAAAACTCGGAATGCGTTCCTAACGATATTGCTGACCGTCAAGGTGAGAAGCTATGAACTGAGAGCTGACTGCCGCTCTTCTACTTCAGCCCCGTAACCACATACGCCTCCAACAACACCCGCACGTACAGGTAAGCATACGCATTCCCGTCGCGCGAAAGATGCGGCGGGCCAACGGTCGACGCTCCCGCGCCCGCTTCTTCCCCGAAGGTTCTCCACGGCTCCATCTGGGCACCGCTCCAGCCGTGCCGTAACTGCCGCCAAGTCAATAGCGGCTTTGGCCGCCGGGGGAATCTGTGCTTCCAAACTGCCCCACCCCACCCCCATGACCGCAAGTTATGAATGAGATAGAATGGGCCAACCTGAAAACTTGGAAGGTTTGAGCGATAGCCAATGAGTTACAGCTTCGAATTCGACCCTGTAAACAAAATCTTGCTCGGCCGGTTTGAGGGCCGCATCACCGATGAATCGCTGGGAGAATTTTACCGGACGGGGACAAGGTATTGGGCCGCCACTGATGCCAGCGCGGCCATTACCGACTACACCTCTGCTACCGAGTGGGCCGTGTCGCACGAATTCATACGCGAACTTGCGAAGGAGGAACCGGCCGTAACCGATCCGGGCAAACGTCCTCGCATGGTCGTTGCCCCGACGGCGGCCGGCTTCGGTATCTCCCGCATGTTTCAGATCGTGGGAGAGTCGAAACGTCCCCGCTTTAAAGTCGTCCGCACCATGGACGAAGCCTTTAAGGAACTCGGGGTCAAATCCCCCCACTTCGAACCCTTGAAGTGACCGTCAGCAACCTCAGCGCTGAAATCCGCCCTTCCTAATTCTCACTCTCCACCGGCTTCGCCTTCGGAGCCGGCAGCGCTTTCGCGGGCTTGCCCGGTTTCGGAGTGGCGGGAGGAATCGGCGCAGCCGGAGAAACTACTGCAACTGTCCCTTTACGGATCTCAATCGTTCCCTTGTCGCAGTTCATCACCAGCCGCGGACCATTGGTTCCAATGGAACCGCTGGCGCTCGCTTCCTTGTCGCGATTGTCAACTTTGATCTCGTCGAAGTCGCTCTGGATCTCTCCTTCGTGCGTGCGCGCCTCCACTTTGATCGCCGTATTCGGCGGAATCGTAACCTGCACGTCGCCCTTGCGGTTATCAATCTGGATATTCCCCGGCTTGTGCAGCCCAACCTCAACCGTCCCGTTGGAGTCTTCCAGCCGCAGATCGCCCGACAGACCTTCCAGCGCAATGTCCTTCGACCGGGTCGTCAGATGCATCGGTCCGGTCAGCGAATCGGCGCGCAGGTCGCCGGAATCCAGATCCAGCCGGCCATCCAGCCGCGAAAATTCCATGTCCGTGCGCGACGACCGGAAACTCACCGTTTTGCTGATTCGAATCAGCCGCACGCTTTCCATGAACTCGCCATTCAGATGAACCGCGCCGTCCACATCTTCCACCGCTACTTCGTTCGCCTTGCCCTGAATGGTCACGTCGCCCTTCACCTGACCCAGCCGCGCCGAACTGCCATCCAGGTTCAGCGAGATGTTTCCGGTGTGGCCATTGATGTTGACTTCGCCGCGACGGTGGTTGATCTCGACATTGCTCGACATGCCCGCAACGGTCACATCGCCCCGGCTCGAGGTGATTACCAGCGACGTATTCGCCGGCACATAAATATCCATGTCGGTGCTCACGCTCTTGTCGCCCGCACCCTGAGTGTTGGCGTTGAGCAAGATCACTTTCTCCGCCATGGTAATCGCGGGATCGGTCTTCGAGTTATAGCGGTCCGCGTCCTGCTGATTTTCCGCATGAACCTTCTTCCGCCACGAAACCTTGAGCTTCTTGTCGTCCGACACATTGACCGTAATCGTGCCCCGATCATCGTTGATGCGCAGGCTGTTGCTGCCAGCCGGCCAGTCATTGCTGAGTTCACCGCTGTAGTTGAACGTGGACCCGCCAAAGATTTCGTCCAGTCCTTGATCATCGCCCAGTTGAATATGGTCCCCGAGGCTCTTCCAGTCCACACGTGACACCTGGGTTGCAATCAGTCCAGCCATAATCAGGAAGAGCATCAGGAAAACACCGCCCACCCCAATCCCTCGCGCCGGCTGGCCCAGGCGCTTGGCCTGCTCATATTCGATCAGCTTGAGCGCGCCCCAGAGGATCAGCAGCGCAGGCCAGAAGCGGGCGAATAGCGATCCCAGGTGGTGGATATCCATCAGCCCCATCGTGCCCAGCAGGAACAGGACTCCGATCAGGATCAGCACTACCGGCCCGGCGATCGAACGATGCGGAGGACGTGGCGGGGTCGGAGGCATCATTGGGCTAGCCATGGTTCACCTCACCGGTTGGTGGAATGGGTGGATCTGGTGGAACCGGAGGTTCCGGTGGCGTCGGAGGAATCGGACCTCCCGTGGGTTTCGCGCCTGCCGCTAGCGCCGGAATGTGGCCTTCAGCCGATGACGTGCTCTGCAGCAACTTGACGCCGCCGACCACCAGCAAGATTCCTCCCACGTAACCGAAAAAGCCAACATGGTGGAAGCTGTCGATCAGCCCGATCACACCGACCGTCACCAGAATGGCAGGTCCCATCAGGCATTGCGCCCGGCAGCGCTGGCAAGGGCAGCCTGGTTGTCCACCGAACCGTCCCGAGCGGGTCGCGAATATATAAGCGCCGAGCAGAATGATAATCACTCCCCAGAAACGGTGGAAGTTCAGCTCCAGCAGACCCGCCGTGTGCAGCAGGAAGATCACGCCCACCAGAATGAGTATGATCGCTCCCATCGGAACTTTGCTCGTCTCGATCTTCGCCCCACCGCTGAAAGTTGACGCCAAGCCGAACGGATCGGGTGCGGGCAGGCCAGACTGGATGGCGCGCGCCGAGCGCACGGAATCAATAATCTGGTAGACGTAAAAGAAGGCGATACCGAAGCCGCAGATAATGCCCAGAGCCTCGTTATTTCCGCTGTCGGCAGCATTGGCCCCGGCGACGAGCAAAACAAAGGTCGCCAGATGCGCTAGTCCCTTGGCATATTGCCCGGCGTACACGGCGCCCACGCCAAAGGGAAAGAATCCGGCCAAAATTCCAGCAACCGTTGGATTCGGCCCGCTGCTGACAACCGAAGGCGGCGGTGGCGGAACCCGTCCCTGCGCTGCAGCTTGGGGAATTGTGCCGGAGACGAATCCAGCCGTCCCCGTGGGCACGCCTTCCATTTTCACTCCCAAGCAATCTTCGCAGTAGATTACGCCCCGCACGGGACGGGTACAGTTCGCGCACAGTGCCTTTCCGCAAGTGCGGCAATAGGCCACTGCTGACGCATCAGCATGATTGGCGCAGTT
>Ga0209415_10016221_pt1 | contig 11993 bp, 12 predicted proteins | sample PeaSoiSIISIP2007_FD_187696 | JGI IMG/M metagenome (GOLD analysis project Ga0209415, IMG submission 187696) | Peat soil microbial communities from Weissenstadt, Germany - SII-SIP-2007 (SPAdes) (version 2) | ecosystem: Environmental > Terrestrial > Soil > Wetlands > Peat | place: Germany... | reverse complement strand
CCTGCCGGGGTGGTGCCTGCCGGGGTGGTGCCTGCCGGGGTGGTGCCTGCCGGGGTGGTGCCTGCCGGGGTGGTGCCCGCGGCACCCGTGGCGGCCGTGCGCACGATGTCGACGCGGGCGTTGCGGCCGACGGCCGTGGCGCCGATAACGGCGGCTGCCGCGACCGCGCTGAGCCAGCCGACGTGCTCGCCGAGCAGCAGCGCCGACCAGCCGAGGGTCAGGGCGGGCTGGGCGAGCTGCAAACGGCCGACCCTGGCCACGCCGCCGACCGCCATGGCGTGATACCAGGCGAAGAAGCCGAAGCACATCGATACCGCGCCGACGTAGCACAGCCCGGCGACGGCGCCGGCGCTGACCGGTCGGTGCTGGCCGGTGATCACGGCGGCCAGGGTGACCGGGCCGGTCACCGGCAGCGCCAGCAGCACCGCCCAGCAGATCACCCGCCAGCCGCCATGTTCGCGGGCCAGGGCCCCGCCTTCGGCATAGCCGAGGCCGGCCACCGCGATCGCCACGAGCAGCAGCGTGTCGGCCGGCCTGAGCTGACCGCCGCCCTGGATCAGCGCGAACCCGGTGACCACGGCGAGGCCGAGCGCCAGGGCGGCCCAGTAGGCGCGCCTGGGCCGCTCGCCGGCTCGGATCACGGCCATCCCGGCGGTGGCGGCGGGAATCAGCCCGGTCAGCACGGCGCCGTGCACGCTGCTGACGTCGCGCAGCGCGATCGCGGACAGCAGGCCGAATCCGATTCCGACGCATGCGGCGACGACCAGCATCCGGGGGATGGCCGCACGCGGCGGGAACAGGGGTTGCCGCCTGGCGATCAGCACGATGGCCGCGAGGCCCGCCGCGATCACGGACCGGCCGACGCCGACCTCGACCGGGTTGAACGAGGTCTCCGCGGCCGTGGTCGCCGGGAAGGTCACGCTGAAGCAGGTCACGCCGAACCCGCCGAGCAGCAGCGGCGCCGCTTTCCTGATGGGCGCCGCTTTCCTTATGAGCAGAGAAGTGCTTCTATTGTCTCTCATAAACGATGATAGCAATCGGTCCCCGGCTCTGGCCGAGCTTGAGCGCCTTATCCTGGCACTGCCGCCAGACAGCAGGCTGCCCTCGTACCGGGTACTACAGCAGCGCTACCATCTCAGCCCCGCCACAGTGCAGCGTGTCCTGGCCAGACTGGCCAGCCGGGGGCTGCTGGTGACCCGCTCGGGAAGCGGCACCTACACCGCGCCGCGCCGTGCGGCGGCGGCGGCGGCCGACGTCTCGTGGCAGACCCTTGCGCTCGGCAGCCGGGCCGGTCTCGGCGCCGACCTGGAGCGCCTGATCGAGCCCGCCGACCCCGATGCGCTGCCGCTGGCCAGCGGGTTCCTCGACGAGTCACTGCAGCCGCTGGGGCTGCTTGCCGCCGCCGCTTCACGGGCGGCCCGGCGCCCGCAGGGCTGGAGCCGGCTTCCGCCCCAGGGCCTGCCCGAACTGCGGGCTCAGTTCGCCGCCGAGACCGGCGGCTCGGTCACCGGGCAGAACGTGCTGATCACCCCGGGCGGGCAGGCCGCGCTCTCGGCGGCGTTCCGGCATCTGTGCGTGCCAGGCGACCCGGTGGTCGTGGAGTCACCGACCTACGTAGGCGCGCTCGCCGCCGCGCGGGCGGCCGGGCTGATGCTGGTGCCCGTGCCCGGCGACCGGGACGGCGTGCTGCCCGACGTGCTGGCCGACGCACTGGCCAGGACCGGCGCCCGGCTGGTCTACCTCCAGCCGCGGTACTCCAACCCGGCCGGTGCCGTGCTGGCGCCCGATCGTCGCGGCCCGGTGCTTGACGCGGTCGCCCGGCAGGGGGCGTTCCTGATCGAGGACGACTGGATGCGCGACTTCGATCTCGGGCCGCCGTCGCCGCCGCCGCTGGCCAGTGCCGACGACGACGGGCACGTGATCTATCTGCGGTCGCTGTCCAAGCCGGTCGCCGCGGGGCTTCGGGTGGCCGGCCTGGTGGCCCGCGGCCCGGTGCTTGCCAGGCTGCGCCGCGGGCGGATCAGCGACGACCTGTTCGTCGCGCCGGTACTCCAGCAGATCGCGCTCGACGTGCTGACCGCGCCCGGATGGCCCAGGCATCTGGGCGGCCTGCGGCGGGAGCTGCGGGAGCGCCGGGATGCCCTGGTCGCGGCCATCGCCGAGCTGCTTCCCGGCTGCTCGCTTGAGGTCATCCCGGCTGGCGGGGTGCACCTGTGGCTCCGGCTGCCCGAGGCCTGCCCGGACTCGGATGTGGCCGATCTGGTCGCGGTCCGCGGGCTGGCGGTCGGGCCGGGCCGGATGTCGTTTCCTGGCGAGCCGCCGGGTAACTACCTGCGGCTGAGCTATGCGTCAGCCGCCGCTCCGGCGCTGGTCCGTGCGGCCGAGATCCTTGCCGAGGTGCTCGACGCCTGGTAGCGCGTCAGGTCAGCACCTGGGCCGGCTGGCCTCCGGTGCGGCGCGAGGCCGGCCCGGCTTCCGGCCAGGCCGGGGCAGCGGGGCAGCGGAGCAGGTGAGCGCTGCCGGGACGGCTAGTGCCCGCGGGCGACCGCCTCGCGCATGCCCTGATTGGCAAGGGCGTCGGCGCGCTCGTTGCCGGCGTTGCCGGCGTGGCCCTTCACCCAGAGCCACCGGACCTGGTGCCGCTGCACCGCCGCGTCGAGGCGCTGCCACAGGTCCGCGTTCTTGACCGGCTTGCGGTCCGAGGTCCGCCAGCCGTTGCGCTTCCAGTTCGGCAGCCAGTTCATGATTCCGCTGCGCAGGTAGACGCTGTCGGTGTGCAGCTTGACCGTCGCAGGCCTGGTCAGGCTCTCCAGCGCCTGGATGGCCGCCATCAGCTCCATCCGGTTGTTGGTCGTGTCCGAGCGCTCGCCGCCGCACAGCTCCCTGGAGCGGGTGCCGTACTTCAGCACCGCGCCCCAGCCGCCGGGGCCAGGGTTCCCGCTGCACGCGCCATCGGTCCAGATCTCCACGACCGATCCGGCCGGCGCCTCCTTGTCTGCCATCGCAGGAAACCTACCGGGCGGGCAGCCTGCGGCGGGCGAAGTCGCGGCTAGCGGCCGGCATCTGAGCCGGCCGATCCGGCGGAGCGCAGGCCGGCATCGGGCGGGGGCTGGCCGATGTCAGGCGAGCGGCCGCCGAGGGTCAGGCCAGCTGTGCCAGGCCGGCGGCGAGCGGCTCAAGCATGCTCGGCGGCGCCCCGAGCGGCAGGCCGATGATGGCCAGGTCGGCGCCGGCGTCTGCGTAGGCCGCGGCCGTCCGCACCGCGGCGTCCAGCTCATCCGCCCCGTCCATCCGGACGTTGACCGAGCAGATGATCTCCGCCGGGTCGCGGCCGATCCGGGCGCAGTGCGCGAGCAGTGTCTCCTTCAGGTCCAGCCAGTCGGCGACATCGGAGGTGATCGCGTTCCACTGCTGTGCCCACCGGGCCGTGGTCCGCAGGGTCCTGGTCTTGCCGCGGCCGCCGATGACGATCGGCGGATGCGGGAGCTGCACGCACTTGGGCTCGCAGTACGCGTCGGTGAGCTGGACGTACTTGCCGTCGAATGTGGTGGTCCGCTGAGTCAGCAGCCTGACCATCGCCTCGACGCCCTCGTCGAAGCGGTCGAACCGTTCCCGCAGCGGCGGCAGCTCGATCCCGTACGCGTCGCACTCCTGCTTGTTCCAGCCCGCGCCGACGCCGAGCTCGAGCCGTCCGCCCGAGATGATGTCGGTCGTGGCCGCCATGTTCGCCAGCAGCGCGGGATGGCGGTAGATCATGCCGCTCACCTGGCAGCCGATCCTGATCCGGCTGGTCGCCTCGGCCATCGCGGCGAGCATCGTCCAGCCCTCGAAGTTCGGCCCCGCGGTGTCGCCGGTGAGCGGATAGAAGTGATCCCAGTTCCATGCGGACTCGAAGAGCTCGATCTGGTCGGCGGCCAGCCACAGGTCGCGGATCTGCGCCCAGGTCTGGTGCTCGGGCCTGGTCTTGATCGCAAAACGCATCGGTACTCCCTCGGTCGCTCAGCCAGAGTCCGCCCGGTCGGCGGCCGCTGCTGGCATGCTTCAATTGACGGCTCTGGTAGAGAAGCTAGCCGCAGACCGGCGCCGGCGGCGACCCGGGGATGCGCTGGTATCGCCCGGGACAGGCAGCCCCGCTGATCGCGGACCTGATCAGGGACCATGGCCTGCTGGCAGTCGGCGACCGCTACGACCTGACGTCGGGTGCGGTCGAGATCACCGCGTGACGCGATGTGGCACGCGCCGCGTCCTGCGCGGTGGTTTCACTGCACGGGACCCTTGAGGAATGAGTTTACCCAGTTTGTGACCGCGTCATCGCTGTAGTAGGCCGGAACGCTTCCCGGAATCAGCCATGGGGGGTCGCCGACTTCCATGTAGGATGCCGGGCAGTTGGGCAAGTCGGTGAAAGTCCTGGTGGCAATCGTCTGGCCGGTGCGGGCCACGATAATGCTCACTGTCGTGACAGCCTCAGTACGGAGCAGCCTGCCGACCTTTCCGTCGCTGCCTTCGTAGCTGCCGCAGGACAGGTGCTGCTCGCGCTCTGTGACGTAAGCGACTAGCTGAACCTCGGTCACGAACTTCGGCCGGAGTGCGCTCTTGCCCCGGTGATTGCTCTGCCACTGGAATTCGACGGTCTGGTTCCAGGGGTCATCGTCGCGGTACCTTCCGATGAAGACCAGCGGATGACGGTAGCCCTTGTAGACGGCGGCCCTGGCCACGCCTCGCCCGTGCGCGACCCTGGCGAATGCCCGCACGAATACCTGCGAGGCTCCCTGCGCAGACCAGTCGACAGGCGCGGGTCCCGTGGGCGACGGGCTGACGACTGGCGCGGAGCTGCTAGCTGCGGGAGCGGTTGCGGCCCCGGCCGGGCTGCTAGCGGCCGGAGCCGTCGTGCTGCTGCCGGAGCCGCCGCACGCTACCGCGATCCCGGCCACAGCAGTCATGACGACCGCCCGCGCCGACCTGACGAGTCGTCTGGACGGCATCTTGCCAGCCAACATGCCGATGTTCTCGCGTTGACCGGGCGTCTGACGGCAGGAGCGCGACTGCCTGATCGCGATGCGCCGCATGGCGGCGCAGCAGGTTACGTTGTGACGCATAGCAGGTCATCTCCCCGCTGAACGGCTCTGGCCGCAACGTTGACAGCATGATCAATCGCTTTCACGGTCTCATGTGCGCGTCGGCCGCATGAGATGGCAAAAGGCATCAGTCATCCGGGACCGAAGTCCCATGCGTCAGGCGACCGTACGAGTAGTGACATTTCCGGTCACAGAGGCGATAGGCCTAAATCAGGGTTACTGTCGGGCCAGCCGATGCCGGTCATGGACGCGCCTCGCCCCGGCACGTGATTGCGGGATCCGGATCACGCTCGGGCAAGCAAGTCGTCGGCCGCCTCGGCGAACAGGGCCGTGTGGGTGTCGACGTCGGCGGCCGTCGTGGCCGGGCAGATCAGCGCCATGTTGTGGAACGGCGTGATCAGAACACCGCGATTGGCCAGGTACAGGTGCAGGTACTCGTCCAGCGCGAGATCTGCCGCGGCATCCGACTCGCCGCCCGAGCGCGGCGGGCGCGGGCAGAACCGGTACTCGGCGCGCGCGCCGAGCTGCACGATGTTCCACGGCAGGCGGCGGGTGCTCAGTACCGCTCTGACGCCGGCGGTGAACCGGTCAGCCAGGCCGATCATGGCCGCGAACGCGTCATCGGTCAGGACGTGCTCAAGCGTCGCCCGCATCGCGGCGACCGACAGCGCGTTGCCGGCCAGGGTGCCGCCGACGCCGCCGACGTCGCAGATGTCAGCCGACTCGTCGGCCAGGATCCGGTCGGCAAGCTCGGCGGAGAGCCCGAACGCCCCGCACGGGATGCCGCCGCCGATCGACTTGCCGATGGTCACGATGTCGGGTTCGAGCTGCCAGGCCCGCGTGCAGCCGCCCGGACCCGCGCTGAACGTGTGCGTCTCGTCGTTGATCAGCAGCGTGCCGTGCGCCCTGGTCAGATCCCTGACCGCGGCGAGGTAGCCAGGCTCGGGCAGTACGATGCCGATGTTGGTCAGCGCGGGCTCCATCAGCAGGGCAGCGACGTCCTGGCCGGCCAGCTCGCGCTCCAGAGCGGCCAGGTCGTTGAACTCGACGACGCGGGTGGTCACGGCCGGATCGACCGGCGCTCCGACGTTGCCCGGCCGGGACCGCGGTCCGCCCGGCGTGGCGATCACGAACGACTCGTCCACGCTGCCGTGGTAGCAGTAGCTGAAGACGGCGACCCTGGGACGTCCGGTGATCTGCCGCGCCAGCCGCAGCGCCCACCGGTTAGCGTCGGTGGCCGACAGCGTGAAGCTCCAGCGGGCCGGCCCGAACCGGCGGGTCAGGTCGGCCGCGACCCAGGCGGCATCCTGCGTGGGCAGCATGGTCGTCGCCCCGCCGAGCTCGCCGTATCTCCTGGCGACCGCGGCCCGGACCGGCTCGGGGGAGTGCCCGGCCATGGCACCGGTGTCACCGAGGCAGAAATCGGTGAAGGCATTGCCGTCGATGTCGGTCAGCCCGGCGCCTCGGGCGGTCGCCAGGTACAGCGGGAAGCCGCCCGGCCACATCCGCATCCAGGTCATCGGCACGCCGCCGAGCAGATGCTGGCCCGCCCGCTCGAACGCGGCACGCGAGCCCGGGTGAGCGGTTCGGTACGTCGCTCGCTCGTGGCCGATCAGCGTGGCGAGACGCGCACGGTCGATCCGCGCCGGATCGGCGGTTGCCGGACCAGCGGATCGCTCTGCGCCTGCTGCCTGCTGGGCTTCCCGCTCCGGTGTCACGGAACCTCCGGACGTTCCTGGCAAGAGACTGATGGGTCGGAGAACGAACGCTCTGTGCTGCCTTACCCGCAGGCGAGTCAGGCAGGCTGAGCCAGGGGCATGCCGCAGTCGGATACCGCCCGTGCGAGCGCTTTGTCATAAGTAACGAACGCGGTGAGTGCAGAGCCGATACGCCGCGCGCTCACCAGGTGGATAGCGTCAAGGGATCCGACACCTGGGTCGCTGTCGAACGCAGCGCCTTCGACGAATGAGCCGGTGTTCACCACGACGAGGTCGATGCTGTCCAGAAGCGCGGCGGCAGCGTTCAGCCGGACCCCGAGCACTGCCGCATCAACCCGGAGACGGCGATCCTGGTCATAGCAGGATCGACGGGCTGACCTGAGCACCTCTGTCAGTGCCAGCTCGCAGCTGACGGTCCCCGAGTGCCGTCCCTCCAGGTACCGCTGCAGCGCGGGTGTCTCAGGCTCGGCGATGATCAATTTCACGAGCGCGCAGGAATCGAGATAGATCACGTCCGTTCCAGGGCACGCAAATCGGCTAGAACCTCGGACAGCGATGGTCCGTCCGTGATCGGCGGGAGCGGTGTCCAGGCGCTAAGTTCCTCTCGTCGCCGTGGCCTCAGCTCGCCAGCAATGATCATTTCTGCCCGGCGTCGTTCACCCGCTGTCATGGGCACCAGCCAGGCGATTGGCTGTCCGTTGCTAGTCACCGGCACCGGGTGGTCGATGCGACTGACCTGGCCAGCAGTCAGTTTGCCCAGCTCGCGCATGCTGATGGCATAGGTGGCGACCGTAGTTGGCTGAGGCCGGCCGCGCCGTGCTCGCCTGACCGCCGGGCGGCCCGGAGTGACCGATGACTCGAGCTCAGTAGACATGACCGACACTTTATCAATGCGTCGGACACTTTGCTAGAGTGTCGGACGACATCGCTGATCCAGACGTGAAAGGTGCCCGGCGTGCACGTACTGATCTCGGCGGACATGGAGGGAGTCACCGGCGTCACGTGCCCGCAGGACGTGGAGCCCGGCACGGCGCGCTGGGAGTACTTCCGCGCGATGCTGACCGGCGACGTGAACGCGGCCGTGACCGGATTCCTCGCGGCCGGCGCGGACAAGGTCACGGTGAACGAGGCCCATGCCGACAAGCGGAACCTGCTGCTCGGCGACCTCGACGAGCGTGCCGTCGCGATAGTCGGGACGCATAAGGCCTTCGGCATGATGCAGGGTATCGACGCCGGAGTCGATGCCGTCGCGTTCGTCGGCTATCACGCGGGCGCCGGGCATCAGGGCGTGCTCGCGCACACCTACCTGGGCACCACGCTCGTCGACGTGCTGATCAACGGCTCGCCAGCCAGCGAGGGCCGGATGAACGCGCTGCTGGCGGCCGAATTCGGCGTGCCGGTCGTGCTGATCACCGGAGACGATCTGACCTGTGAGGACGCCGCTGGCTGGGCACCAGGCGCGGAACGGGTCGCGGTCAAGCGGTGCGTGGACAGATATACGGCCGCATGCCTGTCTCCGGTCAGGACCGCAGTGCTGATCAGGGACGCCGCCTCGGCGTCGCTGGCCAGGCTGGCCGCCTCGGCGGGACAAGCCCGGCCAGAGGGGCCGTTCTGCTACGAGGTGGAGTTCGACGCGGCCAACCCCGTGGTCGCGTGCACGGCCATTCCCGGCGTGCGGCAGACCGGGCCGCGCCGCGTCGAGTTCACCCTGCCCACGATGGCCGCGGCCATCCGCTGCTTCAAGGCCGTCACAGTCCTGGCCGCCGCCTCAGTGGAGCAAGGCTACGGATGAGTCACGCGGCTCCCGGGTACAGCGCCGGGTCTACTGGTCGAAAGGTAGCAGCCGGAATGTGGGAAACCGTGTGTTCAGCGGGGTAACCGTACGGAAATGGCGCTGATCAAGGGTAAGAACCTCATTTGTTCGATGCCGATCGGCCAAGATCATGTTCACCGCATCCGTAACACCGATGGCGAGGTCCAGGTACTTGTCTGCCAGGCCGCGGGCGGTCCGCAGATCATCAAGGTCGACCTCGGCCAGCTCATACGCTCCGCTGGTCAGGTCGCCGAGCATCTCTGTCTCGGCCCTTACCCCAGCCCGGGTGAGAACGAGATAATCGAGTTCAGCGATGACGAGGCGCCGCCAAGCGGTTCAAGGCCGAGCCGGGATCAGCGCCGGCGGGCTACGCCGCAGTAGAGGACGCGGGACCCGTCGCTGTCGGCTGCCTCGGGATCCTCCGCGCCCCATATGCCGACGTAGCCGACGGCGGGCTCGGCGCCCTGGTACGGCGGAACCAGATCGAGACCGTCGAAGAACCGCGCCACCTCGGCCCGCGATCGCGGGTAGAGCCGCTCGGCTGCGCGCGCGTACAGCGCGAGGCCCGCCTGCACCATCCGCGGCGGCAGCCTGTCCATGGTTGCGTGCGACAGCGCCAGATAGCTGCCGGGCGCAAGAGCGGCCATGAAGCGCGCCACCAGCCCCCACGGGTCGCCGTCGTCGGCGACGAAATGCACGACCGACGTCATCAGCAGCCCGGTCGGCTTCCCGAGGCCGATGAGCTCGCGCAGTGCTGGGTGGTCAAGGATGCTGTCCGGATCGCGCATGTCCGCGAGGATGAACGTCGTGCTCCCGTCGTCGGCCAGCAGCTCCCTGGCGTGCGCGGCCACCATCGGGTCGTTGTCCACGTAGACCACCCGGGCGCCAGGGTCGATCTGCTGCACGGCCTCGTGCGTGTTGCCCCTGGTCGGCAGCCCGGAGCCGATGTCGATGAACTGGCGGACGCCGCGCTGCGTGATCCATCTGGCGGCCCGCTGATGGAATCCGCGGTTCGCCCACGCCGCGTCGGAGAGCTCAGGCATCACTTTCCGCACTCGCTCGGCGGCGTCACGGTCTGCCTGGAAGTTGTTCTTACCGCCCAGGTAGTAGTCGTACAGCCGGGCCGGGCTCGGCGTCGAGGGGTCCACTCCGGGCGGAACCAGCTCGGCCTCGGTCATCTGGCCTCCATCGTGGTCATCGGGTCCAAGCCTGGCACGAACCGCGCCGACCCGCGAAACGCGATATGCACAGACGAGGATCTTAAGCCTCGGGCGCGGCGGGAACGCACCTAAAATGGCCGGATGCCTTCCCCCGCGGCCACCCCTGATCTGGCCGGCGCGCAGGAGGTGCTCAGCCGGGTCTTCGGTTACAGCTCGTTCCGCGGCGCGCAGCGCGATGTCATCGAGCACGTTATCGCCGGCGGCGACGCGCTGGTTCTGATGCCCACCGGGGGCGGCAAGTCGCTGTGCTACCAGATACCCGCACTGGTCCGGGCCGGCACCGGCGTCGTCATCTCGCCGCTGATCGCCCTGATGCAGGATCAGGTGGACGCGCTCCAGGCGCTCGGCGTGCGGGCCGGGTTCCTCAACTCCTCGCAGGGTCCGGCCGAGCGCCGCGTGGTCGAGTCCAGCTTCCTGGCGGGCGAGCTTGACCTGCTGTACCTGGCGCCGGAGCGGCTGCGCGCAGAGTCGGCGCTGCGGCTGCTCGACCGCGGCACGATATCGGTGTTCGCGATCGACGAGGCGCACTGCGTCGCGCAGTGGGGGCACGACTTCCGGCCTGACTATCTCGCCCTGTCCGTGCTGCACGAACGCTGGCCGGCAATACCCAGGATCGCGCTCACGGCCACGGCTACCCGTGCGACGCGAGCCGAGATCGCCGCCAGGCTGAGCCTGGAGTCGGCCAGGCATTTCGTCGCGAGCTTCGACCGGCCGAACATCAGGTACCGGATCGAGCCGAAGGCCGAGCCCGGACGTCAGCTGCTTGAGCTGCTCCGCACGGAACACGCGGGGGACGCCGGCATCGTTTACTGCCTGTCGCGTGCCTCGGCCGAGAAGATCGCGGAGCTGCTGGTGCGCAACGGGATCACGGCGCTGCCTTACCACGCCGGGCTCGACAGTCGCACGCGCACGATCAACCAGGCCCGCTTCCTGCGCGAGGACGGGCTTGTCATGGTCGCGACGATCGCGTTCGGCATGGGTATCGACAAACCGGACGTGCGATTCGTTGCCCATCTTGATCTTCCCAAGTCGGTGGAGGGCTATTACCAGGAGACCGGCCGGGCCGGCCGCGACGGCCTGCCTGCCACGGCATGGCTCGGCTACGGCCTCCAGGACGTGGTGCTCCAGCGCAGGCTGATCGACAGCTCCGAAGGCGACCTCGCGCACCGCCGCAGGCTGGCCGCCCACCTAGACGCGATGCTGGCGCTCTGCGAGACCGTCGAGTGCCGCCGGGCGCAGCTGCTCGGCTATTTCGGGGAGGACGCTGCCCCGTGCGGCAACTGCGACACCTGCCTGTCACCGCCGCAGACCTGGGACGGCACCATCGCCGCGCAGAAGCTGCTCTCGGCGGTGCTGCGGTTGCAGCGCGAGCGGCGCCAGCGGTTCGGTGCCGGGCAGGTGATCGACATCCTGCTCGGCCGCAAGACGGCCAAGGTGATCGAGCACGATCACGCGTCGCTGACGGTGTTCGGCATCGGCGCGGAACTGCGGGAGAGCGAATGGCGGGGCGTGGCGCGGCAGCTACTAGCCCGCGGCCTGCTGACGGTCGAGGGCGATTACGGGACGCTCGCCCTGACCGACAGCAGCAAGGCGGTGCTCGCCGGGCAGCATCAGGTGCTCCTGCGGCGTGAGCCGGAGCGGGCCGCACGGGCTGCCAGGCCGGCCAGGGCAGCGAAGGCCGCCGGGCCTGCCGGTCAGCCGGGCGAGCTGTCCGAGGCCGCGGCGGCGGTCTTCGAGCGGCTCCGCGCCTGGCGGGCAGCCGCAGCCAGGGAGCAGGGCGTGCCCGCCTATGTGATCTTCCACGACGCCACTGCGCGCCAGATCGCCGCCGATGCTCCGGCTACCCTGGCCGAGCTAGGCACGATCAGCGGTATCGGCGAGGCCAAGCTGGCCAGGTACGGGCAGCAGATCCTGGACCTGCTGCTGGCGCAGGAGCCGTGATGGAACTCAGCCAGGAGTGGGCCGCGGTGCTGCGGAACGAGGCCGCCGGGTACGCGCGGGTCGCGCTGGACAACATCGGCAGGGAGTTCCCGACAGCCGTCCATCAGGTGCTGACCGGGCCGGATGACCGGCCGGTCCGGCCGCGGGAACTGACCCCGGTCTTCTACGGCAGCTTCGACTGGCATTCCTGCGTGGAGATGCACTGGCTGCTGGTCCGGCTGCTGCG
>Ga0209415_10016219_pt1 | contig 11993 bp, 8 predicted proteins | sample PeaSoiSIISIP2007_FD_187696 | JGI IMG/M metagenome (GOLD analysis project Ga0209415, IMG submission 187696) | Peat soil microbial communities from Weissenstadt, Germany - SII-SIP-2007 (SPAdes) (version 2) | ecosystem: Environmental > Terrestrial > Soil > Wetlands > Peat | place: Germany... | reverse complement strand
CCATCAGGGTGCGGGCGATGGTCAGCATCTGCTGCTCCCCGCCGCTCAGGCGGCCCGCCACGCGCGGACGCAGGGTCTCCAGGTGGGGGAACAGTGCGTACACGCGTGCCTCGTGCCATGCCGGAGCGCCGGGCCGCGGCGGCTGCCGGCCCACCGTCAGGTTCTCCCGCACCGTCAGTTCGGAAAAGATGCGTCGGTCCTCCGGCACGTAGCCCAGGCCTAGGCGCGCGATCCGGTAGGCGGGCAGACCCCCGATCGGACGGCCGTCAAGGGCGATGCGGCCGTGCATGCGCGGCATCAGGCCCATCAGGCTGCGCAGCGCGGTGCTCTTGCCCGCGCCGTTGCGGCCCAGCAGCGCGACCGCCTCGCCCTGCCGCACGCTAAAGGCCACATCGAAGAGGATCTGCGCGCGGCCGTAGAAGCTGTTGAGCGACTGCACCTCGAGCAGGGTCACGGCGATCCTCCTCCCGGCTCGCTGGGCGGCGCGGACGCTGGGACGTCGAATGCGGTGCCCGAGCCGAGATAGACCTCCTGCACGCGCGGGTCCGCGCGCACGGCCCGCGGCGCGCCCTGGGCGATCAGCTCGCCGCGGTCGAGCACGAGGACGCGGTGCGCGTGGGCGAAGACGACGTCCATGTCGTGCTCGGTGAATAGCACGCTCGTGCCGCGCTCCCGCACGACCTCTGCCGTCAGCGCCATCAGGGCGGCCCGCTCCTTGGGCGCCATGCCCGCCGTGGGCTCATCCATCAGCAGCAGGCGCGGCTCGTTGGCCAGCGCCATCGCCAGCTCGACGCGCTTGAGATCCCCGTAGGCGAGCACGCCGCAGGCGCGCTCCGCCTGGTCGGCGATGCCGACGCGGCTCAGCAGCGCCATGGCCGGCTCGCGGAACAGCCCGCCCAGGCGCGGCAGCAGGGCGCGCGTGCGGCGCCGGTGGGAGGCGAGCGCCACCTGCACGTTCTCCAGCACGGACATGGAGACGAACGTCGCGGTGATCTGGAAGGTGCGTCCTACGCCGAGCCGCCAGATGCGCCGGGGCGCCAGGCCCACCAGCTCCCGCCCGGCGAAGCGGACGCTGCCGGAGTCCGGGCGGAGCTGGCCCATCAGCATGTTGAAGCAGGTGGTCTTGCCCGCTCCGTTCGGCCCGATCATGGCGAGAAGCTGCGCGGGCATGAGGTCGAAGCTGACTCCGCCCACGGCGCGCACGCCGCCGAAGCGCTTGGTGAGGTTGCGCACCTCGAGCACCGGCCGTAGGTGCGCCGCCCCGGCCACCGCCGCCGCGGAACCGTTCATGGCTGCGCAGCTCCCCGTTCCGCGAAGCGCCGCAGCGCCCCGGCGATTCCCTGGGGAAAGGCGATCACCAGCGCCACGATGATGAAGCCGAGGATGAAGTGCCAGCGGTCGGTCCAGCTGGCGATGACGAGGTGCAGCGTCTTGTACACGAGCGTGCCGGCCAGCGGGCCGCTCAGGGCATTCACCCCGCCCAGCAGCACCATCACGAGGCTGTCCATGGAGGTGGCGATGCTTAGATTGTCCGGAAAGACGCTGCCCTTGAAGAACGCATACAGGCCGCCCGCCAGTCCCGCGCACAGCCCGGCCAGGGTGAACGCCAGCAGCTGGTGAAGGCGCCGGTCGATGCCCACCGCCTCGGCGCGCAGGGGCGAGTCGCGCACGGCGCGCAGGGCGTAGCCGAAGGGAGCGAACCACGCGTGCCGGAGCGCCAGCACCGCCAGCCCGCACAGCGCAACCGTGAGGTAGTAGAACACCGTCCGGTCGCTGGCCCAGCCGCCGGGCCAGATGCCGAGCAGCCCGTTGTCCCCGCCCGTGACCTCGTACCACTGGAAGCTCACGGCGAAGGCGATCTGCGCGAAGGCCAGCGTGAGCATCGCCATGTAGACGCCCGACAGGCGGACGCTGCCCCAGCCGAACACGAGGGCCCCAAGCCCGGCCGCCAGCACGGCGCACGCCAGCGCCGGCAGCAGTGGCAGGGCCAGGGTCTTGGCCGCCAGCGCCGCGCCGTAGGAGCCGAGCCCGAAATAGGCGGCGTGCCCGAAGGAAGCCATTCCGCCGGCCCCCATGATGAAATGCAGGCTCGCGGCGAACAGAGCGAGGATCGCGATTTCAGTGAGCACGCCGAGCCAGTAGGCGCCGACAAGCCACGGAGCCAGCAACAGCAGCGCCGCGGCGGCCGCCCAGGCAATGCGCCAGCCCCACCCCCGCAGCACGAGCGGCGCTTCGGCCTCGACGCCCGGCACGCGCGGCGTACCCTCCGCGCGCCCGAGCAGCCCCCACGGCCGCACGACCAGCACGGCCGCCATCACTAGGAACACCAGCACGAGGGTGATCTTCGGGAAGAAGAGGATGCCGAAGGCGTGCAGCTCGCCGATCAGCAGCGCCGCGAGAAACGCGCCCGGCAGGCTGCCCAGCCCGCCGACGACGACCACGGCGAAGGCCTCGGTGATGACCTGCAAGTCCATGTCGTGGTGGATCGCCTCGCGCGGAAGCTGCACCGCCCCGCCCAGACCCGCCAGGAAGCTGCCCAGGAAGAACACGCTCGTGAACAGCCACGCCTGGTTCACCCCCAGCGCGCCCACCATCTCGCGGTCGAGCGTGGCCGCACGCACCAACGTCCCCCAGCGCGTGCGGTGGAAGAGCGTCCACAGCAGCGCCAGCACGAGCGGTCCGAGCGCGATCAGCGCAAGCTCGACCGCAGGGTACGGCCGCCCGAGGATGTCCACCGCGCCTTTCAGCCCCGGCGCGCGCGGTCCCAGCAGCTCCTGGGGACCGAACAGCATCAGCACGCCGTCGCCGGCGATGAGCACCAGCCCGAAGGTCGCCAACAGTTGGAACAATTCCGGCGCGCGGTAGATGCGCCGCAGCAGCCCGAGCTCGATCAGCGCGCCCAGGCACCCCACACCGAGCGCCGCGAGCACGATTCCGCCGTAGTAAGCGCCCGCGCCCGCGCCGAAGCGGTCCACGAGCCAGTAGGCCCCGTACGCGCCCAGCATGTAGAACGAGCCGTGCGCGAAGTTCACGATGCGGGTGACGCCGAAGATGATCGAGAGCCCGACGGACACGAGGAACAGGGAAGAGGCCGTGGCTAGTCCGTTTAGCGTCTGGATGAGGAATGCAACAAGGTCCAAGGCGTGCTCTCTCGGGCGGGGCGCGACACTGCGGCGGGCGTCCTCCGCGCGCAGCGCTGGCCGCCCTGCGCTGGCCGAACCCGAGCCGGCTGCACCGTGCCGGCCGCGCCGTACCGGCTGCACCGCGCCGGACTCAGAGACCGGATGCGGGAAAGCCGCGGAGCGATTGGCGAAGCGCGGCCAAGGCGCGGCTCAATCCTGCGGTCTCAGCTTGGCCACTTCCGCCGCGCTGGGCAGGTACTTCGCCCCGTCGGCGTACGTCCAGTTCACCATCACCGGCTTGCCGTCCTTGAGCGCGGTACGGCCCACGTAGGCGCCCATCGTGCTCTGGTGATCGCTGCTGCGGAAGGTGATGGGCCCGATCGGCGAGTCGATGGTCAGCTCGTTCATCGCCGCGAGCAGCTTGCCGGTGTCGGTCGCGCCGGCCTTCTTCAGTGCCGCCGCGATGGTCTGGAACGTGGCGTAGCCGACGACGGAACCCATGCGCGGGTAATCGTTGAACCTGGCCTGGTACGCCTGGACGAATTTGCGGTGGGCCGGGGTGTCGATCGCGTACCAGGGATACCCGGTCACGATCCATCCCTGCGGCGCCTCGTCCTTCATCGGGTCGATATATTCAGGCTCGCCGCTGAGCAGACTCACCACCTCGCGTCCCTTGAACAGCCCCCGCGTGGAGCCTTCCCGCACGAACTTGATCAGGTCGGCGCCGAAGGTCGCGTTGAAGATCGCATCGGGCTGGGTGCTGTCGAGGGCTTCCACGGTCGGACCCGCCTCGAGTTTGCCCAGGGCGGGAAGCTGCTCGCCCACGAAGACAACGTCGGGGCGCTTGGCGGACAGCAGCTTCTTGAAATTGGCGAGCGCCGACTGCCCGTATTCGTAATTCGGTGCGACGAGGGCCCAGCGCTTCGCCGGCAGCTTCGCCGCTTCGTCCGCGAGCATGGCCGACTGCATGTACGTGCTCGGACGCAGCCTGTAGGTGTATCGGTTGCCCTTCGCCCACGTCACGGCGTCCGAAAGAGGCTCGGCCGCGATGAAGAGTACCTTGTTCTGCTTCGCGAAGTCTCCGACGGCGAGTCCGACGTTCGACAGGAATGTGCCGGCCAGCAGCACGACACCCTCGTTCGTCACCAGCTCGTTGGCAAAGGTGACGGCATCCGCGGGCTTGCCCGCATCGTCGCGCGAGACGACTTCCAGCTTCTTGCCGAGGACGCCCCCGGCGGCATTGAGCTCGTCCACGTAGAGCTGCCAACCGTTGCGATAGGGCAGCGTGAACGGCGGCTGCGCGGAGTAGCTGTTGATCTCGCCGACCTTGATGCTCTGCGCCCCAGCCGGAGCGCCCGGCGCCAACAGAGCGAGCAAGGCCAGCAGAGCCACGGCCGGCGGTCCGCATCGCATGAGCTTCATCTGCCTACTCCGACTTAGGGTGTTGCCGGTCGGGCAAGCTCCCGGACCCGGCATGCTTCCAGCGCAGCGCGCGCTGCCCGCTAGCGCAGGCCGTCCACGCCTTTGGCTTCCTGCTTGGTCAGGCCGCCGATGCGTGCCAGCGGCCGTCCGCTGTCCGTCACCACCACGGCCACGACGATCTCGTCCGCCCGGGGCGCGTCTGGCACGCGCACTTCCATGGCGTCGAAGTGGGTGCGCACGAATGCGGCGTCCTTGTACCCCAGCGGCACGTCGATCGCAGCCCCCAAGCCGCCCACCTTCTTCGCCGAGGGCACGAGCGCCGCGCCCTTCTCCACGGCCTTGCGCAGCGGCGCGCCGAGCTTCGGATGGAGGATCGCCGCGGCGTGCTCCCGCTCGCCGTCCGCGCCGACGATGGCGGCCTTGCCGTAGCTGTCGACGTCCGCCTTCGCCACGCCGAGGGTCTCCACGGCGCGGTTGCCGAGCAGTTCGCCCAGCTCCTCGCCGATGTCGATCAACAGGTCCAGGTTCTGCTCGTAGCGTCCCGCAAACGGATTCTCGATCACCGCGATGGCCGCCGCCTTGCGGGCCGGCGGCTGGATGGGCTTGCCCATTTCCGTATGCGTCTCTTCGAGGAGCGTTACGATCTTGCGAATCTTGGCTTTCATCGCCGTTCCTTCCTGACTTGCGCGCGCGCCGCCGAGTGGACCGTCCCGCGTCCGGCAGCCATACCGTGCCGCTCCCTTTAATCTCCGCTCCAGCCTACCGCGCGGCACTGGCCGCCGAGAAAGAGGAGCGCCCCGCAAATCGTGCCCGCGGCCAGTAGACGCTCGGCCTCCCGGGCGCCCGCGTCAAGGGCCGCGGACAGGACCGCCGGATCGTCGATCGTCACGGCGACGGTCACGGGCAAAGCGCCGAGATCGGTATCCGCCTGGATCGAATCGGCCGGCGCCCGGCGTATGCCTGGGTGCTCGACCGTCACGGCATTGGCAACCATGGTCGCCGCGGCATCGGCCGCCGGCCCGTTGGCGGCGAACACGGTCACCGCGTCGGCAATCCCCAGGGAGAAGCTGCGCCCGCCCCGCCCGCTCGTCGCCACCCCCCGCACGGGGGATGCGGCGGACACCGTGACACGGCGGTCCACCCGCGGCGCCGCAAGCCTGGACACCACGCCCAGCGTCAGGGCCTCGTCCGGGGCGAGCCAGATGGCGATATCGCCGCCGTTGTTGACGTACGCCCGGCGCAGCGTGCGCTTCGCGACGAGACCCGCCAGCACATGCTCGGCGACCGCGCCGGCGACCGCGGCCATGGGCGTGATGAAGCGGTCGTGATACGGCCAGACCGCTTCTGCCATCCTGTGCGCCACGGCTCCGCTCATGTTAGGCATCTCGCGCCCGATGGGCCGCTTCAGCGCGGGCAATTCCGCAACGAGCTCCCCCAGCACGGGCGCAAAGCGCCGGGCGGCTTGCAGGTACGACTGCTCGACCTCTTCCCGCGCCCCGTCGGCGGCGATCACCAGGTCGATTGGGCCATGTTGCAGGTGCAGCCGCCCATCGGGCAAGCGCGCCCGGAACGCTCCCGCCGCCTCCGCGCTGGCACCGGCGCCGGGCAGGAGCGAAACCGCCGGCTGAGTCCGCTCAATCCGCATCGGACCTCTTCGGCGGAACGAGCGGCCAGGGATTGTCCTCGCGCCAGGGCGTCGCGCGCACCCGTTCTCGCTTCAGCACCTGCTCCAGCGGCACGACATTGCCCATGTGTCCGCCCATCTCCGCGTAGTCGGACAGCTTGAGCGTGAATTCGATCGGCGCAACCAGCGCGGGTGTCGGCACCGAGCCGAACGCTTGCTCCGGCATGAGCGTCACGTCCACCAGGTACGTGATCCCGCCTCCCGGCCAAACATACACCGGCGCGCCGCCGGAGGTCACGCGAGTCAGGGCAGCCTTCACCGAGCGCGTCAGGCGCACGGGATTCTCCGTCACGCCCGCCCGCAGCGAGCCGCCCGCGCCGGCCATGAACAGCACGCTGCACAGCGCCGGCTCGCAGTTCTCCCCGATCCGCTCCACCACCGTGCGCAGCGCCGCGGGCAGCGGGGCAGGCACGGGCTTGAGCTGCCCGTCCAGGACAAAGTATGCGGCATCTTCTCCCGTGGTGCTGACCATCAGCAGGCGCAGCCCGGGCCAGGCTTTCTTGCGGTCCACGCCCGCCACGATGCCGAGCGGGTCGGTGATGTCCGTGCCGCCCCAGCCCTTGCCGGGATTGGCGACCTGGAAGTAGCGGCCGGGCGTGGAGCGGCGGCCCTTCACCTTGATCCCCGCCGCTGGGATGTCGAGGTAGCGTCCGGCCCAATGCTCCGACAGCACGCCCGTGATGTGATCGTCCACGACGATCACCTCGTCCGCGTGTCCGTGCCACTGCTTGGCAAATATGCCAATCGCGGCCGAGCCGCAGCCGACGCGCATGCGCCGCTCGATCTCTCCGTCCACGATGGGCGGGCGGCCCGCCTGCACGACGATCCGCGCGCCGCCGTCGACGGACAGCTCGACGGGCCGCTTGAGGCACAGGTCCAGCAGCGCCTTGCACGTGACGCGGCCTTCCTGCTTGGAGCCGCCGGTCAAGTGCCGCACGCCGCCCAGGGACAGCATCTGCGAGCCGTATTCCGCCGTCGTGACATGGCCGACCGGCTCCCCTTCGCAGCGCACCGGAGCCTGCTCCGGCCCCAGGTGCCGGTCGGTGTCCACTTTCACCTTGACGCCGCAGTAGCTGAAGATTCCCTCGGTCACGACGGTGACCAGGTCCACGCCCTCGTGGCGGCTGGCGACGATGAACGGCGCCGGCTTGTAGTCCGGATAGGTCGTGCCCGCGCCGATGCCGGTGACAAACGCCGGCGCCCGCGGGAGCACAGCCCCGCTCCAGCTCTCCGCTCCCGCCATGAACGGGACGAGGGGACTGCCCTGCGCGTGCATGCGCTGCGCAATGACGAGCGGATCGACGCGGGTCAGCTTGCCCGATACATTCGTATAGCGGTCGCACGAGCCGGTCTTGCCCGGTCCGATGTTGCACAGCACCGGGCAGGCGTCGCAGCGCACGGAATTGTTCAACTGCGGATTCTCTAGCTCCGCATGCACCGGCTGCGCGGGCTTCGCCTTCATATCCGGCGACCCGTCGCGCGGGCCGGCGGAATCCTTAGGCGGGGACCCGCTCATGGTGCGCCTCCCGCGGCGAGGATCGCCTCCCTGACGCGCGCGGGGGTCGCGGGGAGGCGCTGGATGCGCGCGCCTGTGGCGTGCCGGATCGCGCCGAGAATCGCCGGCGCCGCGGGAACGAGAGCCGGTTCACCCACGCCCTTCGCCCCGAACGCCGCCAGCGGCTCGGGGTCCTCGACCAGGATCGAATCGATGCGGGGCATGTCGCCGCAGGTCGGAATCAGGTAGTCGTGCAGGTTGTCCGTGCGGCCGGGCACATACTCTTCCATCAGCGCCATGCCCAGCCCCTGGGCGATGCCGCCGTGAATCTGGCCCTCCACCTGGATCGGATTGATCGCGCGGCCCACGTCGTGGGCGGCCACCATGTGCAGCACCCTCGTCGTCCCCAGCTCCAGGTCCACCTCGACCTGGGCGATCTGGGCAGCAAAGGCATAGGTGGCGTAAGGGATGCCCTGCCCATGCTGGTCCTGGGGCGTGGTGGGCGGATCGAAGGTGCCGTTTCCGATCAGCACGATGTCCGGCAGCCGCGCGCCCGTCGGGCTCAGCGCGTCCGGCGCGGCCTCGAGCCGGTCAAGCCGGATGCCGCGGGTCAGCCCGTCCCATGAGACGCGGGCGGTCGCGCCGTCCAGGGCGAGGCGTGCGTGCGCCGGAGCGCCCGCCAGCGCGAGCAGCTTGGCCCTCAGGTCCCGGCCAGCCAGTTCCGCCGCCTTGCCGGACACGAAAGTCTGGCGCGAAGCCGAGGTCTTTCCGGCGTCCGCGGTCAAGTCCGTGTCCCCCACGACCAGCCGGATGAGCTCCACCGGAATTCCCAGCGCATCGGCGCAGATCTGCGCCAGGATCGTGCTGGAGCCCTGGCCGATATCCACCGCGCCGTTGAATAGTGTCACGGCGCCGTCCCGCGCGATGCCGACGCGCAGCGTGGAAGGATTGGACAGGGACGTGTTGCCGATCCCGTACCACATGCACGCGATGCCCATTCCCCGGCGCCGCGGCTCCCGTCGCTTGTTGAACGCGCCGGCCTCTTCGAGGCCCGCCTGCCAGTGAGGCCGGAGGCGCTGAAGGCACTCGGCCATGCCCACGCTCGCGCGCAGCACCTGCCCGGTATTGGTGGGCCGGCCGGCGCGGATCGCGTTGGCCAGGCGAAACTCGAGCCGGTCCCGGCCCAGCCGCTCGGCCAGTTCGTCCATGAGGCCCTCGTGGGCCAGGGCCGCCTGGGGCGTGCCGAAGCCGCGGAATGCGCCGGCGGGGGTGTCGTTGGTGTAGATGGCCCGCGTATGGGCCCGCATCGCCGGGACATAATACGGTCCGGTCGCATGCACCGGCACCCGCGACGCCACGGTCGGCCCCCACGAGGCGTAGGCGCCCGTGTTGAAATCCGCCTCGAAGTCCACGGCGCGCAGGAGTCCGTCCCGCCCGGCGGCGAAGCGTGCCCGTACCCGTGCCGGGTGGCGCTTGGTCGTCGAGGCCATCGACTCCGGCCGGGAATAGATGCAGCGCACCGGGCGATGCAGCAGCCAGGCGGCCGTGGCGATGAGAGGCTGGAGGGAGAGGTCGAGCTTCCCGCCGAAGCCGCCCCCGATGCCCGTCGGGATGATGCGCACCTGCTCGGGCTTCAGGCCCAGCACGAGCGCCATCTCGTCCCGGTCCATGTAGGGCGTCTGCGTGCAGGCGGCAATTTCGATCCGCTCGCCGGCCCGCCGCGCATAGCCCGCCTCCGGCTCGATGTAGGCGTGCTCCACGAAACTTGTCTCCCACTCGCCCGTGACGACCACGTCGGCCGTCCGGAACGCGGAGTCCAGGTCGCCCTTTTCGACGTGCCCTTCGCAGAGCACGTTCCCAGGCGCCGCATCGTGAATGAGCGGGGCTCGAGGCGCGAGGGCCGCGTCCAGGCCCGACAGCGGCGGCTCGGGCGTCCAGACGATGGGCACTTCGCCGTCGGCGATGCCGTAGACCGTCTCCTTGTCGCCCACGAGGGCCAGCACGGCCTCGCCGCGGAATCGCACCTGGCCTTCGGCCAGCGCGGGCTGGTCCTTGAGGTGGGGATAAATCCCAAAGCGGTTGCGGCCCGGTATGTCTTTCCAGGACAGTACGCGCACCAAGCCAGGATAACGGGCGTGCAGCGGCTTCAAGTCCCCAACAGTAAAGCCGGCCCGCGCATGGGGCGAGCGCACGGCCCGCAGCCATAGGGCGTCTTCCGGCGCGGCGTCCGCCCCGAAGCGCTCGGCGCCGGTGACCTTTCCCACGCCGTCGCTGCGCAGCAGGCGCGCTCCGACCGCCGCGCCCGCCGGCGGCCCGGGTGGCATCGTACTCGGCGTCACACCGTCCGCTCCAGGCAGCGGCGCGCCTCCCGCCGCGGCCAGCACGGCGTCAACGATCTTGAGGTATCCCGTGCAGCGGCATAGCACGCCGCCCAGGGCCGCTTGCGCCTGGTCCCGCGTCGGCCGGGGCTGGCGACGCAGCAGATCGGTGGCGGCCATCAGCATGCCGGGCGTGCAGATTCCGCATTGGGCGGCGCCGTGCGCGTGGAAGGCGGCCTGCAGCCGGCTTAGACGGCCGTCTTCGGCCAGGCCCTCCACGGTGACGATGTCGGCGCCGCCGAGCCGCCCGGCCGGGACCATGCACGCGCAGATCTGCTCGCCGTTCAGCAATACCGTGCAGGCGCCGCAATCCCCCGCCTCGCAGCCGACCTTCGTGCCGGTCAGCCCGAGCCGCTCACGCAGCACGTCCGTCAGGCGCTCCCGCGGGTCCACCCGAACGCTCCGCCGCGCGCCATTGACCGTAAGCGCGAGGGTCATGAGAGGCGCCTCAGGCGAGGGAGATGCCGTATGCGCGTGTCCGGTCGCTCTCATGACGGGTCTCCCGCACCCAGTTCGCCGAGCAGGCGCCGCACCACGGTCAGCGCGGCGTCCATGCGGTACGCGGCGCTCCCGCGCACGTCGTCGATCGCGCTGAGCGGTTCGAGGTGCTCGGGCTGCGCCGCCTCCGCAAGGGCCGGAGCCAAGGGCAGGCCCGCCAGCGCCGCCTCCAGCTCAGGGAGCCTTTGCGCCACCGGCGAGCACGCCCCGACGGCTACGCGCGCCCGCTTGACCCGGCCAGCGCCGTCGCCTTCGAGGACGGCCGCCGCCATCACGATGGAGATGACGAGGTATTTGCGCGACCCCAATTTCAAGAACCTCGAGCGCGCCGGACCGACAGGCTTAGGGATGCGCACGGCTATCAGCAGCTCGTCGGGCGCCAAGGCCGTCTTGCGGTTTCCGAGAAGGAAGCGCTGCAGCGGCAGCTCGCGCCGCCCGCGCGCCGAGGCCAGCTCCACGGCCGCGTCCAAGGCCAGCAGGGGCGGCACGCCGTCCGCGGCGGGCGAGGCATTGCACAGGTTGCCCCCGATTGTGCCCGCGTTCTGGATCTGCACCCCGCCGACCTCGCGCGCCGCCCCCTTCAATTCGTCGAACAGCGGGGGCAGCTCCGCGCGCAGGACCTCGCTCCAGGTCGTGCGGGCGCCGATCTCATAGTGCCCAGGCTGCTCGCGAATTCCGCTCAGCTCAGCCAGGGCCGACAGGTCCAGCACGGGCTCGCCGATGACGCGGCCCACGCGCGCGGGGTAGAAATCCGTTCCGCCGGACACGATGGCCCACGGCCCGCCCGCCCGCGCTTCGGCCGCGAGGGCCCGCAGGGCGTCGCCGACACTGAAAGGACGATAGTAGTGCGCCATGGGATCCGACGCAGCGAGGAGGGAATGACCGGGGGAATGCCGTTGGCGTGTGGGCCCTTCAGCATGCGCATCTGCGCTCACGTGCCGGAGCAACGCGCGCCGCTTCGCCGGCGCGGCGTGTGCCTTGGAGAATTGCCCGCGACCCCCGTCACGAAGTGAAGGGCGCTGGCGTGCTGCTAGCTTGCGCCCAGCCGAACGGGTCCAGCCTAGGAGGAGATGGACCATGTCCGAGTCGAAACCACAACCCCGGTCACGACACCGCTCGGCGTCTTGAGGTGCCCAGCCCCTTCTTTACGACCGACAGTAGGCTTGTAGCGGGCCCAGTCAGTTCGCGTCCCCGCAGCCGCATTATGCCGATTTCGCACGATATGCGCGGGCGAACCAGGGGACGCGAAACGAGGCCTGACTCACGCCCGATAGGCCGTTCAATCCGCGGGACGATGGCCAGCCCAATCCGATTGCGCACCATGCTGTAGAGCGTTGGTAGGCGATTCGCCGTTATCGTGTAGTGGAACGCCATGCCCGCGGCGGCTGCTGCCC
>Ga0209415_10016217_pt1 | contig 11994 bp, 11 predicted proteins | sample PeaSoiSIISIP2007_FD_187696 | JGI IMG/M metagenome (GOLD analysis project Ga0209415, IMG submission 187696) | Peat soil microbial communities from Weissenstadt, Germany - SII-SIP-2007 (SPAdes) (version 2) | ecosystem: Environmental > Terrestrial > Soil > Wetlands > Peat | place: Germany... | reverse complement strand
GCCTTGGCGATGATGTTGCGTTGGATTTCGTTGGTCCCGGCGTAGATCGAGCCGGCGCGGTCGTTCAGGTACTTGGCGGCGACCGTGTGGGCCGACGCCGGGCCGACGGTCTGGCCGTCGTTCGGCGGCACGTACCCGGGCGAGGGTCCGCCGGGACTGGTCGCGTGCGGCTGATAGGGCGCCGCGTAGAGGCCGGCGGCGGTGATCGCGATCTCGGTCAGGCGTTGGCTGAGTTCGGTGCCGACGGTCTTCAACAGGGAGGATTCCGCGCCGGGCGCCTCGCCCACCGACAGCTTCGACATCGCCCGCAGCTCCACCGCCTCGATGGCAGAGATCTCGATGTCGGCGGCCGCGAGCTGGGTCGCCAGCGTGCGGCGCTCGGCCTCCGCGCCGGCGAAGTCGGACGACAGCATGCGCCGGATGCGTCCCGCCCGCGTCTTCAAGCTGGGGGAGCTGACGCCGCCGCCGCGCTCGAACTGCATCAGATACTTGGCGACCGTCCAGCCGTCGCCAATCGGCCCGACCGCGTTGGCCTTCGAGACCCGGACGTCGGTGAAGAAGACGTGGTTCTGGATGTGCTCGCCCGACAGCGAGATGATCGGCTGCACCTCGATGCCGGGTGTGGCCATGTCGATCAGCAGGAAGGTGATGCCGCGTTGCGGGATGGCCTCCTTGGCCGTGCGCACCAGGCAGAAGATCCAGTTGGCCACGTTGGCGTGGGTGGTCCACAGCTTGTGGCCGTCGCAGATGAAGTCATCGCCATCCTCGCGGGCGCTCATCTGCAGCGATGCGAGATCCGAGCCCGACCCCGGCTCGGAATAGCCCTGGCACCAGAAGTGCTCGCCATTGAGCATGCGCGGCAGGAAGAACGCCTTCTGGTCGGGCGTGCCGTGGCCGATCAGCACCGGCCCGCACATGCCGATCCCCATCGGCGACAGGCCCGGCGCGCCGGCGGCGGCGGTCTCTGAGGCGAAGATGAAGCGCTGCACCGCCGACCAGCCGCAGCCGCCGTACTCGACCGGCCACGCCGGCGCCGCCCAGCCGCGCGCGTGCAGGATGCCCTGCCAGGCCATGGCGGTCTCGCGGTCGGCGTAGACGCTGGTCATGCGCGAGGCTGTGCGCCGCAAGTCCTCGGTGAGGTTCTCAGCCAGGAAGGCTCGCACCTCGGACTGGAACCGCTGATCCTCTTCGCTCCACGTCAAGTCCAAGCGGGCCACTCCATGCGCACGGTCACCACCCGAGCCTAAGTGACGCTGCGATGCGCAAGCCCCGATCCGGTCGCCTCGCCATTTGATCTGCATCAACGCGGATCGCGCCCTCCATGCCGATAACCTCCGCGCCTTGCCGGGGGATTTGATGACGACCACGACTTTCGATGGCGACGAAGCACGGCTCGGTCCGGTCCTGGGGCTGATTCTGGCTGCGATCGGGGCGCTGATCGCGGTCTCGGCCGCGATCCTGAGCAAGGACCCGGCCTATCAGGTCACGGCGCTGATCTTCACCGCAGCGTTCACGGCCGCCGCCTTCGCCATCGGCTTTCTGGTGACGGAGGGACGCCTCAAGGTCGATCCCCACAAGTACGCCGACGGGGTGATCAAGGCCGGCGTCATCGCCTCGGTGTTCTGGGGCATCGTCGGCATGACGGTCGGTCTGACGCTCGCGCTGCAGCTGGCCTTCCCGAACCTGTTCTATTTCCCGCAGTTCGGCTTCCTGAACTTCGGCCGCATCCGGCCGCTGCACACGTCGGCGGTGATCTTCGCTTTCGGCGGCAACGTGCTGATCGCCACCTCGTTCTACGTGGTCCAGCGCACCTGCAAGGCGCGGCTGCCGGGCCTGCTCGCGCCGTGGTTCGTGTTCTGGGGCTACCAACTGTTCATCGTGGTGGCCGCGGTCGGCTACCTGATGGGGGTCACCACCACCAAGGAATACGCCGAGCCCGAGTGGTACAACAACATTTGGCTGACCATTGTCTGGGTCGTCTACCTGTTCGTGTTCCTGGGCGTCATCTGGAAACGCAAGGAACCACACATCTACGTGGCGAACTGGTTCTACCTCTCGTTCATCGTCACGATCGCCGTCCTGCACATCGTCAACACCGCCGCCCTGCCGGTATCGCTGCTGTCGACCAAGAGCTACTCCGCCTATTCGGGCGTCCAGGATGCGTTGATCGAGTGGTGGTACGGGCACAACGCGGTCGGCTTCCTGCTGACCGTGCCGTTCCTGGCCATCATGTACTACTTCATCCCCAAGCGGGTGGAGCGGCCGATCTATTCCTACCGGCTGTCGATCGTCCACTTCTGGGCGTTGATCTTTATCTACATCTGGGCCGGTCCGCACCACCTGCACTACACGGCGCTGCCGCAGTGGACCCAGACGCTGGGCATGACCTTCTCGATCATGCTGTGGATGCCGTCGTGGGGCGGCATGATCAACGGCCTGATGACGCTCTCGGGCGCCTGGGACAAGCTGCGCACCGACCCGGTGGTGCGGATGCTGGTGGTGGCGCTGGCGTTCTACGGCATGGCCACCTTCGAAGGCCCGGTGATGTCGGTGCGCACGGTCAACGCGCTGTCGCACTACACCGATTGGGGCATCGGCCACGTGCACTCCGGCTCGCTCGGCTGGGTCGGCTTCATCTCCTTCGGCGCGCTCTACTGCATGGTTCCCTGGCTGTGGCGGCGCGAGCGACTCTACTCCGACCGGCTGGTCGAGTGGCACTTCTGGATCTCGACCCTCGGCGTGCTGCTCTACATCACCTCGATGTGGGTTTCCGGGATCATGGAAGGCCTGATGTGGCGCGCCTACACGCCCGACGGCTTCCTGGCCTATTCGTTCGTGCAGACCGTCGAGGCCAAGCACGTCGAGTTCGTGGTCCGGGCGCTGGGGGGCCTGATGTACCTCAGCGGTACGGTGATCATGGCCTACAACCTGTGGCGCACCATCCGCGGCGACGTCCGCCAGGGTGAGGCCGGCGCCCTCTCCGTCAAACCCGTCCCGATAGGCCCGGCCGCGCCGGTCCTCGCGGCCGCAGAATAGGGAGCGGGGTCATGTGGAAGTTTCACGGCCGCTTCGAGCGCAACTCGCTGATCCTGATTATCGGAATCGTTATCGCCATCTCGATCGGCGGCATCATCGAGATCGTGCCGCTGTTCTATCTGGAGAGCACGATCGAGAAGGTGCAGGGCGTTCGCCCCTACACCCCGCTCGAGCTCGAGGGTCGCGACGTCTACAGCGCCGAAGGCTGCGTCGGCTGCCATTCGCAGATGATCCGCCCGCTGCGCGACGAGGTCGAGCGCTACGGCCACTACAGCCTGGCCGCCGAGAGCATGTACGACCACCCGTTCCTGTGGGGCTCCAAGCGCACCGGACCGGACCTCGCCCGGGTCGGCGGCAAGTATTCCGACGGCTGGCAGCGCGATCACCTGATCAATCCGCGCGCGGTGGTGCCAGAATCGGTGATGCCGCCCTACGCCTTCCTGGCCGATCAGGACCTCGACTACCACGACGTCGCCGACAAGCTGCGCACCATGCGGGCGCTGGGCGTGCCCTACACCCAGGACATGATCGATCACGCGTCGGACGACCTGACCGCCCAGGCCAGCGACGACGCCGACGGCGCCGGCCTGAAGCGGCGCTATGGGCCCAAGATCAATCAGCGCGATTTCGACGGCAATCCCGACCGGATCACCCGGATGGACGCCCTGATCGCCTACCTGCAGATGTTGGGGACCAGCGTCGATTTCTCGACCTACCACGCGGGCGGGGAGAACGACCGATGAGCTACGCCGCCATCTCCGAGTTCGCCCAGCGGGGCGGCAGCATCTACTTCCTGAGTATCTTCGTCATCGCCTGCGCCTACGCCTTCTGGCCGCGCAACAAGGCCGAGTTCGACAAGGCCGCCCGCGCGCCGCTCGAGGACGACGAGGATCCATCATGAGCGAGCCGCGCGAAAAGGACGAACACACCGGCACGGAGACCACCGGCCACGAGTGGGACGGCATCAAGGAACTGGACACGCCGCTGCCGCGATGGTGGCTGTGGATCTTCTACGCCACCATCGTTTGGGCGATCGGCTACTGGATCCTGATGCCGGCCTGGCCCGGTCTGCACGGCTACACTCACGGCCTGCTGCACAACTCGGCGCGGGCGCAGGTGGTTCAGGATCTCAAGGCGCTCGCGGCCCAACGGGGCGCGGCCGGCGCGAAGCTGCAAAGCGCGACGCTCGAGCAGATCGAGGCCGACCCGAAGCTTCAGGCCTATGCGCTGGAAGAGGGTCAATCGATCTTCGGCGACAACTGCGCCACCTGCCATGGCCAGAGCGGCACGGGCGGCAAGGGCTATCCCAACCTGCGCGACGACGTCTGGCTCTGGGGCGGATCGCTCGAGCAGATTGCCCAAACAATCCGTTTTGGCGTCCGCTCCGGCGACCCCAACGCGCGCAATTCGATCATGCCGGCGTTCGGCCGCGATGCGGTGCTGCCGGCCTCGCAGATCGACGACCTGACCGAGTACGTCGTGGCGCTGTCGCATCGCAAGGCGGATGCGGCCGCGGTCGCGCGAGCCGCGCCGATCTTCCAGGCCAACTGCGGCGTCTGTCACGGTCCGGACGGCAAAGGCAACCAGGCGTTCGGAGCGCCCAACCTGACCGACGCGGACTGGCTCTATGGCGGCGATCGCGCCTCGATCCACGACCAGATCTGGAACGGCCATGGCGGCGTCATGCCCGCCTGGGGCCACCGCTTCGACGACGCCACGATCAAGGCGCTGGCGGTCTACATCCACGTCAAGTCCGGCGGCGGCCAGTAAGGGCGAGGTCGTGGCCACCGTCATCGACACTCTGCATGCAGACCGGCGGACCCGCGGGTCGTCCGAAGGCGAGCCGCCGCCAAGCGGCCCGCAACCGCTCTATAAGAAGCGCACGCCGATCTACCCGAAGCTGGTTCACGGGCGCTGGCGCAGCATCAAGTGGCTGGTGCTCGTCGCCACTCTGGCCGTCTACTACCTGCTGCCGTGGGTGCGCTGGGATCGTGGCCCGAGCGCGCCGAACCAGGCGGTGCTGGTCGATCTCGACCATGGCCGGTTCTACTTCTTCTTCATCGAGCTGTGGCCGCAGGAAGTCTACTTCTTCACCGGCCTGCTGGTGGTCGCCGCCCTGGCGCTGTTCCTGGTCTCGGCCCTGTTTGGCCGGCTCTGGTGCGGCTACGCCTGCCCGCAAACGGTCTGGACCGACCTCTACATCCTGACGGAGCGGCTGTTCGAGGGCGACCGCAACGCTCGCATGCGGCTGGACGGCGCTGCATGGTCGCTCAACAAGCTCTGGCGCAAGGGCGGCAAGCACGCGGTCTGGCTGCTGATCGCGGTGCTGACCGGCGGCGCCTGGGTGTTCTACTTCCACGACGCGCCGACCCTGATGGGCCAGCTGTTCGTCGGCGAGGCGCCGTGGGGCGTCTACCTGTGGATCGGCATCCTCACCTTCACCACCTATGCGCTCGCCGGCGGCATGCGCGAGCAGGTCTGCACCTTCATGTGCCCATGGCCCCGCATCCAGGGCGCCATGATCGACCACCACTCGCTCCAGGTCACTTACCGCGCCGACCGCGGGGAGGCGCGCGCGCCGCACAAGAAGGGCGCCAGCTGGGAAGGGCGGGGCGATTGCATCGACTGCGACCAGTGCGTGGTCGTCTGCCCGATGGGCATCGACATCCGCAATGGCGCGCAACTCGAGTGCATCAACTGCGGGCTGTGCATCGACGCCTGCAACGAGGTGATGGACAAGGTCGGCAGGCCGCGCGGCCTGATCGCCTATGACTCGGATGCTGCCGTGTCCGCCAGGACGCGAGGCGAGAAGCCCCTCTACAAGCCCGTCCGCTCACGGACGATCTACTACGCTGCCGCGCTCGCCATCGTCGGCGCGGTGATGCTGGCCGGTCTGCTGACAAGGTCGAGCGTCGCCCTCGACGTGATCCGCGACCGCAGCCCGACCTTCGTGCGGCTCGCGAGTGGCGATATCCGCAATGGCTACACGCTGAAGCTCATGAACCACTCCGACGCGCTGGCGACCTACCGCATCGGCTTCACCGGTCCGCCCGGCGCGCGCCTTCGCGGTGTTGGCGTCGACAACGTCGGCGGCGACCTGCAGGTGCGGGTCGATCCCGACGGCCAGGCGGCCATGCAGGTGTTCGTGACCGCGCCGGATGATCCCAGCCGGCCGCTCTCCGCGCCGGCGTCCTTCAAAGTCACGTCCGCAGCCAGCGCCGTGGAGACCAAGACCGTCTTCCTGTCCGGAGACCAGGGCCAATGAATCCGGCAAAACCGTTCCGCTTCACCGGGTGGCACTTCCTGGCCTGCATCGTGGTGTTCTTCGGCATCGATATCGCCATCAACGTCGGCTTCATCGTGCAGGCGGTGCGGACGTTTCCCGGCGAAGTGGCCGACGATCCCTACGAGGCCGGCGTTGCGTACGACAAGACGCTTGCTCGCGAGGCGACCGAGCGGAAGCTGGGCTGGCTCGCTTCGGTGGATGCCGCCTCGGCTGGCGGCAAAGGCGAGACGCTGAGTGCGCGCTGGACGGACAAGGACGGCCATCGGCTCCCTGGTCTGGTTGTGACCGGCCTCCTGCGCCGCCCGGCGACCGAGCAGGACAATGTCGTCCTGCGCTTCGCCGAGGTCTCACCGGGCGAGTACCGCGCCATCGCCGCCGTCGCGCCCGGCGCATGGGATCTCGACCTCACCGCCGCCAATGGTCGTGGCGACCAGCGCACCGCCGAGCGCAGGCTGATATGGCGCTGACCGGCACGCTCGACCGGCCGCCGCATGGCGCCGCGGACCCGGTCGTCTTCGTCCGCGAGACGGGCGAAGACCGTCAGCTCGGGCTGCTGGTCCAAGGCGCCCGCTGCGCCAGCTGCCTGGCGAAGATCGAGAACGGCGTCAGCGCATTGCCGGGGGTGCGCCAGGCGCGGATGAACCTCACGACCGGCAAGCTCTCGGTTGCATGGCGCAATCACGACGTCGAACCCGCCCTCATCGTCGAGGCGCTGGCGCGGCTGGGCTACCCGGCGGTCCCATTCGACCCGGCCGAGGCGGTGAGCCGCGAGGACGCTGAAGGACGGCGCCTGGCCATCGCGTTGGGCGTCGCCGGCTTCGGCGCGGCCAACGCGATGATGTTCTCTGTGCCGGTGTGGGCCGGACTGTTGCACCAGGAGATGGGCGAGGGCGTCCGCACCCTGTTCTACTGGCTGACCGCCCTGATCGCCGCGCCGTGCGCGCTGTTCGCCGGGACGACGTTCTTCCAGAGCGCCTGGGCCTCGCTGCGCAAGGGCCGGGCGAACATGGACGTGCCGATCTCGATCGGCGTGCTGCTGGCGATCGGCGTCAGCCTTTACGAGACTGCGATCCACGGCCGCCATGCCTACTTCGACGCGGCGGTCTCGCTGCTGTTCCTGCTGCTGATCGGCCGCTATCTCGACCACGTGCTGCGCGCCAAGGCCCGCAGCGCCGCGCGCGACCTGCTGGCGATGCAGGCGGCGACGGCCACCCGGCTCACCCGGGAAGGCGCCATGGAGTCGGTGGCCTTGCGCGACGTGGCGGTGGGCGACCGCCTGGTCATCCTGCCCGGCGACCGCCTGCCGGTCGACGCGGAGGTGGAGGAGGGCGAGACCGAGCTCGACGTCAGCCTGCTGACCGGCGAGACGGCGCCTTGGCGCGTAGGAGCCGGGACCAGCGTCCAGGCCGGCGCGATCAACCTGACCGGCCGCCTGGTCGTGCGCGCCGTCGCCCGCTCGGAAGACTCCGCCGTCGCCGCCATCGCCCGGCTTATGGAGGCGGGCGCCCAGACCAAGTCCCACTATGTGCGGCTGGCCGACCGGGCTGCGGCGATCTACGTGCCCGCGGTGCACGGCGTCGCGGCGCTGACATTCGTCGGCTGGATGATCGCGGGCCTGGCGTTTCCGGACGCCCTGATGCGCGCAGCCGCCGTGCTGATCATCACCTGCCCCTGCGCGCTTGGGCTTGCGGCGCCGGCGGTGCAGATCGTCGCCTCTGGCCGCCTGTTCAGGCGAGGCGTGCTGGTGAAATCGGGCGCCGCTCTGGAGCGTCTCGCCGAAGTTGACTGCGTAGTGTTCGACAAGACCGGCGTCCTGACCTTCGGGCGGCCTGCGTTGTTGCACGGCGATCCGGACCTGGTGCAGCGCGCCGCGCCGCTGGCGCGCGCCTCCCGCCATCCCCTGGCCAAGGCCCTGGCGTCGCAGGCCGGCCCAGGCGCCGTTGCCGATGAGGTCCGCGAGGTCGCCGGCATGGGCGTGGAGGGTCTGGTCGACGGCCGCGAGGCCAGGCTCGGCCGCGCCAGCTTCGTCGGCGCTGACAACGCGGCCGATGCCGAGACGGTGCTGTGGTTCGCCATCGAGGGCGAGACGCCGCGGCGGCTGTGCTTCAGCGACGACCTGCGGGTAGACGCCGCGGCGACCGTCAGGGCGCTACGGGCGCGCGGGCTGGCCGTCGAAGTGATGTCGGGCGATGTCGCGCCGGCGGTGCGACAGGTCTGCGAGGCCGCCGGGATCGCGTGTTTTTGCGCCGCCATGTCGCCGATGGAGAAGGCGGCGGCGATCGATGCGCTGGTCGCGGCCGGCCATCGGCCGCTGATGGTCGGCGATGGGCTGAACGACGCGGCGGCGCTGGCGAAGGCGCACGCCTCGATGGCGCCCGGCGCCGCCGCCGAAGCCAGCCAGACGGCGGCCGATCTGGTGTTCCAAGGCGAGGATCTGAGCGTCGTGGTCGAGGCGATCGACATCGCCCGCGCCGCCCGCGCCCGCGTGCTGGAAAACTTCGGCATGGCTGCGATCTACAATCTGGTGGCGGCGCCGGCGGCGGTGCTTGGCCTGGTCACCCCCTTGATCGCCGCGCTGGCGATGTCCAGTTCGTCCCTGATCGTGACCCTCAATGCGCTGCGCGTAGGCGCGGGACGGCGGCGTGCATGACCGCGATGATCTTCCTGATCCCAATCTCGCTCGGGCTGGCGTTTGTCGGCCTCTGCGGTTTCCTGTGGACGTTCCGCTCGGGACAGTACGACGACCCAAAGGGCGACGCCGAGCGGATCCTCTACGACCATCTCGACGAAGGGCCGCCAGCGGACGGCTGAGGCGGCGCGCGCCGACCGCATCCCCAGCTAGCGCCGCCGCCATGGCCGGCGGTAAGAAGGCTGCTGGAGGCGCCAAACCCCTGGCGCCCTAAGGGAGACCACCGGCATGGCGGCCCAGGACATCGATACCGGCACCAATGACCTGCTCGCGTCGCTGGACGAGGGCGTGCTCACGCTGACGCTGAGCCGACCGGAGGCGCGCAACGCCATGTCGGGCGCGATGACCGCGGCGCTGGCCGCTCAGCTGGCGTCCGCGGAGTTCGACCGGGCGGTGAAGTGCGTGGTGCTCACCGGCGCCGGCAAGGGCTTCTGCGCCGGCGGCGACGTCAAGGGCATGGCGGCGAGCGGCGACGGCACCGTCGGCGACAACACCATCGACGGCGCGATCCACCGCCAACGGGTCAATCAGCGCGCCACCGCCGGCAAGCTGTTCAAGATGCCCAAGCCCACCATCGCCGCGCTGCCTGGCGCTGCGGCCGGCGCGGGCCTATCGCTGGCGCTGGCGTGCGACCTGCGGATCATGGCCAGCAACGCGATCCTCACCACGGCTTTCGCGCGGGTCGGCTTCTCCGGCGACTATGGCGGCACCTATTTCCTGACCCAGCTGATCGGCTCGGCCAAGGCGCGCGAGCTCTACTATCTGTCCGACCGGGTCAGCGCCGACGACGCGCTGCGCCTCGGCCTCGCCAACTGGGTGTGCGAGCCCGAGGAACTGGGCGCCAAGACCCGCGAGATCGCGCTGCGCCTGGCCCGCGGACCGACAGTCGCCTACCGCTACATGAAAGAAAACCTCAACCGCGCGATGGGCGGCGACGTCGACGACTGCCTCGATCTCGAGGCCACCCACCACGTCCACTGCGGCCAGACCCAGGACCACCGCGAGGCGACCAAGGCGTTCGTGGAGAAACGCGAGCCGGTGTTCGTCGGGCGGTAAGAGGGGGGGCGCCGACACATCAAAGCGCCGCCGACGATCAGGTCGGCGGCGCTCAGCAGGCTCAATTCGTCCGATCAGCCCTTAGGCAATGCGCAGTTGGGTCCGGCGCGACATGCGCAGCCCGGCGCCCATCGCGCCGACGCCTAGCAGCATCATCGCCCACGTCGCCGGCTCGGGGATCGCTGTCACACTCACGCCGCCTATGGTCGGCCCATAAGGCGTGCCGACGTCGGCGCTGGCGAACTGAAGCGTCGTCGGGCCGCTGGTCGTGAAGTTCACCGTCTCCAGCGTGTACATCATGTTGCCGTGGGAATTCGAACCGATCGTATAGCTGAACGGGTCGTTGAGCAGGCTGCCGACGCTCACGTCGACCGTCTTCGTGGGCGGACCGCCGTCGGGGTTTGCCGACAGGTAGAACGATAGCGAATAGGCGCCCGGGCCCAACGTCAGGGCCTGGCTGACGCCTCCAGGCGCATTCCCGTCGAGGTCGACGCTGCCGCCACCGAGCGTCGGTGATTGCCAATAGCCGCCGATCAAGTCGACGCTGGCGCCCGTGACCGTCCAGGGGCCGATCAGGGTCCCACCAGTGTAGGTGACGAAGCCGCCACCCCCGGATGGGTTCGAGAAATCGCCATCGGAAACCAGGTTCGCGGCCTGCGCGATCGAGGCCGAGCCGATCATCGCACCCGCAGCCGCAAGCGCTAAAAGTAAAGACTTCATCGGTGACCCTAGGGAATTCGCAAAGAGAACACGGCTAATAGAGCCTTACGATGCGCCGGTGCAACCTTGCACACGCTGCAGGCGAAAGTCCGCCGCGGAGTGTGGGAAAAGCACGACGCTCGTCTACGTCGCGTTTCTAGTCAACTCAAAGTCAGGTTGAGTTCGGTTCGCTGCGCGCTGCGGCTTGTTAGGTGTTCATCAGCGTTCGATAGATCAGCACGTAGGAGTCGGAGTTGACGATGCCGTCGCCCCGGAACGGCTTGTCGAGGTCGACGATCACGAAGATCACGATGCCGAGGAACATCGACAGCACGGCGGTCAGAATGCCGTGGATGTGCGCTTCCATATCCAGCATCCAGACCAGGCCAATGCTGAGGATGGCGCCGATCCAGAGCACCCACCACAGCAGGGCTGGGATGCCCTGGTTGATATCGGCAAGGCGATTGCTGCGGAGCTCCACCAGCTTCTCGAACTGGCCGAAGGCCTCGGCGTAGGCGATTTCCTCGGTTTTTTCCGTGGGATGGATCGCTTCGAAGTCCTTCTGAATGGCGATCATGCGGGCGGTTCCGCCCGTCGGCACCACACCGCCGGCCTGGGCGGGCCAGTCATGGTCGATGGTCTCCTTGGCGTAGGCGCGCAGATCCGCGCGCAGCGTCGAGCGATGCGGTTCGGAGAACCCGCTGGTGTCGCTGTAGAGCCCGGCGAGCGTCGTGGCCTCGCGGGTGACGTTGTCGGCCATACCCGCGTAGTTGGCGTAGACGCCAATGGCGACCAGACCCAGCAAAATTCCATAGATGACCGAAAAGCTCGCCATGCTCAGCGAGACCATCTCGTTGGTTCGGTCCTGCCCATGGATCCAGCGATGGAAGTAGGGCCGGACCAGAAACATGCCCCCGAGGCCCAGCGCCGTGGCCACGACGCCGAACGCCAGCACCATCGTCCACGTCGGAAAGTCGTAGATCCAAGAAAACATCACCGCCCCTAGTCCCCCTTGGCCCGACAGTCAGCTTCGAAGCTGTCTGGGCGCGCGTCCGTTCGCAGATCGATCGGCGCCGGCGCGTCGCCGGCGCAGCGCCAGACCGACCCCGCCCAGTCCAAAGATCATCAGCAGCCAGCTGTCAGGCTCGGGCGTTGCCAACGGCGTTGGCGTGCCAGTTGGGGGGATGATCACAGGCGGCGGTGGTGGTGGCGGCGGTGGGGGTTGGGG